>Ga0049105_1000084_pt1 | contig 20021 bp, 13 predicted proteins | sample WorMetvaBAHAMAS1_FD_61260 | JGI IMG/M metagenome (GOLD analysis project Ga0049105, IMG submission 61260) | Worm MetaG Olavius vacuus BAHAMAS.1 | ecosystem: Host-associated > Annelida > Digestive system > Unclassified | place: Germany: Marburg | collected 2013-04-09
CTGAAAAATCATTTATTTGGGATTTGAGAAATCACAGCGCAGTGTGACGCATGATTCTCTGCGCTATATAAATATTCTTACTTACTTACTTACTTACTTACAAGTTGATGTGTTCTAGTTGGCTCTGTAACTCAAATAACAGCGAACATATTCTACCTTTGACCTTTTGACCTTTGACCCTGAGATCTAACACTGATGACAGCGTGTAGGTATGTGCTCCCATTGAAAAGTGTTTCAATGACTAATGCTGTTACTACTACAGTCAGTAAATGAACAGTGTAGCAGGTCTTTAAATAAACAGTGTAGCAGGGTTTTTATGAGTGAACTCACCGGCTCCTGAAACCTGAACTCATTGTCCTCAATTGTCTTGATTTCATCAAAGATGTATTTCTGAGGACATGAACTGTGCAGCAGTGACAGGAACTGAAACACTGCTTCAACCACCTACATACACACAGCAACTACATTAAAAACTAATATGTTATGTTTCTGCCGTGTGTACCTGTGACTATGTAAAGTGCAGCGTCCTTACTACTGACATTCCAACTCTCACCTTTACAATCAATCATTCCTGCTAACTCCAATAGTAATTGTCGGTGTGAGCCGTTCAACATTATTTGCGTTATAAGGCCGCCCAACAATAATCCAGAGGTCTTACGTTTTACTGTCATTTTGTTCCATTTGTTGACACACAGACTAGCAGACAGCCAAGTGACACCCTGTCAGAGCTTTGTGCCTCGGCTAAACTCATAGAAGAAGCTTAGCTATCGCTAACATACCATGCAACTGCTAAATAATACTGAAATCAGTGTCAATTGAATAATGTTAATGCACCGTCAGTCTCACTTTGACAGAGTGAAGTCAAGTTCATCTTCAAGCATAGATGCATGCGGTTATGTTACGTTATGTTACGCGATAGGCAACACAGGGAGTGATGGCGATTATACAAATGTGTATACTCCACCACAATTTTATCTATGGAAATCCGCAACCTTAAAATGCATCCATATACCTCACTTGTATTTAGTTAACTGGCGTTGTTATATATTTTACACTGCATTGTAATTGTTGCGATGCAAATAGGATATGCGTGGTATTTTGTTGCTTATCCCCATGGCTGGCATTCGCGCTCGTGCTAATGAGTGGTAGAAAATTTACCTTTAATGGGACGTCCCCCAACAAGACAGGCCAATGAATGCCTTACAACTTTTATCCTGACGGTTTTTATATAAAGAAACTTTGTAGCAGACTTTCTTCCAAAGAAGTGCAATTTTAGATGGAAAGCGGCCGTTTTGCGTTTTTAAGCCTCCATAGGGGGCTTAGAGGCAATGCACGATGTTCATCTTAGACTCACTGGAAAGCGCATAGTGGAGTTCCTATCAATATTAATTTGAACTCATTTCGCTAGGTGTTACAGCTGAGGTGCTATGAGCGAATATCGCTTGAAAATCAACGTTTTTGCCCCAACAGGTTAGGTTTGGTCCAAAATTTCATGTAGAAGGGGTGTAGTATAAGAATCTAGGCACAAGTTTCTTTCGTTTCATCACAATGCACGTGTTTGACAGATGGACAGACAGACAGACAGACAGAAATGCCTTGGCAATACCGTGCGTTGCATAACATGCTGTCGTACCGTAAAAACTGACTGAAACATTTTGCCCACCCCTCACCGTAATTTTTATAAAGGGTGGCAAAAAGTATGACATTTGGCCTCAATTTTGACCCAAGTGGCGTGTGAAGTGCTTAGTGCTCTGTGTTGAAATGAAGCAACCTAACATATTGGGAAGGTAAAACATGCAGTGCACATGACTCATCTAAATACTGACACAGACATCTGTCCATCCCTTCCTTAATTTTTACAGCAGTAAAGTGACATTTCGTCTAAATTTGGCTTTCAAGCACTCTGGTTTCAAAATACAACAACATATCTCAAATCTGAAACAAATTCGGGGAACATTAACGACGGTCCTATAACAAAATAATAATAATAATAATAATATATTAAGACAAAACATACCAGGCAGAGGTGATCAAGTCCGTCATCTGTGAGCGTAATGATCACAGAAAACACGGAGCACGTAGAGTTATGTTCCATACCAGACTCACTACTGCCGCTCTCAATATCCACTGCCCAGTGCCTTGTACACACAGAACAGTCACAGTATAATAGGTCCGCAATTTTAGTAATTTACTGTGTTAAAAAACACATGTCAAATGACCATCTAAAACAAAGCTGGTAATAAGAATGTAACACATGGCATTTTCTTCAGTATCAATGGTAAGCTACAGGTTAACGTTAAACAAAGCAATCGGACAAAATTAGACATCAAGACCTCTGTTTGAGATAAGATGCCAAGCTGCCTTTGCCCTCGTAGCCCACCAACCAGCCAAGGTAGTGCAGAGGCTTCACTCTGTACACAGTCAAATATCATAATATACAAATATTGACTGGTGCCAAGGTCAACACTGAAAAATTATGCCCCGAAGTTGTGCAATGTTGCCCAAGGGTAACATTCCACAACTTCGGGGCATAATTTTTTAGTGTTGATCGAGGCTGACAGTTGACAATTGTTTTGTTATGTCATGGAAAACAGCAAAATATATCAGTTGAGCAATTCAGTTTCTGGTAAAATGTGGAAGGCAGAACGGAGTTAGAGTTAAGATCAGGTGTTTAAAGTCAGGGAGAGAGTTAGGGTTAGGCTTTAATTCCGCTGCACTATTTCTCAGACTACCGGATTTCACACTCTGCCTTATCGGCATACTGAAACCTATAACGGACACATTACTTACAGTAATAAAAAATATTCCAATTGTTCCAATTTGTGCCAACGACTATATTATTTTCGCATTTTTTAAATTCTTTGAAGTATATAAAAGACAAAAGAAAACAACTTTTTAAACCTTTTTAATGACGAAATGACAGTGACGTCACCGCTTACGAAGTCAACAAATGCAGCGCAGAATATATATTTGATCTGCCTAATATAGCATTTGGACCGAAAATGAGCCACAATGCATGGTGAGACATTCTTCTCGTCATGTTCCCCGGGAGCATGAATCATATTCCCCGGGATGTTGCTGCATTGAGCAACACTGATTATTTATACATATCACGTGACGCGTGTAGGACCAATCACGATCGCGTATTTTAGATAGTGATATAACAACAGTCAGTGTTTACGTAACAGAAACTGAATCAGACTTAACAGAACTAACGAAGGACAAGACCTAAATGCACCGAACATCAAATGACAGAGATCCACGCATCACTCAACTCTACACAACAGACATCACTAACAGTCAAATGCTGTCCACGTCAGCAATTACTACAGGGCGAACCAAAATGGACTCCAGAAATTTATCTGTGTCATTTTCGTCAACTTATACCAATATTTTCCCCGCTGCATCCAACTGCTTAACAAAAGAAGGTAAAGGCAAATGTAGTTCTGTAGTCAATACAAGACAGCCAACAACTTAACAATCATATAATAGCTGTGCTTTTTTGATGTCACAGTGTGTGCACACGTTGTTTTACGATCCATCATATAGCTTATAACATATGACAGTAGAACATAGGACAGATAGCAGACAGACCTGTAGTGTGGTATTTGACTGGGTAGCGGCCATGTTATCAACAGCTGGTTGATTGTCTCCACAGGAACCACTAACAATATGTGACAGACACATTCACTGGTCACAACTCCAACACATAACACAGCAACTACTAGCAGAACTATACTGCAGCTGACAGGTTACAATACACGCAGATGGGTTATGTAATTTATTGCTAATCGAACGTGCAATACAACGGTAACTGGGTCATGCTGTATTCTGTACTCACAAATATGGCATGACCCAGTAATATTTCCTGTGATTGGTCCATCAGTCTTAAGCACAGCCAATCAAAATGCTCGAGGCATGACCCAGTAGGCCAACTCACGCCTGTCTGATTGTATTGCTGCACATTACGGAATAGTTCCAATTAAAATCGCTGATAAATTAGCAATAAAAATAATATGTGATAAAAATGGCCATATCCAGGAATAGCCCCCGGTGGCTATTCTGTACACTATGCTAACACTAACCTTAACCCTTACCCGGGGGCTAATCCTGGATAGCCATAAAAATGGCGTGTATGTTTTATTTTGCTCATTGTATAAACATCACATTTAACTCGCTGCTGGCGCAGCTCGTTAAATTTGATGTTCATACAACTCGCAAAATAAAATTCATACACGCCATTTGTTATCACATATTATTATTGTAATTGCCGACATATAAAAAACTCCAAAAGCAGTAGTGCATTGGTGCCGCAGTCCTCAGTGATATAGATGCCTCTTCAGCAGCTGGTACAAACCTAAGAAAGTAGTTCAGTCATGTAAGCAGGGACAGAGGCAGGCTGTATCTACATTTACCACTGCATCAAGCATTTATTAATAATTTAATACTGTATTATTTATTTGCACAACGTCGTGTAAACTGAGGGAACAAATTAGCATAGTTGTAGACCTCGTGTAAACTGTTAATAGTTATTACATTCCATTCACTGATTATCTGCAACTTCACCTCAATTCAACAGCCCCGTCATGTCACCACACAACAGAGCAATGAGAGTGTGAGAATTAATGTCAATACCTCGAAATAATCGTGTGAACTGTGAACCAGTGAACGGCGCCTGCAACAGACATCAGTGACACAACACTCTGCTCAGTGGGCGACGTGATGGGGTCTCACGTAATTGTGAACGTGGTTTTATTCCCACTGAGAAGTCACTCATAACGTCAGGTACGGGCCAGCTGGCTATAACTGCTCCACTGTACCAGACAAAGTCCCACCCAACAAAAGGGCACAAAAGTGCACTCCATTTGCAAGACATAAACATGACATGATGAAAGACAGAAATTAATAACAGGTGAGGACAGAGATGCTTGGAGACTCATGCAACAAAAGACAATTCCCAACACCTGGTTGTTACAGAAATCTCACAAAAACCCACAAAATTAACAAAACATATGTAGAAAACTACAAGCAGTTCAGGGATGATTGGAAAATATGGCAAATAATCAGAATGAAATTTTTTATCAACCAGACAGTTAACATTTAATAATGACTCTCGGCAGCCAAATGGCTAAATTAAATGAGTTATAAGAAATACCAAAGACAGCTGTATTACCGGCAAAGTCTGGAAACTGACCAGCGACCCTTCAGACCTGCAAACAGCACATATGTGCACATAGTCAAGTACAAATGAATTGGAGGTGCGGGCAGTCGCCATGTGGCCTGACCACTTAGGTCGTGTGTCCCCCAGGCCCATGATTCGTCATATCATGTCGACAAATAGGCCCGTTAACAAAAACATTTAATAATAATAATAATGTTTTTCAAGTGCTAGTACCATACTAACACATGTATATGCCTGTTATATATGTCTATTAAAAATCAATCAATCAATATCACGCATGTAGCGTGAATAACGCAATCATCATACCTGCGTGGAACGGCAGAGAAGAGCTCCGTCACCCACGACTCCAACTGATCCAAAGAATCTAGTAACAAAACAGTAAATTATATGTTAATTGCAGAAAAATATCAATATGTGCGTGTGTTATTTAAATACAGCACACTGTTTGCATGGATTGAGAACAGCTTTCCACGTAGCAGCACCAACTGTCTGGAACTCTCAACACAGAAACTTGCAGTCACCTGACAGTGTAACTAGTTTCAACGGCTAAAAACGACACTTCTAATACTGCTTTCAACAAAGTTTTATTGCACAGGTCTTGTGACCAAGCAACTCTGAATCTGCTTGCAAACTATGACATTATTGCGCATTAATTCTGAAGTAGATGTTTGCTTACCATATTGGGCATCTCATGGCGACACCACATTACTAATGACGAGTTGATGAAGAGGGCTGGGATGGCGGACCTACTGAATATTGTCAGATTATGAATATTGACACTGGCAGGGCATATACTGAGGCTACCACCAGATAGTAAGTAAGTAAGTAAAATGATTTCTAAACGGCGCTCCTAACTAAGGCGTCACAAAGTGCCGCGGTCCCACATACCGAACAGATGGGTCTTCAACAACTGTTTAAACTGTCCGAGACTGTCACACTGCCGTAGATGGACTGGCAACGTGTTCCACAGGCGTGGTCCAGCAGCCGCAAAACATCGGTCGTTGAAACTGTTATTGGAACGTCAGATGACGCACATCGCTGTGTTGGTTGATCGAAGTCGGTGCGTGCTGGCGTCGGAAGTAAGCTGACAGTCGTCTGCCAGATACGCCAGTGCTTGGCCACTGCCAGTCAGACACTGGAAGACCAGGACGGCGATCTTGCATACCCATGGGTACGTAATGGAGGCAGAAGAAGAAGAGGATGTCCAAGAAAGACCTGGCCACAAACATTCCGGGAAGATTTACAGGTGAGAGTCAGTTGGAGTGGTGTTCGCAGAGTGGCCAGTGATTGGAGTCAGTGGAAAATCTTGTCGTCCAATGCTCCAGCAGGAGTGGGAGTGGGAGTCCAAGTCTAAGACGATGACAATGCTGGCCAACATCCATCTATAATAGTCCTAGTTACAGTAGTAGTACTGAACGTACCTTGTGACTGGACTGCTAAAGTCATGTACTGCGGCAGATAGTATTTGAGACGAAAGCTCTGTAGGGTCTTGTAGATGTCAATCTTACGAGATTGTGGACCATGCTTTAACGACTCCAGATTGCCTGAGATACACACAGTTACACAAGAACACTCATAGAGACAGAGAGAGAGAGAGATACTGAGAGATACACTAAGACAAATAAACACACAGGCATGCACACACAGGTGTACAGGCATGCACACACAGGTGTACACGCTCGCTCTACTGTTGCTGTCGCGTTTATCGCCAGTCGTGTAGACTACTGCAACGACCTTCTACCGCCTTCGACTGTATCTGTGGCACTGGCCCAGCATACTTCAAGCACGTCTGCACGCCGGCTTCTGACATCCCTGGTCGGGCACACCTCCGTTCTGCTGAACGCCGCAACATGCTGGTTCCTCGCACCAGAACTGAGCTCGGCCGACGGAGTCTTTCAGCTGCTGCACCGACTGTCTGGAACTCTCTTTCGGCACACCTGCGCTCGACACTGATTAGTCGCAGAAAGTTAAGAGATGAGCTAAAATCTCATCTCTTTGCAGAAGCCTACTTCTGATCCTGTGAGAACATACGTTATAAGAGTGTAATGTACTTACTTACTTACTTACTTACACACACATATGTATAGACACATACATATAAACAGCATATAAACATATAAACAGCAGAGCAGGGCAAATCAGAAACTAGAAATTGCCTTTAATGTCATGTACTCGTCTGCTTCACAGCCCAATGTGCCCATGAATAGTATTGACTTATGGGCCTTTGAGACCTGAAAGCCTGAGTTTCAAGTTTCAACTGTAAGTGAACAGTCTGAATCTGTCACAAATCACATAACTTAACATCAACTCGGCTGCATTACAAGTGCAAGACACAGTGATACAAACCCCACATGAACTTTGACATCGGATGACACCTGTCAGCCAACGTTCCCAGCAGCTGTTCAATGCGGTTCTGGTCAGATGTCAAACACAGCCCGAATTCTGACGACCAGCGCAACACACGACATACGATAAACACAGCAATCCATCACTGCACCAGACACAGAGAGATGCTCCAGCAACAGAACCGTACAATTTACACACAACTTTGGATGGTGATGCTGATGAGAAAAAAGTGAAACTAATGACTGGCTAAAACCAGAACTGGACAGCAAGAGAGGTTTTCACATTAACAGTTAGCATAACGAAGACACAAAAGTCATCATAGATAGACAGATAGACAGATAGCTTACCACTTTCAATGGCCTCAAGCTCACGGTCTACACTGCCTTTCTGCATCAACGGCTCAATAAAGAACTGCGCAAACCGATCAAGAGCGCCATAGAAATAGTTCCTCTGAATGTCAAAATGATAGACGGTCTGTAAGCACAATCACATACAAACATATATCAGAGTTCGTTGCTTGATTACCGTACAACGACTGTCAGAACTCGTTCCAACTTCACTCCAAACTGACACAAATTTGCAACGTTTCTGACAGCTTCAGTCTACAAACGACGTGGCTTTTGAGCCAGTTTTATACGCCAACATAAACAGACTGGTGTCTATTCACCTGCTCACGAAATATGACCAGACCATCATTATTCAACTACAAACTGCTGTGGCACTTCGCACTAAATTATCGGCCCTTTATAACAGTATTGAAATATGCATTGCATGGATTATTACATGGCGTACAAATGAGTGCAATTTATTTAGGGATGTAAACCTATGAATGTACTGCCATGTATACAGTGCTACCGGTACTGAGTGCGTAAATGGAACATAGCAATAGAAAGTTACAACACTGACCTCCTCACATTCTGTAAATGCATTGCTGCTACCACCATGTTCACTAATATACACGTCAAAGTCATTGTCGTTTGGATACTTTCGGCTTCCCATAAAAACCACTAGCGAATACAACAACAACATTCTCACTGCTTGGTATTTCACATACAAACTAACACTGAAGCTATGTGCACCAAAGAATGTGATGCGAAACAACATAAATTAACCTAAATCTAAAAATATACATAACTACAAGAACAGACTACTTAACATCAATTCAGATGATACGTCCAATATGTGCCACTGTACTTTACACCTGTAAACTGCAGATTTTTTTTACCACTCAGTTGTGAACGGTCGATATAATTTAAAATACTGAAGATCTTAAATATTAAACGTTAAATCACATTTAATCATTAAATCATCCTTTTTAACATACACATTAGCTACAGTTTGTCTTAAATTTTCATCACTTACGCATCACCATCGCAAACACACACTCACACAGCAGTATGTTTAAAGCAAAATTGCAATGACTCATCCTCTCGGGACTTCGATGCGACCATTTGACCCTCATTTGGCACTGCTAAGCCAGCCTGTCTTGATGTCGGTTTGGCAGAGACTATTTTTGATTGACTAGTTGATTATAATGACCAACACTGAAGAGTGGTTTGTAATTTACACAAGTCTTCAGATAAATACACACAGCACATTAGACAAAGTCAAACTTAAAATTAGCTATGTTTGTCCATCATATTGTTCACACACGTTTGCAGTGACAGAGTAACCCCTCGAAACCATGTCTGTTATTACAGCACAAATAATCAGACAGAATACAGCAGATATTTAGAAAGCATAGCGAGTTTCACTGACTGTGTTCAAGGAAGTGAGCTAAACCAGGTACTTCAGTCGGGTCACAGAAACTCCCAATGCCAACGCACAGACCTGCTGCAGACTGCAAATGTGTCATACAAAGGTAATTGTACAGCAGAGCAGCTACAACATTTCATCAGCAGTGGAAACTTCAACCCAAAACAGAGCCTGCTATTACAGCTAAATAATCAAAATCACAAGAATAATTTCAACAAGACTGCTTAAAAAAGTGGCTAGAATCATTTTACATGAAACTTATAATGTAGTTTAAAATAAAACCTACATCTGCCACTAAAGTTTCAACAATGGCCAATATTAACCAATTATAAAGAACCTGACAAACGAAGATGAACTAACAAATAGTTACCAGTTTCTCTGCAGCATTGCAGCTGTGAACATTTGATGCTGAATGACCGCGCTGATGCTGAGACCGTTTCTTTCCACCAACTTTTTTGTTACAGCCGTCAGAGTCTGCTGCCGAGTGGTCCTGTACTGAGGAGTCCGACATGTCACCATCAGATGAAACATCAGTCCAGTTGCTGTCCTCATCATCCGACACAATTACACCAGCATTATCATTTTGTGCAGGACACTGCTCCTGTACATCAGATGTCACGGTGGTTTCTGCAATGGCTAAATGTTTCCCATTTTGTACAGAATTTATCTCCGAGCTGTTCTGATCTGATATCAGTAATGCTCTCAGTCCGTTGCTCAGCGTAACAACTCTACATCGACACATAACGCAAATTACACAAATAACATTACAAATACACGCGCATCATTTTACGTAATTTTGCGTACTATTAGGCGACTTTTAAAGACACGCGTATTCCATAGCAGTTTCTATTCGTAGTTCTGTCTTTCTAGTGTTGTTTTACAGTGCTCCTGAAGCGGTTTTCACTGTGATAGTGTCACTCTAATCTCGTTGAATATGAATGAATGACATTGGTGGCATATCCGCATTGCCACATCCACATTTTACCCACAACATCCGCAGATAATATACGCAGTATTTCTCCGCATTTTATCACTTCAAAGATCAGCACATCCGTATTGCACCGGAGCCCCTGTAACCATTTCCTTCTGGTTAAGGTTCAATGCAATTAAGTACACAAAATCACTCAACCCAGCCACAAATCGCACACTTTACACAATGTCAGGCACTTCTGTCACCTAGCATTATGCTGTTATTCGCTAAATGCTACTGTTAGTGAGAAACACGACTTTAACACGAGGGCATTATCCAGGATTAGCCCCCGGGTAAGGGTTCGGGTTAGTGTTAGTATAGTGTATAGAATAGCCACCGGGGGCTATTCCTGGATATGGCCAACACGAGAGTACAACCTGTATTGTTTGTTATCATTAGGCGACTTCACTGGCACACAAGGCATCTTCCGCCACAATGGAACAAAGTTACTCCATCTACTAATCAGTATCTTGTACAAAACTACGTATTTTATATGTTTTACTGGTCGAAAAATTTTTGCTGTTAGTCAAATACCCACAGATGCCATGGAAATCGCATGATTGTTGTGTTGTTTAGTTTCATATCCGGTTGCATCTAAATGCAACGAAAAGTTTTAAAATGTAAGTAAGCAAATAATTTCGTATGTTCTATGGAATGCAGACGCGGTCTAGCGATGAGAATTCTGTCCGTCTGTTAAACGGAAAACGTGACAAAACGAAAGAAAGATCTGTCCAGATTTTTATACTATACAAAAGATCATTTAGCCTAGTATTCTGAAAAGATTAATGGTTGGTGGTGGGCGACCTCTATACCTGAAATTTTGGGTCAACCGGCCCCGGTTGCAGCGAAATCGCCGATTTAAACTGATATTCGCTCGCAGCGCCTAAGCCGTAACAACGAGGAAAAAAAGTTCAATTAACACTAATAGGAAGTCGACTATGCACCTTCCAATTTTTGCATTAAGTGAACCTTCCCTTGGTGCGTTAGCCGTGCTGATCAGCGCTTTCAGATAATTCGATGAATACTCTATTTGCATCGCAATTATTACAATGGAATATAAAATTACTAACAATGTTCATTAACTTCAACGAGTTAACGAGATCTGTGACTTGTATATCCACAATGATGTTAAACTGATATTTGCTACTCTCTTGTTGGGCGGGCTTGGGCCTGCACAATGTGCACATCAACTGTGAGAAGACGAAGACGTCAACTTGGGCCAGAACAGAGTCCTCCAGCCAGGGATGTTAACAAGGCCAAAAGGCTCAAAGCCAAGCCCAAGGCCACAGATGGCGAGGTCAGGCCATGAACAGATGTCTCGAGGCCAAGGACACAACTTCAAGGCCAAGGCAAGAGAATCAAGGCCAAAGCTGAGGAGAATAATGCAATATTCAATCTCATGAAATACATACAAGTTCCATAAATTAAGTAACTTCTACTGGCTTAAGTAAACACTTTACCAGAACAAGATCAAGATGTCAGTTTTTAAATAGGCCTGCCATAACTTTGTATCTCAAGAAATTTTGTTCGGTATGTAGTTAATTGGAAGGCTTATCCTGAACTTCACTCATCTACGCATGGTCAACACAGCGTCTATGCTGAGTAGGGCAGCAAGTTGTGAGTTGCTATCGCAGCTTCCAGTTAACTACACATCTTGATACCGAACAAAATTTCTTGAGATACAAAGTTATGGCAGGCATAAATCTATCTCTCATTTAAGCAAAGAGTGGAAAATGAGACTCATATGCCACACTTCGCTTATCTCTGCCATGAACAGTGGCAATCTGTAAGACTTTCACAGCTGTCAACAGCCAATGACTAATTAATAGAGAGGAAATAATTTGTAAAGCAAATTCCTGCCACAAATAAAATCTTGACCCTGGTCTGCCACATGGGGCCTAGGCCACATAAATGAGGCGAAGGCCACCCTTCAAGGCAAGGTGAAGGCCAAAAAATTGGCTTCGAAGCCGAGTCCTAAGATCCTGCCTCTAGTTACCATTATAACACCAGGTATGTGGACAACGGTCCATCTCCTGTAAGTTATATCTCTGAACAATGGTTGTATTATGCTTACGTTGATATGCAAGCTAGGCTGGGTAAAACAACATCAGTCTATCAGTGACGCTGCCAAATATGGACCAGCAACACAATCAACATGGCCATTAAGTTATATTTGTACAAATCAGCCATGATTTCAGCACCAATCTACACAGCTATTACGTAAATGGAACAGAAAAATGTCACACACGATGAACGTTTTCCACCACAGAGTCTTGCGCACCATATTGGGCATCTCACGGCAAGACTACATTATTAATGTTGGTACTAATAAAAACAACACAGTCCAACATCACAATAAACACATCAACAACTGCAGCCAAAATCCTCAGCTGTCAAACAGCTACACTCAGTACACGTGCAAAGTGGTTCCTAACACTGTCAGCGGCAGAGTCGGACATCACTGCCAGGTTGCTAGTAGTAACCATCAGCATCTAGGTTGTCATCATCATCATCACCACGACTTTCATCACTCTCATAGTAGTTCTTAGCATAATCATTGTCCTGCATCACAGAAACAAGCTTGTACTCAATATGTTTGCTAATTCAATTAGCAAAACTATTGACACAGGAATTACTATAACTGCCAATATTGGCAGCGTAATGTTCTTAGCTGCAGTGCACATGCTGCCACCTCCTTATTTCATGTTTTGTTGTATGCATCACTCCAGTTTTTAATTTCACACAAATCAATGACAACATATTGCAATAAATGATAAACTTATTACGTGATATAGTTAGTTAAACTTACTTCACTTCTAGCTGTGATGTTACTGTAAAACCCTTAATTTTGGCCACCCTTAATTTTGGCATTTGAGTCAATGTAATTATTTTGGACCCCGTAATTTTGGCGTTTTTGCATCCTACTACATTGAAACACTACTGTATTCAAATTTTCGCGGCCCGTTATTTTCGCGAACTTGGCTGGCTCGCGAAATTCGCGAAATAAAGGGCACGCTAAAAAACGGGTTTTACAGTATTATTTTTGTACTGAGCAAGAACTGCCAACAGAAAATTAGCATCGACAGTTACGATGCCAGATTACCAATGAACAAAATCAGAATTAATCAGTCAATCAAAGCGGATCTATATAGTGCCTTAAGTTGCAAGCATATTGGATGCAAAGAAGCACATTTTGTGTAAAGACAAAGTTATAAAATGGAGGCAAACCTCTTCTAGTTCCATTTCATCATATTCATCCTCATCAACCGTTTCCTCATCCTCTTCCACTTCGCCATCAGCAGTCTTTTTCAAACCTTCCTCAGGCTCTTCTTGCTCAAGCAAAGTTTCACTTTTCTCTAACTCCTAAAACCAGAAGTACAATGATCACCAACCAACTCACAAGTAACAAGCTAAATTAGTTTGTTCATTCAACTTTCCTTTTGTATTACAATAATAATGTAAAGTAGACAACATGGAGGACAGGTAAGATAGCATCATTTTAGACTGAGATATCATTAACCATGGACTCTGCTTCCACAATGAGAACTACCTGGGTGTTACCGTTCTGAACAAAATTTAACACAGAGAAACTATAATCTCTGAAATAACAATTTCTTGGCACAAGGAACAGACGGCCATGTTACTTAGCTCTAACATCTAAAATCATTAAAAACAAAAAAAAAGATTTTAGAAAGTAACAAAACAGTTAAATAACTAATATTTTGAAATTTACTTCACCTCTAGTTGTGACGTTACTACTGGTGGTGCTGCCTTCTTGAATGCAGGTATTTTCTTTGCGGGTCTTTTTCTTTTACGTTTTGCCGACGTGTTTAATTCGGATGGTAATCGTGACCAATCTAACACACAAGTATGATCTCTAGTTCATGACATATCCATAATTACCAAACAATTTTACTGCAAGTGGTAAATTTACCATTTTCTATCTTTTTGTAACAAGTGGAGATGACTATTTCTTCAAAATCATACTCTTATGCACAAAAGGGCAAACTAAATTCAAAAATTTTCTGCTGAAATAATCAGATTTCTTCGCTACTTAAAGGTACTTTAAACCTGAAAAATATACCATTTAAAATGAACATTTATGTAAAATAAAGTTCTGTATCGGTCACAAAACTGACGATGGCATCCTTTGAAAGAAGATTCTTGACGATAAAAGTTACCAGGTTTGTCCTCCAGGGAAACGGTAGTAGTAATCACCGGAAATAGTCGGTATGTACATTTTATCTATGGTTTGTTATTGACTAATGTTGTAATGATTTTTGTTGCTCAAGTTTTACAAAATGCTAATTCATGCAGCACATTAGGGTGCAGCAAAACATCCAGAAGGTAGAATGTGACATTCTTCCGCTTTCCACATGATCGACAGAGATATTTAATCGTAACTGCGGAAAAATCGGCCATTCTTGTCCACAGATTGTTGTTGTTGTTTAAAGACACACCCACCACCATAGATAATGGAATCAAAATATCAAGCCAATTTGGCGATATTTAAAAGTAAGTAAATTTTTAAATAAATTACGATATCTTTAAAATTACTCAAAACTGGTTGAAATGATGGTGAATTTTGTTCATTATTATATAAAACAAATCATCTGATTGCCACTTTTTGTCAAGGTTTAGTTCCGTGGTGATCTAATGACATGCTGGCTGTAGCGTGAAAAGGGGGACCAACTGCGGTTGTAAATGTAAGGTAAATTGCAGTCTGCATCTGCGGCGTAACTGACTAGCATGGTTTCAGGTTCGCAGTCGTAAAACAATTATGTCTGCCGTCAGTCTGTGACTCTCAATTACCTGTAACGCTGTTGCTTCACTGTGAAAGTAACGATGTAAAAGTAGTGAAAATTGCGGAAAATCTTACTTCATTACAAGTGCAAGTTCTTGGTTTTGTAATTACTTTGTTACTGTAGAAAGTGCTGGCAAATTTACTTAAGTAATGTAACAAGTTACTATTACTTCGTTACTGAACATCACTCACGACAGTATCTAAGTAATGGGCACAGCTAAAAACAATATTGCAAATAAGACAACTGTAGAAAAAAAACCTGCAAAAAATGCCTCAGATGGTGATTAATTACAAAGAACATGATAAACAATGTACCCGGTTGCAATGGTTGGCAGTCATTTATAAGGTACTTGTCAGAATAGCATTCGACGTCTTTCTTGTTTGTTTGAACCTTTAGATGATATGGGAGATTTCTGCACGTCTCCCTAAACAGCTGCTTCACTTTCACTAAATAATCGTGATCACTGTCTGTTATAAGAGGTCCTGGCCGCGTATATCGTGTTTTCTACAAACAGCAATTCACAGACACATTAAACAAATTGGTAACAAGTGTGCATGGTGTTGATGGCATGTGTTATATACTTCTGCAGTACTGCAGTATGACATATCTACCGTTCTAGCATCAAGAATCAAGATAGTTATGTATGTTGGCAAGTCTTCCGAATCGGTACGGTGCGCTATGCTGAAGGCCTGTGACGCATGCGCAGACATGGGCCAGTTATAGCGCACTGTACCGATTCGGAAGACTTTCCTGTATGTTTCCTTTGTAGTTAAGTTATAGTTATCTAAAACTTAAAATTATGAACTTTACCAATGTGCATATGCCAACAACATGGAGTACTAGACACCTTAAGATACACTTAACTGACATCTTTATTCTCGCCGCCATCCCTCTACTCACTGTCGACAATTAGCCAGCAAACTGATCTATAGGAAATTACAGCCACTGATTTCTATCCATATATATATGAAATATACTGTACACAAATTTGCTATGCTGCGTCCATGCCACACAGACGGAAAATTGCCAAATTCTGTAACTAAATTTCGTCTATTCGAACCGAAAATAACACAGACCAACAGTAAATCACTTGTGGGTCTCTCTATCTAATACTATCATACACTACAAATTTAGTAACACTTACATCGTAAAGTGGCGGCGGTATTTCGTCTGCGCGTCCGATTCCTTGAGTGCTAAGAAGTTCTTTCATGTCTTTGTTGATAAACAGCGGTGTACCTCTGCCCCGACCGCGACCTCTTCCGCGTCCAGCCATTTTATGTCACGTTATGAAAATTAATTTGTGTAATTAATCAAACCATTACGTATCACTAATACCTAACACAATATTGCTGGAATAATCAATAATTCTATAAAATCACATACATTACAAAACAAGACTACAGTCGGAAACACAATGCAAAGTGGCATCTAATTAAAAACTGCAAAATGGATAGTAAGTAAAACCGAGCGATTATTACACGTAAAAATTACCGGTGTACCTGGCGCTGGCGGCATGCAAGTCTTTGGAAGAAAGCAAAAGACACAGTTGAGTGGAGACGGTTCATGGCTGTACTCTGCAGTCCGTTTAATTACGGGAACAAAAAAAGAAGGAAGATGATGCACGTTACAACGCGTGAGCTTATCTGGTAACGTTTACACAGAAGAGTAAATCATCTTTGGATATCCTAAGTCATACGGTAAAGAAATGCCACGTACGATATTTTATGACGGTATTGTCGATGCAGTGGCACGCCTCTCTCAGGCTCTGGTCTCTCTGTGCGCCTATACGCAGCGCACGGGTGTGCATTGCAAGTCGAGGAGTCATCGCATAGCTCTGTTGGTCTAGTTAAGTCTCATTGTGCTACGACGTTTATCAGCTGTGTTTCTTTACAATGAGACAGATACTGTTCTTATCACAACTCGTTGGTCACTCGTCATCATCATCATCATCATGTCTGCTGCTGAAGCTGGTGATGATGATTCTAAAGACGATAATGTTTCTACCGTTGGATGTCTGTTGTATGAGCTTTATGACTCCAATCACGCACCGAGACAAAAGTAAGTAAAATCTATTCTATTCGCTACTTTAAACCTTTCTGTCACCGGCCAAAGTTCTGTAAGAAAAACTAGATGTAGTTGGTCTTCGGTCTTCCACGGCGAACCGTCGACCATACCTTCGCCGAGTTTTTTTGACCATATTTGGTCTCGTCTTGACCTTGACCTTTAACCTTTTGAACTCAAAATATAAGTTTATCTTTGTCCAAAACTGCACCTAAGTTGTAAAAATTTGACGAAATTCCCACGCGCGGTTTGTGAGATATGCTTCCCGAATTTGACCATTGTTCTTGCTATATGACCTTGACATTTGTCCGACCTTTTGATCTCAATATTTAATCAGTTTGTCTTTGCCTCAACCGCATTTAGTGGAAAATTTGGTAATATTCCCACAAGCGGTTTGTAAGATGTACAGGGTGGCTCAAAAAAAGTAAGCTGTTGTACTGTGTCAACAGCTTACTTTTTTTTGAGCCACCCTGTATACATGGGCGTAGATCAAAGGGGGGACAGGGGGGAACAGGGGGGACAAGTCCCCCCAGAATTTGGAGCGGGGGACGCTAATACAAATTGTCCCCCTCAGATTTCGTCATATAGGTACAAAAAAGAGCGTTCTGTGGCCTTCAAAATACGCCAAAATCGCGTTTTCGGCCGGGGCTCCACCCGGACCCCGCTGGGGGAGCTCACGACGCTCCCCCAGACCCCTTAGTCGGCTGGAGAGGGGACACCCTCCCCATATGCCACCCCACTCGACACGGACCCACCTTCGGCACTCGCCATGCGTCCCCCCAGAAGTCCAGACAGATCTACGCCTATGCCTGTATACCGTCTGCACAGACTTTTAGTGTATGATCCCGGGAAGTTCTGTCGTTCGCACGGACAGAACGAAAAATAATGTCTATGTGATTATGAACTAAGCTGTGCTAAAGAGATTCGCACTTCGAAATCTGTAACAAATATTGCTGTTACCGAGTGTAGGTAAAGATTTGCTGTTCGCTCGCCTCCCCCCCACCATCACTCCCCCGTTGCTAGTTGTCTGGACCCACCAATGTTGGCTGCAACTTTCTGCCGCATAATTGTATTGTGTCATATCGTCATAATCGTCTGTACGCAGATATTGACGTTCCACGGTTCGACGGCTCAAGCTGCATAGTTTTCCCGCCACTGGACGTGACGTCACGGGCACTTGTCATATCGGTCGAACTAAGACCCGAGTCAGCTGACGGTCTTCTGCTCTATAACGCCAACAACGTTCAATCGCGCTTCAAAGACTTCATCGCAATCACGATAACACGTGGACATCTCGAGCTCAGGTCTTGATGCACAGTGTTTGCTAAACATTTTAATACAATCTTTCGTATATATCAAAAAAATTGTAAAGTATCAGTGCAGTTAATCGCCCCAAAAGTTTTGAAAAGTACATCATTACACTTGTGTTGGGCTGTTCAAATTCATCTGTATATCACATCTGGCTTTATATTTAATATAGTAATATTTAATATAGTATTCGATAATCAGTGTGAGTATGACTGATACAGCAGTTGGTAACAGAGTTGATCAGTATACTATAGTTATTTCGTTTTCGTATGAAAATAACTGTTGTCTTGTAGCTGGGGTCATAGTGCGGTCGACAGTATTGCTACATTGTAGCGTCACCGATAACCACGTATATGAGAACATGGAGAACATTTCATGTCGAAACACGTTTGCTTTAATGTCGCCCCATAACGGCGGCATTATGATAACGGCAACAATGGCTGTCGGTCTGTCGGTTTGTTTTGTACTACACATATACTGTTGACCACTAATAGAACAAGATGTTCAACTATCGCAGAGATAGCGCTCATCTGAGGTCATTACGCCTTTGAAGGTAATTCAAGGTCATTGTTTTTGGTACCAATCGAAAGCTCGTATGCGAATTCCTATTAGTTATTGCATATTACAATATTGCAAGAGAAAATTTTACCAATAATAATTGGTCAAATTTTCCGCGTTCGACAGGAAAGTCATCTCTCTTTAACACACTCGTTCGGGGTGAAGCCCTAAACTCAAGAAATTTGACCTCAAGAAACTCAGAACATTGCTTTATGGTATGGTGCAAATGCGTTTCGATATGTTGAACCGTTGAGACGTGGCTCACGAGTGTGACAGACGGACAGACAGACAGACAGACGCCTTTAGTAATAGCGTGCTCTAACACAGTTAGATGCGCGCTAAAAAGTAAGCTAATTAGCCGCATGACGGGTCAAATTCTTCAGACCTACAAATTACCTGTGTATGATCTTCAGACGTATTAATCAGTTGCGGACGCATCAAGTTCGCAGTTCGCATATCGTCTCAGCCATCGTTCAGGGTGATATTGTTGTCGCATAGTTGTGCTGTTATCAATCGTTGCTGTTAACTGTGTTACGTCAGTCGTAATGTAATTACACAGTCGCGCCGCGCCGTGCCGCTCTGTGTCCCAGTTGCTCCTATATCTCACTAACAGCAGCTGCAGTCATTCAACAATGGCTTCAGCCAGACTACGAGACGTCGCCGTCTAATCAACTACTCGCCGTTTTTTCGTCGTTTCTCATTCTATATAATTCGACCTCGAGACCTGCTGCAACAACAACACAGAAATAAAAAGAAACCGTGCAACTAACACAAGATAACACTACCTCTCCAGTGATTAAAGTGCAAAATTAGAAGTGGGGGAGCGCTACATTCAGGTTTGGGCCCCTGACAATTGTCGTGTGCCTTTCCCTAGCATTATAACAATCTGAGGTCGGGGAACGCTTTGAGCCATAAATGGAGGTGGGGGAACGGCGTTTCCTTGCGTCCCATTACACTTTAACCACTGTACCTGTCAGAGATGTTCGCTTCTGTCATTTGACGTTGCATTCGAGGCATTTTCCAGCTCCGCAATTTA
>Ga0049105_1000085_pt1 | contig 19866 bp, 15 predicted proteins | sample WorMetvaBAHAMAS1_FD_61260 | JGI IMG/M metagenome (GOLD analysis project Ga0049105, IMG submission 61260) | Worm MetaG Olavius vacuus BAHAMAS.1 | ecosystem: Host-associated > Annelida > Digestive system > Unclassified | place: Germany: Marburg | collected 2013-04-09
GATAATTTTGTCCAGAAAAGTTTCACTCACCAGCAGGGAAAATTCGATCGTGAGCGGGAAAAGAAATGGGATTGACAAAACAAACCACTGCGCTTCGATTGAAGTTTTGGTACAAAATCCTCCTGTTTCGGGGTGACTTCGGTTACCTATCACTGTATAACAGAAGTCGAAATATGCTTCAAACGAGCCGACGTTCTCATTAAGTCGATGGCCCGATTCTTTAAGTATGGAGTCGAACCAGATGGCAAAGTTTGCCGCCTGTACAACTGCCAAGCCGTGCCAAACCTTCAATGATTGTTTAAAGTTCAGAGGCTTCATGATCCAACAAATGATTGTCTCGCAGCCGGTAAAGAACAAGCAGGCGATATGAAATACCACCTCAACTGAATTACTGAGAACAACGTCACTGTCACAATGGTTCCACTTGCTAACGCAGGAGATTTCGATGATGAGGTAGTTAATATGGAAGACGGAGGCACCAACGAAGAATGCGGTAATGCTCCACAAAGAAGCCTTGCGGTGAATTTTGTGTCTTCCGATGGACTGATAATTAGGATCTTTAGTGGTTAAGTCATCTCCGTTGATGACAAGAATTACCATGGCCGTGATGCCGAGCATCATAACGCAGAGCATGGCGAGGTTTGGAACGTACTTTGAAACCAGAATTTGCTGCTCGTGTCCATTTTCACTGCCGTTGTTCTGTGCATCCTGTTCGTGTTCCTTTATGTGCTGAGTGCGAGAAGACGGCGATGACAGCGACAACATAGCGCAGATTGACGACAGGAGAAGAAAAACGACAATTGATGACGAGATTCCACATGCTGTCTGCTGTCCTGGCATTGCTGTTAATCTGTATTGTTCACATTACATCAATCAGTCAATCAATCGATCAATCAATTATCCAATCAGTCAGTCAAAAAATCAATCAGTCAGTCAGTCAATCAATCAATCAGTCAATCAAATAATAAAACAATCAATTAATCAATCAGTCAGTCAAAAAATCAATCAGTCAGTCAGTCACTCGATAAGTCAATCAATCAATCAGTCAATCAATTAATAAAGCAAACAATCAATTAATCAATCAGACAGTCAATAGATTAATCAGTCAAAAAATCAGTCAATCAATCAGTCACTCAATCAGTCAATCAGTCAATCAATCAATCAGTCAATCAATTAATCAATCCATACCTCCATCCATCAATCAAAACCTGGTTACTGGCTTGCCACGTCAGGCCTATTATACCCGGCGCAGTGCCACTTTGTCAGAACAGCAATGTGATATAATGAAAAGACAAAATACTAGCATTAAGCTGTGTCATAGGCCAGCAGAAACTCTTGCAACGGGCAGATAACACGTTACTGCCACGTTGCTGTAGACGCAGACACCTTATTGTTACCGCGAATGCTCTGTAATTTTATTTTTTAATTCACTTTTCTACCGAAATTTACACCCGCTTCTCATTCGTGGAAACAAGCGCGATCGACTTGACACTTTAGCACAATATGCCGAACGGTCACAGTTCGCGTTCCGACAATATTTCTGAAATCTGACGTTAAGGTAGAAAATAGGACAATCGAGATTCCAGCTCGTCACCCACGTTTGTGAGGGGCATCGCATTGAGCGGCGGCCGCCTCGCTGCAGTGTATTATTTAACCACACCGTATACAAGGCAGACGCAGTTTCTTATCACAAGATACAGCAGAATCTACCTGAACGTGCTGTTACATTTTGTGCAAGTGCCTGGGGCAGTTAAGTCAAAGTCAAAATGTCACTGAACTCTAGGAGTCTCTCCTACGGACATCATAATGCATAATCTTACAAAGTTACTGAATGTCAATTTCTTACTGTAGTTCTTCACTTTCTGCGCAGACAGACAAAGAAACAGACTACACACATACATTGGCACATCGCCATGTGCTGAGCTTCAGATTACACTGAAACACAATGCCACAACTCCCTATATCTGTAGCATGTACACAGTGAACCATAAAAACGTGACATTTTACAAGAACTATAAAAATCGGCTAAGATTAGCTAAAGTTATAGTCAAAAATAAAATGTCACGTTTTTTATGGTTCACTGTGTATAGTTTTGAATTGACAGTGATATTCATAAGAAGTTAGAAAACTTTTTATGCATGAGAAGTAATTTACTTATAAGATGGTTTTCTTGATGTATGTTTACGTGTGTAGTGATGTACAGTATAAAATCTGTTGCTATGTCTTTTTGTTTCTTTTTATGGACCCTCGTGTAGAATATTCAGTCTTTTACAGTACCGTAGCTTACCTTTACCGTCTTACGCTGAATGTAGTCAGGTGTTGACTGACCAAAGTAATCGTTGCTAATGTCCTGGCGGTGGTTATCGTGAATAGCTATAAGCATGTGATGTCGGGATCGGCGTAGCAATGTAATGCAAATGATAATGGCACGTGACCGGAAGTAATTGACTTATGTGTCGAGGCGACGATGCGTCGACGACTTTCAAGGCTCAGAATTACACAATAGACCAAATTCAGATTCAAATTGCGAGCCTTCACGGCAACTAGGCCCGTGTCGTGTGATGGCCTCGTGGTAGCGTATAGGCTATAGCTATTATTATAAGACAGCTGCGCCAACGCAACGCTGATCATCCCGTTATTTCCAACGTGCAGCCACGTGGGTGTAGCCACGATTTTCGTCGAGAGATACGCTCATCGACATACCTTTTCACTTTCAGGTTTGGGGCTGAGTGGGTTGGAACACCTCAAAAAATTATGAGTTTTTTTTGTCTGGATATTCCGTATGACGATGCATAATTGCTGCGTATAGTATCTGAACACCTGGATGTAAAACCCGTTTATGTAATGCCAAAACAACACGCTGAACAACATGATAGATGAAAAATTTACTAATAAAAATCGAAAATCGGTATTCAGTTTCTCAGATTAGCACATAAAGTTCTAAGATACCCGTTTTGCCCCGCAGTGGGAGAAAAAGAGTGATTTACTGCTAACATCGCAATATTTGAAAATAAAAACTGCGAAACATAAACTACAAATTTTCTTGTCAATAAACGTGGTTTTTGAGTCTCAAATAATGTCTGCTGCTATGTCCTGCGCTGTCCACTTTTTGTCAAGATACAAATTTTTGCTGGATTTTATTGCATAGACATTTATTACCTCTTTTACGTAAACGACGCATGGGTTTGAAAATACTGACCTGCTGATGAACCAAAAAAGATAATTTTTCTTACGAGATAATGAGAAAAATTTACTGTTCGCAGCGGCTTAACGTGCACTGCAGTGTAGCAGTCATTTTGACAATCAAGAGCTTTTTGAAAGCCAATTTCCGTTTTCGAATTAAATACCACCTTAATTAATTAGTCTTATTACACCGACTGTATAAAAGCTAGAAGTTACAAACACAATTATATATTTTTGAGTATAGATTCACAAAGCTTTTTACGTGTTTTTCTTGTCACGTTTTATACGTTTTAGCGTTTTTTAATTTTCAAATTTAAAAAATAAAAAGGTTACATAACAAACGTATAAATATTAATAAATTCCAACGAGAATACATAAAACAATTATAAGCAATAGTCAGTCCTTGTCTTGCTTATTTACGGAGATTATTTCATTTTTTAAAAAATTAACTGACCTTATTAGTGATGATTGCACTGATTTGATGTTGTGTTTTCAATCTTTCTTGCGCTTAGACATGTCAAGCATATGCAGTCAGCGGCATATTATTACGTTTTTTTATTCAGCGTTTATAAGTTTTTTTTTAAATTTTTGACAAGTTTTGTACGTTTTTAATGTTTTTAAAAATTCTTTTCGGTCGTATTTTTAGTTTTGATTTTGAGTACTCAGGAACATGTTAGGTGGCTGCAAGTGTCGTTGTATTTCTTTAGAACAAATTCTATGTGATATTATGGAACATTCTATTTTGGGGTGTTCTAACACAGGGGCCGTCCCCCTGACCCTCTTTGAACCGCCTCTGACACCCAAGACTCCCGTCTGTAGCAGAGGCCATGATACACCAGTAAGACCACTCAATATATCATCGGATAATCGGATGCAAACGAAGAGCATAGCACAGTAACAGACTATACACGGTGTCTTGAAAAGTTGAGATAATAAACCCGAGTACGTGTAGCAAATGTGCAGCTATAAATTGTTAACAGAATACAGTCAGTCATATACTGTTCGCGAATAACACGTCCGATTAGCAAAAATGTATGTAAAACAACCGAACTAAACTTATTTGACTTAGTATACAGGGGCCCGATTTTCAAAAAATCTTAGGACAAACTTAGGATAAGGTCTGATTTAGGAAAATCTTAAGAAAAACTTAGGATGAACTTATGTAAAACTTACGATCAATGTAATAAGAAAAATGCAATTCCTCCAAAATAACGTAACATTTTTTTCACAAAATTGTTTGTATATATATACGAAGAGCTTAGTAAGTCTTAATATTGCAATAGTGAATTAAATTTAAAATTCTGTGAAAATCTTAACTTTATAACTTTCGATAAACTTAACATAAACTCAGGAAAAACTTACGCAAATCTTAGGATTTTTCCTAAGATTTTTTTGAAAATCGGGCCCCTGGTCTGCACATTGTGTACATGCCCGTATTATATCAGTCTACGTTCCTCTCTGATGTCTCAGTGCATGGAGGTCCCATTATCTGGGGCGCTTGTACACTGTAGGATCCCGGAGAGAGTCCCATTCCATAAAGAAGTTAGGAGCATAACTTCGCTGGGAAAGTTTCTGAGACTGAAATATCCTTCATCGCATGTTGACACATACGAAAAACTAAACCATGAAGAGGCAATACTAGAAAGGTGGCAATTACGATGTATTGCAACCTGAAGGCCGCCTGACGTCGCGACAGTTGCTCTGGGCTTTTAGTTTTACATGACATTGACCAGGCCCACAATATGCACCCGCCACCCGCCTACCAAATCTCAACAAAATAGACGCGTCGTTGAAGTATATACACTTTAACACATTCCTCCTTGCCGTTTTAATGGGGCGAAATTATCGCCTCATTTTCTCAGACATTGGAGGTCATCAAACTATACCAAATTCTGAGGCGACATGAGCCAGTCTTAGGCGCTTTTCAGATTTGTTCTAGATTTGACATACATTGCTCACTTTCTAAACGCGGGCTACTCAAAGAGGGCTGGGGCCGAAAGTTTAGACCAAATTTGGGATTTCCCCTGTAAAAATTAGGGGAGGTGCGGGAAACTTTCTGAGTCCATATGCAAGCTCAGTTCCATACTTTTGGCACGGGGCCGCTGCGTGAACGAAAGCATTCACAACGAAACAGATGTCCCCGGTCAGTTTTTCAGGGACGAAATAGTCACTGCATTTTCTCAGAGTTGGAGGACCGGACATAGCAAATTATGGGAGGACAGAACCGTCGTCGGCGGTCTCCGGGTTTTTTTTTAGAATTCAGATACGTTGCCCATTTTTGAAACGCCTCAAAGGCCAAAGTTAGGCCAAATTTTCCTCCTGTAAAACTAGAGGAGGGGTTTGCGAAGTCTGAGTCGTAACATACGGACATCATCGGCCCTTCTGGTGCTGTTTCAGATTTCCAAAACCGGAGCGCGTCATAAGCGACTGGAGTCGAAAATAGAAGCCAAATTTCGCACTTGTTCATCCCGTGTAATACATATGGGAGGAATCGATGAAAATAAATGTCGGCGATGAGTTTTTTCTATGCCCAAACCTCCGATATACTTTTTGCGGGCGTCCTCCATCTGGGAAAGTCTGGATGTCAAAAAAGGTCAGCGTTACGTCATAAATAACTTCCGACATACGTCGGGCGGCTTAATCGTAAAAGGCAACACTGTGAACAATGAGTTTCATATTTGGACTGCAGTTGGAGGTTTGTAAACTTTTTTTAATTTAGGGTTTTTAGACCAAGACATATATAGTTGTAACAGGTCGGGGGTAAGCCTTAGTGCCTTAGAGCCAGCTTTAGCACTACATATAGATACATACATACATACATACACCTATACACACACCCATACATATATAGTTATATACACAAACATACATACATACGGAAAGAGTGTATAGCGCGTTAATAAAACAGTAAAGTCACTAAGCGCTGAAGCAGAGGCCTATAACACACAACGATCCTCAAAGAAAATGTATAAAGCCTATATCAGCAAGCATAGACCATGCTAGCGCGTATGTTCGGCAGAAGACAAGCTGAAGGTGACAGTTACTCCAAGATCGCGACAGAAATCAACAACACGGGCAACACAATGACGTTGTAGAAAAAGACTGGATTGTTTTAATTTCCGACAAGTAGCCGTATGTTTCTGCCAATGCACCAGAACAGCAGTGCACTGTTGAAGCGAAAGAAGATGGCTATCGGAGTTACAACATTGTCAAACACTGTCCAGTGTTCTATGCTGTAACTGGACGGCGTCTCATGTGCTTCCATCTCAGGATTAAAAAAGTTGTTGCATATCCACATAGCGAAGTTACTAATGGACATAACAATCATGATATTCTTGAAGAAAACGACTCTTGTAGAGTTGTCAGCATTCTCACCATCATTGTTCAATTGCAGCTTGACACCCTTAGCGTAGTAATAAAATACTATCTGCAAAATAACTTGCATCATATCCAGGATCTCTAGAATGAAATAGACCGCATTCCAGCCTCCCAAACTGGGAAATGTGAAAACCAACAATCGTTTCAGTGAATGAAGCAGCAGACCAGATGTAGCAAAGAGTAGTAGATATTCAAGAAAAGTGGTGGGTGAATGTTGATATCTGAATGTTTGGAAGTATAAAATGCCAACAACACAGCAGCCACTCAAAAACAACAAATAAAGAAGAAAGTAAACCGCCAAGCCGTCTTCGATCTTCTGCCATTCGTCATCAATCTCCGAATTGTTATGAATCTTATAACCAAGAAATACTAAAGCAACTAGCAACAAGTAGACGACATTGATGATACCGGATATCATGATAAATATCTTAGAGCCTGTAGTATTTCTAAAAGCCGGCACGTTTTCAGCGTTCGGATTTTCATTCTGATCAGCGATAATATACCATCTATTAGACATAATTGTTGAATATGTGCTTCTCAAAAATGTTGTTACTCTGCTTAATAATGGCATTGATTCGCTGGAATTTTCCGTTGCTTCGTTTTCATGCTCACATTCGCTACCGATAATTTTGTCCAGAAAAGTTTCACTCACCAGCAGGGAAAATTCGATTGTGATTGGGAAGAGAAATGGAATTGACAAAACAAACCACTGCGCCTTGATTGAATCTTTGGAACACCATTCGCTTGTTGTTTCGGTATGATTGCTTATTGTTGTATCACAGAAGTCAAAATATGCTTCGAACGAACCGACATTCTCATTAGCTCGATGACCCGATTCTTGAAGTATTGAGTCAAACCAGATGGCAAAATTTGCCGCCTGTACAAGTGCCAAGCCATACCAGACCTTTAAAGACGACTTGAAGTTCAGAGGTTTCATGATCCAACAAATGATTGTCTCGCAGCCTATGAACAGCAAGCAGACGATTTGAAACACCACCTGCACTGAATTGCTGAGAATAACGTCACTGCCACAATGGTTCCACTTGCTAACGCAAGAGATTTCAACGATGAGGTAGTTTATATGGAAGATGGAAGCACCTACGAAGAATGCTGTTATGCTCCATAGCGAGGCCTTACGGTGAATATTGTGACGACTATTGGAATAATAATCGTGATCTCTAGTGGTTAAATCATCTCTCTTGATGACAAGAATCACCATGGCCGTGATGCCGAGGACCATAACACAGAGCATAGCGAGGTTTGGAACGTATTCTGAGACCAGAATCTTCTGCTTATTCTTCCCTCCATCATCGCTGCTATTATGCGCATGATATTCCTGTAGTTTTATTTCCTCGGTGCGAGCGGACGGTGACGAGAGAGATAATATAGCGCAGATTGACGACAGAAGAAGAAAAACGACAATTGATGAAGAGAACCAAGATGCCCTCTGCTGTTCTGGCATTGTTGTCAATCTGTATTGTTCACAATCAATCAATCAATCAATCAATCAATCAATCAATCAGTCAGTCAGTCAGTCAGTCAGTCAGTCAGTCAGTCAGTCAGTAAGTCGGTCAATCAATCAATCAATCAATTCATCCGTTATTTTCTTTGGGGGTTGACGCCTAAATGTACACTGTGTCTAAAAAAACATCCCCGACATTTTTAGCTGTAACTCGACAAAGTATTGTCGGATTTTCATAATATTTGGCAGAAATATTACTAATAAAGCAAGCCATCAAAAGATGCTATATTTTTTCACCTCCACCTCACCTAATTAATGCTTCTGCACTACCTTGCAAAACTGAACACACGGAAAATGTATCTTTTCACGTAAATGTTCCATGTTGATTTGCCAATAGACACACAAGTCACATCGGAATTATCACCTAATCACTGATAGACTACTCTTCATTCATGAAGCGATAGGATATGTGCATTAAACAAGATCAAGATAGGGAAAAATGCATTCAGCAACTTGTTTCGCATGTACTTAGCGATCACCATATCTGCCATGGTGTCAGGCCACTTGGGCATTATGTCAAGAATTGAAGTTTTTCTTCATCAAGTATGAATTGCATGTTAATTGATAGCATTAATGAGGTGTTTTACCATCTTAACAAAATGTTAATAGCTACCAAACACATTGCGAATAATAATTTTGTCTTACAGTAAGACAGCGCACTGGTACATCTTGCACGCAACATTGTCCAAATCTCTCAACTTCACTTTTTCTGACCTATGACCCCAACGCCCAGATGTGATTGGAGAACACCACTGATTATAAGATTTAGAGAGTCATACATTAGCATAAGTATGAGTCGTGAATCAACAAGTTTGAAGAAATCTAGCGGCGACTGCTTAAATCTGGCAAAGCAGTGATGCAGCATTTGAGTGAAATGATGCTATTTCTGAACTACTGCATTTTCTCAGGTAGTGCAGAAGCACTAGTTAGGTGTAGTGGGAAACTATAGCATCTACTGATTGCTTACTTGCTCGGTAACATGTGTGCCAAATATTATGAAAATCCGACAATGCTTTCTCGAGTTACAGCTGAAAATGTTGGGGATGTTTTTTTGAAACACACTGTAGTCACGTATCGTAGAGACCGCCAAAAGGCACATTCGTGGCCGAAAAAAACGCCTTTTGGCTTACTGATCGACAAGAACGTCAAAAATGCGACCTTTGCGCGTGGCGAAGAAGCAAAAAAAACTGAAAGAAAAAAAAGAAAAACTCAGAGATGTGACAAGTCACGCATTTGCCCAGGCCACCCACGTAGAGCTAGTCCAACCTAAGGTGTCATGTGGGTTAGGTCCCGGATGTAGTCAACCATAATTTTATCAAGTTCCGTGACTTTCATCAAAATTGGTTAAGGGTTTAGGATCTCTGAGGAGTCGAATCTATGATTAGCGCTAGGGCTTATATAAGACGTTAGGGCTCCCGCTCAACGTGTGATATTGAATCGATATCAATATCGCGACATTTTGTAAATCGATATCGTATCGAAATCAATAAAGATAACGAACTATCACTAATTTGTGCTGTTATCGAGTATGCAGTGCTTGAATAAGTAGGCCTAAACTGTAGTGATTTTATGGTACATTTCACAGACACGTTGATGAAGAAATATCACCGGGGTTCGAAGGTTAAAATACATTCGAATGTTGGCAAACTTCCGAACCTTTGAAGGTGCGAATCTTTAATGTTGCATCACTAATATTACGGATGTTGTATCGGTTGTTATAACCAAGTAATTAGTGTAAATAACGAGCACTATCCAGCGTCACTGATAACAAGCATGTGACATCAGTAGCGCAGTTAAGTGCAAATGGTCGTATCATATGACCGGAAGTAATGGGCTCGTATCAGGGCTGGAAAAACCTAGGCATTTTTAGAAAAAGTTTTCAGGTTTTTAGGTTTTTTATAGCTTTTTTAAAGGTTTTTTAAGGTTTCTATAGGTTTCTGAGGTTTTAATGTACAAACACCGGACATAAAAATGACCCAGAAATTCACGAAGATTATCTCATGCACGATACATACTTCCTCTTGTTACATCATTTATAGCCATGTGCAGACTATAGCATAGCTATAAACACAACTAATTAGACTCAAATGCAACAATTTTCTGCTGTGACTGTGAAAGTAAAATCTGGATTTTTAAGGTTTTTCTAAAAAAAACTAAAAACGTCAAATATGGACTTTTCAGGGTTTTTTTAGAAAAAAAGCCTAGTTTTTTAAAACCATTTGGACAGCCCTGGCTTGTATACCATGACGACGATGTTTTGAAGGAGTTGAGAGTTAAAAGATTAGTAGTTATCCACCAAATTGCACGATGAAATCGCCGATTTTGAACCGATACTCGTCCGTAGTGCATCAGCCGTAACACCTAGCGAAAAATGTTCAATTAACGCTAATAGGAAGTCCACTACGCGCTTTCCAATGAGCCCAAGATGAACATCATACGTTGCCCCTAAGCCTCTCAAAGGGGGCTCCGATTTCCGTCTAAAATCGCACTTGGCTTAATGAAAGTCTGCTACAAAGTTTCTTTATGTCAAAAGTGTCAGCGATAAAGTTGTAAGGCATTCATTGGCCTGACTATCCGTGCAAAAATGATTGGTGGGGACGTCCTTTACTATGCGAAAATTTGGTGGATGATGACCCACCAGTTTGCAATGCGCCGAATTTCTATATATTTTCGCCTGTAGCGCTTCAGCCGTAACACCTAGCAAAAAAGTTCAATTAACACTAATAGGAAGTTCACTACGCGCTTTCCAATAAACCTAACATGAACATCGTACGTTGCCCCTAAGCCCCCAAAAGGTGGCTCAAAAACGCAGTGTCCAAAATTTGAACAATAAGCTGCGATAACTCCGAAACGGTACGAGATATGATGTCAGTTAGTATTAATAACTAATAGGAAGTCGCATATGGTCTTTCGATTGATACCGTCCTCGATGACCGTGAATGACCGTGAACGGCGTAATAGCCCTTATTTTTTCCACCAAATTCGATAGCATTGCTGGCCAATTACGTCACAGTGGTTAAAGATAGACATATAATGTCCGCAGAATATTGTCTCCCAGTTCCTGTCTTCCACTTTCGGCCAAAAATAACCTACCCTGCAGCGCGGTCTCTCTGCAATAGCTGAGCTACTTGTTAATGTTCGACCTAGGTTGCAACGTCCGGTATACTATGCCTGCTTTGGGTGCGGGACAGCTGCGCGGGCTAGGAAAGGAGAACGCTGAAGATATCAAAGATGGCCCCAGTGAGACAATTGTTCTCACAGGTGAGTACACCGAACTATACCAAATTTTGTAAAGCCATAGAACCATCATCGGCGATTTGGCGCTTCTTCGGTTTGTTTTTAGATTTTCGGTACGCTGTTTTCTTTGAAACCAGAACGCATCAAGTCGAAAATGGATACCAAATTTTGGACTTTTTGTCCTCCTGTGAAATTAGTGCAGGGATAAACAAACTGTCTGGAGAACGATCACCGACGCTCCGAACACGTGTTTCGGATTTCAGAAGTGTTGCGTTGCTTTATTTCGAAACCAGGTCACGCCAAAGACAACTGAAGTCGAAAATGGAATCTAAATTTCGTACCTTTTGAACCCTCTCACCTTCTGTAAAATGTAAGGAAGGTATGCGAATTTGTGTGCAAATTTTTCATGCGAGACCAATATAAACCAGCCACTGATATACTTTTGATGGGTCACCTCTCGACCATAGAAGATTAAAGGTTCGCTGGCTAAAGTTCAGTGCTAAACCATAAGACATCCCAGCTATCCTCGGGCGACCTAATATTCAGTGATTAATAGTAACTTACCTGTGCTTCTTACGCTGAATATAACTGTTAGTGGACTGCTGGCGATATAGGCACGTGCTTGTAACATTAACTTGCACGATTAATTAGTCGTGTGACAATGGTTATAATGTTTATGACACCCGCTGTATTGGCGCTTATAGCGGATACAATGGCTATATTTAGTACACGAGTTCACGGAAATAGGTTTATTGTCACGCGCCTTGCCAAACAAGGAAACCTAGACTAAAGGAATGGTAGGCAATGCGATACCATATGCATGCATAACATCTACTCTGTGTCCCAGATGAAATGTCGCCAAATTTCAAATCGCTTATATTCTATTCAAGTGCCGTTTAGTATATTTGAATACCATTGTGTGGATCCGACATATTAGCTAAAAGATATCGCTTCATCGTTAGTGTACAAGTCCGTGTGGGAGACGTGTGGGTAGGCGTTGTGTGGGCGTGTATTCTAACATTTGTGTGGTTGCGAGGTGAAATTCGTGTAGTACAGAGGTGTTGAGAGGTTGTGGGAAGTTGCGAGGTTCAACAAGTTGCGAGGTGTGGTTTTCTACTTCCTCGCAACTTGATAAAAACCTATATGGCATTTGTGTATGTTCGCAAAAACGGCGGTCACCTTAAGTCTGTAAGCGCACTCCCATTTTGGAAACTTCAGTTTTGTGGTGCACATATATCAGCATTTATATCTAAGATACTATGCAATAAAGATTGTTGAAATTTTCATTGTATATGTAAAGTAAAGTGCTGTTGTTGTGGAGAACAGAACAGCGAATTGTGTTGGGCCTACGTTATTTTTCAGTTAGACCCAGAGAGTATCTTGGCGTCACTTCAATCGGGACACAGTGTAGTATCAACTGCAAAGTTGGCCGAAAACCGGACCATTTGAAAAGTTCATTACGTAGCCCCTATTAAAATGTTCAATTCTTTATCATGCAACGTATACAGTAAGTAAGCAGTGAATAATCACTATGTTGTGAGTCCTTGTAATGCTTACGTAAGTTGCTTTATTCCTCTTAATGTTCTTGAAAGTAAATGTGACAATAATTAGGCCTGCCTGATTACAGGCAGCTCTAGACCGGTCTTTTAACGTAAAATGTGTTTTCAAACTCGCCAGTAATCAGGCCTATTGCAGTCAAGGAACACAGAAATTATCAGACCCCACGAGACCGTCTCAGTCGGCGGAATCTGTACATTCGGACAATAAACTACGATTATTTTCATGGTTGTTCCGTTCGGTCATACCCGTTATAAAGTTCTAGAACTTAATTTCCCCAAATGTAAAGTTCCATGAAGGTTACATAAAGTTTACAATATGCAGCCGCTGAGTAATTAGTTCCGTTGTATAATTTTGAATAACTTCTAGTAAAATCTTGCTGGTTTATGTTAATTTACTTCTTATAGAGTTAGAACTTCCTGTGGAATGCAACAGTGTACAACAGCTGGTAACTATTTTCGTGATGAAAATGGACACTTGTAACCCAATATGAGAAGTTCGTTCTGAAAAACGTAAAGTTCCATCACATAAAGTTCCATAAACCTCCGGAACCATTCCCCAATCGTAGTGTTAGTACAGTTCGTAGAAACAACTGTAATTAGATGGCTCTACGAATATAGGCTACTTATTTGGCACGTTTTCTGCTACGATCTAATATCCTTCCACCCAGTTTCTAACTTCTCTAGCTGCCCAATATATTATAGCAGAACATTGTGAAACATTACTGATTAAGCCTTATAGAAATACGCACAATTATGCATCTAATAGTAGAAAATTAGCATATAAACACAAAGAAAAAAAGCATTGGTTAGAGATAAATTAGTTGAAAATAAGTCAGATACAAACTAATGTAAGCTAAGATTCTGGGTGCAGTCAAATCCACATACGCACTCAATATACATCAGCTAATGGCTTAAAACATTGGTTAGTATAAGAGCTAACAAACGTTAGTTAAAAGTAGTAAGTAAGTAAGTAAATGTTGATTTGTAGAGCATGATTAAATTACATTTCTAATTCACTAACGTTTCGAATGTCCGGCGAACAGATACGTTGAAAACAACTTACTATGCTGTTCATTGTACAGATTAGTTTTATACAGATTGTAGAGATTACAGTCGCATCTCGCACATGCACAGTAGGGGCCCATATCTGAATGTGCAGTTCCAACACCTCTAACTTTGCACTTTGCTAGTCTATCCCTGTTTTTTCAGTGCTCAAGGCAAGGGCGTTTATCTCTATTCAGGCCGAGCGCACTTGCCCCTAGTAAATAGGCGAAATGGGCGCGTCTCCCAAATGTCCCCACTTTTTGCTAATCATCAAACACCAAGTAGGCCTGAACGCTAATATATTATAATGCGTAGACCGAATTAAGTCACTGACCAAGTAACATAGGCTTATAAACACAAGAGACCTCTTTCGTATAAGCACGCTTTCTGTTAAGCACGCTGACTGTTGTTTTTGGGTCCTGTTGTGTCACATTATATATTAGGTCCTTAGAGGTCATCAAAAATGTGTAAAAATGCACTGGAATGCAACGATATATAAATAATTCCTCTTCACTAGTGATGGGGTTTCCCTCCCCAGACTCTACTCCTCACAGCCTTTGGCCGCTCGAGCGGTCTCCCACTTTCGAACTGTGGACACGTGCGTCACTAGCTCAATGCGATTTAGATATTAAGTATTACGGGCAAATGCTGTTGCTGCTTTGTCGATATTGCAGCTGTTGTTACTGTTGTTAAGTGCAACAGTGTTTAATGGTCATTCATCTGAAGATCAAGCCATAACGAATTAACGTCCATAAGCGGTTCGTCGTCGTCAGCATTTTCACCGGTGTCATCGCCGGCATCGAGAAGCGGGACGTCGTCGTCACCATCATCAGCAGAACCCCCGTGGACCTGCAGACACGACACGTATCAACAATTTGGGATTTTAACAAGAGAGAAGAAGAGAATTGAGATTGTGCATGTTATTCCAGATTACAAATGAACTTGTCGACGTTTCACTGAGTTGTATAGAAGTAAGTAAGTAAGTAAGTTTATTGCAATGCAAACACACTAGCAGCTTTGCAGCTGAATAGATCAGTACAGTACAATGATAAAAGCAATAGTAACACAACTCAACAATCTGTCACTGAAATTATGAATGCATGCAAAATACTGTACATATTCATAAAACTAACAATAAGGCCGACAATAGTAGAACAACTAGGTTTACTGGTAGTGATTAAGACCACATTGTATAAATGAACAGTAGCGCTGGGTACGAGTATGGACTTTAGAAAAGGTTTGAGAAGATCTAAGCCTTGAGGTAATAGCCGCGGATCTGGGTGGAGGGAGGAGGCTGTCTCTGCAGCTCAGAATAGAACTCGCGGAAGCCGCAGTCGAAAACTCGAGTCACTGCGAGCTAACGCAGACACTTTGAAATAAGAAAAACTGTTCGTGATTGGAATAATCTCTGAAACTGTTGTCTGAGTATCTTTGTTACAGATGTTCACCTCAGTCATCAATAAACAGCACATCCGCGCCTAACCCGTCCAACATTAGGGAACAATTTAAGCGTAAGAACTGGCAATTCGAGTGTGCGTACGGCAGGAGTCGCGTCCGATAAACGTTGACTGAAGGCGCGCCATATAAATGGTGGAATTACTTACTTACTTACTTACTTCATGCTTGCCCAGAGCCCTGCTGGATTATCGCGTAGCCCATCTCTGTAACTTACCTAGTGGAAGGATTTTAATGAAACTTGTCAAAATTATTCATCATGTGAGCGGGAACTGCTGAAAAGTTTTCTTAAGTCAGAGGTACAAAGGCAAAGTTTAAATGTGTCGCACGTGGACATCCTTATAAAATTTTTGTTCCCCGCACAGTTATCAACACTGAAAAACACTACTATTGCGTACTGTACGTGTTATTGAGCCATGGAATAACCTAAACTGTACTATGGTCGATTTCAGCTCACGGAGACGACTTAGATGTTTTCTTAGACGAACTGACTTATCGTAGTATCTGAAACATTCTGTTTAGCAAATTGCGAAAAAATTCTCTATTTTCCACCCCTTTTAGGGGTTATGTAAGTGGTGGCTAAATACCACCCTTTAATCACCTGTAGTATAACTTTTGTATTATGTTTTATGTGTATGCTAATTTCTTATGTACTGTAAGCTACAAAATGTTTAAATAGATAAAAAAATGTGTACAAATGTGCGAATGGTACAATTGCGGAGGCAGACATTTCGACGGTGTGGCGTCGACGATCACTGGTTTAAACTGCAGTTTGTCACAGTCATTGTAGAGCGCAGCTTTACTTCCATTAAAAAAATACATTGTTGCTCAATTAGCCTCAGAATGTGGCAACGCGGGCGGATTCCAGTGAACCAACCAGACGTTTATTGTGTATGGAATGTCCGCTTGAAGACATGAGCTGGGATAAATTATGTCACGATTTAAGAGACTTGCGAAACTTACTTGTTCCGTTGACCCAGCAGATGAGTCAGTAGTGACATCTGATGAAGATGATTCACTTCCTACAACAGTAATCAAGATGTGTCCACGGAAGAACAAACCTGTGAGCAGTCATCAAATTTAGCTTAAGATCTAAAGCCAAACTTAAATATGTGAGGTTTTATTTTTGATTTATATAACCAACTACAGTGCCATGTAAAATGGTATCATAATCTGACCCGAAGTTTTTAAGTTACAGGTATTTCTTGTCAGCAAAATACCAAAATAGCTATCAAAGGTCGAGGTCGAAGGTCGAGGTCAAATGATACCTAAATAAAACACTTCCTACCAAGTCATATCAATTTCCGAACAATAGCTTTTTTCAGTGTTTGCGCGGACAGGTACAGACTGTGTGTACACAAACACACGGGCAGAAGGAAAAATACCGCGCTAATATATTCCGCTACAGACTTATACAGATCAACAAATGGATTAAAACGATTTAAATATTGAGTAATAAGTATTACGGATGAATGCTGTTGTTGCCTTTGTAGTTATTGCTGTTGTTACTGTTGCTAAGTGCAACAACGTTTAATAACAATCGTTAAGCTTACAGTTCAACAATATGCCACAGTTAGACTATAAAATGCAGATATGGCACACAAATAACAAAATAATGTTTGTTTTTCTAAATGAATAAGTTCACCTGGTTGTGAGACGTCGGAGCCGAAAATACACCAGAATAGGAGCGCGCTGTTGAAGCGAAAGAAGATAGTTATCGGAGTTACAACATTGTCAAAGACTCGCCATGGATCTACTTCGTAGTGGGACGGCGTAATACTTCTGCTCATTTCAGGGAGAAGAAAACTTTCACTCAGCCACGTAGCGGAGTTAATAATTGCCATTACGACCACGATGTTCTTGAAGATAGCGACTTTAAGACGGCTGTAAGCGTTGCTGCCATTGCTGGGTATCTTTACATCTTTGGCGTAGTAATACAGTACAATCTGCAACAGCGCTTCGACAGTCCCCAGGATTTCCGCTGTACAATACATGTTGTTTAGCCATTGGCGACCAGAAGCAGCACTCAAGTCATCACTGTTAATTATGAAAGTTAAAAATCGTTTGACTGATTTCAGCAGCACACCCGATGTGGCGAAGAGTAACAGATATTCCAGGAAAGTGATGTGCACATGCCGCATTTTGCTGAATGTGCAACAGGTTATAATTCCAACAACGCAACAGATAATCGAAAGTGAATTATAAACGACCAAATACACCGAAAAAATGTCCTCGTATTCCTGACTTTCCTTTTCGATTTCTTGAAAGTAGTTAACAAACACTAGAATAGTCGCCACGACGTAGATGATATTGATGATAACGGATATCATAATGAATATCATTGAACTGCTCGAACTGGTAAAATCGGACATGTTTTCTCTGCCTGAGTTTTGATTTGATGATACCGACTGTAGACTTTCTCTGGCGTTTTCGTTGGAACTGTGCGATTTTGCGCCTATACTTTTGCCAAGAAACGTTTCACTTACGAGCAGGGCGAATTCAATTGTTATAGGAAAGAGGAATGGGCTTGACTGAACAAACCAATATCCTGCGGTTGACGATGCGGTACACCAGTCATAAGCTTTCGAATGAGTTAGTTGCAGGAACGTTCCATTAGAGCTGTTGGAATTTGTGTCAAATGATTCGTTATTACATGGAATAAAATAAGCTTCCAACGAGTGGTCTTTTCCTGTAATACGACGGCTGGATTCTTTAAGTATTGAGTCGAACCAGAGGACAACGTTTGCCGCCTGTACAACTGCCAAGCCATGCCAGACCATTGCATTTGATTTAAAACGTCGACCTTTCATCATCCAACAGACAATGGTTTCAAAGCCGGCAAATGCCATGCTAATGACATGAAGTAACACCATGATTACATTATCTCGATAAACAATACCGCCATCCTGCCGACACTTTTTCCATTTGTGGAAACAGGACGCCCCGACGATGAGGTAATTTATTCCAAGTGTACAATAGCCAATAAAGAAACCTACTATTATGCTCCATAATGAGTACTTGCTGTGCAAGTTATGTCGACTCATTTGACAGTCACTGGTATCGCTGGTGAAATGTTCTCGGCCACAAATAATCAACCACATGGCTAAGATACCCAACAACACGACAGTAATTATTGCAAGGTTTGAAATGTACGGTAACACAGTGATCTTGTTCTTATTCCCGGCATCACACTGGTCGTCTTCTCTGTGAAGGTCAACGGAAGACAGAGAGAGGATACAGCAGACTGATGCGAGAGCAAGAAATACGGCAGCTGATGTGGACATCCAAACAGATACCATCTGCAAATATTAAGTAAATAAGTAGGTAAGTAAGTAGTTTCTTTATTTAGGTCTGGCAAACGCAAACCATGACATCAACATACATACTAATACAATGTAACATAGGATGTAAAGTTCTCAACAAATATTTTGAAATTCACCTCACGGCAATAACCATGAGGCACCAACTATTTTTGCTTAATGTGGTGCAAAGTGGTAGCAGTTAGTACGCTTTATCGAACCACAGTTTCTCTCCAAGCACCGTTGTCTTTCATCGCGTCCGTTCCAGTTCCTATATCGGTGGCCCATTATTTCAGATAGGAGGTACCAAAGCACTTGTACAAAAATTTGCGAGGACATGGATCAATCATCGTTGCTTTCTCAGTTTGTTTTTGATTTCAGATAGGCTTGCGTTGCTCCGCTTCTAAACGAATCAAATGGAACTGAAATCGAAAGTCGATGCCAAATTTCGGACATTTTATACACACCGTGTAAACATTACAGGTAGGGGCGGTCGAAATGTCCAGTAGTTTGTCCATCGCCTTTGGTCAGGTCCGGATTAACCATTCGGGGGCCCTATACCAATGCTAGGTGGGGCCTCTCCCCTCCTTCCTTTCTCTTCCCTCTCCCCTCCCCTCACTTCTTCTCTCGTTCCCTTCACTTCCTTCCTTTCTCCTCCCTTCTCTTTCTTTCTCCTCCCCTCCCCTCCCTCCCCTAGAAGCAGGCCCCTTAAATCCAGCTAGGAGTCTGGGGAAGTGCCGTAAGCTCCCCCACTGCAGTCTGGGGCGCAGCCCCAGCCGAAATCGATTTTGGTGCACTTTAACCTTTATACATCTGACCACTGGTGGCAACATTTAAAATGATTTTCCTGAAAATCAACTGCCCAAATTCCACCCCCTCTCCAGCCGACTAGGGGTCTTGGGAGTGTTGTAACAGTCTCCTATGAATTGTGAGCAACACATAGCCTATCTTCCCTGCAGCCTGCTGTTATACTTAAAATAATAATTCTTGCGTTTGTAATGTAGATCATGTAGGCCAGCTGGCATAGTGTGTCAAAACAAAAAAAAGCCACATGTCATTGTCCAGTAGTTTGCCCATCGATCTATTAATAGTAAATATTAATAACCCGTCCACACTACCCGTGTTCACAGCCCGTGTTTACGGGTGATGTGTACTGGGTTTTAAGCGTAGGCCTAAGGGGGGGGGGGGG
>Ga0049105_1000086_pt1 | contig 19862 bp, 22 predicted proteins | sample WorMetvaBAHAMAS1_FD_61260 | JGI IMG/M metagenome (GOLD analysis project Ga0049105, IMG submission 61260) | Worm MetaG Olavius vacuus BAHAMAS.1 | ecosystem: Host-associated > Annelida > Digestive system > Unclassified | place: Germany: Marburg | collected 2013-04-09
GCCCGCTCCGCGGCGTGGACTCCGGGATGGTTTTCGTCCCTTCCCCCTGCAAGGGGGAAGGACAGGATGGGGGTCCTGCACCGGTGCAGCCAGTGCAGAGTCGCCATCACTGGCTCCCCCGTTTCGGATCGAGCACGTCGCGCAGCCCGTCGCCGAGCAAGTTGAAGCCGAGCGAGACGGTGAAGATCGCCAGCCCCGGCATGGTCGCGACCCACCAATGGTCGAGGATGAACTTGCGCCCCGACGAGATCATCGCCCCCCATTCCGGCAGCGGCGGCTGGGCGCCCATGCCGAGATAGCCGAGCCCGGCGAAGGTGAGGATGATGCCTGCCATATCGAGGGTCATGCGGATGATGATCGAGGAGAGGCACATCGGCCAGACATGGCCGGTGATGATCCGCATCTCCCCGGCGCCCTGAAGCTGGATCGCGGCGATGTAGTCGGACTTGCGGATGGTCAGGGTCTCGGCCCGGGCGATGCGGGCATAGGGTGGCCAGGCGGTCAGCGTGATCGCCAGCACCGCGTTCTCGATCCCGGCCCCGAGCGCGGCGACGAAGGCCAGCGCCAGCACCAGCCGCGGGAAGGCGAGGAAGATGTCAGTCAGCCGCATCAGCACGATATCGGCCCAGCCGCCGAGATAACCCGCCGCCGTGCCGACCAGAAGCCCGATCAATGGTGCGGTGACCGCCACCAAGGCGACAATGTAGAGGGTGATCCGCGAGCCGTGCAGGATGCGCGAGTAGATGTCGCGCCCGAGCTCGTCGGCACCGAGCAGGTAGCCGCCCTCTCCGGGCGGGGTCAGTCGGGCTGTGAGGTCCTGCGCGAAGGGGTCGTGCGGCGCGATCCAGGGCGCGAAGGCAGCGACGACCACCAGCACGACGATGATCCCGAGGCCGATCATCGCCAGCGGGTTGGCGCGGAAGTTGAGCCAGCCGAGATAAAGCTGCGCCAGCCGCGCTTGGCCGCGCGAGTGCGGCGTGTCGGTGGTCAGCCACTGGTGCCACGTCTCGCTCATCGCGCCCTCGGGTCGACCAGCTTGTAGAGCACGTCGGACAGCATGTTCAGCCCGACGAAGATCAGTCCGACCACTACGGTACCGCCAAGCACCGCGTTCATGTCGGCCGACAGCAGTGCATTGGTGGTGTACTGCCCGAGACCCGGCCAGTCGAAGATGGTCTCGGTCAGCACCGAGCCCTCCAACAGGTTGGCATAGGAGAGCGCGATCACCGTGATCAGCGGGATCATCACATTGCCGAGCGCATGTCGCCAGATCACCGCACGCTCGCTCAGGCCCTTGACCCGGGCGGTGGTGATGTACTCCTTGCCCAGCTCCTCGAGCATGAAGCTGCGGGTCATGCGGCTGATATACGCCATCGAGTAGTAGCCGAGGATCGAGGCCGGCAGCACGATATGGCTGAACGCATTGCGGAAGATGGACATGTCGCCCGCAAGCAGGCTGTCGACCAGGATCATCCCGGTCACCGGCGGGATCATGTCCATGTAGAAGACGTCGAGCCGGCCCGGGCTGCCGACCCATTGCAGGATGCCGTAGAAGATCAGGAGCCCGATCAGCCCGGTCCAGAAGATCGGCATCGAATAGCCGAAAAGGCCGAAGAGCCGCACGAAGTGGTCCGGCAGGCGCCCCTGATGGACCGCGGCCATCACTCCCATCGGCACGCCGAAGATCACCCCGATGATGGTGCCCAGTGTCGCCAGCTCCAGGGTCGCCGGGAACACCCGGGCTATGTCTTCCGAGACCGGGCGGGCGGTCAGCAGCGACATGCCGAAGTCGCCGGTGGCGACGTCGCGCAGGTAGTAGGCGAACTGCACCAGGATCGGTCGGTCGAGGCCGAGTTCGCGGTAGGTGCGCTCATAGATCTCGGGGCTGGCGCGCTCGCCGACGATCGACAGCACCGGGTCGATCGGCATCACCCGGCCAATGACGAAGGTCACCAACAAGAGCCCGAGCATGGTGATCGCCAGCGAGACGATCACCGTCGCCAGCCCTTTCAGCCGACGCGAGAGCGGCGCGGAGAACCCGCGCCGCCCGCCTTCCTGATTTGTGCCAGCCACCTGTCTACTTCTTCACGGTCCAGTAGAAGGCAGCGGTGATCGCCGAGCCGGTGACGAAACCCTGCAAGTTGGCCCGCCGCCCGATCTGCTCGATCTTCTGGAACATCGGCACGAAGGGCGAGACCTGCTGCCACTCGCGCTGGATGTCGACATACATCTGCCGGCGTTTCTCGACATCGGCCTCCTCGACCGCGGCCTCGGTGGCCTTGGTCATCTCAGGGATGTCCCAGCCGTTGCGCCAAGCCAGCTTGCCGGTCAGCTTCGCTTCCAGCCGGTTGTCCGGGTTGTGGGCGAAGGTGTCGGCATTGGTGTGCGGGTCGGGGTAGTCCGGCCCCCAGGCGCCGACATAGATCTGGAACTCGCGCGCCCGATACTTGGCCAGGGTCTGCTTGCCGGTAGCCTGGCTGATCGAGACGTTGATGCCGACCTGGGCGAAGTTGTTCTGCAGGGTCTGGGCGATCTCGACCCGCTCCTGCGCCGTGCGCACGATGATCTCGACATCGAAGCCGTCGGCATATCCGGCCTCGGCCAACAGTTCCTGTGCCTTCTCGACGTTCAGCGAATAGGGCTTCTCCTTCAGCTCACCGAGATAGGTCAGCGGCAGGAACGCCTGGTGCACCGTGTACTGACCGTTGAGGAACGAGTTCGCCATGCCCTCGTAGTCGACCAGGTACTTCAGCGCCTCGCGGACCTTGGCATTGGACAGGATCGGGTCCTGCTGGTTCATAGAGAAGTAGAGGATCCGGCCGCGCAGGTCGCTGTCGACGGCGAGGTCGGCAGCGCCGGAGATCGCGCCGATGTCCTCGGGGCTGAGGTTGCGGGCGATGTCGACGTCACCGCGCTCCAGGAGCAGACGCTGGGTCGAGGATTCCTGGGTGTTGCGCACGACGACGCGCTTCATCGCCGGCTCGCCGCGGTGATAGTCCGGGTTGGCCTGAAGGGTGTAGCTCTCGTTCGGCTTCCAGTTCACCAGCTTGTAGGCGCCGGAGCCGGCGGAGTTCACCCGGAGCCAGCCATTGCCCCAGTCGCCGTCGGCCTCGTGGCTCTTCACCACCTCGGAATCGACGATGTAGGCGATCGTCGCGGTCAGGCAGTTGAGCACGAAGGAGGTGGCGTATTTCTTGTCGGTGGTCAGCTGGAAGGTGCTGTCGTCGAGCGCCACCAGGGTCTCACCCATGTTGTCCTTGTTGAACCCGAACTGGGTCAGAATGAAGGACGGCGTCTTCTCCATCGCCACGGCGCGACGGAGCGAGAACTCGACGTCCTTGGCGGTGACCGGGTTGCCGGAGGTGAACTTCAGGCCCTCGCGGATCTTGAAGGTGAAGACCTTGCCGTCGCCCGAGACTTCCCAGCTCTCGGCGATGTCGGGCTGGTAGCCGCTCGACAGGTCGCTGGGGTCGAAGCTGACCAGCGAGCCGTAGAGGTTGTTGGCGATGTCCGAGCCCGAGAACTCGAAGCTCTCCTGCGGGTCGAGGGAGACGATGTCGTCAATCCGCGCGGCGATCACCAGGATGTTCGGCGACGTCTCGGCCAGCGCCTGCGGGGCCGGCGCGGCCACCGGCAGCATCAGCGCCGCGGCGAGAGCGACCGCAGAGAGTTTCCGGATCAGTCCCATTGGTATTCCTCCTATGACTTGTTCCCCGCCGGTTCGGTAATGTCCGGCGGCGCGGCGGCGCGTATCAATCCCCGCCGGCCATTCGTCAGCGCCGTGGATGACACCTGGTTTGTTGCGACCGGCGTGCCGCCCCGGAGCCGCGCATGCGTGGCGTCTGCAATGGCCGCGGATGTGGCCATGCCGATGGGATCGTGGGGAGAACTGGCGCGCGAGTCAAGCAAGTCGAGGCGCTCATCAAGGCACGGCGCGCCAGCCGGCGCCGGGCCTGAGGCCTCACGTCACAGCACTCGGCCGACGGTCGGCGGCTTGCTGCCTGGCAGGCGGGTCTGGACCCGGCGCCAGTCTCCGGAGTCCTCGCGGCAGGCGAGCCCATAGCGCTCGCTTTGCTTGCCGTCGACGGTGACATGCTCGACGAATTCCCGGCACCAGTGCTGGGATTCGCTCCGGTAGGTTCGGGTCGGGGTGACCGCAACCGAATTGGCGAGCCCGTCGTCGGCCAGCGCAACCTCGGCACCGCTGATGGCTTTCTCCAATGCCTCCTGCACCACCCGCTCGGTCAGGGCGGCAATCCGGGCTTCGCGCTCAGCCAGCGCCGATTCCGTCCGCTGCTCGATCCACTGGCCGCCGAACACCACCACGGCGAGCGCCGCGGCGACCGGGCCAACCCAGTAGAGCGCCAGCCGGCCGAGGGTCCGGCGGCGCCGGGCGGCGAAGCCGGCGCGCACGCTGCGGGCCAGCGCCAGCGGAACCGAGGCGTCGAGCTCGGCAGCGCCGCTCGCGCGGGCCGCTTCGTCGATCTGGCTGTATGCCTCGAGAAGCGCCCGGGCATCGTCGTCCTCGGCGATCTCGGCCTGCAGGCGCTCGGCCTCGTCGAGTCCCAGATCGCGGTCATGATAGGCCGATAGCATCTCTGCCGTCATTCTGGCCATCGCTCAGCCGCTCCTCTCCACTGCCGCTCCACTGCCGCGCGCAGCGCTTCGCGCGCCCGTGCGATCCTGCTCGTCACCGCGGCGACACTGGCCCCGGTGATCTCGGCCACTTCCCGGTAGCTCAATCCCTCGATGGCCACCAGCAGAAGGGCCTCACGCTGTTCGTCCGGCAGTTCGCCGATCGCCGCGCTCACTGCCGAGACTTCAAGACGCAACGCCACCACTCTTTCGCCGTCCAGGGCATGCTCTGCGTTCGGTTCGATCGAGCCGAGCTTCGCGCCCCTTGCGGCCTGGTTGCGCACATCGTTGCGGAAGATGTTGTGCACGATCCTGTACATCCAACTGTCGAGCCGGGTGCCCGGCTGCCACTTGTCGAGATTGGCAATGGCACGCTCGACTGTCGCCTGGACCAGATCGTCGGCGGTCGTGGCGGACTTGGTGAGTGCTAGCGCGAACCGTCGCAACCGCGGCAGGAGAGCGATGATCTCCTTCTCGATGCTGGTTTCCACGCGCTATCCCTTGCCGATCCCTCCTAGCCTGTTCACCTCGATAACACCGGGCGGCCCAGTTTCACCCACAAAAATGCCAAAAAAACCGAAAGTTTCAACCGACGCACGTGTTATCGGTTCGATGAAACCATAACGGGTAATGTTCGGGATGTCGCGCCGTCGCTTAACCCTAGGCTCGCTGGCCGCGGCGACAGCTACGATGTGCGTTCTAAGCCTTGTCCCGCCCGGGGCGAGTACCGCGCATGGTTTCGTCGACCTGCCAATTGCTCAAGCAACATACTGCGTCACATCGTCCGCCCACGCGCTGCCGGCCGCCGGGACCGACCGTCCGGTCGCCATGTTCCGCGTCAGGGACCGCCTGTTAGGCTGCAGCGGTGGTGGCGATGCCGAGACCGGTGCGCAGGTCGAGGGGCTGGCGGCGGGCAAGGTACTGATCGCAGCGCCGGCGGGTTCGGGGGAGACCGTCGGCGCGCTGGCACGTGCGCCCGCCGCCAGTTCCTCATATCGGGTGCCGCCACGGTCGAGCCGTGGCCCCGAGCCGGCAAGGGGCGAGGCCCCGAGGGGCGACAGCGACCACCTGATCGCCGCCGCAGAGAACGACACGGCGTCCAAGCCCGATCCATCGGACACGAAACCGAAGATACCCGCGGCTCCTCCCGCCGGCGATGACGGCACCGATTTCAGCGACAGCGCGAAACCGGCCGGCCCGAACCTCTCAACCAAAGAGGAGAAGGCCATTATCGAGAACAACTGGCAGTAGAACAATCGGCCGCGCCGGCTTAATCTGGCGCATAATATCAAATGTTATTTGTGAATTTGTCCGATTTGAGGCCGATTTGTGGTCGCGATGCCGGCCTCGTGATGGTACATTTGTTGGGCGATCTGATCGCTATGTTCGGCATGGCGTGAAGGTTGGTCGGGGGACGATTGCACTCGTGAGGATTCGTTGATCGGTTTGTTCGGCTTCGGGGCACGTTTCGTATCTCTGTGCCGGGAGTCCGGCAGATCTGTTCCCGACTTCCACCACGGGCCGTCGGGGTGCGTGGGTGAAGGGTGCGCGTTTCCGGCACCGGAAGGAAATGAACCAGGGGCACCTAGAATGCTTCCGCATCTGACACGGCTTGTGCCGGCGAAGGCCTTGATCCGCAGCGTCGCAATCGCGCTGATTGCGACGGTGATGCCGCTCGGGCCTGACCTCGGCAGCGATGGCGGTCTCATGTCGGGCGCGCCGTCGGCCTATGCGAAGAACGGCGGCGGTGGCGGCGACGGCAATTCGGGGGATAGCCCGAGCGGCGCAGATGGTGATGGCCAGGGCGGCGGTCAGGGTGGTGGCAAAGGCGGCGGTCAGGGCGGCGACACGGACGAGAACGATGCCGACGGCGCGGACGACACCGACGACGAAACATCCCCGGCCGTGGTCATCGAATCTGACGGCTCCACCACGGCTGCAGCCGTGCAGACGAACCCAGGCAACACGCCCTCCATAAGTGTCGGAAGCAGTTTTCAAGGCAGCGCAGAGCCGGAAGGGCCCGATCTCACGATCAACGAGGAGAAAGCACTGATCGCGAGGGGCTGGCAATGAGATCGGGCAGACTGATTGCCGCGACGATCCCCTTCCTTCTGTCGGCCACGCTGGCGGCCGCCGCGCTGGCGAACCCGCGGTTTGAGAACGAGGTGCAGTACGCCCTTGAGAAGCTGACCAGCGGTACATCGTCGACGGTCGTGATCGGCGGCGATCGAGTCACCGTCACCCCGCTGCGGACATGGAAGAGCGTTTCCGGACACTATTGCCGCGAGTACGCGCTTGCAGTCGGGAAGCCCGGTGCCACGCCCGAGCGGACAACCGGCGTCCGTTGCCGCGACGGCGACGGCCGGTGGAAGATGGTCAGATGACCTCAGCCGCCCGGCGATGAGTTCTGCAGTGCGGGGCCGCGGGTGCCGCAGAAGATCTTCCCGTCCTCGACCGAGACCCCCCGGCTCTGCAGCCGTTCGGCGTCGGCCGCGTCGTGCGAGACGACCAAGGTCGCCAAGTGCCGCGCGTCGGTGAGCTTGCGCACTAGGGCGGCCATCTCGCCCCGCGCCTTGGTGTCCAGCGCCCCGAAGGGCTCGTCGAGCAGCATCACCGGCTTGTCGCGCAACAGCGCCCGCGCCAGCGCGACCCGCTGGCGCTGGCCGCCGGAGAGCTGGGCCGGCAGGCGGCCGCCGAAACCGGGCAGCCCGATCTCCTCCAGGACCGCCTGGACGCGGCTCCGTTGCCCGGCATCGATCCGTCCGCGCGGGTCGAGCCCGAGGGCGATGTTCATCTCCACGTCCAAATGATCGAACAGGTCGCCGGTCTGGAAAAGCGCCGAGACCGGGCGCTTGGCCGGGGCCAGGCCCAGGATCGACTCGCCGTCCCACAGGATATCACCGGATGCCGGCGCCAAGAATCCGCAGATCAGGTCGACCAAGGTCGACTTGCCCGAGCCGCTTGGGCCGGAGAGGGTAACGACCTCGCCCTGCGCCAGCGTCAGGCTGAACTCGAACGCCGGGCCGCCGGGATAGGCGAAGCAAAGCGCCTCAACGGTCAGCATGGCGGCCTCCGACGATGCGCTCGATGGCGGCGAAGAAAGCGAGGCTGAGCAACAGCAGCACCAGGGCGATCGCCGCCGCCTCTTCGGACTGGTAACGGCCGCTGCGCTGGTAGAGCAGCCATGGCAGGGTGCGGAATCTGTCCGAGCCGAAGAGCGCGATGACCCCGAGGTCGCCCACCGACAGCGCCGCCGATAGTGCCGCAGCGAAGCCGAGCTCGCGCCGAACGACCGGGAACTCGACCAGCCGGTAGCGCGCCCAGCCGGTGATCCCGAGGCTGGTGCAAAGGCGGTCGTGGCGGGCTCCGCTCTCGGCCAGGCGGCCCTGCAGGGCGCGGACCGCGAAGGGCAGCGACAACAGCACGTTGGCGGCCAGCACAAGCAGCGGCGCCAGCGCGAAGGTGTCGGAGACGCCGCGCAGGGCGAGGAAAGCGCCGAGGCCGAAGACGATCGCCGGCACCGCGAGGTAGATCGTGGCGCCGAGGTCGAGCAGCGCGGCCAGGCCCCCATGCCGGCCGCCCAGGCGGGCCGGCAGCACTAGGGTACGGCGCGCCTCGCAGATCGCCCAGGCGAGGCCGGAGGTGATCCCTGCCGAGGCGAGCCCGATGGCGACGCTGGCCGTGAGCGCGGCGCGGAACGCCGGGTCGGCGGGGAGCCGCAGCAGCTCCGCCCGGAAACCGTCGAAGAGGATCGCCGCCAGCGGCAGGGCGACGATCCCGGCGGCGATCACCGCCGTCGCCGCGTCGGTGAGGCGCGCCGCCGGCTCGACGCGGTCGGGGCGGATCCGGCCGCCAAGGCCGGTGGCGCCACGGCCCGTCGCCCATTCGGCCGGATATCGGGCGAGTGTCAGCAGCACCAGGGCGCAGAGCGCGAGCTGCAACAGGCTCAGCGCCGCCGCCTTGGCGAGGTCGAAATCGAGCCGCGCCGCCTCGTAGATCGCCACCTCGAGCGTGCTCGCCTGCGGCCCGCCGCCGAGCATCAACACCAGCGCGAACGACGTGAAGCAGAGCAGAAACACCACCCCGCAGGCGCCGGGGGCGACGTGGCGGATCGCCGGCCATTCGACGAAACGCCAGACCTCTCGGCCGGCCAGCCCGAGCTGCGCCGCCAGCCGCCAGCGCCCATCGGGGATGGCGACCAGAGCGGCGTGGAAAATCCGCGCCATCAGCGGCGCGTTGAAGAACACATGGGCGAGCAGCACCCCCGGCAGGCCGTAGAGCCCGGCGCCCGGCCCCGGCAGGTCGAGGCTGCCGGCGAGATCGGCGATCCAGCCGGCCCGTCCCCAGACCGCGACGATGCCGACGGCGGCGACCGTGGTCGGCATCACCAACGCCAGCGAGGCCAGGAGATGCAGCGCGCGGGCGCCGCGCGGCCCGGCGCGCCGGTGCACCGCGCGCGCGGCGGCAAGGCCGAGCAGGGTCGAGGGCAGAGTCGAGAGCGCCGCCTGCTTCAGGGTGAAGAGGGTGACGCCGCGCACATAAGGATCGGCGAAGAGCGCCGGCAGGTCGAACCCACCAGCTTCCAGCGCAACGGCAAGGATGGCGGCGCCGGCCAGCCCCGCCGCCAGCAAGGCGGCGGCGAGGCCCGGCGCCAGCCGGCCGAGGGTCACTCGCCCATTACCGACAGCCATTCGGCGATCCACGCCTTGCGGTTCGCCTGCGCCTCGCCGGCCGCGAAGGCCAGGGTCTTCGCCGGCTCGACCAGGTCGGCGAAGGCCTCAGGGACCTCGGCGTCGGGGTTGACCGGGAACATCCAGTTGGTGGTCGGGATCGCCGACTGCGCCTCGACGCCGACAAGATAGGCGATGAACTGCGCCGCCAGCTGCGGCTGGTCCGACGCGGCGGTGACCGCGGCCAGCTCCATCTGCAGGTAGTGGCCCTCGGCAAAGCCCGCCGCCTTGACGAAGATCTCGCCGTGGACCACGGCATGGTAGGCGGGCGAGGTGGTGTAGGAGAGCACCAAGTCGGCCTCGCCTTCGAGAAACAGCGAGTAGCTGTCCCACCAGCCCTTGGTCACGGTCAGGATCTTGGGCTTAAGCCGGCGCCAGACTTCCGGCGCCTCGTCGCCATAGACGGCACGCACCCACATCAAGAGGCCGAGGCCGGGGGTCGAAGAACGCGGGTCCTGGATCACAATCTTTAGGTCATCGGGCGCCGCCAGCAGCGCCTCGAACGAGGTTGGCGGCATCTCCATCCTGCGGCTGTCATAGACGAAGGCGAAGTGGCCCCAGTCGAACAGCGCAAACACGGGGTCGTCCCAGGCAACCGGGGTCGCCAGCGCGCCGAGATCAGCGCCGTGCGGCGCGAACAGGCCGGACTCGTGGGCATCGCCCGCGAGATTCACGTCGAGCCCGAGCAGCACATCGGCCTTGGTCGACGCGCCTTCGAGGCGGATGCGGTTGAAGGCGCCGATCGAGCTGTCGAGGCCGACGAACTGCACATCGCAGCCGCAGCGTTCCTCGAACCCCCTCTCGATCACCGGGCCGGGGCCCCATTCCGAGGCGAAGCTGTCATAGGTGTAGATGGTCAGCACCGGCTGATCGGCCAGGGCCGGCGCGGCCAAGCCAAGCACCACCGTCAGCGCCGGCAGGATGGTCTTGAGAGTCATTTCGCGTTCCTTCGCTTGTGGAACGGCGAAAGGCTGGGAGATCGTGGCCGGAGCTTCGCCTACGGCCGGTTTCTCTTCCCTCCGCCAGTACGAACTGGGTCAGGTTCAACGGGTGCATCTCAGCCCATCTGGGGCGCCCCGAGAGAACGGATCGGAGAATATGGGAGGCGGCGGGAATTGCAAGTCCCGCCGGAGAGCGGCGGACCCGCAACACGATCAGAGGATGACCATATGCGCCATGATCATGACCGCAATGCCGGCAAACAGCAGCAGATTGCCGACGATGCCGAGAAACCGCAGATGCAGATAGTCGCGCGCCAGCACCATCGGCGCGACGTCGGGCAGTCGCCCACCCTTGACCACATGGAGCTTGATCGCGTCGGCCTCGCGCCCGAGCCGGTAGGCGCGCAAGGCACCCACCACCTGGCACACGCCCCAGGCGATGATGCATCCCAGCCCCGCCAACATCAAGAACAACGCCAACAGATCGTCGCACAAGCGCAATGTCTCCGTCATCGTGGTGCCAGGCGGGATTATAGCGGATTTCTGCCATCCTGTCTCCTGCTTGCCGCTGCTTGCCGCTAACCCGTTGTTAACCACGACTCGCGAGGCTCCGCGGAACAGTCGCGGAGAATGTGATGCGGTGTTTCGGCCGGGCGACCTGCGTGAGCATCTTGACCGTCGGGGCTCTGTTGTCTGCGGCCGACACCGCCTGCGCCGGCGCCTGGACCCGCCCCAAGGGCGAGGCGCAAGTGATCGTCACCAGCGGACGGCGCATCGCGCCGATGGGCGGGCTGACCATCTGCGGCAAGTCCTATATCGAGTATTTCACCACCGATTTCGACCGCAGCTCCGCCGCGCTCGGAGGGTTCCTGCGCAAACGGGTCTGGCAGGACGGCAAGGGCGGCGTCGGCTCGGTCCAGGCCGGCTACGCGCACCCGATCGAGGCGCTGCTCGGCTCGGGCTTCGAGTATGCCGACCCAGGCGCGGTGCCCGAGGCGCATTTCGCCGGCCTCTACGGCCGTGGCTGGGGCGGGGATTGGGGCAGCGCTTTCGTCTCCTCCGGCGTCGCCTATCACTGGCGCGGCGAAGGGATCGCTGACGACCTGCGTTTCGAACTGACCGGCGGCTATGCCCCCTGGCGGCGGTTCATGGGCATGCTGAGCCTATACGGACTGGAGCCGCTCGGGTCGGGCACCGAGCAGTCGCTGAAGATCGCCCCGTCACTCGCCTACACCATGTGGCCGGTCCTCGACCGCAACGAGAAGAAACCGAAGGGCAAGGTCAGGCCGAGCACCGTCCAGCTCGGCGTCAGCTATGACGTTCTCAACCCGGACGACGGTCTCGGCGTCATGGTCAGCGTCTGGCGCGCGTTCTGAGTCCCCGCCCCGGTAGGGCGCACAGGCCTGTGCGCCCTACCTCGGCGCCGGCTCGCGGCGGCTACATGTGGTCGCGGGGGATGGCGAAGACCCGGCGCTTGCTGAACAACTCGGCCTCGCCCTCGTCAGCACGGAGCCTGGCCTCGACCCGGTAGCTGCCGGCGGTGCAGACGATATCGATCTCGGCCCGGCTGCCCGCCCGCCAGTCGTCCCGCCGGCGCTCGGCGCCGAACACCAGATGGCCGGTGGCGCCCTCCGGTTCGGCCGGGCCGATCTCCCAGGTCTCGTCGCGGGTCTCGCGCTTGAGCATGCCGTGGCCCGGGTTCTCGATCCAGCCACCGTCCTGCGAGATCACATAGCGCACCCGCCCGGTCTGCAGGTCGCGCTCCACATGGCGGCGGCGGTGGCCCCCGGTGCGGACTGGATACTGCGGCAGCGGGTTGGGGTCCGCCGGCGCCGGCGGCGGCGCTTCCGGAGCCCCGTCGAGGATCGGCAGCGCCAGCACTGCCCCTGCCCCGGCTCTGAGCGTCGCCGTCACCGGGCGCGGCCCCGGCAGCACCAGCGGCCAGTAGGCGGTGGAGAGCGCCAACCGCAGCCGGTGGCCCGGCGCCAGGCGGTAGCCGGTCTCGTCGAGCGTCAGCGTGACGTCGTAGAAATCCCCCGGCACCAATCGCCTCCGGCGCGGCGCTGGAGGCGCGGTGGCAGAGGTTCAGCACCCCGCGGGCGATCAGGTTGGCGACGCCGTCCGGACGGACGTCGACCAGACGCGCGATCAGGTTGCCCTGCGGCTGGTCGATCGACAGCGACACCCTGAGCTCCGGCCGTCCGAGGATGTCGAGCGACGCCTCCAGCGGCTCGGTCTCCCAGCAGGCCGACACGGCATCGTCCGGGGTCTGATCGCCGGGCAGATCGGCATCCGGCGCCAAGGCGAAGTACTCGCCGCCCATGACGCCGCAATGCTGCGGCGAGGCGATCAGCCGCTCCTCCGGCGCCGCGCCGACGAGATGGCCGTGGGCGTCGAGGGTCAGGCGGGTCTCGCTCACCGCCGCCGCGGGCCAGTCGTCGAGCCCGACCAAGCGCCCCGGCTCGTCGGCGCGCCAGCCACCGGGGCGCGATCCCTCGCAGATATAGGTCCGGTAGGCGGGCCAGGCCTCGACCCCGGTCGCCTCGCCCGCCAGCTACCGCTTCCACCAAGCGATCGCCATGCCGATGAAATCCGCCCGCGGCCGCGGCCAAGCGAAATGCGGGTACTTATGCACCCAGGGCCCGGTCATCGCCTTGACCGGGGCCGTCGCACTCGCTGCCACGGTCGCCGGGGTGTTGCGGTAGCCATCGGCCCAGCCGGCGATGACAAAGACCGGCACCTCGATCGCCGACCAGTCCTCGCAGATCGAGCCGTGCTGCCAGTAGGCGTCGCGGCGCTGTTGCGCGAGCCAGGTCTCGAGCGGGCAGGGCTCTGCCTGCAACCGTTGCAGCCAGACCTCGCGCCAGCGTTCGCCGAGCACCGCCGGGTCGGGCGGACGCGAGGCGTAGCTCAACATGGTGCCGGCCCAATAGGAGTTGGCGGAGAGCTGGCAGCCGCCCTTGTAGTGGATGTCGTCGTTGTAGCGGTCGGCGGTCGAGGCGATCGAGATCACCGCCTTCAGCGCCGGCGGCCGCATCGCGGCGACTTGGAGCGCATTGAAACCCGCCCCAGGAGATGCCCATCATGCCGACGCTGCCGTCCGACCAGAGTTGCGCCGCGATCCAGGCGATCGTCTCGCAGGCATCGGCGAGCTCCTGCGGCGAGTACTCGTCGTCGAACACTCCGTCGGAGTCGCCATTGCCGCGGCTGTCGACCCGGACCCCGGCGATTCCGGCAGCCGCGAAGACGGGATAGGTGCTCTCGTCACGCTCGGAGGTGCCGTCGCGGCGGCGATAGGGCAGGAATTCGAGAACCGCCGGGAAAGGCCCCGACCCGCTTGGCATCCAGATCCGCGCCGCCAGTCTTGTGCCATCGGCCATCGTGATCCAGACTGTTTCTTCGATCGCGAACCCCATGCCGCCTTTCCTCCTCGTCGAGTCGCGGTTAATGGTACGCTCGCAGAATGCCCGACCGGAGGCGCAGATGTCGACTGAGATCACCGATCCCGAGGTGTTGGAGTTCATCGCGAAATGCGAGAGCTCCTACCCTGCGGACGCGATCAGCTTGAGCATCGATGAACAGCGCCAGGTCTATGACGCCCTGTGCGAAACCTTCCGGCAGCCGCGCCCCGAAGGGATCACGGTCACCGACGAGACCATCGAGGGGCCGGCGGGCCCCATCCCGCAACGCCGCTACGTGCCGGCGAAGCCCCGTCGGGTCACCATCGTCTACTACCATGGCGGCGGCTACTCGCTCGGCGGCCTGGACAGCGACGACGACATCTGCGCCGAGATCGCCGATCACACCCGCTGCCCGGTGGTCTCGGTCGACTACCGGCTGTGTCCGGAGCATCCCCACCCCGCGGCCTATGACGATGCCGTCGCGGCGGCGCGCGCGGCCCTCGCCGCAGGGCCGGTGATCCTGGTCGGCACCAGCGCCGGCGGCAACCTCGCGGCGGCGGTGGCGCAGGCGCTCAAGGGCGCGCGGATCAGGGGGCAGGTGCTGATCTACCCGGGCCTTGGCGGCGATACGCTCGACCTGCCATCCTACACCGAATGCGCCGACGTGCCCCTGCTGACCACCGACGATGTGCGCTACTATCAGGATTCCCGCGCCGGCGGGTCGGTGCCGGAGGATGACCCCACCTTCTTCCCGCTGGCGACCGAGGACTTCAGCGGCCTCGCGCCCTGCTTCATCTCCGCCGCCGGGGTCGACCCGCTGCGCGACGACGGGGTCGAGTACGACCGCTGCCTCGTCGGTGACGGGGTCGAAGCCTATTGCGCCGTCGAGCCACAGCTGCCGCACGGCTTCGTCAGGGCCCGGCACAGCTCGCACCGGGCGCGGGCGGCCTTCAGCCGGATCATCGACGCGATCAGCGAGTTCTCGACCAGGAAGCCGCACCGGGACGGCGGCATCGTCGGCCTGCTGAAGCAGCTCTGCGGCTTGTTCTGCCGGATCCTCCGGGCGATCGGCAGCCCGTTCTCGCGATAGGGCGCTACCGGCCCGAACCAAGCCCGCCGGACGGTGTCCCGTCACCGGTGTAGGATGCGTGCTCGCACGCACCCCACGTCCGCTCTTCCGGCGGCGACAGGGACCCCCGCAGGGAGCGCGCTACCGCTCGGTGAACTTGAACTCGATGCGCCGGTTGCGCGCCAACGCCTCCGTGGTGTCGCCGGGATCGACCGGCTGGAACTCGCCAAAACCGGCGGCGACCAGGCGCTGCGGCGGGACGTTCTCGCTCTCGACCAGGTACTTGACCACCGAGAGCGCCCGCCCCTGCGACAGCTCCCAGTTGTCGCGGTAGCGCCCGCCGCCGCCGAGCGGCCTTTTGTCGGTGTGCCCGTCGATGCGCAGCACCCAGTTGAGATCGTCGGGCATCTCCGACGACACCTCGCGCAGCACCGCGCCGAGGGTGGCCAGCTCTGCCAGGCCATTGGGGTCGAGATTGGCCGAACCGGGGGCGAACAGCACCTCGGACTGGAACACGAACCGGTCGCCGACCCGTTTGATGTCGTCGCGGCCGCCCAGCACCTTGTCCATCTTCTCGAAGAACACCGAGCGGAACCGCGCCAGCTGGTCGACCTTCTGCGCCAGCGCCTGGTTGAGCCGCTCGCCCAGCTTGGCGATCTGGATCTGGCTCTCGGCATCGCGCTCCTCGGCGTCGTCGAGCAGCGCCTGCAGGCCGCCGAGTTGCTCGCGCAGCTCGCGCACCTGGGCGTTCAGCAGCGCCACCCGGCGCTGCTGCTCCAGGGTCTGGGCCTCGGCGTCGGCCAGCTGCGACTCGGCCAGCGCGCGCAGGGCCGCCTCGCGATCCACCGCGCCGCCGTCCTCGATGACCCTGCTCTGGAGCCCGAGCTTCGCCGCCTCGGCGGCGGCCAGCAGGGTCAGGGTGTCCTCGGCCTCCTTGCGCGCCTTCTCCAGCGCCAGGGTCATGGCGTCGAGCTCGGCCTCGCTGTTCTCGATCCCGCGCTTCAGCGCCTCGGCGGCGGCGGCCTCCAGCAGCCGCGCCCGCTCCTCCGCGGTCAGCCGATCCTCGGCCGCCGCAAGCCGTTCGAGAGCGGCCGCCCGCAGCGCCTCGATCTCCTTGCGCTGCTCTTCCAGGCTGAGGTTCTTGGCGGTCAGGGCCTCGCGCTCGGCCTCCAATGCTGCCTTGTCGGCCTCGGTCTCCGACAACAGCGCCAGCGCCGCCGCGCGCTCGGCGGCCAGCGCTTCGATCTCCGAGGCCTGCCCCGCCTCCTTCTCCCTGAGCTCCGCGACCAACGCCTCCATCGCCTCGCGCCGGGCCGCGGCGAGCCGGGCCTTCTCGACCGCGGCATCGATCTCGCTGCGGGCGCCGGCTAGGGCCGCCTCTATCTCGTCCGCCCTGGCCGTGGCGCTGTCGCGCGCCGCGGCCAGGGCTGCCATCGCCGCGTTCAGCCGGTCGACCTCATTACGCTCCTGATTGAGGTTGGATTGCAACAAGCCGACCTCGCTCTCCAGCGCCGCAGAGCGATCCCGCTCCAGCGCCAGCACGTCGGCCAGGCCGGCAAGCTGCCGGTTCAGGTCGTCCAGCTCCTTGCTCTGCCCGGTGATTGTCTCGTGCATGGTGAACTGGATGATCATGAAGATCGACAGCACGAACATCAGGATGAGCAGCAACGCCGTCATGGCGTCGACGAAACCCGGCCAGGTGTTCGGCTCGAACCGGCCTCCGGAGCGGCGGGCGAGGGCCATCACTTGCTCCCGGGCGGCCGGGTGCGGGTGTCGATCAGGTTGATCAGCGCCCGGATCTCGGCTCGCAACGCCGCGGTGGATTCGCGCCGGCCGGCCGCCAGGTCATTGGCAATCGCGCGCAGATGCGCATCGACGCTCTGAAGCTGCAACTGCATTTTGCCCTGGCCGCCGCGGCCGCCGCCGCGCTCCAGCGACTGCACCAAGGTCTGCTGGCTGGCCGCCGAGGCGTCGGTCGCCGCCTCCAGCCGCTTCAGCACCGACAGCGTGGCGTGGTCGCGTCCCGACTGCAGGCCGCGGGCCTTGCGCATCTCGTCGACCAGCTGGCCGATCAGCATGCGCTCCTTCTCCATCTGGGTGGCCATCTCGGCGACCACATCGGCGGCGCTGCCGAGCCGGCGCTCGGAATCGATCCGCGCCTCCTCCGCCTTCTTGGCGAAGCCGGTGGTCATCTCGAGCCCTTCGTCGATCCGCTCCAGCAGCGCCACCAGGCCGCCCTCCGGCCCCTCGCCCTCGGAGATCAGGCCGAGCCGGGTGAACGAGCCGAGCCAGTCTTCCAGCTCGCGGTAGAACCGGTTCTGGCCGTGCCCGGCGAAGAGCTCCAGCAGCCCCACCACCAGCGAGCCGGCAAGACCCAGCAGCGACGAGGCGAAGGCGGTGCCCATGCCGCCGAGCTGATCCTCCAGCCCGACCATCAGTCGCGCGAACACGCCGCCCACCGACTGGCCCTCCTCCGGCGCCAGCGAGCGGATGGTGTCGACCACTGCCGGGACCGTGATCGAGAGGCCCCAGAAGGTACCGAGCAGCCCCAGGAAGATCAGCAGGCTGGTGATGTAGCGCGTGATGTCGCGCATCTCGTCCAGCCGGTCGGCAATGGAATCCAGCACCGAGCGCGTGCTCGACGTCGCCATGCGCTTCTGCACTCGCCCCTCGCGCATCATCGGCGCCATCGCGGAGAGCAGCCTCGGCGGCTTGACGAACTCGATGCCCTTGTGCCCGGCCTGGAGGTTCTGCAGCCAATTGGTGGCGACGATCAGCTGGAACACCTGCCAGAAGGTGGCGAACACGCCGAACAGGAACACCCCGGCGATCACGCCGTTGAGGTAGATGTTGGCGTAGAAGACCGAGCGGATCTGCCCGCCCAGCACCACACCGCCGAGCGCGACCAGCACCAGCACGATCACCATCGAGAGGATCTGCCGGGTCGGCTGCGAGAACTGGACCTGGTAGCCGTCCTTGGTGGTCATAAGCCTGCCTCGTCGAACATTTTGCCCCAAGATGCCGCAGATTTGCCCCTTTGGCCAGCACGAACCACCAGATTTTGGGGTATTTCACCGTCATTTCCCGGCAGAGCGGCGCAATTGGCACCAGTTTCCGGCGGCCGTTCAGGCTAAGGTTGTGTCCGCCCGGTTGCCGGTGCAACTTGGGGCGGAACCGAACCGGGAAAGGCTGCGCGCAGAGGAGGATGGCCGCAATGAACTAGGTTGACTCCATCGTCCATGTCGACAACGAGCAGGTCCGGGTGATCGAATGGCGCCTGGCGCCCGGGGCGGCGACCGGATGGCACCGGAACGGCTTCGCCTACGTCATCACCCCGGTCACCTCCGGCCAGGTCGAGATCGTCGGGCCAGACCACGAGCGCACGCCGTTCGCGATGGAGCCGGGCAAGTCCTACTACCGCGAGGTCGGGGTCGAGCACGACGTCGTCAACGGCCCCGAGGGCGAGCTCGTCTTCGTCGAGGTGGAGATCAAGAGCCTGCCGGGATAGCCCCCCGACATCAGTTGGTCAGGAGCTTTCGCAAGGCCTCGTAGACGGAAGCGTTGGCGGCGATCACGTCGCCGGACCCGATCGGGTCGTCGCCGGTCAGCGGGCCGGAGAGCCCGCCGGCCTCGCGCAGGATGCAGAGGCCCGCGGCCATGTCCCAGGGGTGCAGCCCGCGCTCCCAGAAGCCGTCATAGCGCCCGGCGGCGACATAGGCGAGATCGAGCGACGCCGAGCCGAGCCGCCTCAGGCCGGCGCAGCGCGGCATCAGCTTGGCGATGTCCTTGAGGATCTTCGGCAAGTCCTTGCTGGTGCCCCAGGGCACCCCGGTGGCGAAGATCATCTCGGCGGTCTCGCGCCGGCCCGAGACCCGGATCCGGCGGTCGTTGAGCCAGGCGCCGGCGCCCTGCTCGGCGACGAAGATCTCGTCCTTGATCGGATCGAACACCACCCCGGCGACCAGCTCGCCCTTGTGATCGAGCCCGATCGAGACCGCCCAGTGCGGCAGGCCGTGGAGGAAATTCGTTGTCCCATCGAGGGGATCGACGATCCAGCGCCGGGTCGGGTCCTTGCCCTCGACCGGCGCGCTCTCCTCGCCGAGCCAGCCGTAGTCGGGCCGGGCCTCCATCAGCTCGCGCCGGACGATCTCCTCTGCCTTGCGGTCGGCGTTGGAGACGAAGTCGCCGGGGCCCTTGAGGCTGACCTGGAGGTTCTCGACCTCGCCGAAGTCACGGACCAGCGAGCGGCCCGCTTTGCGCGCCGCCTTGATCATGATGTTGAGGTTGGGGGATGCGGTGGCCACGCTGTCTCAGGCCCGCTCGACGTAGTCGCCGGTCTCGGTCGAGACCACCACGGCCTCGCCCTGGCCGACGAAGGGGGGGACCATGATCTTGACCCCGTTGTCGAGCAGCGCCGGCTTGAAGGAGTTGGCCGCGGTCTGGCCCTTCACCACCGGCTCGGTCTCCTCGATGGTGCAGGTGACCTTGTCGGGCAGGGTGACGTTGAGGGCCTCGTGCTCGTAGTACTCTATGGTCACCGTCATGCCGTCCTGCAGGAACGGCCGGCGGTCGCCGAGGATATCGGCGGGGAGCTCGATCTGCTCGAAGGTCTCGGCGTCCATGAACACCAGCATGCCGTCGGTCTCGTAGAGGAACTGCTGGTCCTTCTGCTCGAGGCGGACCCGCTCGACCTTGTCGGCGGAGCGGAAGCGCTCGTTCAGCTTCGAGCCGGTGCGCAGGTTCTTCAGCTCGACCTGGGCAAAGGCGCCGCCCTTGCCGGGCTTGACGTGGCTGATCTTCACGGCAACCCAGAGCCCGTCATTGTGCTCGATGATGTTGCCGGGACGGATTTCGTTGCCGTTGATCTTGGGCATCTGGAGTTCCTAGTGGCTGGAGTTGGCCGCTCTATAGCCGGGACGGCGCGGGGTGGCAAGGGCGCCGGCGGGCCGGGGGCGGGCGTGGGGCTGCGCCCCACACGCCGTCGTGTCCGCTTGCGCGGAGGGCCGCTTACGCCGCCCGACCCCTCACCTGTCCTCTCCCCTTTCAAGGCAGAGGGACGAAAACCCTCCCCGAATTCTCATCTCTC
>Ga0049105_1000087_pt1 | contig 19798 bp, 14 predicted proteins | sample WorMetvaBAHAMAS1_FD_61260 | JGI IMG/M metagenome (GOLD analysis project Ga0049105, IMG submission 61260) | Worm MetaG Olavius vacuus BAHAMAS.1 | ecosystem: Host-associated > Annelida > Digestive system > Unclassified | place: Germany: Marburg | collected 2013-04-09
CTGACAGGACTAGCATCACGCCTGTGCTCACAGACGAACAGAATTACCACTGCAACTGAAATACTGACAGGACTAGCATCACGCCTGTGCTCACAGACGAACAGAATTACCACTGCAACTAAAATACTGACACAATTAGCATCACACCTGTGCTATCAAATGAACAGGATAGCACTGCATCTAAAATACTGACACAATTAGCATCACACCTGTGCTATCAAATGAACAGGATAGCACTGCATCTAAAGTATTGTCCGGTATTACACAGGATTAATATCACATCGGTGCTCTCAAGTGAACAGGATAGCACTACTACAACTGAAGTATTGACACGTATATGAACATGATTAGCATCACTGGCAGGTGAACAGGATCAGCATTGCACCTAGAGTATTGACATGTTCTAGACAGAATTAGCATCACATGCATGCTCACAGGTGAACCGGATTAGCATTGCACCTGGAGTATTGACAGGTACTAGACAGAATTAGCATCACATGCATGCTCACAGGTGAACAGGATTAGCACTGCAACTGACGTAATGATACGTATTAGACAGAATTAGCATCACATGCATGCTCACAGGTGAACCGGATTAGCACTGCAACTGACGTAATGATAGGTACTAGACAAGATTAGCATCACACCTGTGCTCTGAGGTATTTATCCAAGTCTGACGTCATCGCAACAGGAAACGTTTTACAGTCATCAAAGTGAGGAGAATTGCTGCTGCAGATGATTGCCGTGTCATGGTCTGGGAAATCAAAGAACTTGTAGACACAAAATGGAGAAGGCTGCACATCTGAAACACAGAAAAAACAAATTAGTGCTATAAACGAACTAATACAACTAAAAACGACACAAAAGAAACTGACGGATGTCCGCACTCTGCAGCCAGCACTGATATGCTGTATGCTGTGTCAAACTGTGATGCATTAAACCAGATGGACAGCATTTAATTTTGACACTAAGTTTGAAACAAAGTAGACTATTCCAGAGATCATCAATGCAGTTGATGCCAAGCCTGGATCTAACAGAATACAAACATTACTCGCAGTAATTACAAGTAAAAGCAGTCTCTCCAGCTACACAGGCCCACTAAGCATCACTGATTTCGTTTCCGTAGCTATCGGGCAGACACCAGATTACACTGTGAAACCACAGACACAGGGCCAGTGGATTGCATGCTGGGTCTGTAAACACGAACAACAACAAAATTAGTAACAAAACACACAAGACTTGGATTCTGGCTTCAAACACGAACATAATTTATTCAGCGATGCACTTCACAAAGCATGACAACAGCTATTAATAGTCATAAAATAACTTGTGACTTAACCTGGTCATCAGTTTTATGTACTAGCTAATAGCCGTCCAACTACTTTACCTTTGCATAGAAGCTGTATGTAAGCAAGGATCAAAAAAGCAATCAAAAATACTATGCAAGGCACCTAATGCATTCACATTCGTAGTGTCTCAGTGATATAAATGGGTGTTCTATAACACGGTTTTTCTCGACTGCCGAACTTGTGTCAAGTGATGACACAAGCAGTTCCTCTATTTCACTCGACCACTGCTGTTGTTGACGGTGTATACACCAGGATGTCACAAAGTACGGTCTTGCCAGTATGACCGATTTGCCCCAAACATGTATCCGGTAGACAAATTCACAGTGGCAGTTATTTGATGTTGTCACAGATCTCCTTCCAGCCTTGCAGAGTGCCAGGGAAGTCACAATAAGCATACGACACCTCTCAACATTGTGGATATGTGGTTATAACAGATGAATCAACTCATCTATACCTTTCCTGCGTGACAGAACATCCTTGCACTGTGTGATAGTGATGCGAAGCTGGTTGACGTTGTCTGGAGCACGCTGAGCCTCTCTGTCATCCATCGGCTTCAGTCCTGCCATCGCTACATTGCTCTCAATGTATCCCAGCGCCTTGCTTCTCTCCTGTTGATCCACAACCACAACGAACTCCTCGTACCACACGTACAGTCAACAGTTATAATTCCACAGTTAACCAAAGACTTCTCACCAGTGCAGCTGGCTGTAAAATTTAGCTGAAATGCACCAGTAAATGTAACTGTGTACTGTCACTTCTCATCTTAACACTGTTACAGTGAGACTTTCAGTGAATCAAATGCCCTTTTATCTTCAAACTGAAAGCTTCAGTTCCAACACCTAGTTGATTGAGGCTGTAGAATTTAGTAACTGTTTTTTTCAGTGCAGTTCATAGTAGTTAGTAACTTTTTCAATGCAATGTACAACTCTTCTTACTTACCTACTTACTATTTTACAGTTCCTCTATTTCACTCGACCTCTGGTAAGTCAATTCTCTGCCCATCAGATGCATTCTGGCACTCCATGTTTGCTATTGTTGTCCCCGAAATGCATTCCTGCACCCCTTATTTTCTTACTAGTTCACCCCTCAAATGTGTTCCGGCACTCACAATTTTCCACTTCTGCTACTAACTGCAATTCATCACAGTGTACACTGCAGTAATTACAAGTGTCGGGTCATCAACATAGCACTAGTTTTACACAAGCTACGTAATGAATGTGTGAACCTTGTAGAGCCGCAGTGCCTGTTCCATAGGTACACGCAGTCTCACCCAGTAGTCAACAGTGCCATAGTGAATGCCGCAGGCATTGTCATTCACACCTACGTAACAATGATTGCTCAATTCAGTGCAGGCAACAAACAGATAATGACTACGAATAAAGTTAGGTTGAATATGAGTCAGTTGCTTACTGCTGTCTTTAAAGAGATGTAAAACTCGTAATTTCTGCTGCCCTATTTTTCACTAATGTAACCTGGCAGTTGTGAAATATTTCATAAACAGTTCCACAAGAAAACAATGAATAATTATTTAGCACGAGTGATGCAGAAGCAGCTGCACATTAAATGACAGCATTAGTGTTTCTAATCATGCATATAACCTGGTATTGATTTTTTTGCTCTTCAACTCCCACTGTCTTGCTCCCATTGCATATACTTCATTGTGTTGGTTATCCTGGTTTTTTGGAGATTGCTTAAACATTTCTACAGGCTGAATGCTCTTCCTGATGCACAATGATGTGACAGCAATGATGATGACAATAGGTGATTCTAAAACTAAACTATTGCATCTATTTTCACAGCTCCCTCCTGCATGCCACTTTTAAAGTATCAACTTACTTGACTTCATTGAGACATGTCTTATTGCTCCCAGTGAAGCAAAGACAACAAATCACTAGTCTCCATCCAGCTTTACCTTGTTCCACCACCCCATCTTCTTCCAGCTGTACCTGAAACCCGATGTCTACATTTCTTTCTCCTGATCTCGTTTCCAGGCATTCTTTGGTCGTCCTCTTCCACAAAAGAGTGAAACAGCAGTGCCATGATTTCTCCATGGATTTTATGCAGCCTTTATTTAGCTTTATTTACCCTTCAAAATATAGTATATTTTCTAGTTGCACTGCTGCAATTATCCTATTGTGCTACCTCACATCATTACATCTACACTTTATCAGTTCCATGTTAGCTACTTACCAGTCAGACTGACAGATCCATGCAGGCGACCACTTGACCGCTCAAGAACTTCGTGCAGTTTGAGATGGCAAGCCGCAAGTGTCTGATAGTCGGTGCCGAAGGACTGATGCAGCTCCAGCACACACGAGTCCTGAATTACAGGAATAACATTACGATCACTAGTTTATCAGCACACACTGCATACATACAACCATTTCAAATGCAACTGTCCAGTTTTACCAGGGTCGTTAGCAGGTCTCAAGGAGATGTTTAGAGATCACTGTTTTTACAAGCTGGATCCCTTTTGACACAGAACCAGCAGTGTGAAAGCAATGAAGGCAACAAGTGACGACTGAAACTAAAGCTAAACAACTGTTGACAGATGTCGGGTTTCTTTAAAACAGCCGATATGCACTACGAAAGACTTTCAGATACTATTGTCACTTACTGTTGTCATAAAGTGCTATGCATGACAACAGCTTGTCACTGAACATGTTCAAGCATAAATTACACACTGTGTCAGTGACAAAAATCATCAGGGGCTGTTGTAGTTTTTGTGACTTGGTGACATTTGTAACATTCAAACATAATTACTTCCTTAATTCCTTACTCACTTACACACTTACTTACTTACTAACTTACATGCTTATTAAAGTGTTACAGATATTGCTATTACGTACGACTAAACTCTTATACGACATAACAGCAATGAGCAACAACTGACCTTCTGGAGGTAGTGCAAGAAGAAGTCATCCACTTGTATGACATACTGAGAGGTGAACTCAAACTCTGCTCTGAAACAACGATCACAGAAAAAATATCACTCACCATGTTTGAAGAGACGAAAAGAACTTTCAGATTCAATGCCAGGCAGTACTGGAATTAGATCAATACAATTAGCAGGCATACCGCGGTCCTCTCAGCACAGCTGTGGACTGCATTTCAAACTCGTAGAATTCCCATGTGCAGAAGATGCTTGGCTCGGCATCACCGATCTGCTTCAGACCTTCGGCACTCAATGTCACCTAACAAATTATCAGGCGTTTACCAGCAAGTTACATGTCCAAACAATCCCACAATTGATTTGATCTGATTTGATTTGATTTGATACACTTTGATGATCACACAATACAGCTCAGCTTCTCTGCTTCAGCTGCATTTTCTGCCAGTTCGCTGGCACCTTGAATACGGTACAAACTCTGCCGCAAAATACAACTAATAAACACCTGCTATACCTAACATACATCATCCAGCATGTTAATCTCTGATGGTAAGGTAAAGTGTGTCACGTTCCTCTCCCACTTGTACAGCACTGAGCCCTTAGCACCCCAGTACCTCGTCGACCTCTGCCAGTCTGTCTCCAGTGTCACCTCCAGACAACATCTTTGCTCTGCCAGCCGAGGTCTTCTCGTTGTGCCTCGCCATCGTCTCAGCAGTTATGGTCGGCGGGCTTTTTCTGTGGCCAGCCCTGCGATATGGAACTGGTTATCAGACAGTCTGAGAAATCTGGTCATCAGCAGAGACTTGTTCAAGCGTTCACTAAAGACGTTTTTATTTTCAGCTTACTCATGTACATAGCGCATTAGAGATTTTTGGATGATGTGCTCTACAAATTTATTTACTTACTTACTTACTTAGCTAAGTCCACCACTAAGTCTGTGATGAGTGCCACATCACAGCTGGGGTTAACTTCCGAGCAGCAGGTTATCACTGCACTTCAGCCGGTACCCAGTCACACTGCTTACTGAGAGAGGCGCACGTGTAAACAACTGGCGAAAATTGTTAAGTGAAGTGAAATGGCCACGAATCGAAGCTGTTGATCACGTCTGATATCCAGACCACTACAGTACTATGCCACAGAATGGCTTACTATCACTGTCAATAAACAACTTTCACTTGTTCACAGCTGTGCACAAAGTGTCAAAAACATGCCTTCTCTCACATTTTCAATATGTACGGAAACCACTTCCAAACACATTCACATAAAGACTGACCCATGTGACTTCCGAATGCTGTTAAAACAATTTTTTGTCAAACGTTAGCGTATACTGACATTTTATAAGTGAGTTTATACGGACTGTGTAATGCAGTTATGCTCGATTTCACTTGTAATAGTGGCACCACCACAAACATGCAGCAGATGATGATGAGGTCTAATTGAAAACCACAAAAAACTCACTGACAAACTCTTTCACCTTAGTAACATGAATCTCAAATATGTTTTCGCCCAACTTCAGTTCCACAGTTGACATTGGCACATCTTCTTCATCAGAAACCTGCCACAATGAAACCAGACACACAGCGTATGGGTACGGGTAGGGTACAGTATGGTTTAATGACCCACTCGACACATTTTAGGTCATTTTGGAGACGGTGGGGTGACTGCAGCATCAGCCACAATTATAGCTGCAGTCAGCGCCAAGGCTAGCTCCACAGCGCATCCCCACAGTGCGTGCTATGCTGAGTAGTGTATGGTGTGTATGCAGACACACAGCACAAAGTCACTGCAGCTCAACACACAGCAGCATAGCAGAGAAACGTTTATTCGTTCATTCAGTAAAATAACGTTTGATAAATACGGACAACCAACATTCACACATTTCTTTTGCAAAGCAATGATGACGAATGATGATTACATGTTTGCCTAATTTATCTATAAACTTCTAAAAATATGGTTTTAATATTGTGCACTCCTGTCTGAGTTCAAGTTTCACCATATAACATTATTATCTGTAATGATTGGAAACTCCGAATACACCAATCTCCAAGACTTCTAGCAGCATGTTACCACAACTACTTTTATACATAACCAGTGAAATACTTTTCATTTGTAGTAATGCACTGCAGTTAAGACTATCACCATTCGTCATGTTGAGGACCAAACCTCGGCTGGCTAACAGGTCATTTGCTATTGCTGCTCTGCTGATGTGCAATATGTTACCTGCTTCTTTGCATTCAGTGGATAATTATGTGCATTTCAAACATCTGTTGAAAGCACACTTGTTTGACTGTAACTGCGGTTCATTGTGACTTGCAACACATAAATGCTCCTACTCACTTGTGACAAAAAAACATAAAAATATTTACAAATTTACATGGAAATTTATGATAAATTGACCCTTCATTTATTCTCGCTAATATGCCTTACCTGATCCTCATCATCTGGCTTCACTCTGTACTGCCGAGTTCCATAAGCCACATCCCGCATCTGGGCTTCCAGTTTCTACACAAACAAAATTGACGTCAATGAAAACATTAATATCAGCAGGTTGACATGCATGACAACATGACATGACATGACATGACAACAGGCATGACAACATAAACGTAAGCCATATTTTATGACCACAGTTGCCATGAAAAGCATACAGTGAGTGCAAGACATGGAAGAGCAGAAATCAGACCTTAATTCTCTGAGCTCTGATGTCCAGCAGTTGTGCAAACTCCGTCAGTTTCAAGTCAGCCTCTCTCTTCTGTTCATCAGCTCTACGTGTCACTGCATCAACCTGCCAATAACAATTATTACACAAAACAACAAGTTTAACAGTTTAAATGATACATTACTGTCACCGACTCTATGTTTAACAGCACAGTGGCACAGAAGAACACTTGCACACTTTTTTTATCTGGAATAGCTACAGATGGCAACCTTCAAATGCGACTGGCAAACGATGAAGCATAACAGTGGCAGTTGTATGTATGGAAGTTTCACTGGTTTGTTTCATGCAGAATTAAAATAAAGAACTAAAGTACAAATAAGTCAAATTATTCAGTCCTCAGGAACTGCAATGCATGGCAACTTTCTCCAACACAGAGTTGATACAGCAAGTACAGTTTATCTATACACAAATATGCAAACTTTCATTTAACGAGCATCGAATAGATGAAGTAGTCTTGATCATAAAACTTCACATTAGAGAAAACTGTCAAGGGTAGTACAAACAGAATTTAATAAGAAACTAACTTTGGAAGTCATAAATTTCCATGTAAATTTGTAAATATTTTAATGTTTTTTTGTCACAAAGTGAGTAGGAGACATTGCAAGTTCTGTACATGCTAGAGAGTTTTAAGAATATCGTACCTCAGCCTGATAATCTTTATTTATCTTATGCTGAATAATCAGCATATTCCGTGTTTTCTCCAGCTCTGTGATGGTATCTGCGTGTTCAGCCTGTAGACGTTTCACAACTTTCTCGAGATCTGGAATACATGCATATAAGTGCATACTATACTGCATCAACAAATGCAAACGCAAAGGAATCTTAGTATACACATATTGTAGCTTCTCCTTGCAACGCAGATCATTCAGCAAACAGTATACAGAATGTTTGTTTGTTTGTCGGCCTGTATGTATGTCTGTTGATGGAAGTGGTCACTGTATATACCGCAGGTTGTAACATGGACATACAGATACAAACGGAGGTAACATTCGCAGCTACAACTGTTTCAAATCTCAATACAAGAATGGCACGATAATACTTCTTTGCTGTATTAATTACAACACTAGCTGTATAAAAAAGCAATACTGGATTATGTACAATTAACTACATGAAAGAAGACTGGCACAGTTAATAGGTTAATGCTAGTGAGCACAGTCTTACATGTGAGTACCCTGATCAGTACCCCAGTAAACCTTTGTGTTTTGTGGTCACAGACATGTCAGAACTGTGGTTTTAACGAACCAAATTATCATCCAAACGTTTTCTCACAACAAAGACTACATCATGCAAACAGACCTTTGTTCTGTTCCTCATCGACTTTATGCAAGAAGTCAAGCTCGGGGTTCTTTTCTTTCCTGCGTTGCTTCACAATGACAAGAGCTTCTTCCAGTTCTTCCATGTTGATGGCACTGTCCTGTATGCAAAATAGCACTTGATGTCATTATCACTATTCGACATTCGAGCCAAGTATGCGTATAACGTAATTATAATGCTGCATTATGATTAATTATGTTGTTTGCACCACATCACAGGAAAACATGAAAAATAAAAAGCATTCAACCAGTTTTTCTGCATCACTGGACAGTGGCATAAAACAGTATAATTAATCCATTTAATACGGACAAAGTAAAAAACAATATCTAGAGCAACAAAAAAAACAAAAAAAAACAATTTTAATACAATAACATGATATATATACAGATATCACTCTAACAGAAAGCAACAGTCTACAGCATGGTCAATAGAATAAGCCAACATTTCTCTGAAAAATACCAAGCAGATCTAACACTATCTATAGCATGGCAAAAAGTTAGCTAGTTTAGTTTGTGTGATGGGTTGAATTTGAGAAAGCGCTTAAAACATTCGTGGAATTTCAAATCTGCTAAAAACGTTTGAAGTTCGAGCATTGTCGAATTCGATCTTTGTCACATCTCAACAAAAAGTACACCAAAAACAGTTACTTCCCCTGAAATGACACCAAATGTCCTCAAATTAGGGTCATTCAAAGACAAGACGTTTAAGAGGTCACGGATTCAACTCCGGCTGGTTTATTTTCAAATGACGACTATTGGCAAGTTGTTCATACACAAGTGCCTCTGTTATCTAGCAGTACAATATGGCACTGACCATATGACTCTGCAGCTCGGAAGGTAACCCAGGTCCTAGTGGAAAGTAACAACAGCACAGTACTCGGTTTACGACTTGAGTCACCTATGGTCTTCATTCTGACTGCCTACATTTACTGAGCTGCAGTAAAGACATCAAACACAAATTTCAAGGAATTTTTTAAACGACACCCAACAAATCGGTCCTAACTAACAGCTAGGCTGATCAGCTGTGGTGTGTATATCAAAGCGGCATACCTTGCTGAAGTATCTCAGCTTATCTGCAAGCTCATCATGCTGCTGCTTTAACTCATAGTACTTGATACGCAGCTCACGATGTTCACACTCCAACTGATCGTGCTGATCTGTCGAACATCAAACGTTTTCCACAAACACATCCACGCTATATTTTCACGTTACTCCATAGCTCAGATACAGTGGCCTACATCAAAATAATAATGCATGCTAAAACTAGTAATCTGACAGCTGTGTCCGGCTTATCATTAAGAGAACCAGGATGGATTTCATTCCAGCTAATTTGACAACCACACGTCTTTTACAAGCATGCCTACAGACTTTTACAAGCATGCCTACAGAGTCACACACAATACAGAAATAGACTCAAAAATGGAGCTAGATTATCTGACTATTGACAGTATACCAGTAACTGTAAAATGAAAATTCCATTATCACTTTACCAATGCTGCAATGCTGGTGACTCAGTCTGACTGCTGTGTACCATACAAATGTTTGTGTAGTTGTTGCTGTTGTTTGTTGTATTGTTTTTTGAACAAGGACATGATTCCCAGGATTTCAAAAATTACGAAGATCAACAAGCTGGAGTGACCACTAATCTAAGTGATTATCAACTAAGATACCGTCATGCAACAAAACAGAATTAGAACACTGCACTACAAAAGACAAACGACATGATTATTATTATAATTATCAAATGTACACAAACCCTTTTCTTCACAAAGCTTGTCCAGAATGCCACCTTTCTCTCCAACATCAGCCTTCAGTGTTGCCTCAAGCTGAGCAATTTGAAGCTTCAATGATTTCTCCTTTGCTCTCCACTCACGTTCCTTCTCCAGATCAAAGGCGCTGCAGACCAGCTTCTCATTTGCCTCTTTCAGAATCTGACATTCACTCTCGAGTTCTTGAAGGCGGTGCTCTCGCTGAAAACATCAGATCATGATTTACTTAAAATGCCAGAACACATATTACCAGTCCAAAATGACCAAATTTTGATTCACTTTCTGCCTTTGTCGCAATGACCGAGCATACAACTCTCTGTGGGATGATAAACAGGTGTCAGACAATGTGAAAAATAATAAATAACGATGTTAGATGTCGGGTATGATTCACAGGGAGCCATGCCCTAAATGTTTCCTTGACTTGGCACTGCCAAGCTACTAGTGCTGCCTCAATATTAATCTGCTCTACAAAGTAAACTCTCATAACTTGTCTTCACAGCATAAAATATTATTTCTGTCGTTTCTATGAATATGTATTAGACTCCTTGATGCTCTGACACCATATGGTGAAATGCACGTAAAGTTTTCCTTGGTTTTCATGTGCTTAAGAAGCAAAGCATTTTTCTGCAAACATATATGCCACAATTTTCATCAGAAAGAAGTCGGTACAATACAAGTTTAAATACTGCGAAGTTACAGAAATTTTCTGAAGAATCTCCCAGAAGGGAAACTTAGTTACCTCAGCGAGAACTATAGAAGATGAAGATCCCTGCTTCAGCTGATTCTGCAGAGAGATGACTTTGTTCTGTTCACACTGCAGATCTCTGTTTGCAGCCTCCAACTCGGCAAGAACCTGATCATGGCTGCTCGTCACACGCTGGAATTTCTGCAATAAGCAATACAGCATATCACTAACAAATCTGCTGCGCCAAAAATCTGCAACAGTCTGCTTAACAACAGTGTCTCTGCAATGTCACTATCATCCTCCTGTCAGCTACTAAACATTTCTCTTTTATCAGTCTTTTCCTGGCATTTATTGGATTTATTTTGTTCATCAGTTTTTGTTTTAGTTTTGCCATTTTAGCCTTTTCTTTTGACTTTGTGTCTTACAGTAAAAGAAAAAATACTACAGAAAATATGATAAAAGCAAACAATGATGGGTAAACCTACTCACTGCAGGAAAAGAACAGAATTACTATATAATATGATAAAAAATAGAACGTATGTACAACTAAAAGATCCAGCATCAGACTGAAAAATATGGAATCAAGAATCAAGGAAAAGACTGTTATAAATAAGGCTCACGATTTTCTGTGACAAAAAAATGCAATTTTCCGCGGCAGGTTTTGTGTTTTCTGCGGCAGGTTTTGTGTTTTCCGCGGCGGATGCAACCAAAATACAGGTTCAAAATAAAGGTCATCTTCCATTTTGATGCATAATTTACACGAAAAAATGTTAATCAGATATTATTAATTTTATTGGCAGTCATGGTGAACTGGTATATTGCACATTTTGCACCTCGACAAGCTGCTTTTTACACAAAATGTATCCTTTCTGAACTCGGAAACGTGTTAAACAGGTGTGACTTCAACAGTAGTTTTATTACATTTTACTGTTATCGCATCCATTGCAGCACACCGCATGCCCACACCGCATACAATCTGTTACAGTGGCAAGCAAGTAGTCTAGTAGGCCTACACCAAATTACAGCTGACACCCACTTGAAACTCAATCCATCGTGCAGGAAGTGACTGCAAGTCAGTGAGTGGAGGGAAGGGAGGGCCACACATCTACCTTACATAATGTAGTCCCAAAGACGCACGGTATGCTGCACGAGCAGGCACTGAAGTCACTGTCACTCACCGGCCTGCTGCAGCAACTGGAGACGCTACACTGCCTCTGGACACTACAGCAAGCTAAATGAGTTGCTTGGCCACAGCTGTATTAGACCCAAATCAAACAACATAACGCGGTATTCCACGGTGTAATGCTGATTCCGCGGTGACGCAAAACTCCATGGCATTTGTCAAAATTGTGTGGCACGTTGTGAAATTCTGCGGGCCGTGGAAAACCGTGGGCCTTAGTCATAAACCTGCTGGAAACAGCAGAAGACCAAAAAAGTGTTAAACAGCTGGTTTTCATCAGCTTTTGAATGCATCTTAAATATTTTTGTTATGTTGAATTTGTTTTACCTCCTGAAGGTTGGCAAAGTTCTGCTGAACCTGTACGAGGCAAGAAGACTTCTCGTGCAGTTCGCGCTGCAGTCGTATCTGATCTATGTTCTCCTGTATGTTGGCTCTGCAACAGTGCAGACATTGCGTTGGCACTGTTACTTCGCCAACGGAATGAGGAGAAGCACAATCATCACAGGTAACACATGGTGGCATGTGCCCCTCAAACATGAATAAAGCCAGGTCATGGGAACTCATGGTCTGAGAAAAGGAAAGGAAAGGGCCCTGCAGGCAGCTTCAGAGGCAGATGTGTCAGCTGTTCTCTTGTCTGAATCCGCAAAACTGTGCAAATTTCATACAAGATTAGCAATCAGATTAAACAAACTGCTCAGTCCATCTTCCCCAGACTCCCAAGTCCCAACCAGCCTCTGAACCCTGCGTACATTACCACATCAGCAGTCTCCAAAACAGACCAATCAGCTAGCCCAAGCAAACCTGGGTGAACTTGGTTACAATGCCACTGCGTTTAAAACAGTAACTCCAAAGCAGTACGAACCAACTGTATTTGCAGTCAGTATGACAGCACAGTCGAGGAAAGAACCACTGAAATAATCTACTAGACAATCAAACAGAACCGACAGTTTATAAGGGCATTCATCATTTCAGTCAACTGCTTCATTGACCATGAAGGCTCAAATGATAGTATGCTGAAAAACCACAACAACCTGCTGCATTTTTCATCCACAACCATATGAACAAGACTGCGACAAATGCTGGCATTATACACCGTATGCAACTGGATCAACTGCAACAGGAATTTGACAACCGGAGTTTATCAACAGTTGGACATCATGGTGCTGCTAACTGAGGTCATCTTTCATCAGAAGGTTGGCTGTGGTGACATCAGAGGCACACAATCACTCCAGTTGCATACGACAAAAAGCACTTTAAAATCTGCCATTCAATGTTCAAAGCTGCTAACAGCAATTCAAGTATAAATCGTGGTAAAACTGTACGTATATATTTTATCAGCAAAGTGTGATAGTTGGAATGGCAAAAGACATCAGAATCATAGCATTCACAGGCAGATGCAGACTGTTTGTAAGTCCGGTTGTTCAGATCAACTCACTTTACTATCCCTTTGTGGCTGTTATGAGGGTACTACAAGTGAGGCAAAGGTGGCAGAGATTTACAGTAATCTATTTAATGATAGAAAACCTTTGGTCTTGTGTGAGTTTCTGCTTGATCTGCATTATTTCCTCCTCATGCTCTGCATCCTTGTTACGAACCTGCACAAACATGTCATGTTGTATACACCTGTAACAGGTAAGGGTGACAACGGCAAGTTTACTTCAGTGGCAATGGTTGTGAAACAGACAGCTGATAACAATGACAGAAAAACATTACCGTCAATAAAGATGTGCAGCTGCTCATGAACTGAAGTGGTTAAATCGTTCCTAAAGGCAACCAGGTTGAGAGATGGTCAGTATGTTTAAAAGTTCCAAATGAAGGTGTTCAATTTGTTTTAAACCCCAAAATAGTGTAAATCACAAAATGTCTGAACAAATTACTTTTTGAGCAGTAATTTCACAAGAAAAACATAAAAACCTGCAAACTGCCAATCACTAACACGGTGAACTGTATGATCAATCTGATCAATTGATCATTCAGCTGATGTAATAGTGCATTTAAAATGTGACAAACTTTCAGGCTGTAAATTATAAAAAATATGTGATAGCATGATGCTGCAAAACTACTGTTTGATAGTAAATTCGTCGTCACGCTAAATGCAATTCACTCTCTTACTTGGATCTGTGCTGGAAATGTACCATTTTTGATAGCACTGTCCTATTCAAATTCTGCACAGAATTCGTCAGCAAATAACAAATGCAGAAGAATTAACACTGAAGGAACAAGAACCCTGTTAGTAAACATGAAATAGTCTATGAATTAGAATGCAGAGAATACAAACCTCCAGTCTCATGTCTTCCAACTGTTGTTCATATTCACATATCTGATCGCGCAGCTGCTGATTGGCACGCTGACTGCACAAACCATCCACATTACACGTAGTATAACGTTTTTAACTTTTTACTGATGAGGTCTTACCTCAGCATAACTTCAATCAACAAAGCAACTACATAAGGTTACTATAAAGTCTATAAAGTTACTTTACAGAAAACACATCATACATGCTTTAAAAAACTGTAGTTTAATGTATCTATTACGAGCACTGCAACAATCACTAAAAAGATATTACCGACTAAATATGTCAATGAGCTGCAATGACTGCAGCTTCATATCAGCTTTCTTTTGTTTTTATTGTCTGGTCTGTTGATGAATCCGAGAAGAAAATAAAGAAGCCAGAAAATGTTATATTTCACAGATATTTCCAGAAGTACTCATGACAAATTTTCATAAAGTTTAGAATGGTAATTCACACTATTGACATAATTAAGTGCACAAAGTATCAGTTCATGGACTTTGATTCTGTAGGGAGTCAAGTCACTTTTTTCAACAACCTCAGGAGTTGCCATTAATACACTGCTGCACTAAAGCCGAGGCCAACTAGGGATGCATGTAGCCTGCATGTCTGCACACAATCATAATATGCAGCCTGCAGACGATTGTATGCATGCTGCATACGTTTGTATGCAGGCTACATTTTACGATCATGTGCAGGCTGCATGCATCCCTAGTGTGGCCCTGGCTTAACACAACACCTGTGATGTAAACATCACCAGTACTGGTGATGTCAACTTCATCACAAAAATTATGGATGTGTTGTTCTAAACTGGGTGAAGTTTACGTTTTTAGGATCAGCAGCTAAAATTGTTTTATTCTTCTGTCCATCAATCAGTCAGTTCACAAGTTAAAAGCTGCAGAGCAAAACAGTTAGATGAAGAAGAAATCACACTCAGATTACAAACGTACAGTGTGGCATTGTTTTCATTGCGAAACTCGTGCATCTGGCCGTCGCGATACATAGTAGCTGACGAGCTACGGAAATTCCTTAAAACATCAACATTAACATGTGACTTAACATTTTCATGCACAACTGTACAGAACAAATATCAAATCAATCAATCAATCAGGAACAAGTAACGCCAGGGGCCCGATTTTCAAAAAATCTTAGGAAAAACTTAGGATAAGGTCTGATTTAGGAAAATCTTAAGAAAAACTTAGGATGAACTTACACAAAACATACGATCAACGTAATAAGAAAAATGCAATTCCTCCAAAATAATGTAACATTTTTTCACAAAAATGTCTGTATATATATATAGGAAGAGCTTAGTAAGTCTAAATATTGCAACAGTGAATTAAATTTAATATTCTGTGAAAATCTTAACTTTATAACTTTCGATAAACTTAACATAAACTTAGGAAAAACTTACGCTAAACTTAGGATTTTTCCTAAGATTTTTTGAAAATCGGGCCCCTGGTCTACATTGTGCTGACCAGTCTGGCAGCACAAAAGTTAAAAAAATGTGGTAAAAAGACAGGACGAATTTTCACCAAAAATTTTCTGCGAAAAATGTAACGATAGAGTGTGTCTGAAGGTCACAGACTATACACGAGACATTTTAACAATATCGTAGCATTAACAGATAAAACCAAGTATATACTGTACTTGTAAAACACTACGAGCTTACTACAGAGCACAATAAGTCAGTTTTGTAGTTCTATTTTACTATTCACCAACAGCATATTGTACATGTAAATACACAAAATACTGCACACCGGTCTGAAGCTGGAGGACCAGACGTACGATAGTTCTTTGTAATTCTTGGATCCTCCAAATTTCTCTTGGGAATTCCCTGCAAATAACAATTCATTTTTATACAAGTCAAAATAATGTTATGTCAAGAATATTGTTCAAAAAAGCAATTAAAAATTTTAACTCAAATATGTAACGCTGATTACTGTGTAAAGTAAGTGCTTATTATTTGCACGAAATCCACCGGGATAAAAACTACATATGTACCGTGTCAACTCGGGCTCCAACATGTCCGTAAGTCTTGTTGCCTTGAGCAAGCTGTGACTGTTGCCGAGCTAGTCGCAGCTGGATAAACACATCATCGATGCAGTCTCAATATCAGTTCAACTCCACTAAAGTAACATGTATAACAAATATCGTAGCAAAGCAAAACTAACAAATGTTCCTGCTAATGTACTGCATTGTGACATTCAGTAGCAGATTTAATTACAGATTCTTACTGCCACTATATTCAATGTTATATCAATACCAGTACATGCACAGATTTACATGCAACTTTTTTACAGGCCAGGTGCCCTTTCTAGCACCCAACCAATGGTATCAGTGCACTAAGAAGTAAAGGTACATGTATACATTACTATAACAAAATATACAGCAATTAAGGAATACGTTTATTCACCACGAAGGTAGTACATACATACATACATACATACAATACAGCAAGATTTAAAAAAAAAGAAAAAAATCTAAAATTAATTTCTGTGCAACACTGAAATGATAACTTTTAAACAACCAAGTGACAGAGCTGCCAATAAAAATTAAAGCACAAAGCTCAAATAGCACACTTTTTCTTTGAGCTGGCCATTTTGTCTCTCCATTTCGCGGATTCTTGCCTGCAGCTCTTCAATTCGTTTCTCAGCATGTGCATCATACACTCCTTTACCTGCATACAGCAATAGGCATTTAAGGCTCAATTAGTAGGATGCTACACTACTGCATGCCGGTGATGAATATTTAAAAAATACCAAGCATTGAAAAATGAACACCTAAATTATAGCTATGTAGATAATAGCACTTTATCTGGCCATGGTTGCAATCACATTTCAGCCACATCAAAGATCTTAGTTATTTTGACCTATCATATACAGGCTATAGACCTAACCATTAACATAATCAGTCCTTAAATTGATATGAAATTTTCATATGTGAACAGCACCAACAGATGATTCCGCTTCCTGTACTGTTTAGATAAGTTATAAAGTAAATTCTACACACTATAATTTGTACGTCTGTTTATGCATTAAAACATAAAAAATTATCACTAGACTTGTAATATCCAACTTACCACCAGCGCCCTGCAGGAGTTTCTGTTTATCATCTACGAGCTTTGCTTGCACAATAGTCAGCCTGTTCACATAACAAGCACACAGCACTGGAATTATATAGAAACACGACACATTTAAGCACAACTTCAGTTATTTTCTGAATACGACTCCAGTCTATGCAGAATATGAAAAATGGGATGAAAACTGCGAGAGAATGTTGACTTGCAGGTCCTGCTATTACACCACCTTTACACATGCTGCTTCGCTCGTTGAAATGTGCTGTTAGTACAATAATGACATCAGTCATGCAACATCACTTACCATCAATTACTAAGCCACTACAGCACACAAATGAACTAAACTGTATAACTGCAACATTACATTCTTCTCGATGCAGACACAGAGAAGCATCATGTAAACAAGAATTATGCTGACTTTTTGATTTTATCATCTTGTTTCTTCGCATAGCGTTTGATGATAAGATTTTCCTCATACATCCTGATAAACTTGTCCTCCAGTTCGCTTCGATCCATTTTCGATACCATGTCCAACTTCAGAGTCATTCTTTTCGCTGAACAGTAGAAACAATCTTTATACGCATGCAGTCATATAGAAAAAAAGTACGAGTTAATGTAAAATAAGCAATTCAAATAATATGAAGCATCTCCACTGTATATTTATACAAACAAATTAACTTAACTGAATAACTGCAACATTTATTGCTAATCAATCGTGCAATATGATGATAACTGGGTCATGCAGTATTTGCTAGTAGCACAATACAGAATGACCCAGTAATATTTCCTGTGATTGGTCCATCAGTCTTAGCACAGCCAATCAGAATGCTAGAAAAACGTCCTTTGCCTTTCAGCGCCTGCAGCAAACACTGCGTATTAGTACAAGTAGTACAAAAGTAGTACCGGTACACTGCCGAGCAGACGTCATCACGTCAAGCCCACTGCCACACCGCCACAGCAGAATGGGAAAGAATAAGTAATCGAGAGTTCGAGACTTTGTGGTATTTAATACGTACGGTAATCACAGGCACACCTGGTTACTTTCTGAAGCGATGTAGTATATGCTGAACATAATATTGTACAAATAAATTGCACTATTGTATAAGCACCCACAGCTAACGATATTTTCACGTGCTTGCTTTTCGACAGTAGGTCAACTCACGCCAGTATAATTGTATTGCTGCGCATTACAAAATGGTTCCAATTAAAATAAATTAGCAATAAAAATAATATGCGATAAAAAATAGTGTGTATCGAATTTATTTTGCTCGTTGTATGAACATATTTAACTCGTTGCTGGTGCAGCTCGTTAATTACGATGTTTATATAACTCGCAAAATAAATTTGATACACACTATTTTTTATCACATATTATCATTTTATTCACTGTGTTGTAAAAGTAACATTCAAATATGCATTATAAAGTTTACAAAACATCTTATTTCAGCATAATTAGCAAACAGTGTCTGCAGCAACATAAACATACCAAATTGCTCCGATTTATTAGCAGAACCATCACGAACTGGTTGATCGTCGCAGTCGTCATTGAATTTGTTCATCTTGGCTCAAAGTATGTCACTGAAAACAGTAAAACAGCAATAGTATGGCCTAGCATAGTGTAACAGTGTCTACCAGACGTAACACATTAACAACTTAAGACACACCATCAGCATATTAAAAACAATAGTAGCAATAACAAACATTAAAATGACAACATACTTGTACTGCATATAAAAATTCATCAAAAGCAGAATATGACCTACAATAAGCAGTAGTATACGTGAAGTATAATGAAAAAGTAACAGTACATAAAAGGGAACACATAAAATGCAAAATAGTAAAAGTGTGAACATGACAAAAAAAATGCTAATCCAACCCGCCCTAAAAGCAGGTTTCCACAATATGCACACAACGCATGCATTGCAAAGTACTGTATGCAACACAAGCAATAAGAAAATTCCACAATAAAAAAATTCCAGACAAAGAATATTACTTCATATGCCTGCAACAGCAAGTATGAATTGACAACAAAGAATGTTGTATATTTTAGTAATGAAAAAATGCATAGACATGGTAGAACAAAACAATGATTTTGGATATTCCAGGTGCAAAAAACAAAGGAGAATTCAACTCAAAAGGTACAATCACGATCACAAATAATCCTACCAAGTTTGAGTTAAACCTGTGATATAGAAACTGAAGTAGCAATGACAATCTACTGATGTATTTTTGATGTCATGAAACCCTTGATATTTCGCCAATACTCTTCACATGACACTCCAGTGACACCATTACATTAGAAAACTATTTATAGTGGCCTAAGTAAAAGTAACTTCAAGGACCACTATGGCAACGCAGTTATAAAAGAATGTCTGGGTAAGATTGCTGAAATAAATGAGTTTTCAGCTTTTGAGGCAATGTTGTGAGTGACGAGGCAGACCGGACGTCAGCAGGTAGCAGTGGCGGCTCCAGCTTTTCTGCCCTGGGGTGGCCAGTGGGGGGGCCAGCTGATATCATGGGGGGG
>Ga0049105_1000088_pt1 | contig 19726 bp, 11 predicted proteins | sample WorMetvaBAHAMAS1_FD_61260 | JGI IMG/M metagenome (GOLD analysis project Ga0049105, IMG submission 61260) | Worm MetaG Olavius vacuus BAHAMAS.1 | ecosystem: Host-associated > Annelida > Digestive system > Unclassified | place: Germany: Marburg | collected 2013-04-09
TAATTTTTATGCCTCCGATGCCAACAGTAGGCGGCTAGAGACATAATATGTTTTCTGTCCGTTCGCCTAAAACCTATTTCGCGTGACACCATATCTATGCCTACTTAGTGGAGGGATTTCAATAAAACTTGTCACAAATATTCCACCATGTAAGTGGGCATTGCAGGAAAGGTTTTCAAGGTCAGAGGTCAAAGGTAAAGGTTACAGCGAGACCAGATGCACTTTTGCGGCGGAGGCATATAATACGTTTCGACGGTGTGGCGTCGAGGATCAGTTGTTCAAGTTCTCCGTGTACTACTTCTTCGCTCAGTGCAGTTTTACGCGACATCGTCACGAGCACCGTCGACGTCCGAATGTCTCACATCACCGCTGTTACTATCCGCACTTCGAGCCTGGTTTTGCTCATCTTAAGTATTTAAGGGTCAGTTGCACATTAACGGGACAGTGGTGACATAGATCCTGCAGGGTTATCAACTGCACCAAACGCAATCTACGACGCGCCGACGACACGGAATGATGCCAGTCGAGTGCTGCGACATGGCGCTTGAGTCCACTGCGGTCGGGTCGTCGACCCTCATCTCACTGCTCGCTGACAACAGCGTCACTGCAGCGAGCGACCCTGTGCTGTTCGGTCGGTCATCCGTTCTCGTTCAGGGCGTTGCTGTTTTGGTCGTCGCCGTACGTCTGGCGAGCACCCACCGGTTGCGACGGACGAACGGACGGACGGGTGGCCGGCCGAGCCCAGTTGCAGACAGTATTGGGTTACACGGCCGCAAATAACAAGCGAGTGTTCATCACGCGCCGTGCCGTCCCGTCCGCTGAATAGTCTGCAGCAGCAGCCGAGCCGAGCGGTCGGTGGCGAAGCTGGCGGGGAGCCGCACCGACACGGGCACGGCGAGCCAGCTGTGTCATCGTGGTATTTACGACGCGTATCTGCTGGCACGGAGGTGGCAGCGGCATCAGCAGCAGCAGTCTATAGCTGATGGTATAACTGTCTGTCTCCGCCCGCCGCAGTGCCGCCGCTACGCAGTACTTTGACCGGCGGCAGGGGAGGCAGGCCGGCCTGACGCGACGGCTTCGTCACGGCGACCGTCGCACTCGTCTCGGTCGCTCGCTGGATCGGCCCCGCCCGCCCCGGGCACGGGCGCAGTTCTGACGCTGACGCACGTCGAGACAAGTTGTCCTCGCAGACACAGTGACTCGCTATGTCATCGACAGCTGACGCACTGACCTCGACCAGCGCTCAACATCAAGATGATCTGATCGTAAGTACTTTCACACTCCAGTGTTCGCCATTTACACACTGTGAAACATTTGGCAATAAATGAAACTTTTTTTTATTTAACGCTATCTTATTCACGTCGTAATATATTGTGGTGAAACTGTGTAAGAAAAGAATATGGCCAATTATAAGGTTTTGCGACCATAAAGCTTATTAGGGAGTACTTCAACAAAATCGTCACAGCAAAATTGCTTATTACTATAAAGCCGTATTTGTAACGTAACGACTCTGCGCAAGTTGATCGCACATGTACATGGTGAACATAAAAAGTAGCTCCCTGTGACTGTTGATATTTTAGCAATGCGTGCAGATTTTTGCATAAAATTTTACACAACTGTTAAAAACAAAATATGCACTTTAAAATAATACCAAGTTATGTTGAAATATATATATGAAAATGACAAAATTATACTGTTTTAGCCAAGACACCCCCCATTTCTCAGCGTTTCGAGCGTTGTCTTCGCCAGTAGTAATTTGATGGCTGTGAAAAGAGCGGGTTTGTTGGTGATGAGATGAAGATGCAGACCTGGAGTTGGAGATGGACAAAGTTACATTACATTAGAAACTATTTATAGTGGCCACAGTAAAAGTAACTTCAAGGACCACTGTGGCAATGCAGCTAAAGAACACTGTCTGGGTATGATTGCCGAAATAAATGTGTTTTCAGTTTCTGACGAAATGTTGTGAGTGATGTGGTACACTGAACGTCATCAGGTAGACTGTTCCAGAGTCAGGGCCAGCAGCAGCAACAGAGCGATCGCCGACAGTGACACGCCGCGACAGGCGGACGACGAGAAGACTGGATGTCGACGAGCACAGCCGGCCTCGACGTCTCGTCCTCGGATCAGCGACATACTGCAGCCGGTCTAAAAAGACTACTGAGGTGCAGTGCCGTGAAGAGCTCGGTAGACAATGACCGCCAGTTTGAACTTGATGCGCTCGGGTGCTCGTAGCCAGTGAAAACTGGCGACAGTATCTGTAATATGCTTCGAGCAACGAAGACCGGCGATCGACCGAGCTGCCGCGTTGAGGACAGACTGAGACTGGAGACGGTTAAGCAGGCAGGCCGGGAGTCCAGACAATGTCGCGTTACCATAATCTAGCCGCAACAGTTCAAAGGCAACAACCAGCGACTGATACATGTACGACGGGACAGATCGACGAATGCTGCACAGCTGACGCAGGACTGCAAAGCAACTTGCGACACCGACATGCTGCTGAACATGCGTCTGTATGCTGAGATCAGAGTCAATATGAATACCAAGTTACTGCAGATGCTTGAAGTGACCACCAATGGCAGCCACAGTCATGTAGGCAGTCAAGCGCTTGGTGAAGTTCGCCACCGCCTTGTTGACGTATTCTTGTGGCAGCTCTTCCCACATGGTCCGCAGGGCGAATTTCAAGTCATCAATCGTCGTGGGCTTCAGCTGGAGTTCATGGTATTTTTCTAGCATATTGCCTTAGACGTGATAGTCCAGCAGATTCATATCTGGAGAGTTGGGTCTCACTCATCTTCTCAGTGAATCCGAGACAGTTCACTTAGTTCTGCACGACTCTCGAACGCTGAGAAATGGGGATTGTCACTCTTGGCTGAATTTGAAATAGCATAATTTTGTCACTTTCGTCTGTATTTGAACAAAACTTGGCCATGAAGTGTGGATTTTCTTGTTTAACACTAACAGTTGTGTAAAATTTCATGCAAAAATCTGCATGCATTCGTGAAAATCAAAAGTCACAGGGGCTAGTACTTATTATGTCTGTACTCCTGTTACAAGCAGTATAATTTGGTATCGACGAAAGAGTGATGATATGCGGTGCGGAGGTCGGGTGTCGCAGGGAATGTGTACGGGCGATGGTTGTATCTCGCTTACGTTTCACAGAAATATGGAACGTTTATCCTTCTCTACCTGTTTCACATCGCTCAGGACGGTCACTTCCCGTTGGATGACTTTGAACAAACTGAAGCTGAACGTCGACGACATCCAGATGATCTAGATTGATACTCGGCAGCAGCTCGCATTGCAAACACACTGAGAGACTCGGGTTAATGCTTCAGCTGACACAATCATAGTGTTTGACATAGTGCCAGTTGTCACTGATCTTAGCGACTTAAGTAAAGTAAGAAACCCATTAAACAAGTCACCAGGCGTAGCGGTCCTCAGAGAAACAGGCGTGTCTTCAGCAACCGGCGCAACTCCAACACGGGAAAGTCGTACTGGACACAGTGGACAGTCAGTTGTCCATCCATAATCGGTCAGAGCAGTTTGGCGTTCTATACGGGACCACAGTGTGGAACGTCTGCCGTCTGTCCTGTGCGACCTTAGCATCCCTCTGAACACGTTCATTCGGCGTCTAAAAACTCGTCTTTTCGGACAGTAATCGACACCACCATCCGGCGCCGTTGTGGCGTTTCTGCGATTCTGGCGTCGCCTATTAATGTCCTTACTTACTTTCTTACAACTTAGCATGGAACTAGTTGGATGTGTTGTGCGCTGTCTGCTGTGTCGAATGAGAATGATGTTGCGATACGGCCCCCTCATGTGCATGCACAGGCGTAGTAAGTATCATGTTCGTTGTGCGTCCGTCTGTCTGACAACTCTGCGTGTTAGGTCAGGTAACAAAATCATCATCGTCGTCGTCATCCATCATCGACGACTACGGACTTCTACTGCACAATAGCAATCACACGCAGAACATCAGCCCGTCCGTTTTTTAGCGAACGTGAACTCGCCCTACTCAGGCAATTGAAATTTTCTGCAATGTTTCTACGACATTTAATACGCTGGACATCTGACGACATCCAGGTAAAATTTAACGGAAATCATCCCAGGGGAACCCCTCCGTCGGGCGAGTTAAACACAAGAGGGGTAGCCATATATAGCGATTTTAGACCTATCGAACGCTACATCTTGGAAACTGTGCAAGATAGGAGCTAAGTTAGTATTAATCACTAATAGGAAGTCGCATATGAGCTTTCGATTGGTACCAAAATCGGTGACATTGAATGACCTTGAACGGCGTAATAGGCCTAACGGTTGTTTAATTTCACCGAATTCGGTAGCTTTCTGGGCGGATTGCGTAAAAGTGGTTGAAGATACACGGATACATTCTGCGGCAGAAATGTAGGCCAAAGAATATAGTTTTTAACGATATATCATTTATGGCGATATTGGCAAGGGAACACCCCAAGCGATAGCGTTAAACTGAGGCACTCCCCTCTCGCTAGCGAAAATTTGACGAATAATCAGCTATAACTTGGAAACGGTGCTAGATAGGAGGTAAGTTAGTATTAATCACAAATAGGAAGTCGTATATGAGCTTTCGATTGGTACAAAAATCGGTTACCTTGAATGATCTTGAACTGCGTAATGGCCGTTACATTGCGTTATTTCACTGAATGGTAAACATGCGTTCCAACACATAACCGCGGCGTCGATCTGTGGCGGAATTTATGCACGAGTGTATTGTATTTTGTAGTACGTGTACGATGTCGTTGTAAACAAAGTTCACGTTCGCTATCTCATCTCCTGATGAGTTTCTTGTAGTATACTAGCGCTAATATCCATTTGTTCGGCGGGTTCACCTCCAGTCCACACTGTTGTGTATGAAACGTGGAGTGACGTTTAACTACAGTCAGCGCTGGGCCGAATCTATGGGAGTCAGTCACTAGGATTTAAACAAGTGAGCCTCGACGCCACACTGTTGAAATGTAAGCCTCCGCCATTGTATGTTAAATATGACCTTCACCTTTGACCTCTGATCGTGTAAACCTTTCAGCACTGCCAATTCACGTGTTGAATGTTTGTGGCAAGTTTCAGTAAAATATATATCCACTAAGTAAAGAGATATCGTGGGACGGACGGTCAGCGGACGGACGCAGACCTGAAAACGTAATGCCTCCCCTCACTGTTGGCGATGGAGGCATAAAATAGGCTGCTCATGGGCACAGTGCCCCTGCCCAGTCCCCACCTCCAATTGTCAGCTAAGATTGAAACAAGTAGCTCAGATATCGCAGAGAAACCGCGCTGCAGGGTTGGTCAGTTTTGGCCAAAAGTGCAAGACGATATTCTGCAGACAATATGGGTCTACCTAACCACTGTGACGTAAGAGGCCTGCAAAGCTATCGAATTCGGTAAAATAAAGCAAAATAAGGCTATTACACCGTTCAAGGTCATTCAAGGTCACCCATGTCGGTACCAATCGAGGGATCGTATGCTACTTCCTATTAGTGATTAATAGTAAATAATATTTCATTTCTTACCGTTTTGAAGTTATCGCAGGTTGTTGTTTTAATTGGACACTTAAACACTTTGCGTTTTAGAGCCGCCTTTCGGGGGCTTAGGGTCAACGTATACTTTTCATCTTAGGCTAATTGGAAAGCGCGTAGTGGACTTCCTATTCATGTTAATTGAACTTTTTCGCTAGCTGTTACGGCTGAAGCGCCTCTAGCGAATATCAAGTAGGAGCAGTCGCACGGTCTTTTTGCGACAGCTAAGCGTCTTACAGTAGTGAGCGAATTAGCGTGATTAACAATACACATTTCGACTTACTGTCGTCACCTTACTTTGTAGCAGACTTTCTTCAAGCGAAGTGCGATTTTACACGGAAAACGGCTGGGGGGGGCCTAGGGGCAACGTATAATGTTCATGTTAGGCTCATTGGAAAGCGCCTATTAGTGTTGACTAAAGTTTTTTTGCTTGGTGTTACGTCTGAGGCCTTAGGGGCGAAAATAGATTGAAAATCGGCGTTTCACGTATGTCCCCCACCAATCATGTTTGCACGGATAGATAGGCCAATGAATGCCTTACAACTTTGTCGCTGACGGTTTTCACACAAAGAAACTTTGTAGCAGACTTTCTTCAAGCGAAGTGCAATTTGTTTATGGAAAACGGCTGTTTTGCATTTTTAGTCCCCTTGGGGGGCTTAGCGGCTATGTACGATGTTCATCTTAGGCTCATTGCAAAGCGTGTAGTGGACTTCCTGTTAGTGTTAATTGAACTTTTTTCGCTAGGTGTTACGGCTGAGGCGCTACGAGCGAATATCTATTGAAAATCGGCGTTTTCGCTCCAACGGGGTCAGTTTAACCCAAAATTTTCAGGTAGAGGGGTCGCCCCCCGTGCACTAACCATTCTTCTTGTCATAAAACTCGAGTGAATGATCTTAAAAATGATCTTCATGTGGTATAAGAATGTTGTCACACGTTTCTTTCGTTTTGTCATAAATCACGCGTTTGACAGACGGACAGACAGCTTTCTCGTGGCTAGACCGCGTTGAGTGCAATGCATGCAGCGCGGTAAAAGTGTGCTGCCTTTTGTGCCACGAATCATCGGGATGCCAAAACCATTGTGTGACGCTGGATATCACCTATCGAGGTATATATAGCCTACGGCAGGTGGGCTGGTGGCTGAGAACGAACCGGTTAGTTTTTCTCGTCACGAAGAGTCGAGGTGGTCCGACTCGTTGGTAAGAAAGGAACGGAGGAGGATCATGAGTGAGAGAAAGGCGGAGGGGCTTGAAGGGGCACTGAGACCGCACCGCGCGCAAGCACCCAAGCCACCTGTTAGCGTCCGTCGAATGCTGCGCAGCACATTGTCTAACGTGAGCCGGCAACTGCGGCTCAAATTCCTCATCACAGGCTGGTCTTCTAGGGTGATCTGCCACTGCACCGATGCTACATTCATTCAAACACGACGTCTGTAGCGTTTTTGGTATACGAAGGCACACTGAGGCAGGCGTGAGGCGCGTTCAGTATATACTGGGTCTGTCCAGTGTCGTTACATATCTGTCATATCACGACTGGCTCCGCAGACTTTCCGTGGTTAACTCTGATAGAAGAAGATCCACATACAGTGTGAGTCAAAAAAACTAGCCCCCCCAAAAAAAAAAACTTTTTGCAATATTTTCACTTAGGCTAAGTGTATTTCCGTAAAATTTTGCCGATTTGTTGCCAGTATATATCCACACGTCTACCAATTTTGGTTGATTTGTCTTAATATTTAACAAAATGGCGTTAATTTTTCTAGGAGTACTTATCGTTTTTACCGTTTCAATTTTCGAGTTTCAACAATTCAGATTGCCTTGACTTCATCGCTTATAATGAGTGGCCACAATTCATCCAACCTCAATTCACTGGATTATCAGGGGGGAAATGCTGGAGTCGTAGCAAAAGCTGCAACAAAAGCCAAAACCAGTTCCCGGGTTTTAAAATGCACTTTAGTTAATTTGGTCTGCCTTACCGGAGAAAGCCATTGACAACCCTGTGAAAGACTACCACCACCAACTTAGGCATGTGTGTCAACCAACGGTGGACATTTTGAACACTAAATGGCCTAATTCATTTAACAGATACTAACTGTTATATTTAATTAAATATAATATGATTTTACGTGTCTTTCACGAAAAATTCATGAATTTCGCAATGAACGAAATGGAATTGTTAAAATTTGAGGGGTCTTACTAGTGAAAATGTTACAATTCATACAAATATTTAGAAAAATGGACTAAAATTGGTGTAAACTAGGAATATGTTTGTGCAATAACCAAGGTAATTTTTATTTACACAGGTCCACCATAAGTGAAAATATCGCAAAAAGTTTTAGGGGTGGGCTACTTTTTTGACTCACACTGTAGATACTACATTTGCACAAGAACACTTGGACGTGTGGATGCTGAACCGCTGAGAGACAGTGGCTTTCTGTAATTTTTCTACCGAGTATAGTGAGTAATGACTGTAGTAAGAAGACGACCGGTGCGTTTTACTATGCATGCAGTTTGTTGCTGGACTATCCGACTATGTGTATTGTGTGTTTTATTAAAACTAAAACTAGAAATGTGACAGTTGCGAAGGCATTGCAACTTGAGGCCACCTGACGTCGAACGTCGAGCCAATTATTGTTCTGGGCTGTTTTGGCCAGTTTTGTACTTCGGCTATTTCGCAGCTTTTGATCATAATTCTGACATCGCCACTAGATTTAGCGATCCCGATTTCCTAAAAGAGAGCAATAATTTGGCGATCATACGACGTTTTCACGCTGTGACCTTGACCTTTGACTCCTCGACCTTGAACGTACATGTAATCGGGTGTCACATGTTCAAACTCTGTGCACAATTTGAGCGAAATTGAACAATCGCCGGCTGAGTTGTTGATGATTTAGCAATTTTTTCAACGGGGGGGGGGCGGGCGGACTTCCAAACTCTGCTCCTCAGAGAGGAGTGGATCAAACTGCACCAAATTTGTTGCGAACAGATCTTCGTCGTCGCTGCACCAGACGCGTTACTTTGCTACCGATATGTTGCCTCGTTTCTAATAGGGTGGCTCAGATCGAAGCCAAATTTCACACTTTTTGACCCCTTGTAAAAATTAGGGGAGGGGTGGGATAATGCTGAGCGGCATGATCGAAGTGACTTTACGGCTGAACCTGTGGATATATATACAGTTGACGGTCGTCTGCTGCGCAGTCTAGAAGACTGGAAAATGGAGACCCGCTTTAAAAAGTTCAGTCAGCAGTGAAGCTTAAGGCCTTCCGACATACGTCTGTCAGGCGGCCTAATTAATCCTGAAACTGAAATATCACTGGGTGAAACCTAGGTTCTAGTTGACACTCAGAACATTTCGCCCACCCCTCCCATAATTATTACGGGAGGGTGAAAAAGTCCGAAATGTGGAATTTTGCGCTTTTTGCTCGTGTGATTGACCTTGGTCTTGACCCGATGACCCTACTTGACCCGTATCCCGTGAAGTTGTCCTCGCAGACCGAAAATGAACTTTCTATACGGCAAGGCCTTCGATAGTTCTCGTATTGCAGACATACAGACAGACAGACAGACATACTCGTACATATACGCCGCCAAAATTAGGCCTATATACCGCGCCGCTTCGCCGGTGGTCAATGATGGTGGTGATTGGTGATGATCAACAGCTGTCCGTTGATAGAATGCAGACTTAATGTTAATGCTGTGGTCATTGGCCAACTGCAGTTGATTCGCGCTGTCAGGACAAACAACTCATTGCAGTGAACGACACACAATAATTATGCTGTAACGGTCGTTGACACACAAGTCGAACCGGTACAGCGACATAGAGCGCCCGCGTGACCTCGCGCACAAACACGCGTCGTTTCGTCATGGCGGGGCGAAAGAGAGGGCTTCCGTGCTAATGAACGTACATTTCTCCGCCGCTGTGACTGTCTGCGCCAAAAAATTCGCTGAATAGGCTTCAGCCGACGATTGTGTGCTAATGACAGTGTCGACGCGTTTTGCATCCGAGTGTTTTTAAGCGTGCGCCGCCATGCACTGTCATGCGGTGTAGCTGTCATTCGCATCGAGTCCACTGACTCGACTCCTCTTTCTCCCCACAGATCTCTCATCTCCTGTACATACGTTCCACAGTCCAACAGCTTCTGTCACAGCGCTGCAACTGATGCCGTGTCTACACTACAGTATGCCTACTACACGCGGCTGCCGCAACACGTATCGTGTTACGACGGTATGTGATGAAATGACTCTGCAACGTACAATGCGGGTTTTTCTACTCGTCTACGAGTGTCGACGAAACGAAAGTGGCCTTTGATCGGCCGATGTCAAGATGATGTCGCTGTTCTGAAACGTCGTGGCTGTCAGAGGGTTTTCTCTCCGTCTGTCAGTGCACTTATGCTGATCGGCAGCTGATCCAAATTAGGTATACTGTCAACATTGCACACTCCAAACAGCGCTAGACCAAAGAAAGCAACACGAACAAAAGTTGCGGAGTTAAGACTTCATTTAAAGTTCAAAAGTTAAATGTAAGTTCACGTAAGTTTGAAAGAGTTTACACGTCACAATCACTTAGAATTCTCGTATCATTCTTAATGCCTTTGATTATGTGTTTGCGGGTTTTCTGTGTTTCACTGTATTCTTTCGATTTCTGTTTTTCTTGTGTTTCTTTGTACAGTTGCGTTAGTTTTATTTCCGTCTGAGTCTTTTTAATCCGGCTGTAAAGCTGCAATATTCTCAGTGAATTCTGTTCTAAATCAGAAGACCTCACAATGTTATCGTCATCGTTGCTGATTTCTTCTCTTTTGTCCTGCAGACTCGATGTATAGGTAACGTATGATTGTATCAATGCAGGTGTACGCACAGAACACGTTTAACGAGGTGCTTGGTTGGTACGGTCTCTGTGCGTCGACGACGACGACACCGAGCCTGACCACTGCGTCATTCAACACTGAAGGTCAGACGGTCGTCAGTTCATCTACGACAAGTTCGTCGACGACTTACTACGACGATGTCGACCCACGGCTCATCATCGCCGCTGACTCTCCGCTTGATCTTACCTGCAGCACAGCCGTCACCGCCTCCAGTTCGTGCTATTTTCTTTTACTACTTAACTCACTGTTACTTCTGCTGGAGTCGCATGATCAAGGCCGTTACTATAGCGGAGTGTTGTATACAGTGCATTCCGAAACAACCAGATTTGCTTTAATTTTTCGATTTCACTTAAGTTAACAGAAACATTTGCAGCCACGAGACACGTTCCCTGGGCTCTAAATGCTCCAAAAATGCTTTTGCGGATGGAGCTCGGCCGCAAACGCATTTTTGTGTATTTAGACTAGCCCAGCTGCACAGGGAATATGTCTGGTAAACGCAAATGTCGTTCTCCCTAAATTCCTTAGCTCAGCTGGAATTTATGGGTCACTTCAAGGTGCGGGGGAAAGAGAGGGAAAACGGAAGGAAGGAAAGGGACGGAAGGGATATGAGAAAACACTTCCATCTCGGAAATAAATTTCTGGTTACGGCCTTGCGCGTGGTAGTGTACTGGTTATGACATCGGACTGGCGGTCGAGAGGTCGTGGGTTCGACTCCCGGCTGTTTCACTTTCATGTAACACACATGGGTTGCGTCTGTCACTACAAAGCAATATAATTTGGCACTGACAAATGGCGGTGATACTCCGCAGCTGAGATGGAAAGAAACGGCAACTACTGTCGGCTTTATGACGCAAGTCACCTGTAGACTGACTGCCTGTAGGACCGAAACCTACAATTGTTATTAAGAAATTGTTACTTACAAGAATATAAATGGCTGTCAAACAGCGGTCCTAGCGGGGGGGGGGGAGGTAATCAGACTTTAGCGTTGCATGTTATTGGTAGTCCGAATGAAAAGCATTTCATGATCACAAATAGCAATATGCAATCAACTGAATCAAGTCGACGTAGAACGAAGACCACCCAAGTTATCTCGTCGTCGTGAAACTGCCACTGCTCAAAAGTGGCAAAACTTCGAAAGAAGCTGAGATGGCAATGTTCCTCTGCGGGTTACCTCATGGTTTAGGAAATCGAGCTGTCAAGAGCGTCTACGTGTAGGTTTTTACGCCAAAAATAGAAATATTTCTTAACTAGGAATACTTTCTGTGGAATGTGGTATCTACCCCATAGCCAAGTCCACAATGAACGAACTGTTCCAATACTTACAGCCGGATGCATTTGCGCATGTACGAAACGGCCGTCTTTCCACTTCCGGTCTAAAATCTGGCGTCACCGTTGTGTTCCTCGACCCTGATTTTTTTAACGACGCGAAAATTTCGGCGATTCGCGTACATAGGATTGCATGTATTTTCAGGACCTCCTGGCCTAAAATGGGGGTTTGGAGGGGGGCAAAATAGGGGAAGGGGTGGTGCGATATTGACCCCAACGAACTCGTTTTTACTTTTGGGGGTTCTTACGTCTGTGCCAATTTTGCTGAAAATCGACCAAGAAATGCCACCGTGAGAGTGCCCACGGACGGACACACTGACATAGCTATGGGACAGATAATTATATAAATGGTTACATGGTAATACTGTCTAGTTTACTGATCAAAAGGCAAATGTTGCTGTGTCATGCTCAGTGTTACGGCATAAGGTATGCATACGTATACGATTGTGAGCAACAGAGCGGTATCTGTGTAGATACACAAGTATGAATAGCACAGAGTTACACGGGCGATTTGTTTACGACTGCTGCGTGTGTCTGGGGTGTGTGATGTTTTCTACAGCGGACGATAACCAGGCACGTCACATCCAAGCCCATCATCATCTCACTCAGCTTCATCAGCAGCAGGTGAAGTCGTCAGCGGCGCGCGCTGCTGCTGCTGCTGCTGCCGCTGGCTCGGCAGGTAAGAAACTGATTGGCATTCGCTACCTGTTCCCGGCGTTCGACGAGCGCACGACGCTGCTGGAGAGGGCTCGCGTCTGGGTCGCTCGTCATGACTACAAGTATTTCGTCGACTGGACTGACGCACAGCTGCAGTCGGTCGACGCAGCCTTCGTGCCGCTCGCTCCCATCACTCGAGACATCTACAAACTGCATATGAACAGGTCTTCAGAATCTTACCTGTATAGCTGCTCGCATTCTCCTCGGTGTTCTTGTGTTGCCAGCTCGACTGAGTGTTAGTCTATGCAAATTTTGTCAGTGCTAATCAGTTTCAACGGCTGGAAAAGACTGAATCACTATTAAACATGTTCGCATGTTAGCTTTCAGCGTCGTTTTTTTGTACCGCGCTGCATGCAATGCAGACGCGGTCTAGCGATGAGAAAGCTGTCCGTAATACGTCCGTCCGTCCGTCCGTCCGTCTGTTCGTATGTCTGTCAAACGCGTGAATTGTGACAAAACGGAAGAAAGATCTGTCCAGATTTTTATACCATACGAAAGACCATTTAGCCTAGTTTTCTGAGAAGAAGAATGGTTGATGAGGGCGAAATTTTGGGTCAAACTGACCGCGTTGGAGCGAAATCGCCGATTTTCGATCTCTATTCGCTCGTAGCGCCTCAGCGGTAACACCTAGCGAAAAAAGTTCAATTAACACTAATAGGAAGTCCACTACACGCTTTCCAATGAGCCTAAGATGAACATCGTACGTTGTCGATAAACGCCCAAAGGGGATTCAAAAACGCAGTGTCCAAAATTTGAACAATATGCTGCGATAACTCTGAAACGGTACGAGATAGGATGCCAGTTACTATTAATCACTAGGGAGTCGCATATACGGGCTTTCGATTGATGCCGACCTCGATGACCTTGAATGACCTCGAACGCCGTAATAGCCTTTATTTTGAGTTTTTTTTCAACTATAATGCACCCTACAGCGCGGTCTCTCTGCGATAGCTGAGCATCTTGTTGCAAGTTGTGTTGCGTGAAGTAATTCACGTAATATAAGCTTAATTGCACTCTGCCTTGTTCACACAATGTCAGATAAAATGACAATAACGATGTAAGTAACTTATTAAAAGTGCACTTCGTGACATTTTCGACTTCTTTACAGTTTTTCAGGGCTGACATATACAGTATAGAGCCCGATGAGTCGAGGGGCTTCCATTGGCCCAAAGGGGTCTTTGGACCCCCGCGTTACATGAACTTCTATTCATTAAGTATGTTTGCCATTCTGTCATTCAGGTCTCTTACTATAAGCTGATCTTGTGCGATCTCTAGTTCTAGTTCTTCAAATGATTTATATTGTAGTAGAATATATACACGTTACTAACTTAGCAAGTGGAATTCAATTTATCTGAATCACAAGGAAAATTGCACTGTTTCGCTATAACCAGTTTAGTTTTGTGACGAAACACTGCAGGACACACGCAGATATTAATGCAACTGACATTGTCTACATGTTTGTAAGCAGAAGCGAATACTGTCGCAACGTAAAGTTGAAATACTGTCTCATGTCGGACGCGCCGTGGGCAAAAGCTTTCCGCGAGAAACTAGCGAAACAGCCGTCGGAAGGCGGATTCACTGGTAAGCATAAATTGCTACCTAGTTTGAATGATGTTAATAGAACTTTGCGTATTCTCACCACAGCTGAGGCCATGTGTCCTCAACGTGTACGTTCAATAACAACAAGAAGCTAGCTCGGTTGTCGCGGAGAAATCGCACGACGCTCTGTATTTATATTAGAAATATCGTTTTGCATCAAAAGTCACAAAACTTGCCCAATTCTCACTTTACGAATATACACACTGCTTCTATACACTTCCTCGTAAAGTTTCCGTTTTCAGTCACTCCAGTCAGTCAAAAACTAGTTAGTACTAGGCCCATGGCCGGATTAACCTATCTTTGCGGAGTGTGCACTGTTTTGGTGGGGCCTCCCACTGTCAAAAATTATTAGTTTCTAAACCTTACACTATCTTATGAACCACTACTCTCGCAGTAGCAAAATGCAGTTACATACGCTACGATTTTATGAATACTGAACGTAAAAACGTATGACCCTTAAGGTCACTATAGGTGATCAACAATGGGTGCTTGCTGATAGACGGTATACTTCTTCCTATCTGTGGTTGCAGTAACCGTGGCGTTGGCTGAATGTTTGTTGTACAGGTTTGTGCCAAGCGAAGATCGCTGCTGCCGAGCTATGGCGTGCTTACAGCGAACACTATCGCAGTCATCAAGCTCGTCATCCTGTAACCAACGTCTCTCGTCATCATCATCTTCAGCATCAGCAGCAACAGATGAACACGAGTGACGTCAGTGATGCCGCTCGATCAGCTAATACCAGCGCAGATATGGAGTCAATCTCGCCGGCTGACGCGGCTCAGTCACACGAGGTTTTACTCGTTGAGTCGGGAAGCGTGGCAGAGATGAGCCGGTCGTCGGACGGTTCGCACGATGAGATGGCTACTGATGCCGGTAGTCGTCATGACAACAGCGATGTTGATAGGATACAGCTGGTTGGAGAAGGCAGTGTCGCCAGCAGCAACAGCAACAACGATGACGTAGATGATGACTTCGAAGTGGAAGAAGTCGATGTGCCCGCGGAGCTCGGCAGCAACAGTGCTGTCTGGAACGATCATGAGGATGACAGCAGTGACGGTCCTCGAAACAGTCCAGCGCTTACCGGAGTAGTGAGGTGTGGCGCCACGATGACAACGGACGCCTACGGCTCACCGGTGGCTCTGGTGAATACTGCCCATGATGACGTGGACAGTCCGAAGACAACGATGACGTCAAACGTCAACAGTCTGTCACAAAATGCTCAACTAAAGATCGAAGCATCAGTGTCTCAGGGATTCAGCGCTGCTACTGGGGATCAGCAGTTCAGTCCGTCCGCTGTTTACGAGCTGTACAATGCTAGTCTCAAGACAGACGTTGGACGGTCCACGGCCTTCCCGACCTCTAGCCCGTCATCGCTTCCTCACAAGACGCCCAAGAAGTCACCTGGCGATCGTCAGTCGTCGTCCGTTGACTACAGGCGGTCAGAGCGTGGTCTGTCCTTCTTGTTTCCCAGTTTTTCCGACCACGGCATGTCGCTGCTTGACAAGGTACGCATCACCGTTGCACGGCACAAGAACAACTACTTCCTTGGTTGGACGGCTGACCAGCTCTCCCGTCTCGACCCGATCGTGCGGCCCAAGGTACCCGTGACGCCCGCCGTCTACCGCGAGTACTGCCATCGCAATGCCATGAAGTACGACTCCAACTTGCAGTTCGCCTGCGAGTCGCCGGAGCCGTGGGCTGCCGAGTTCCGAGCCCGGTTGACGCTGCCGCCGGCCGAGGGCGGCTTCTCGAGCCTGTGCGAGGTGAAGTTGGAAGCTGGGAGACTGTGGCGCGAGCATTCCGGACGATACCGGATGCACAACATCGTCAAGTGGCAGATGGGGATGAACAGCGCCGTGCTAGCGAACGGTTCAGCTGCCGCCGCAACCGTGGCAGCAGCCGTGAAGCCGACTAGAACACGAAGGAAAGCCTCACCATCGGTGAATACTGAACAGCAGTCGACATCCACTTTTCTCGATCAACATCATCTGTCGACAGGTGCTGTCACGTCTTTCGGTCAGAGTCGAATTTCGGACAGTGTTCCACGTCGTGATGTGTTCACACCGAGCGGTCTGTCAGTAACTGCGCCTTCGTGCGCGGCGCTCAGCCTCAGTCCGTTCTTCGTCACCGCGGTCTGCAGCACGCCGCGGTTTGCTGGGCAGCTCCCCGTCACGTCCACGACACTGGTTCCTTCTGCGCGATTTGACTCGTCGACGTCGTTGTGCACCAACGTTCTGGACATGTCTGTCTCAACGCCGGCCACTCTGAGTACTGACGCCGGTCCTCTGTTTCAACCACTTCCTGACGACATGCCGGCTGCCAGTCAGCTGCGCGTCTGGCTTGACCGTCACCGTCGCGGCTACTTCGTCAACGCTCCGCCGCCGTCTACGCTCGCTGAACCCGTCGTCGACTACGTTCGACCACGTCGATGGCCTGTCACCGCGGCTCTGCTGAACGCCGAGATACCGCCTGGAGTCGTCGAAGTACTGAGCAAGATCGACCACCTCTTGTCACTGCCAGTCGACCAACTACCGATATCGGCCAGAAGGTTCCGTGAACGTCTAAACGCGCCTCCGGGGTCCGACGATGCTTTTGCCACGTTTGAGGAGGCCGTCACGGAAGCGCTGTCGGCGTGGAGAACTACAGTCGGGCAAGGTGGATTCAGCGGCAATGGGACTGTCGGCAGTGGCGGCGCTTCGCGACATCGCAAGCGAAAACGAGAGCGACCTGAATGTGTAACATCTTCGTTGGTTGTGTCGTGCAGTGACACTGCATCAAGTACGAGTCAGTCAGACGTCCGCCTGTCGGCGAACGGCGGAAGTAGACCGCTAGTATATGTCACCAGCGACGACGACAATGAAGACGATCTGGTGGTCGCAGTGTCGCCATCCTGTACCGCATCATCATCAGGCCAGTCTCACAGCCCTTCATCAGCGTCGCTGAGCGTAGACGTGGTCCAGCAGCTGTTGTGGTCGTCGAGGACCTCATTGCACGACGCCTGCGTCCAGAATCCACAGCTGAGCTGGAGTGAGCGTCTCGAAGCACTGCGACCGACCTTGACGTCCAACGTCGAGCCTGACTACGTGATACCTGGTCATAGTGCCGCTGCAGCGGTTGATCTGGTTCTTGCTGTGTTGCACTCGCGGCTTGACGATCTCGCACGGCGCCAAGACCGTCAAGACGTTCAACATACAGACAGCGAAGACGCCGCCTTACCACAGTGACTGCAGTTAACGCCTACCTCTCCACAAGTATTCCTTGTCTATTTCCTGTAGATGCGTTCCTTTTATACTGAGTTTAATGGTCTTGAGCGAAGCAAATTTAAAGCAAATATCGCCTCGTCCAATGCCATTCTATACGCGTGTGACTTTTTACTAGTTTTTTTCCAACGATTCGGCAATTTTGATCCTATTTTTGCGCCACGCTATAGCGGTTGTGAGTAGTGAGTTATTGTTAACAAAACCGTGAGTAATAAAATGATTTGTCGACTCGCGTAGTGTACCTATTGTTGTATTTTCCATATGCATGTGAATACTGTGATTATCAAACCATATCCTGATGCTTTCGTGTGTTCTTATTCGCTAACATTTGATCGACTGAACTTTTCAGTCTGCAGTCAGCGGGTGAATTCACCGACTGTATGCTGGAGCGACAGTTCTTACGGCGTAAATGTGCAGATATTGTACAGAAATATTTTTCCACGTTATTTTGTCGTTACGCCTCTAGTTTATTCGCCCTAATTAGTGTTGTTACATGCAGCGACGCTGTACAGTGGGCTACGGGATTACGATATACCCAAACATTTGGTTGGATGGGCTGCAGTACAGTTAATCTTACCAGTAATTGGCTGGCCCATGTATTTGAAATATTCTAGCACGTGAAATCAAAACTGATGGCAACCTCTGTTATATTACTGGTTTATTTAGATTACTTTAAAAGATTTCTGTGCGTATGACTTAGTTCATTAGCTGACGTCGCCATGCACCGCGGGTTTTCCCATCAAAAAATTTTAGCATGACGCCTCATATTCTCTGTAGTTTCTCATAAAATGCGTCGAATTAACTGTACTGCAGTCCAGTTAGAGTGAAGATTACCGTCTACGTTTTGTTTTGACGAACAAAGGTCTTCTGTTTTGCTGCTGTGCTTTTTCGTCACTCGGACTCTAAATCTCCCAGACCGCAGAGCGCCTCCACCGTCAGAACTCAAAAGTACCGGTATATGAGAGAGTTGGTCCTAGGTCTGGCACGAAAAATTCACTCAGACATACTGCTCACCCCTCGCCCAAATTTTACGGGGTGAAACAGTGTGAAATTTGGCGTGGATTTTCGACCCCAGTCGCCTTTGACCCGCCCTCGTTTCGAAATGGAGCAACTTATCTGAAATCTAAAACAGCGACGATTGGCCTATGTCCTTCTAAATTTGGTGTGGTTTGGCTCCACTTATCTCTGGGGGAAAAGCCGGATAGAGGGCCCTTGAAAATGAGCCCAGCCAAATAGATGAATCGCTATGGATCAGCCGTGTATTGCGCGATTGTGCTAAATTTGGTGTGTGGGTGCATTATGGGTCCATGGAGCGAAACTCGTGATTAAAACCGAGAATGACTGGCAGGACTGGCGGCCTCAAGTGGCAATGCAGCGCTAATTGCCAGTTTTTCTGGTTATTTTATTCGACGGTACAAAAATGTAAATAAGTAAGATAAATATATTATTCAGTGAGTTGTTGAATTTTCGTTTCGCATTAGTGCTTGAGTCGACAGTGTTAAGCTTGTTTTCCCTACGACGATCCTATGTAAGATATGCGAATTCGTTGTTTTTGATTCGCGATTGTCTATAGACTTTTGATACGTCGCTTTACTACGAGAGTTGATATTCTACCTTGTATATTTTTGTAGTTCTTGCTTATTAGCTTTTGTAGACAGAGAAAGATACCACGCAGTTTACCTTACATTCGGCACGTGTCCTTGCAAGAGTTGAACTCCTGTCCCTGTGCCTTCATGTGCATTGTGCTCAATTTATCAGCTTATTGTAACAATGTAGCTTGTTATATTTATCCCGCGATTTGTACGTTAAGTCCCAATATATGTGCCACTTTGTTAAATGGTGTATTTTATTTACATTAAATGCTAAGTCGTCACGCTGTCATCAGTTGTTTTAATCGCATCTAGGCCTACTATAACTTTTTTTTTGTTTTTTTTATCGTAGTTTTTAAGTGAGGTAATTATTACGTTTATCACTTATTAACGATTTCATTTAGTACTACTCATTCATATAGTTATTACGTTTATTTAATATGCACTGCAATTTGACAGGCCGGTTTTGCAAAGCTTAGCGAAGCCACATGGGCCTATGCGTAGAATGTTAGTTGTGTTACATGGGACATTTATCACTCTTAAATATCAGACACAGACAGATACACACTGCCGCTGTTCGTACACAAAATGCCGCAGCAAGGCTCATATTAAACCTGAGACGTTGCGTTGCAACCACATCACTGACGCGCTCATCAGTCGCCATTGGCTCCGCGTGCCGGAACGAATTGCATTCAAGGTGGCGATGCTGCATGTAGGCTACAGTGGTTTTAACCGCGCTGCATTGCAGACGCTGTCTGTCTGTCTGTCTGTCTGTCAAATGCGTGCATTGTGACAAAACGGAAGAAAGATCTGTCCAGATTTTTATAC
>Ga0049105_1000089_pt1 | contig 19672 bp, 22 predicted proteins | sample WorMetvaBAHAMAS1_FD_61260 | JGI IMG/M metagenome (GOLD analysis project Ga0049105, IMG submission 61260) | Worm MetaG Olavius vacuus BAHAMAS.1 | ecosystem: Host-associated > Annelida > Digestive system > Unclassified | place: Germany: Marburg | collected 2013-04-09
GCCGGATCTCTAAGCTGGTGGCGCAGGAACAGGTTTGGCGGCAAATTCATACGCCACATCAACAGCTTGATCCATGCCCGCAAGCCAAGTCAGACACCCTGATGAATAATCCGGGATAGCCTCCCCGCCCCATCGTCAGAATCGCCAGCGGCACGGGCGGGACGGGGCGTCAGAGCTGTTTCCAGCGGCTCGGGCGGGAACAGGGTGAGGGGGCGGGGCGGGCCGGCACCCGATACAAATGGGCGGGGAAAGCTCTCCGGCGCGGACCAGGCGGCGGCGGCGAGGGTGAAGGCGCGCTCGGGGATATGGCTCTCGGCCGACAGGAAGCGGGCCAGGCTCTCGAAACCGATCCGGTTGCCGAGGCGGCTCAAGAGGTCGGCGAGCTTCTCGGACTCGGTCCGGCGGCTGATCTGCACCGGCTGCAAGGGCTCGGTGGCGGTGGCCTCGAGCCTGAGCGCGGCGATGCCGTAGCCGGCGTCGAGCGCTGCCACATGGGGGGCGAACAGAGCGCCGAGGCGGGCCGGATCGCGGCCGGGGCGGGCGAGCGCGATCTCGGCCACGGCGTCGGCGCCGTCGACCCGGCGCGCGGTGAGGCGCAGGCGCCGCGCGCCCCGCTGCTCGGCCTCCAGCGCCGGACAGAGCCGCGCCAGCAGCCGCTCCAGCCCGGCCATCACGTCGTCGAGGCGGCCGACCGGTTCGGGCAGGGTCAGGCGGGCGGCGAAGCCGGGTGGCGGGCGGTCGGGCGCCACCGGTTCCGACTCGGCCCCGAGCGCCTGGTCGAGGCGCTTGAGCGTCGCCAGCCCGAAGCGCCGGGCCAGCGCCCCGCGGGGGATGCGGGCGGCATCGCCGATGGTGACGAGCCCGAGGGCGGTCAGGCCCTCGGCCGCCTCGGGCACGATGCGCAGGGCGGCGACGGGCAGGCTGGCAAGGGCGGCGCGGGTGTGGCCGCGGGGGGCGATCTCTACCCTGACGGTTCCGCCCCCCGCCCCACCTCCCCGCCCAACCACCGATGATCCACCGAGGTAAGATCGGTGGTTGGGCGGGGAGGTGGGGCGGGGGGCTGGTGCGCGCGCAGGCGCAAGACCATTCCCGCCAAAATACGCCAGCGCCCAGGCGGCGCCCTTGGTGTCGGCCATGGCGGCGCGGGCGGTCAGGCCGTGGCCGGCGAGGGCCTCGGTCAGCGCCGCCAGCATCGCCGCCTCGCCACCGAAGATATGAGCGTAGCCGGTGGCGTCGAGCACCAGGGCATCGCCCTCCATCGCCACCAGCGGCTAGAACCGCCCGGCCCAGCGGACCAGCCCGCGGCGAAAGGCGGCGAGGCGCTCGAACTCGGCGGCGCGGGTGAGCAGGTCCGGGCAGAGGGCGCGGACGTCGGCCAGCGGGAGGTCGGGGCCAAGGCCGATGGCGGCGGCGGGTTTGACCGAGGCGAGCCGCAGCGCGCCGCTCCCGCCGCCACCGCCGGGCCCGCTGCAGGCGACGACGGCGAAGGGGCGGGACAAGCCCGTCTGCCCCTCGCGCCTAAGCCGGGCCTCGGCGGCAAGATGGGGCAGCGCGGCGGCGATGATGCGACGGATGATCATGGGCGGGCGATCATGGGACTGCCCCGGGGAGGTGCGTCCGCCCGCCACTGCGCCATGCTCCATTCCATGCCCCGGCCGTGATAAGCGAAAATTAACCATGATAGGGATTCAGTTAACGGGCGGCAGGCAATGGCGCTGCCGCGGCAGGGATAGAATCCGATGCAAAGGAGAAAGAAATGATTCGCAGAAGGTTTCTTGCGGCGTGCCTGGGCGCGTTTGGCCTGGTGCCGGGGCTGGCAGGATCGGCAATTGCGGGAACGCTGGCGGCGCCGACCGGCGAGGTGGTGCTGACGATCTCGGGCGACATTGACAAGACCAACGCCCTGGGCCAAGCAGAGTTCGACATCGCGATGCTGAGGCAGTTTCCGGCGCGCGAGATCAAGACCACGACCCACTGGTACGAGGGGATGCAGCACTTCAAGGGGGTCTCGGCGATGGCGGTCTTGGAGTCGCTCGGGGTGGCAGACGGCACGCTGACCACAAGCGCACCGGACGACTATTCGGTCGATATCCCGATGGCGGACCTGCATGCGCATGAGGGGGTGTTCGCGCTGGAGCTGAACGGCATCGACCTTGCCGAGGAGGCCGAGGGACCGGTCTGGCTGGTCTTCGCCTATGACGAGATGACCGAGGCGGAGCGCAAGCGCTACACCGACTGGAGCGTTTGTTCTTGACCAGTTCCCAGAGCTGGCGGGTCCTGGCGCCGGCGACAGTCGTGCACTGCCAGCGGGTCTCGGCGGCATTCGAGCGCTGATGCGCCGGCGATGGCGGGGGTGGCACCAAGCAGAGGCCGCGCCCGCCCCCGGCCCCGGCGGCGAGTTGCAGGCGGCGGCTGGCGGTGAGATCCGGGGCCGCGGCCAGCTCGGCCACCACCAGCGGCGCGGCACCGGAGCGCAGCGCCTCCTCCGCCACCTGCAGCACCGCCTTCGCCCCGGCCGGCCGGGCCAGCAGCAGCCGGGCCGGGTCGAGGAAGGGCTGCAGCCCCTGCGGGCAGAGCGCGTCGCGCTCGCGACCCTCCTGGATCCACAGCACCGGGCCTGAGAGCCGCCCGGCCAGCACGGCGGCAAAGCTGCGCCGGGCCGGGCCGGTGGCCTCGTGCACCCGGCCGGGGCGGATCAGATCGAGCGCCGGCAGTCCGGAAAGCGGCATGGGGGGCTCCCGAAGACAGATGTTCTACTTTTGTTCTTGTCCTGATTCGGGAGGACGGGTCCAGTGGGATGGACCTTGAGCATGCCATCCCGGTGCGCAGCCGGAGGCTCATACGTGAATGCGCACGCCGCTGCTCGTCGTGAGGCCCGCGTTGCCGGATGGCGGATCCGTCCGATCCCGGCTATACCGCGTCGATGCATCGAACACCGGTATGCCGGGAGGAAGCCATGACGCCCCGGATCGAACCGCTCCGGCCGGAACACCTGGAGGCTGTCTTCTCGCTGTTCAGCGCCGAGTTCGACAAGCTGCCGACGGGAACCCTGAACCGCAAGAGCTACGACGTCTTCGCCGAGTTGCTGTCCAACCCGCGCACCGCGAATCACGGCGTGTTCCCGGGCTCGAAGCTCGTCGGCTACGGGCTTTGCGACATCGGCCCCTAGTCGCCGGCCCCCGATCCTTATGCCCTCGGCGACCTGCTGACGCCGGGCGAACCCATCGGCGTCGGGCTCGGCATGCTGATCGACAAGTCGGTCAAGGACCACGGGCTGGGCGGCCGCCTGCTTCGCGCCCGGCAGTCTGTGCTCAACGATCACGGCATCCGACATGCGACAGGCATGGTGCTGACCACCAACTACAGCTCCATCGTCTCCCATTTCCGCGCCGACGGGGTGATGTGCGGTTTCGACCATGACGACTACGGCCTGCTCAATTTCGCCCACTACACCGGCGACCTAGTCGACCGGCCGCCCGAGGACCCGCAGGTCGAGACATCGGACCTGGAGGAGATGCGCGAGCTGTTCCGACGCGGATACGTTTGCCGGCGCATCGCCTGGGACAAGACCGGCGCCAGCCCGCGGCCGGTCTTCACCCTGACCGCCGAGTTTGCCAAATAGCACCGCAACCGCCCGTGGGAGGCCCGCCATGATCATCTCCGACATCCGCACCCACCTGCTCTCGGTTCCGTTCGCCGACCCGCCGAAGACCGGGTTCCTCACCCTCGGCGACATCGACCTCTTGGTGGTCGAGGTCGAGACCGCCTCCGGCGTGGTCGGCACCGGGCACCTGCATCCGCTGGCGGGCGGCATGCGGACGCTGGAGATGTGCATCCACGAGATGCTGAAGCCGCTGTTGATCGGCGAGGACGCCGGCAAGGTCGAGGTGCTGTGGAAAAGGATGTGGAACGCGACCTTCATCCAGGGCCGGATGGGGATCACGGTGATGGCGATGTCGGCCCTCGACATCGCTCTCTGGGACGTGGTCGGTCGCGCGGCGGGCAAGCCGCTGTGGCAGCTCTGGGGCGGTCGGCCCGACCCGATGCCGGTCTACGGCTCGGGCTGCTATCGCGGCCTCGGACACGACGGCATGATCGGGAAGGCCGAGCGTTTCGTCTCCCAAGGGTTCTCCGCCATAAAGATGCAGGTCGCCCATGTATTCACCCATGACGAGGACGTCGCCAATGTCCGCGACATGCGCGCCGCGCTCGGGGACGGCATCGAGGTCATGGTCGACGTCAACCAGGGCTGGACCGCGGAGAAGGCGATCGAGGTCGGGCGGAGGCTCGACGACTTCAACCTCTGCTGGCTAGAGGAGCCGGTGATGGCCGACGATTTCGACGGTTACCACCGGGTGGCCGAGGCGATCCGCACCCCGGTCGTCGGCGGCGAGAACCATTTCACCCACCACGACCTCAAGCCGTTCTTCGCCAGCGGCAAGATCCCGATCCTGCAACCGGACATCATGCGCGGCGGCTATACCGAGCTGAAGGTGGCCGCCGAGCACGCCCACGCCGCCGGCCTGACCATCGCCCCGCACATGTTCCCGGAACTGAGCAGCCACCTAGTGGCCTCGATCCCGAACCCCTCCTGGCTCGAATACATGGGCTGGTACGACCACCTCTGGGTCGATCCGGTGCTGCCGGAGGGCGGCATGATGCGTGCGCCCGACCGCCCCGGCAACGGCATGGACTTCAAGCCGGAGCTGTTCCGGGACTATCCCTATCGCGGCTGATCGTCGTGCCTGTGGGCGAGGGCGAAGAGATAGTTCGCGATCAGCGAGTCGGTCAGCGAGCCGGTCGATCCGACGCCGGTCGAAAACGCCAGCTGCAGCGAGAGGATGCCGTGATAGCTCGCCCAGAGCACCCGCGCGTGGTGCAACCGGGCGTGCTCCTCACCCGGCCTGAACAAGGGCGCAATGGCCTGCTCGATCAGGGCCATCAGCCGGGGCACCTTTTCGCCATACCAGTCCGGCACGCCGCCGGGTGGCCGGTGGTCGAAGACGATGCTCCAGAGACGGGGGTGTTCGATCACGAAGTCGGTATAGACGGCGGCGAGCCGGTGCAGGTTTTCCTCCGGCCCGGCATCGAGGGGGGTGTCCTTGCTGAGATCGTAAAGATCGTCGAGGATCTCGCCGCGCAGGCGCATGATCAGGTCGTCGAGACTGCCGAACAGGTTGTAGATCGTGCCCGGCGTGTAGCCCACATCGCGGGCGAGGCGGCGGGCGCCGATGCCGGCCAGCCCGTCCTTCTCGGCGAATCGCCGCGCCGAGTCGAGGAACAGGCGGGTCAGCTCCTCCCTGCTGTGATCTGATCGGCGCACCATCGTCGCTTTCCGTAACCGGTTGCTGTTTCGCATGAAAACACGAAAATGAACGGTGTGCAATTTTTTAACTGAACATGGTTAAGTTTTTTAGCATATTAAATTGAACGATGTTCAGTTTTCCCGGCCCGGGCAACGGAGTTGCAGGGCAGTAGATTTGGGGAGGAACATGCAATGGCACTGAGCAACATCGAAAACCTGCTACAGATTCGGAACCGCTGTGCCGGTGGGCTGCCACTGCCGCCGGATCTGCGCGCGTGGTTGGCCGACTCGCTCGAGCGCTACCTCTCGCATGACTGCGAAAACCTCAACAGCGCCTTCGGCGTAGTTCATGGCCATGGCGGGGTACCGTGGTGGCGCGAGAGGGGCATCCGCGATCGCGACGCGGCGCTGCGGGCGCTGTCGACGACGCACTTCTCCGAGCGCTCGGTCTATGCCCGCGCCAAGGCGGTTTTCGAGGCCGCCCAGCGCTACGAGACGATCTGCTGGCCGCGTGATCGGCTGCTGAACGAGATGCCCGGGCGCTACCGCGGCACGCCCAAGGAGCATCACTGGCGGGCGTTCAAGTCGGCGGCGAAGATGCCGGTCTCCGAGCGCCGCCTGCGCACGCTGCTCGCCGACTGAGCCGCGAACCTATCCCGCGCGGCCTATCCCGTACGGCCGGTTGCGCGCTCGATCGCCTGCATCAGCACGCCGGGCTCGTCGGTGCCGAGGCGGAAGGTCTTGCCGCCCTTCAGCCGGATTTCGACCGCCTCGAAGCCGGAGACGTTGTAGAGCCAGCCGTGCGGGGTCTTGTGGATGCCCCAGCCATGCCACCAAGGATATCTGACCTGCTCCGCGCTCTCGATGTCGCGCACGGGAACGCTCTTGGCGATGACGCCGGGTCCGAACTGCCACGCCAGCTTTTCGCTATCGACCGAGATCGTCAGCGACGAGAACAGCCAGCCTGCAATCGCCGGAACCACCCCGGCGAACACGGCGATCAGGACCCGCCAATCGGAGAAGTCGACGCCGGGCTGGCTGGCGATGACCAGTGCAATCCCCAGCGCCAGCAGCGCGCCGGCTGCCAGGGCCAGAATCGTCACCTTGCCGAGCTGTGTGTGCTGGTAGAGCATGATTAGGAACCTCCGAAGAACGGGATCCCGGCCGGTCTATCCGATGTCACCTGTGCCCTGACAGATAGGAAATCCGCCGACGGGCACAAGAGATCGCCGCGCCGCCCGCCGCCGATTTGCGCCGGCCTGCGCCGGCGAGCCGGCCGCCTACCGGTCCGCGGTGCAACATCCCCATTGCCGCGACACAGGCGGTGGGCTATGCCCCCGGATGATGACCAAACCGCGCCGCGCCTATCTCCGCCCGTTGCCCTGCGCGCCGGGGCGCGCGAATGCTCGATCGCTGGCCGGCGGCATGTACGGGTTCGCCGAAGTCGAGATTCTGCGCCGCGACGAGGCTCCGGAGATCCTGCCGGTCGATGCCGCCGTGGCGATCTATCCCGAGGAGGCCGAGACGCTGACCCTGCTCTCGACCTCGCACCGGAATCTGAACGGGATCGACCTGTCGCAGCCACGGATCATGGGCGTGGTCAATGCCACCACCGACAGCTTCTCCGACGGCGGCCTCTACACCGAGACAAACGCCGCCGTGGTCCACGGCCTTGCACTGGTGGAAGCGGGGGCCGACTTCCTCGACATCGGCGGCGAATCGACCCGCCCCGGGGCCAAGCCGGTCGACCCCGCCAACGAGCTCGACCGGGTGATCCCGGTGATCGAGGGGCTGAGAGCCGCCGGCTGCTCGGTCCCGGTCTCGATCGATACGCGCAAGGCCACCGTCGCCCTGGCGGCGCTGGATGCCGGCGCGGTGATGTTCAACGACATCTCGGCGCTGACCTACGACCAGGAGAGCCTGAAGGTCGCGGCCGCCGCCCCTTCGGTCTGCCTGATGCATGCCCAGGGCGACCCGCGCACGATGCAGGACAATCCCCGCTACCGCGACGTCTTGCTCGATGTCTACGACTTCCTCGAGCTGCGCGTCGCCGCGGCCGAGGCGGCGGGGACCGTCCGCGAGCGCATCGCCATCGACCCCGGTATAGGATTTGGTAAGACAATTGACCACAATCTGGCACTGCTCCGCCGGCTGTCGCTGTTCCACGGGATCGGCTGTGCGGTTATGCTCGGTGTGTCGCGCAAGCGTTTCATCGGCACCCTCTCCGGGGTCGTCGAAGCGCGGGCGCGGACCACGGGCTCGGTCGCCGCCGGGCTTGCCGGGCTGGCGCAGGGCGTGCAGATGCTGCGCGTCCACGATGTTGACGAGACCCGCCAAGCGCTTGCAGTCTGGCGCGCGATCGCCGACGAGGCATGATGCCCAGCAGGGCGGGAGAGAAGGCAGAAGCATGAGCCGCAGATATTTCGGCACCGACGGCATCCGCGGCCGGGCCAATTCCGACCCGATGACGGCCGAGATCGCCATGCGCCTCGGCATGGCCGCGGGGCGGCATTTCACCAATGGCGACTACCGCCATTCCGCGGTGATCGGCAAGGACACGCGGCTCTCGGGCTACATGCTGGAGACGGCGCTGACCGCCGGTTTCACCTCGGTCGGCATGGACGTGATCCAGCTCGGGCCGATGCCGACCCCGGCGGTGGGCATGCTCACCCGTTCGGTGCGGGCCGATCTCGGGGTGATGATCTCTGCCTCGCACAACCCGTTCGAGGATAACGGCATCAAGCTCTTCGATCCGGACGGCTACAAGCTCTCCGACGAGGTCGAGGCCCGGATCGAGGCGCTGATGGACAACGGCCTGGAGCTGGCGCCGCCGGGGCAGATCGGCCGCGCCCGCCGGCTCGACGACGGTCGCGGCCGCTACATCGAGTTCTGCAAGAGCAGCTTCCCCCGCCGCCTGACGCTCGGCGGGCTGAAGATTGTCATCGACTGCGCCAACGGCGCCGCCTACGCCACCGCGCCCGAGGTGCTGTGGGAGCTCGGCGCCGAGGTGGTGCGGATCGGCGTCAGCCCGAACGGCGAGAACATCAACAAGGGCTGCGGCTCGACCGACACCGCGGCCTGCCGGCAGGCGGTGCTCGAGAACGGCGCCGATCTCGGCATCGCGCTCGACGGCGACGCCGACCGGGTGCATGTCATCGACGAGATGGGCCGGGTGGTCGACGGCGACCAGATCATGGCGCTGATCGCGACCCGCTGGGCCGGCAAGGGCTTCTTGGCGCGCAACACCCTGGTGACCACGGTGATGTCGAACCTCGGGCTGGAGCGGATGCTGTCCGGGCACGATATCGGTCTGGTGCGCACCCGGGTCGGCGATCGCTACGTGGTCGAGGCGATGCGGGCCGAGGGCTACAACCTCGGCGGCGAGCAGTCCGGCCATATCGTGATGTCCGACTACGTGACCACCGGCGACGGCCTGCTGGCAGCGCTGCAGGTGCTCAGCATGATGGTCGGCGAGCAGCGTCCGGTCTCGGAGCTCTGCGCCCAGTTCGACCCCTACCCGCAACAGCTCCGCTCGATCCGCTACAACGGCGGTGCCGAGCCGCTGGACCAGGCCGGCGTGAAGGCCGCCATCAGCGCCGGCGAGGCCCGCCTCGGCGACTCCGGGCGGCTGGTGATCCGCAAATCCGGCACCGAACCGGTGATCCGGGTCATGGGCGAGGCCGAGAACGCCGCCGTGCTGGACGAGGTGGTCGGCGCCATCTGCACCGCGGTCGAGCAGGCGACGCGCTGAGCCGCCGCGCTCCGGCGCGTTCACCAGCTGGCGGCGGCGCGCCGGGCGCCGCCCTCACAGATCCGCCGCCACCAGGATCATCTCGAACGTCACCAGCACCGGAGCCGTGCCGGGACGGACCACGCCCCGGAACACGGCACCATCCGGATCGACGCAATGCATCGGCAGGTGCCCCGGCCGTGCCCCGGGCAGGAGAAACACTTCCGAGATCGGCGACTCCATCGACGGCCCGGACTCGAAATCGGCGCCGATCAGGCTGCCCAGCCCGAAGAGCTGTGCATCTTCGAGGCCGAGTTCCCCGGAGATCTGGGCGACCGCCTCGCCCACATCCTCGAACGGCGCCAGCGAGACGATGGCGGCATTGACCGGATGCCCCGCAGGCCCCGCCAGCGACATCGGGCGCGGACGGAACACGGCGAAACCGGTCTCGGCGTCGTCCGCGAACTCGAACAGGCCGCCGTCGAAGACGAAGCCGGTGATGGTCGCATCCTCGGCCACCGTCACCGAATCCGGCAACAGGTGCCCCGACTTCGTCCGGCCGGTCTCGCGGTCCCAGACCGCATGGCAATGCACGAACCATTCGCCGTCGCGGCGGCCGACTGTCGTCGTCGCGTGCTCCAGGATGGCACTGTCGCCCGAATAGGTGCGGCTGTACCAGGCGGCGCGCTTGCCGTCGGGCGACTCGGTCGCCGGCATCACGTAGTGGTAGGGGCCGACCGCCAGCCCATCGAGGACCAGCACCGCCGTATCGCAGCCCAGCGCATCCATCGCCGCGGCAACGGCAGCCGCAAGCACCGCCCCGCGCGGGAGCAGAATCGCGACCCTGCGGGCATGGCCCGGCACGACGAACCGCCGCGTGGCCGAACGCGGGCCAGGATGCCGGATCATCTGCGCGCGACTCATGCGTCGTCCTCCCGATGTCGCCGGAACGCCGGCCGGGTCGGCCGCGCACGCTCACGCCTCGCGGTGACGGCCATAACCGCTTCCGGGCAGGTCATCAAGCAGCCCGCAGCGGGGACCGGGCCGGCGCTCAACTCCTGGCCAGCAGCCGCTGCGCCCGCCGGAACGCGAAGTTGCCGACGCCGGTCAGGCCGAACAGGGCGGCAGCGAACAGGATCGGCAGGGAGGTGTCGCCGGTGCGGTCATAAAGCCAGCCGGCGATCGCGGGCGCCGGCCCGACGATCAGAAAATAGCTGGTGAAGAAGATCCCCATGCTGAGCGCCCGGCTCTGGGCGCTCATCGCTTCCCCGGTCAGCGCCATGATCGTCCCGGCCGGCAGGCCGAGGAACAGCCCCGGCAGCATGAAGAACCCGATCAGAGCGCCGATCTCGGCGTAACCGAAGCCGAAGGCCAGGGTCAGATCGTCGCCGACCGAACCGAGCGACTGGAACTGCAGGCCGAGCCCAACGCGCGCTAGGAACAGAAGCGCCAGAATACGCCACTGCATAGCAACTCTCTCCCCGGCGTCCAGCACCGGCTGCCTCCCGTGCAAGAGTCGATGCGTCATAGAAACGCCGGGAAGCTACCCCGACCGGGATGCGGATGCCAGACGTATCTGCCTAGAGCCGCACCCGCCTCAGCCGCAGCGCATTGCCGATCACCGAGACCGAGGACAGGCTCATCGCCGCCGCGGCGACGATGGGGGAGAGCAGAACGCCGAGCACCGGATAGAGAATCCCCGCCGCCAGCGGCACCCCGGCCGCATTGTAGACGAAGGCGAAAAAGAGGTTCTGGCGGATGTTGCTCATGGTCGCCTGGGCCAGATGGCGGGCGCGGACCAGACCGCCGAGGTCGCCCTTGACCAGGGTGATCCCGGCGCTCTCCACCGCCACGTCGGCGCCGACGCCCATGGCGATGCCGACATCCGCCGCCGCCAGCGCCGGGGCGTCGTTGATGCCGTCGCCGGCCATGGCGACGGCGAGGCCCTGGGACTTCAGCTCCGCCACTAGCGCCGCCTTGTCCGCCGGGCTGACCCCGGCCCGGGTCTCGTCGATGCCGAGCTCAGCGGCGACCGACTCGGCGGTGGTCCGACTGTCGCCGGTGGCCATGACGATCTTCAACCCCGCCTCGTGCAGGGTTCGGATCGCCGCCGGCGTTGTGTCCTTCACCGCATCGGCGACGGCGATCAGCCCAGCCGCCCTGGCGTCAATGGCGACGAACATCACCGTCTTGCCGGCGCCGCTCAGCGCCTCTGCGCTGGCTGTGAGCGGAGCGACGTCAATACCTGCCTCAGCCATCATCGCCGCATTGCCGAGCGCCACCGCGTGGCCCCCGACCGTGCCGCTGACCCCGCGCCCGACCGCGGCGGCGAAGCCCTCGGCCGTTGCCAGCGCGAGCCCCCGCGCCTCGGCCCCGGCGACGATCGCCTCGGCCAGCGGGTGCTCCGAGCCGCGCTCGATGCCGGCAGCGAGCTGCAGCACATCATCCTCGGCGAAACCCTCCACCGCCACCACATCGGTCAGCCGCGGCTTGCCCTCGGTCAGGGTCCCGGTCTTGTCGACGATCAGCGCCTGAACGGAAGCGAAGCGCTCCAGCGCCTCGGCGTCGCGGACCAGCACCCCGGCCTGAGCACCGCGCCCGGTGGCGACCATGACCGACATCGGCGTCGCCAGCCCCAGGGCGCAGGGGCAGGCGATGATCAGCACGCTGACCGCGGCGACAATCGCGTAGGAAAGCGCGGGCGCCGGCCCCAACGTCAGCCAGAGGCCGAAGGCCAGCACCGCAACCCCCACAACCGTCGGCACGAAGTAGCCGGCAACCCGGTCGGCCAGCCCCTGGATCGGCGCTCGCGAGCGCTGGGCATTGGCGACCATCTGCACGATATGTGCCAGCATGGTGTCGGCGCCGACCTTCTCGGCCCGCATCAGAAACGAGCCGGTGCGGTTGAGGGTACCGCCGGTCACCGCGTCGCCCGCCGCCTTCTCCACCGGCACCGGCTCGCCCGAGATCATGTTCTCGTCGACCGAGGAATGCCCCTCGGTCACCACCCCGTCCACCGGCACGCTCTCGCCGGGGCGGATGCGCAGGGTATCCCCGACCGCGACCTGATCCAGCGGCACGTCCTCCTCGACGTCATCGCGCAGGCGCCGGGCGGTCTTCGGGGCGAGGTCCATCAGCGCCCGGATCGCATCGCCGGTGCGCTCGCGGGCGGTGAGCTCCATGATCTGCCCGACCAGCACCAGTATCAGGATCACCGCAGCGGCCTCGTAGTAGACCGGGGCCAAGCTCTCCGGTCCGCGCAGGCTCTGAGGGAACAGCCCCGGCGCCAGGGTGGCGACGACGCTGAAGCCATAGGCGGCGCCGGTGCCGAGCGCGATCAGGGTCCACATGTTCGGGCTGCGGTTGACGATGGACGACCAGCCGCGCTTGAAGAACGGCCGGGCGATCCACACCACCACCGGGGTGGCGAGCAGGAACTGCAACCACTGCACCGCGCGGTGCCCCAGCCAGTCGCCCCAGGGCAGGCCGAGATGGCCGCCCATCTCGATGACCATCACCGCTAGGGCGAGCGGCGCGCCGATGGCGAGCCGGCGGCGAAAATCGATCAGCTCCGGATTCGGCCCGGCATCGGCCGTGGGCACCATCGGCTCCAGCGCCATGCCGCAGATCGGGCAGTCGTCCGGACCTTCGCGCACGATTTCCGGGTCCATCGGACAGGTGTAGAGGGTGCCTTCCGGCATCGGCTCCGGCGCCGGACGGTCTCCGAGCCAGTCCGCCGGCGCGGCCTCGAACTTCTCCTTGCAGCGCGGGTTGCAGAAGTAGAACCGCTCGCCTTCGTGCTTGGTCATGTGCCGCGCGGTGGCGCGGTTGACGCTCATGCCGCAGACCGGGTCGGTGGCGGTCAGGTAGTCCTCTGGCGCGGCGATGAACTTCTCGCGGCAACGCGGGCAGCAGAAATGGTAGGTGTGGCCGTCATGTAGATGGCTCGGCTTTCCCGCATTGGGATCGACGGTCATGCCGCAGATCGGGTCGCGGACGATCGGCTCTGCAGTGGCGTCGGACATGGGGAGGCCTCAATCCGGGTTGTCTCGCCCGCCTAGATGAAGCCTCCAACAGCTGGAAGGTCAAGGCCCCGAGGTTGCACTCGGGCCCCGGGCGCGCAAGCGCACAGGCCGAAGGGCGCACCCTTGTCGCCGGCTCAGATCCGCTTGACTAGCAGCACCCATTCGGCGCTGTCGCAGTGCCAGCCATTGGTCACCAGCGGGCGCCAGGCGGTCTCGGCATAGCCGAGGCGCTGATAGAGCTGCCGGGCACCGGCGTTGGCGCTGGCGACGATGAGCGACATCGCCCCGAGGCCGGCCTCGCCCGCCAGCGCCTCGGCCAGCGCCAGGAGCCGGGTGCCATGGCCACGCCCGCGCTCTGCTGGATAGGCCGCCAGCACGTTCACATACCAGATCGCCGGCGCCAGGTTCTCCAGCTCCTGCAGCGGCCGGAAGATCGTCGGCAGGTCGTCCGGGATCGGCTCCGGCACCGCCGGGATCGTGTAGCCGGCCAAGCTGGCGACGGCACCGGCGCCGTCGTCGACAACGTAGATCTGCCCGCTCTCGGCTTTCTGCGCCTGGCGCTGCCGACCGAGCGCCCACGGGTCCTCGCCCGGCGCCGCCATGCTGCGCCAGAGATATTCGGGCAGTCCCTCGCCGGCCATGTTGACCAAGTCGGCGAGTGCGGCCGCGTCGGCCGGGCCGGCGCGGCGGAGCGGCGGGGCGAGTGCGACCATGTTGCCTCCTGAGCCGGAACACCGCCAGCATAGCACCACCCGGGTCCGCGGCCGAACGGCAAATCGGTGCCCGCCACAGCCCGCCATTGTGCCCGTGTGACAACGTTCACTCGAAATACACCAAACCGCAGATACCTCGCGCGTTGACGCCCCGCGGCGGCGGACGTATCCGGTGCGTGGGCGTGCCGTCGGACGAGGGCGAGCGGCGGCGGGCTCAGCGATCTCGCCCTGACAACGGAGCGCGTCCGATGACGTTCCCCCCGAAGCCGCAGGCCAAGCCTGCGCGCCCCGAATTCTCCTCAGGTCCCTGCGCGAAACACCCCGGATGGTCGGCCGAGACCGTCGCCGCCAAGGCGTTTCTCGGCCGCTCGCACCGGGCGCCCGAGCCGAAGGCACAACTCAAGGCTGCCATCGGCCGCACCGCGGCGCTGCTCGGCGTGCCCGATGACTACCGGGTCGGCATCGTCCCCGGCTCCGACACCGGCGCGGTCGAGCTGGCGATGTGGTCGCTGCTCGGCCCCCGGCCGGTCGACGTGCTGGTGTGGGAGAGCTTCGGCAAGGGCTGGGCCACCGACGCGGTCAAGCAGCTCAAGCTCGCCGACTGCCGGGTGATCGAGGCCGGTTACGGCGCCCTGCCCGATCTCGGCGCGGTGCGCCAGGACGCGGACATCATCTTCACCTGGAACGGCACCACTTCCGGCGCACGGGTGCCGAACGCCGACTGGATCGCCGCCGACCGCGAGGGGCTGACGATCTGCGACGCCACTTCGGCGGCCTTCGCGCAGGAGCTCGACTGGGCCAAGCTCGACGTCGTCACCTTCTCCTGGCAGAAGGTGCTGGGCGGCGAGGCGGCGCATGGCATGCTGGTGCTCTCCCCCCGCGCGGTCGCGCGGCTCGAGAGCTTCACCCCCGACCGGCCGCTGCCTAAAATCTTCCGCCTGACCATGGACGGTGCGCTGATCGATGGCGTGTTCAAGGGCGAGACCATCCACACACCCTCGATGCTGGCGGTCGCCGACTACATCGACGCGCTCGACTGGGCCGACACGGTCGGCGGGCGCGCGGGGCTCTTCGCCCGCGCCGACGCCAACTTCGCCGCGCTGCAGGGCTGGGTCGATCGTACCGACTGGGTCGAGAACCTGGTCGCCGACCCGGCGGCGCGCTCCAACACCTCGGTCTGTCTGAAGGTCGTCGACGCCGAGATCGCGGCCCTCGACGGCACAGCGCAGAAGGCCTTCGTCAAGCGTATGGTGGCGCTCTTGGAGTCCGAGGATGCGGCGTTCGACATCAACGGCTACCGCGATGCCCCGCTAGGCCTGCGCATCTGGTGCGGCGGCACCGTGGAGACCGCCGATATCGAGGTGCTGACCCTCTGGCTCGACTGGGCCTTCACCACCGCCAAGGCCGAGCGGGCGGCGGCCTGAACGCCCCCCAACCCCTCCCCCCAGCGGGGAGAGGGGCTCGCCGGCTTGAATTTCCGACCCGGTGCCAAATCGCGATGCGCAACGGCGCCGACCGAGACCAGGAGCACAGAAATGCCCAAAGTTCTTGTTTCCGACAAGCTGTCCGACCAGGCGGTGGCGATCTTCCGCGACGACGGGATCGAGGTCGACTTCCGGCCCGAGCTCGGCAAGAACCCCGCCCAGCTCGCCGAGGTGATCGGCGACTATGACGGCCTCGCCGTCCGCTCGGCCACCAAGGCGACGGCCGAGATCATCGCCAAGGCCGACAATCTGAAAGTGATCGGCCGGGCCGGGATCGGGGTCGACAACATCGACCTCGCCGCCGCCTCGGCCCGCGGCATCGTGGTGATGAACACGCCCTTCGGCAACTCGATCACCACCGCCGAGCACGCCATCGCCATGATGCTGGCGCTGGCCCGGCAGATCCCCGCGGCCAACGCCTCGACCCATGCCGGCAAATGGGAGAAGTCGAAATTCATGGGGGTCGAGCTCACCGGCAAGACCCTCGGCGTGGTCGGCTGCGGCAACATCGGCTCGGTGGTGGCTGCGCGCGCCATCGGGCTGAGAATGAAGGTGATCGCCTTCGACCCCTTCCTCAGCGAGCTCCGGGCCCGCGAGCTCGGGGTGGAGAAGATCGAGGATCTCGACGACCTCCTGGTCCGGGCCGATTTCGTCACCCTGCACCTGCCGAAGACCGACAAGACCGCGAACATCCTCTCTGCCGAGCGGATCGCCGAGATGAAGCCGGGCGCGCGGCTGATCAACTGCGCCCGCGGCGGGCTTGTCGACGAGGCGGCGGTGGCCGAGGCGCTGAAGTCGGGCCATCTGGCCGGCGCCGCGTTCGACGTCTTCTCCGTCGAGCCGGCGACCGAGAACGTGCTGTTCGGAATGGAGAACGTGATCGCCACCCCGCATCTCGGCGCCACCACCACCGAGGCGCAGGAGAACGTGGCCCTGCATATAGCCGAGCAGATGTCCGACTATCTCCTGCACGGCGCCATCGCCAACGCCATAAACGCCCCCTCGATCACCGCCGAGGAAGCGCCGGTGCTGGGCCCCTGGGTGCGGGTCGCCGAGGTGCTCGGCGGCTGCGCCGGGCAGCTCACCCAGGAGCCGATCGAGACCATCGAGATCGAGTATGTCGGCCGGGTCGCCGAGCTCAACCTGAAGCCCCTCACCGCGGCGCTCACCGCGGCGCTGCTGACCCCTCAGCTCGGCGAGGGCGCGATCAACATGGTCTCGGCCCCGGTGATGGCGCGCGAGCGCGGGATTCAGATCTCGGAGACCCGCCGCGATCCCCAGGGCGCTTACGGCTCCTATATGCGCCTCAGCGTCAAGACGCCGGTGAAGACCCGCTCGATCGCCGCCACGGTGTTCTCCAACGACAAACCGCGCTTCATCCAGATCCGCGGCATCGACCTCGAGGCCGAGCCGCAGCCCTTCATGCTCTACACCCGCAACGCCGACATCCCCGGCTATATCGGGGCTCTGGGCACCAAGCTCGGGGCGCTGGAGATCAACATCGCCACCTTTTCCCTTGGCCGGGCCGAGAAGGGCGGCGATGCGATCGCGCTGGTGGGGGTCGATGAGCCGGTGACGCCCGCGGTGATCGCCGAGATCAAGGCGCTGCCCCATGTGCGCGAGGCGCGGGCGCTGGTGTTCTGAGCGCGGCAGGCTCGTGGCCGAGGGTGACGGTGCCGATTGGCCGTGCCTCGGCGCGATTTCGGGTGCATACTAGGTTCCGCCGCGGCCGGGTTCTCCGGCCGCATGCACGGCGCGGGAGGAGAGGACAATGGTAAAGAAAGTTCTGATCGCCACCGACGGCTCCGGCCATGCCCGCAAGGCGGTCGAGGTCGACTCGGAGATTGCGGCGAGCCACGGGGCCGAGGTGGTGCTGGTGCACGTCCTGCTGCGCGACCATCTGTCGGAGAACCTGCGGCATATGTCCGAGGTCGAGTTCGAGGCGGCCGAGGGCGGCAGGGCGATCCATGACGCGCTCGGGGAGATCCCGGATGGACGCTTCCCGGCGGCCAACCTGCTGCCAAGAGAGCTGAAGAGCCGCGACGAGATACTGTTCGCGGTCGCCAAGCAAGTGCTGTCCGAAGCGGAGCACATCGCCCGCGCGCACGGCATCACGCGGATCGTCAGGGAGATCGAGGACGGCAAGCCCGCCCTGCGCATTCTCGAGGTCGCCAAGGACGTGGGCGCAGACATGATCGTCACCGGCGCCCGCGGATTGTCCGACCTCCAGGCGCTGATGATCGGCAGCGTATCGCACAAGCTGAGCCACCTCTCGCCGGTGACCTGCGTCACCGTCCGTTAGCCGAGCCTTCGCGCCCGGCGCACAGCCAAGGAAAGCCCGAGGACCGCCATGACCGACACCCCCATCGTCTCCCGGAAAGCGCCCTTCGCCGTCGAGGCCGAAGCAGGCAAGATCTACTTCTGGTGCGCCTGCGGGCGGTCGCAGAACCAGCCCTTCTGCGACGGCAGCCACAAGGGGACGACGCTCCGGCCGATGAAGTTCACCGCCGAGACGGACGGCAAGGTCTGGTTCTGCGGCTGCAAGCAGTCGGGCAAGACACCGCTCTGCGACTGCGCGCACAAGAAGCTCTGATCGCGCGGCCGGGGCGCGGAATTGACGCTTTCGCCGCCCGCGCCGTTTCCCTATAAGTGCGCGTCAAATCGGGAGACGCGGACATGGCCAATGTGGTGGTGGTCGGCGCCCAGTGGGGCGACGAGGGCAAGGGCAAGATCGTCGACTGGCTGAGCGAGCGGGCGGACGTGATCGCCCGGTTCCATGGTGGCCACAATGCCGGGCACACGCTGGTGATCGGCGACACCACCTACAAGCTCTCCTTGCTACCCTCGGGGATCGTGCGTCCGGGCAAGCTCAGCATGATCGGCAATGGCGTGGTGCTCGACCCCTGGGCCTTGGTCGCCGAGATCGAGAAGCTGACCGGGCAGGGGGTAGAGATCACCCCCGACAACCTGCAGGTCGCCGAGAACGCACCGCTGATCCTCCCGGTCCACACCGATCTCGACCGCATCCGCGAGGAGGCGGCGGGGGCGGCGCGAATCGGCACCACCGGCCGCGGCATCGGGCCGGCCTACGAGGACAAGGTCGGCCGCCGGGCGATCCGGGTGGCGGACCTTGCGGATGAGGCGACGCTGGAGGGCCGGCTCGACCGGCTCCTGGCGCATCACGACCCGCTGCGCCGCGGCATCGGGGCCGAGCCGGTCGACCGGGCCAAGCTCAAGGCCGACCTCGCCGCCGTCGCCGAGCGGATCCTGCCCTTCGCCGAACCGGTCTGGCGCAGCCTCGTCCGGGCGCGGGCCGAGGGCCGGCGGATCCTGTTCGAAGGCGCCCAGGGGGCGCTCCTCGACATCGATTTCGGCACCTACCCCTTCGTCACCTCGTCCAACACCATGGCCGGGATGGCGGCCACCGGCACCGGCACCGGGCCGGATGCAGTCGGCTTCGTCCTCGGCATCGTCAAGGCTTACACCACCCGGGTCGGCGCCGGGCCGTTCCCGACCGAGCTCGACAACGCCACCGGCCAGCGCCTCGGCGAGCGTGGCCGCGAGTTCGGCACCGTCACCGGGCGGAAGCGCCGCTGCGGCTGGTTCGACGCCGCACTGGTGCACCAGACCTGCCAAGTCGGCGGCATCTCCGGCATCGCGCTCACCAAGCTCGACGTGCTCGACGGGCTGGACGAGCTGAAGATCTGCACCGGCTACCTGCTCGACGGCAACGAGATCGACCACCTGCCCACCGCGGCGGAGCAGCAGGCGCGGGTGACGCCGGTCTACGAGACCTTGCCGGGCTGGAAGGAGAGCACCTTCGGCGCCAGGCGCTGGCTCGACCTGCCGGCCGAGGCGATCAAATACGTCAAGCGGGTCGAGGAGCTGATCCGCACCCCCGTCGCGCTCTTGTCGACCAGCCCCGAGCGCGAGGACACCATCATGGTGACCGACCCGTTCCGCGACTGATGGCCCCCCAAATGATGGCTCGCCGATGAGGTACCGGACCCGCCGCATCCTGTCGCTGGTGATCCTGCTGATCGGGCTGCCGCTCTACATCGTCGTCGCGGTGACCGTGGTCGGCCTGTTCGAGCGCCCGCATGTCCTGCTGGAACTGGCGGTCTATGTCGGCCTCGGCGTCCTCTGGGCGCTGCCGTTCCGGTCGGTATTCCGCGGCATCGGCCGCCCCGACCCGGACCGACCGCCGCCGCGGGTGGACGATTGATCCGAAAACCCCGGCAGCACCCCCAGAACCCGGCCGAATGTTCTTGATGTGCTGCGTTCATTGAATATTTTGGTCGTGTCTTCCTTGCGTGCTGATCGTCGCGCAAGTTTGTGGGAACATTTGGTGAACATGGTCTTTCGGGGAGGATCGAGATGGACGGGATGCGGTTCAGGAGCCTGTGCGCCAATGT
>Ga0049105_1000090_pt1 | contig 19597 bp, 8 predicted proteins | sample WorMetvaBAHAMAS1_FD_61260 | JGI IMG/M metagenome (GOLD analysis project Ga0049105, IMG submission 61260) | Worm MetaG Olavius vacuus BAHAMAS.1 | ecosystem: Host-associated > Annelida > Digestive system > Unclassified | place: Germany: Marburg | collected 2013-04-09
TTGAAGATAGACCTATACTGTCCGTAAAATATTGTCTCCCATTTCCAGTCTTCTACTTTTGGCGAAAACTATAACGCACCCTGCAGCGCGGTCTCTCTGCGATAGCTGAGCATCTTGTTTGTTATGCCTGGCAAATCGGTCCGTCATTTCCATGTGATGCACTTCCATGTCCTGCATTTTCAGCGTCCTCGGTCACATAATGTGGAATGCCAGATGACGGAATGCTAAGACAGGTGGTGCTTTGCATAATGGAGGGGTAAAACAGAAAAGGAAGGATAGCAAAACGATGGACAGACGATAGAGAAGAATGGTGTGACACATAGTACACACACTCAGCACGATGACGACAGATAGGACGGAATGGCGTCATGCGCTCGACATCAACATGAGACAATGCAGCTTGCTGAAGATGATCTTTGACTAGCAGTTATACAAACGAATACAATTATAGTACTGAATACGCAATGATTTTGGCAGTAGTACGGTGGCTCATTCCTGCCATGTGAAAAAAAATTTCGAGATAGCTATCTCGAAATTTCAAGATAAAAAGTCAAAATTTCGAGATAGTTATCTGAAAATTTCGAGATAGTTATCTCAAAATTTCGAGATAAAAAGTCAAAATTTCCAGATAATAAGTCTAAATTTCGAGATAATAAGTCAAAATTTCGAGATAAAAAGTCAAAATTTCGAGATAGTAAGTCAAAATTTTGGGATAGTTATCTCGAAATTTTCAGATAGCTATCTCGAAATTTTGACTTATTATCTCGAAATTTTGACCTTTTATCTCCAAATTTTGAGATAATTATCTCTAACGTTTGACTTTATCTCTAAATTTTGAAAAACTATCTCGAAATTTTGACTTTTTATCTCGAAATTTTGAGATAGCTATCTCGAAATATTTTTTTTCACATGGCAGGAATGAGCCACCGTATGGCAGACTGCCATACAAAACAGAAACTGATTTTTAGCTGTATGCTATCTCCCGCCCGTCTGTCCGCCCGTCTGTCTGTATGTCTGTCTGTCTGTCTGTCGTCTGTCGTCCGTAACGTTCGTGCACCCTATACTCAGGCGATTGAAATTTTCGGCAATGTTTCTACGCCATTTGGTGCTTTTGCCATCTGTGACCTTTCCATAAAAATTTTACGAAGATCGTCCCAGGGGAACCCTTTCGTCGGGGGAGTTAAACACAAAAGGGGTAGCCGAATATAGCGATTTTGGACTTATCGAACGCTATATCTCAAAAACGGCACAAGATAGGAGCTAAGTTAGTATGAATCACTAATAGGAAGTCGCATATGAGCTTTCGATTGGTAACGAACTCGGTGACCTTGGATGACCTTGAATGGCGTAATAGCCCTAACCGCCGCGTAATTTCACCGAATTCGGTAGCTTTCGGGCGGATTACGTAAAAGTGGTTGAAGATACACCAATACTTTCTGCAACGGAAATGTAGGCCAAAGAATCTAGCTTTTAGCGATATATCATTTATGGCGACACTGGCAGGGGATCACTTTCAGCGAGAGCGTTAAAGTGAGGAACTTCGCTCTCGCTAGCGAAAATTTGACCAATAATCAGCCATAACTTGGAAATGGTGCAAGATAGAAGGCAAGTTAGTATTCATCACTAATAGGAAGTCGTATATAAGCTTTCGATTGGTACCAAAATCGGTGACCTTGAATGACCTTGAACGGCGTAATGGCCGTTACATTGCGTTATTTCACTGAATTTGTCAAACCTGTGTTCCAACACATAACCACGTCTATCTGTGGCGGAATTTATGCACGAGTCTATTGTATTTTGTAGTGCGTGTACGATGTCGTCGTAAAGAAAGTTTACGTTCGCTATCTCATCTCCCGATGAGTTTCTTGTATATGTTTTTGTAATGAATTAGTGCATTCCACAGGTGCAGTTTCACACTGTTGTTTTTTCAATATATTATCACATGCGCATTGCACGACCGCGAGTTACTGCGCTTTCAGGTTCGTTGCGATTTGTTTAATAGTAAGTAAAACAGTTTACCGCGACTAGGACAAGTGTTGTGCAAATCAAAGTCGCAAAAGTGAAGTTGGGGATTAAACACGAGTTGTCCAGGACAGACGTAGTCGAACGCTTCACCGGCCACACATACAGTGTAGCCTCGACAGTTGTTAGCGTCAGCGTACGAACTATCAACGCCCACTTGACACACATTCTCTGCCACAGCAATGACATTAGCTAATCATTATCACAACTGGATTTAATCAACGCCGAATTTGTGATTTCTATACAAGCTAGAGTTTGACATGTACCGTATGTAAATGTATGCTATCATGCTATGAGTTTACAAAATTGATACTCGCTAACCCGGTAATAACCAGCATCTAGAAAGTGGTCTAGACATATATTTTTATTTTGCCAACTCTGAAAGATCACATGACCATCCGTTCATCACTTATAGCACACTTTGTATCTGAGCTTTGATATGTTCTGTGATTGTGACCTCGACCTCTGATTTCTTGATCTTTAAATGTTACGACTGAAGTGTGCTGTGGATAACCCGTCTAACAAATTTGAATGTCTTATGACCTTTCACCTATTTACTTATAAGCATCGATGGCACAAGAAGCAATATGTTAACTTTTTCCTATCAGCTGTGCAAGTTTTCGACAGTGACATTTTATCGTTCCAATACAATATGAACAGCGGTCATCAATTATGGCGTATTTGCTATCAGCGTTTTGTGAAGCCTCGTGACATTTGAAATGGTGTGATAAGTATACTTCTTTAAATTTAAACTTTCTGCAAACTTCTGTTCTGTTCTGGAGTTATAAGCTTTTTTACAGGACGCAGTCAGCGAGTGAGTAGTTTCTAAACGGCACATCAGAACATTAGCGCCTTATTGGAGATCATAACAGCTGTGTCGCGTAAAAACTTTACAGTATTCAAGAATTTCGTCTACGAGCTGTCGACCAATCGCATCTCTCGGGTCTTCCTTCTGTTTTGATTGAGTTGTTACATAATAGCATCCATTAACTGTTCCGACTGTTTATTACTTTGTTTTTCGACTGCGTCGTGTGAAAGTTGCCACAAGCGTTAATGACTGCGTGCAGACGTGTCTATAGCGAGGCGTGCGACGTGGTTCGTGCGTTGCTGGCTAGCTGGTCGGTCTGTCGGTCTGTCGGTCTGTGCACGTGTGTAGTGTCAGGAAGGAAGCTGTTCATGTCCTCGAGCACTCAACTCAGCAGGTGTCGCACTGTAACTCTAGCTTACGTGAGGTCCGCGCAAAATTTACACCAATACGCAACGAGTCTGCCTTTAAAGCGACTGAATGTCGCTTTCACTAGATGACGTTTCAGTGTTGTCCTGCGTGACAGCTTGTCGTTGGTTCTCATTGTAATTGTAATTTGTAGCTGTTTGTCTGCAATGTACTAAACGAAGATTATTATTACCACAATGACGCTTACTAGACCAAACATTTTCTGCTAAAATTGCATTCACTTCGGTTGGTTAAAATATTACTTTAAAAAACAAATCCGATAATATGGGCTGCTAATAATGTAGCATGACAATCGTCGCCAACCGTCATATCCACGTTAGCGACAGTCACTGCGCAGCGATGTGGCTACTAAATGAGAACGGTACCGAATGCTTTCACCTGCATTCGTCTGTTGCTTTGAGTTGCTGTTGTTGATAGTTACTGCTGCTGACTGCCACATAGCATGCAGTGCTCTGTGTCGCGACTGCTGCTGCTGCTGCACTTGCCGGTTGTCATGGTGATGAAGACGCCTCTCAGACATTGATGACGACGATGATGACTGATACAGTTTGTTCTGTTTTCGACCGCCGTTATTTTCTGTCATTACCGCATGTCTTGATTATGCTATATATTAAACTCATGCACAGTTAAGTTTTTATTGCGAAAAAAAAATAAAATAAATTTGCATAGCTTATAAACTTAGGCTAGGCCTGTAGCCTCTTACTATTTACTCCGAGTCCATAAAAAGCGACAGTTTACTTTCATAATAACTGTATTAAATCTTAACCGAGTTGAATTGTTTTTGCACTGCTTAATTCAGAATGACTTTCATGCATACGGCTAACAAATGGCAAAAATAGGTTTTACCTATCACCTTGAATGCGTTCAAAATGAAAACAAATAGAACGAATAGGAAATGTGCACTTGGCCACTGCACCTTTTTCTACACGTATAAAACAAAAGTTAATCAGCAACCAGTGCTGTATAAATTATTTCCAAAAATATTTCAATTTTCGTTAGTTTGTTGCATTAATTTGCTTCGTACTTCGTGTACGATTATATAATGAGCTAATAATAAATAAATAATAAATAAACAAATAAATAAATAAAGTATTTTGTAGCAAAATGTATTTCAACTAATAGTTACTATAAATACTTTTTAAATGTACTAAATGATAAATGACAATTTACGTTAAATGTTTGCAATGACGTATTACAAACTACACTGTATTTCAATTACTTTGCAATAGAGCAACGTCCAATGCAACAACTGCACAGAAAGCGAAGTTTATTAAGTTGTGTTTTAAGTAACTGCCTTTTCCATCAACGCACGGCATCAGTGTGCTACGCTAAGCTGGCTTTTAAGTGCATATTAAATCATTGCAGGGAAAATCAGTTGCGTTATCGAGGCAGCTGTTCAAGACCATGCCATGAGTTCAACGGGTATGCATTTATATTTAATGTAGCATGCGTATGGTTTTTAATTTAATTTCTGACGTAAATTTCAAATTTAACAGACACATAATGTTACTAAAGTATCTTAATGCATGAAAAGCATATCAGATCAGTAACCTAAGCGATGCGTGTGAGTGTGGCAGTTGCGAGGAGGTTGTTCGTGACAAGACTGGAGTTGGCTGTGGAAATACAGTCCAGCAGTACACGTCGACATGTGAACTTGGCCAGCGAAGCAGTAGAAGTACGAGCGGCAGTCGTCTCGGTCAGCGTAGATGCGGTCATCTTCACTGGATACAGCCGCTGACTGACACATCGACTCTACACACGCACTACCTGCCGTCGACACACGCAGCATGCGCCTGTGTTTTTGCAAAAAAATCTGCTCGAATGTATTTTGTCACTGACCGAGATTTCCAGTTTACTTGGTGACGGATAGTAGAGCTCAATGCTTTTTCAGACGTTTGAGCACTATACTCATGTCTTGACCCTTTGCTTCATGCAACAGATGAACATTTTGTCGACGAAAGACGTGCTGAAAGAATATATCAATTTTGAGTAATACTGCGTAAGCCGTTGGTCGTTTTTCATAAGACACTTAGCACAGTTTTTAACGTGATCATTTCTGCACGTTTTTGTGACAAACAGTTACGGTTTGAGTGTTTGAGTTATACGTGATACGAAATGCCGTAGTGTTCAGGTGAATCGTATTCGTCTTTGTGGTCAACCGATCTAAGTGCCATGTAGGCCTAATCAACTCCAAGCTGACTAAGCTGTTCGTGGTACGTTAAAGTGCGCTGTGGCAAGATTCATCAACATTTGTAATCTAGATAAAAAATTTATGATGAGACCCATTTCTGCGGCGTCTTTGCTGTCGCGTGCAGAGTTGAATGTAGAGAGACAGAAGACGACGGTCAGTGGCCAGACACTCAAGCTACAACCACAACTCGTTACTGATCACAGACAACACTAACACACATATACAGATGTATATAAACAAACGTCTTCTCGACGTGCCGATACAGATCACTCGTTGTTTTACATCACACTGTTAACCGATATTAATTTTTAACAAGATGCTCAGCTATCGCAGAGAGACAGCGCTGCAGGGAGCGTTATAGTTTTGGCCAAGAGTGGAAGACTGGAACTGGAAGACAATATTTTACGGACATTATAGGTCTATCTTCAACCACTGTGATATAATCGGCGTAAAAATCTATCGGATTCAGTAAAAAAACGCAAAATAAGGGCTATTACGGCGTTCAAGGTCATTCAAGGTCATCGAGGTCAGTATCAATCGAAAGCCCGTATGCGACTTCCTATTAGTGATTAATAGTAACTGACATCTTATATCGTACCGTTTCGGAGTTATGGCAGCTTATTGTTCAAATTTTGGACACTTTGCGTTTTTGAGCCCCCTTTCGGGGGCTTAGGGACAACGTACGATGTTCATCTTGGGCTCATTGGAAAGCGCGTAGTCGACTTCCTATTAGTGTTAATTGAACTTTTTTCGCAGGTGTTACGGCTCAGCCGCTACGAGCGAAAAGTGATCGAAAATCGGCGACTTCGCTCCAACGCGATCAGTTTGATCCAAAATTTCAGGTTGAAGGGATCGCCCCCACCAATCATTTTTGCACGGATAATTAGGCCAGTGAATGCCTTACAACTTTGCCGCTGACAGTTTTTACACAAAGAAACTTCGTAGCAGACTTTCTTCAAGCGAAGTGCGATTTTAGACGAAAATCGATCGATGGTCGACCATCGACGGCAATCGCTGCAGATCTTAGCGCTGTAGAAGTAGAGTAATAATGATGATAATATTCATGTGTCACGAAAACTCTGTAAGGTAGGCTTTAATATTTTAAGCCTTGTCAACACTATGAAACGCTACAGCAGGACATGCGTAGCACCAACACACTGAATTCAATGAATGTCATACAAATGAAGAAAGAAACATTCTGCACTGCCATTCGACCATGCTGGGAAAATTTACCATTGTACAAAGTCTATAGCAAAGTTCTAATTGTAGGCTATTACACAAAATTTTGATCTCGGCTAATTACGTCATGAGTCCTCAAAGTCTAGCTGCATAACTGTTCCTCATTATGTAAGATTAGTCACGAAGACTGTTGTGCAGCTATATCTGGAGGCCATTTTTTGTTTATAGTAAAATATTAATTATGCTGGTTTAATGATTCTGTTGCATTTTGCCAGAACTATGCAAAAAAGGAAATTTCTTACCAGAAAGCTAACAGTTCCATGTTTAATCACGCACTGATCAAATTCAATTACCCACGAAATTGCGGTATGTATGCCTATTGATTAATACAGCAATCGTTTACGGTAGCGTTAACAGAGTGGCGTACGACAAGAGAACGGCGCTGATACTGACGTAGCGCTATATAATGACAGTCATCATCGCAGTATGTGAAACACATGTTGCCAAACATGTCACCTGTCAGTGTCACTCTCCGTCAATTACTGTACACCTGTTGCTCTGTCTGTTATTCTACTTGTATAGTCGCATACACTACAGTCATTGCTGGTGGAAGCAGAGTGGGACATGTCATTTTTTGACCCGACCCGGCCCGACCCGAGATATTATTGACCCGATCCTACCCGACCCGCGGCAGATGAGTAAATTTCTGACCCGACACGACCAGTAAATTTAATGACGAAAGTAAGGTGAACACGCAAGCGCATATACGAAAACAGAGTTGTTATACATAATAAAGACACAATACTGCAGTAAATACAGATGACAAAACAGTTTAATAAAATACACAATCAGTAACATTACATTATAACATAAAAGAGTGCTAGGCCTATCAATAAACAGTGCATGTTATATTAATCACCCACAAGCTACTAAAATACTGTTATTATATAGACTTCAGTTTAACTGCGTCTCAATGAAAAGGCTCAATTATATTTGTCAATAACACTGATAAGATTACAATCGTTTTTAAACATTTTGAACATGTCTTTCAGCTATTTGTTGCACATGGTAATTTCCTCATCTTTACTTTTCTTAATTTTGACTGAGTTCTATTTGATTTTGCAATAATTTTGCGGCATCGGAGATACGTCAGTGCAGAGATCACGTAAGAAGCAGCAATTATAGCTAGAAGTCTCATCATTCTATCAAAAGTTATCAAATCCTTAAAACGAATAGCAAAATTGGAGAACAATAAGTGAGCTCGATTTTTTGACACACAGCATATATAACTTACTACCAATCTAATAATACTACAGTACCAATAAACAAACGCAGAAGGCTAATACATGTTTGTCTCTGCAAATACACGTATGTAATGGCTAACGTATACAACAAATGTGACAATATTGTGTTTGTTCATGAGTGACTGTGTTGTGCATAATGTGTGCAAATATATTGCAGCTATAGAAGTCATACGCTCACAAAACGCATCCCGTAACAATACAATTTCACTTCAAAACTTATGAATCACTTTTTCTCATACCAAACAGATGTCAGATATAGATGACCTTTTATAAATCTTCTCCAATTAATGTTTCTGATATGAAGCAACGTAAATGCCTGCAAGTTTCACAGAATTTGTTTTTCTTCTCTGATGTGACCAGACTTTACAGATATACGAACATTATTTTTATGCTCATCTATTCTTCTCTGAATTTTCCATTCCAGTTAGGCTATATTCATTCCGCATACTGAGCTGGCTGCGCCAGAACAACTTAACGTAAACAGCTTAATCTGCTGCACAGATATAATTAAAAATACAGAAAATTCGAATTTTATTTTAAAAAATCTCAAAACTTGCCGGTGTTTAAGTATAAAATTGTTTTACATTTTATTGTTATCTCGGCAACCGTTAAGTTGTTGGATACAAGTTTGACATTGATGCGTGTCATATCGCCTGCTTCATCCATTTAACTAGTTTGCGTGATAAAAATATACCATTATATAACATACGGTGACATAAAATGTATGATGACTTAAATGTATAACAAACGCAAAACGTTAAATTATCAACAAGAATATAAGATTACACAATAAATATTGACAAAAATTGTGGGAGGGCTGCAGAGTCACCAGCATAGCATAGATATAACAACGTTCAAAAATATTTCTAAAAACGTCTCACACGATTTTATGAAAATAACAGAAAATATTTGCAAATACAAACGTTGCTGCTTTTATTAACAAATGCATGAATGTTCAGTCGGCGAAAATCATCGTAACAGTAAATAAAAGTACAGTAGCCACTGAATTTCGCAATTTTCGTATAGCCTAATAATGCTTGACTGAAATTTTGTGCGTGCTATCGGAAATATTTGTCAATTTACACAGCGTTTTAATAATAAAAGATTCAATAATATAAAACGTTTAAAAACGTATCAAACGTTTATTGCGTTTATGGAGCATGCATGGCATCATGATTACTCGAAATACGTCAGACAAAAACCTAGAAAATCGTTAACAAACGCTCGAAGAACCGTGTAAGCCATTTGTGTTTTGCCGAATATGGTCGTAGGTTTTGTATCCATGTTACAGCCGGGATATCGGCTATGTTCGTATTGGTGTCTGTGGCGCGGGAATCCAGCGGCGACCATCGTCGTCTTCAGCTGGCACACGAACTGCTTCACTCGGCTGTCGAGCAGCGTCCGCAACTGTCTGATGAACGCATGTTTGTGAGGATGCTTGACCTCCAGACGACGTTCATTCCTGACTAGCTGAAACAACAGCCTCACATAGCGCTCGGCAGCACTCCATATCTCCTGAAATGTCTCCTGCAACAAAGCATTGGACTGTCAATAACTGAACATAACGTAAACACCTGTTAACAGCAACTCGTCAATTATTAAATCATAAAATGTGAGAGCCTATTCGTGGTTAAGTAGAACATAACCAGTGTTCATACTGTGTTCAAATAAAGTTGAATTCTGTATTCAAGTAAGTTCTACGTACGTTCTGAGTACGAGTGGCATTGTTCTGTGTCAATCTGTGAACTGGAGGCCAGCAGCCACTGCGATGTTCTATTCGCCGTGATGTCATCTACGTACATACACACAATAACTCGTGTTGTCAGTCATGCCGACAGTAAATTGGACACTGGTTGGGTTTGTATACTCTTGGCTTGTTTACTCCACCGGTTGAATTATTGGGTTACGTCGACAAACTTAATGATGCCATTCTCGCCCAGACACGCCACAGAGACACAAGCCAGTAGCATATTTACCGAAGCGTACTGCAGCCACTAACAAATCGCGATATTTTTCGTTGTTACGAAAGTATGCCTAGATATAGGTAGTATATAACAGAGATGTGTCTATAGTAATTACGCATGTGAATTCATGTGTGACAAAAATCCATTCCTGAGATTCTCCAGACCTTGGGACCATTACAACCATTACATACGACTGGTCAGCTGGCTAACTGATTACCTCCGTGCAGGCATGTGACTGAAATGTTGAATATAATTATTAAACATAGTGGACAGCCGTGACCCGGGTAAACAACCGACGAGCACAATGTGTTAAATGTGGGTCAACAGTCTGGAATGGGACGCCGCATCTCACTTCGGCGGTTGTCGGTTGGCGTCTGGAAAAATAGATTTTGAAAAAAAATATTAAGATTCAAATCAGATTAAAATGCCAAAGAAATAGTTGAAAAAAACTTTAAAAAAATCAGATTTCGTAAAACAAACTTTTTTGTCATAATTTGTTAGTCGCTCTACATTTTCTTGCGATATAAACCCTAAGCTATTGCAAATTTTGTGTAACCAATATCATTGCTAATCTATAACGTATTTACGCCAACAACATGCAAACTTTGTCCGTGATAATGGGTTGATATTGCTAGCACGATGGGTTGGGTTTGGTTGTTTTGGGAGTATAATTACAATGGGTTGAAGTGCAGAGTTATAAGAAAAATGCGTAACCAATGTGCGTCAGTGCATCCATATCTTCTGTACTGTATTCATTATTATCTGAATAAGAAAATCGTATACGCAGAGAAGACTGAGAGTCATGCTAACATGAACAGTGAGTTTTGCCTAGATGTAAGAGAATGATACGGTTTTCTGACCATGTGGCGGTGAATGTCCTTAGTGCAGCTGTCTATTAGACCGACGCTGATACGCAGCCTCCTCATCGTCTCAAACGTCACTGCTGACGTCATTCTCCCAGCTGCGTCCTTAGACGCCCATCTGTTTCTGCTGCTGCTGGAGCCGCACGGATGATGCAGAATTTGATGCTTCATTTCCGAGTCAGAAACGCAGATATCTCTGACGGGCGGGCATCCCAGTGCATCCACCATTCCTGCATACAGAGGCCCGCCGCTTTTCCTCAGTACCGTATGCAATACCTCGTAACTTGAACGTTTATGTACATTTTACCGCACTGCATTGATTGCAGGGCGGTCTAGTCAGGAAAAAGCTGTCCGTCTGTCTGTCTGTCATTGTGAGGAAACGTAAGAAAGATCTGTCCAGATTTTAATACCATACGAAAGATCATTTAGCCTAGTATTCTTAGAAGAAGAATCCTTGGTGGGTAGCAACCACTTCTACCTGAAATTTTGGGTCAACCGGCCCCCGGCGTTGGAGCGAAATCACTGATTTTGAACCGATAATCGCTCGTAGCGCCTCAACCGTAACACCTAGCAAAAAGTCCAATAAACAGGAAGTCCACTACGCATTTTCCAATGAGCCTAAGATGATCATCGTACGTTGCCCCTAAGCCCTCCCCCAAAGGGGGCTCAAAAACGCAAAACGGCTGTTTTCAGTGTAAAATCGCATTTCGCTTGAGGAAAGTCTGCTACAAAGTTTTTTTTGTGTGAAAACTGTCAGCGACAATGTTGTAAGGCATTCATTGGCCTAACTATCCGTACGAAAATGATTGGTTCGTAACGTATCCTTCTACGCGAAAATTTGGCGAATACTGACCAACCCGCCGATTTTCGATCTATTCTCGCCCGTATTGCCTCAGCCGTAACACCTTGCAAAAAAGTTAAATTAACACTAATAGAAAGTCCAATGAATCTAACGTGAACATCGTACGTTGCCGCTAAGCCCCCAAAGTAGGGATCAAAAACGCAAAACAGCCGTTTTCTGTCAAATCGCACTGCGCTTGAAGAAAGTCTGTTACAGAGTGAGGTGACGACGGTAAGTCGAAATGTGTTGTTACGCACGCTAATTCGCTCACTAGTGTAAGACGCTTAGCTGTCGCAGAGTAACCCATGCGACTGCTCCTACTTGATATTCGCTCATAGCGACTCAGCCGTAACACCTAGTGCATATAGTTCTATCAACATAAACAGGAAGTCTACTACGAACTTGCCAATGAGCCTAAGGTAAACAGTGTACGAAGGGGAACGGGTTCAAAAACGCAAAGTGTCCAAAATTTGAACAATAATCTGCGATACGGTACGATATAGGATGTCAGTTACTATTAATCACTAATAGGAAGTCGCATGCGCGCTTTCGATTGGTACCGACCTCGGTGACCTTGAATGACATTGAACGGCATAATAGCCCTTATTTTATGTGTTTTTTCACCGAATTCGATAGCTTTGCAGCCGATTATGTCACAGTGGTTGAAGATAGACCTATAATGTCCGCAAAATATCGTCTCCCAGTTCCATTATTCCACTTTTGGCCAAAACTAACGCACCCTGCAGCGCGGTCTCTCTGCGATAGCTGAGCTTTTTGTCAACGGTTATGGCCGCAGAGTAAAAGTGCTAAGTTCAAATTTTGAACACTGCGTTTTTGAGCCACCCTTTGCGGGCTTAGGGACAACGCACGATGTTCATCTTGGGCTCATTGGAAAGCGCGTAGTGGACTTCGTATTAGTGTTAATTGAACTTTTTTTCGCTAGGTGTTACGGCTGAGGCTATACGAGCGAAAGGAGATCGAACATCGGCGATTTCGCTCTGACGCGGTCAGTTTGATCCAAAATTTCAGGTAGAAGGGGTCGTCCCACCAATCATTTTTGCACGGATAGTTAAATCAATGAATGCTTTACAATTTTGCCGCTGACAGTTTTCACACAAAGAAAAACTTTGTAGCAAACTTTCTTCAAGCGAAGTGCGAAAACAGCCGTTTTGCGTTTTAGAGCCTCCTTTGGGGGACTTAGGGGTACGATGATCATCAAGCTCATTGAAAAGCGCATAGTGGATTTCCTATTAGTGTTAATTGCACTTTTTTCGCTAGGTGTTACGGCTAAGAAGCTACGGGCGAAAATCGGTTGAAAATCGACGATTTCGCTCCAACGGGGGCCGGTTGACCCAAAATTTCAGGTAGAAGGGGTCGCTCCCCAACAACTATTCTTCTTCTCAGAAAACTAGGCTAAATGATCTTTCGTATGGCATAAAATCTTGACAGATCTTTATGCCGTTTTGTCACAATCCACGCGTTTGACAGACAGACAGAGGGACGGACGGACAGACAGCTTTCTCATTGCTAGACCGCGTCTGCATTCCATGCGGCGCGGTAAAAAATAAAGAAGCTAAAGTGAACATTTATTTTTTATTTAACAAGTGCCCCTTCTTCTGTAAGGTAAGGCGGGAATACCCGCGTACGCGTGCATTTAGTTACACGTGTTCACTTCCGGTGCAAAGATGGCGGTGACACCATTCGATCCGCCGTAGTCAAAAACTCCATGCTACACGCAAGCCTGATGGCTCTATCTTTTATAGAATCGGAGTTATGGGCGATCGAAGTTTCACATTGCGGGAATAGGAATTTTCAACTTTTTGGACCTTTTGGCTGCGGTGACCTTTAGCTTAACTCGGTGACCTTCTTATACGAACTTAACCAGTATTTCCTGGAGATACATCAGCTGTGAGAAAATGAACGGCGTACGTCAAGGCTTTCGAAAGTTATCGTATAAAGAGTGGTTCACACATACGCTGCGCTGGGATTTGGCTGGGAGGGGCGAGAGATAGTTGTTGCTAGTTGTCGCTAGTGACACTTGCTGTGCCAACCATTGCTGCACTGCGCGTTGCTGTGCGACAGATAGTGACTCGATGTATTTCAATATCGTATAAAGAGTGGCGAATGCGTGCATTTAGTTACACGTGGTTACTTCCGGTCACGTGACAAAGATGGCGGTCATACCATTCGATCCACAATAATCGAAAACCCCATGCTGCACATTAACCTGATGGTTCTGTCTTTTATAGAACCGTAGTTGTGGGCAGTCGAAGTTTACACTGCAGGAATAGGGATTTTGGACGTTTCCGGCCCCTGAGACCTTGACCTTCACCCGCTGACCTTCATATACGAACTTGACCCGTATCGCCTGGAGGTAAACCGGATGTGCAAATATGAACTTCGTACGTCAAGGCCTTCGAAAGTTATCGTATGACAAACATAGATCTACAGAGATACATACACACAGAGAGACAGAATCTACCGAAATTATGAAGCACGTCGCTTTGCGTGTGCTCAATAAAACAAGAAACTCATCAGGAGATGAGATAGCGAACGTGAACTTTTTACCACGACATCGTACACGTACTACAGCCCACAATAACGTTCACTTCGTTCTGGGAAAGCACACATGTCCACAGCTGCCAAATGAGACTCTACAATTGTAGACTCGTACATAGGCCGATATAGCGCCAATGTTCGTCACAAGACATGTCACAGTGTTACTGTGGATAAAATGGAAAATACGGTATACCATAACCCTACCGCAACATAGCTAGCCTAAAACCTATCACTAACGTGTTTCTAGTGTGTATATTTTCCGTTCTACAGTCTCGCAGATGATCGCCTACATCAACGGGTGATTTCGCATTTGCTATACGCCATTTACGCAGTTTACGCAGTAGCTAACTGTTTACCTCCAAAGTTTCCGTACTCGATTCTCCGTAACGCACTCGTTCTCGGTAACTTTCGAGAATATCGCAATAAATAATATATTGCTAAAACTGCATTCATTGGCCTACATTTCCGCTGCAGAAAGTATTAGTACATTACGCCGCGGTTAGGGCTAGTTAGGTCTAGTTAGAGCTATTACGCCGTTTAAGGTCATTCAAGGTCACTGATTTTGGTACCAATCGAAAGCTCATATGCGACTTCCTATTAGTGATTAATAGTAACTTACCTCATATTTTGCACCGTTTCCGTTTTGGACCTTTCCAAAGGTCCAAATCGCTATATTTGGCTACCTTTCTTCGGTTTACCCCTTCCCCTCGACGGAGGGGTTCCCCTGGGACGATCTCCGTAAAATTTTTTTATCAAAAGGTCATAGATGGCCAAGGTACCAAATGGCGTAGAAACATTGCCGAAAATTTCAATCCCCTGAGTAGGGCGCACAAACGTTACAGACGACAAACAGACGGGCGGACGACGACTCTAAAAATGTGAATAAACTGCGATTTTGCGCAGCGCAATTTCTGCGCAATTTCAACGGTTTTCCTGCGATCGTGCATTTTGTGGCAGAGCCCAACTTTCGCGCGGCATGGCTTACTTGGGTCAGATTTGATGCAGCTTGCATTTACTGCTCAGGTGTTAAAAGTGCAAACCATTAGTAATTTACTGCACTTTATCAAAGGCGATAACTACAAAACAGCATAGGCCTGGGCATCAGTTAGTGAGACACAAGGCGGTCCATTTATCAACTTGGCACGGCGATAGTTTGAAATATCTGACAAAAATTCATCTAAAACAAACTCGTCTGGACTAATAATGTGCTTTACTGCTACATAAACAATCTGTTTTATTACATATTTTACGTAAACGAAATGCTGACTAAATTTATGCGCGGCAACCGTACAACGCGCATGCAAAATGGCGTAATTTTCTCATAAATTTTGCGTAATATTTTTATTTTTCTGCGCATTTTTCCATTTTTTTGCGCAATTTGTGGAAAGTGGGGACTAAATAACTAATGTGTTCCTAAGTAGGCAAAAATAAAATAGAAACAAAACAAAAAAGTTAGATGATTTAGTGAGTTTCCGTTTAGGAGCAGCTGTTTCATATTTGTAACTGATCATGTATAACTAGAATTGGTTGATTTACTGCGGCAGCCTTTACTGCAGGAAGATTCCAATCTCTGTTTTACAACTGGCTACGTCAAGTTAACACACGAAAATATATAACTTTTATTTGTAAAACAACTCAACTTGTTGCACAACTTAATAAAAATTATAGTTATTTATGCTATTATTCAGTTTTTTTTAATCTAATATGCAGACATAATACTGTAATTACACAGATCTATTACGGACTATATCATTGCCATTTTACCTTGCATATAAGCTGCCAAAAATATCGTGAGTAGTACAAACATAGATGTAGTAGATCCAATATGAACAACGCGGTCCTTATTACTTAGTCTTCGACGATCAGGTCTCAAATTGCAATACTCCGCACACATACTTACTTACTTATATATAGTTCTGCAAGATGAGTATGACTGTTAAAGGAATATACACATATTCGTCATGTCTTTTCATAATTTCCTAATTTTTTCACTGATATGGGAATGGCACCAATAAACATGTACGTTCCACACACAAAGGGTCATTCGCCTGTTAGTCAACTTTGTGATCACCCAAGTGTGACCATTAGGCCTACACAACTCTCTGACATACCAGACAACGGCTTCCTCATGTTACGCTCAACAAACAGACAGACTACTGCCGATGGTTATTAGAAATAGATCAAGCAATCAATGAGGCAGTTGCATCAGCTGCAAAACATAACAGTGTCAACGAGGCATGATGACGTCATGGCTCGTCACTACTTGCGTTTTTATCAACTTTTCAGTTCACATTTGTACCGTAGGTAACTACCGCTGACCCCGGCATCGTTGAAACGTTTCTACGCTATTCCGGCGCCGAATACAAATGCACTGACTGACTTACTTACTTATTTACCCCAATCACATTGCTTGTCTGCCGTATCCTACAAAGTGTTGCCTAATCCGTCGGTCCCAGTAGACAGAAATCGATACCAGGTATGTAGTGATATGATTTTGGAGTGGTGGTTCTACCAGCCAGTAATATCAAACCGAAAAGTTGTATTGAACTATGGTCATTTCAAAATATAGCAGGAAATGCACATAGGAGACAAATTAACGAAGACTATCACTTTCCCACTGTCACATTAAGACTCCGTGAGCTGTATCTTTTGTGTACTGTATTATGTATACTGTGTACAGCTAAGCTGACCGCACAAAGGTACGTTTATTCGTAAAAACAATGGCAGACAATTATATACAAAGAAAACAAACAGAAAAGACACTTCCATATAGCAAAGGCGCCTAAATCTCTAATTTGAACTGAATTGAATAAAATTACAACATTAAATTTTTAAAGTATTCTGTTGATCATACTGAGACACTGCAGCACAATGACGTATTAAATTCATGCTTCAACTACACAGTAGTGTCAACTATCAGCCTCGCACCAGCTGTTGATGAAAACCTGAGATATTTTAATACCATGCCTACTAGGCCTATTAATATTCTGTGCAGAATTTGAGCTGAATCTAAGGCTTTGGTGTGAGGTATTGAATGCCAGTGCCAATGAGCAATTAAGCAGTTATTGTTGCAGCCAACTCATAGCAAACAAAAACCGACCCAGCCCATAACTAAATCCGCCCCACAGATAGCCTAAACTCGACCCGCGTGCATTCGTGGCCCAGCCCATCATAGTGATGTGAAATAACGGAGCAATGGGGATGTAGACTACCCTCGACGGATTCACACAGTTCATGACTGCGCACTGAGTAACTGGACTGCGTCGTGTAAAGTGTGTACAGCTGTTACGTCGTAGGAGGTACGTTACACACAAGTGGGTTGCTAAATTAATAAAAATTTTATGGATTGACATAGGCTCGGTTACCAAATATGATCGAAACTGCCTTATAAGCCCACAATTCTATGGGTTAAAAATAGGCTATGAAGTGAAAAATAACGGTAGGGTAAAGCAGCTACAACGGAGCTGCGAACTGCAATGCGAGCTTAAAAACACCGAACACTGCTAAGTCTTGACTCACTTTACACGTTACAGACAAAACTGTGAAATCAGTGATGTTAATGAACTGAGAACGCAAATTCCACTCAATGATTTTCACTGGTAGATTGTAGTCCTGAAAAAATGAAATTAAATAGCTTTATGGCAATGACTCAATGACTTCTTTTTTCTGACGTGTCACAGAACTTAGAAGATATGATGAAATACTAAGATTTCAGTAAGGTTCAGTTAGCATGTTATGCAGTTATCAGTAACGTCAGAAGCATACAAATACAAGTACAAGTATTTATTGACATTCTTGCGGCCTGAAGGCCGAACAACTTGATAAAACAAGAAAAGATTTAACAACATGTAATGTAAACAACACAATAAACCTACGAAATGAAGCATGTACAAATTCAACAAAATGAATAATATATTTTTAAAAAAATATATATATTTAATAAAAACTATTATAATTTTATGGTATCTTTTAAAATGTCAACGGTTATCGGGTGTAACAGGGTAGACTTTTGAGAAAACAAGTATAGGCCTAAAGCAACAATGCACTGAACTCTCGATATTAGCAGAATATTTCTATCCGTATAATTTATTATAATTTAAGATATTGTTAAAAAATAAAAATTGTGCAGTTTTTACCCCACTTGGATATATTTTACTTGTAAAAGACACCTGAATATGTGTCGTCAAAGCACACAAAAGTATCTTAACAGGATGAGGTATATAGACAAGGTTATAATTTAAGCGCAACTTCTCATGGAAACCGTTCGTAAACTTCACGAAGAAAACGACCTTAGCGAGATCATACAACCCGGACAACACTGTGTCAAAATTATTGTTCATAATGACAAACACCACTTGAAATTGCATTAGGCCTACTGATAGGCTGTGAACTGCAGTGATGAGGGGCTAGCTTAGCCGTCGAAGACTGCATTTGAAGTATTCATAATTTCTGAGTGATACACTTTTTATATATGTCTGTAACAATATAGGTTAAAATCAGTTTATGTATCCGGAAGAACAGAGTGCTAAAGTGAAAACGAAAAGTCACTGATTAGAAGGAACAGACAAGACATTGTTCCTTCTAATCAGTTTTGGCCGGTGATAAAATTAATAATGCGGGCCAATATGGCCAGACCCGGCCGGTGGGCGAAACAGAAGGCCAGACCAGATGCGCTGTATGAACATTCGCGCATGCCGTCGGGCACGGCCTTAAGGCCGACCGGGCAAATGTCGACGACCGAAAATGGCCGCATGTGGCCGCAATGCTGCATGGTATCGGCATACGGCTAACCATCAGTTGACAGCGTGACATGGTTGTCAATCCAGTCGGTCGACATTCCGGCCGTTCGGCATTCTGCCGGTCAAAGACGCAAGATAGGAACTTTTATATATAGATTACGCCGTTCAAGGTCACCGATGTCGGTACCATTAGAAAGAGCGTATGCGACTTCCTATTATTGATTAATAGTAACTGACATCTTATCTCGTACCGTTTTAAAGTTATCGCAGATTGTTGTTTAAATTTTGGACACTTTGCGTTTTAGAGCCCCTTTTGCGGGCTTAGGGTCAACGTATACTATTTATCTTAGGCTCATTGGAAAGCGCGTAGTCGACTTCCTATTCGTGTTAATTGAACTTTTTTCGCTAGCTGTTACGGCTGAGGCGCTACGAACGAAATAGATTGAAAATCGGCGTTTTGCAAGGGGGTGGGTCAGTATCCGCCAAATTTTCACGTAGAAAGGGACTTTCCCCACCAATCATTTTCGCACTGATAGATAGGCCAATGAATGCCTTACAACTCCGTCGCTGACAGTTTTCACACAAACAAGATGCTCAGCTATCGCAGAGAGACCGCGCTGCAGGATGCGTTACAGTTTTCGCCAAAAGTAGAAGACTGGAACTGGGAGACAATATTTTACGGACATTATAGGTCTATCTTC
>Ga0049105_1000091_pt1 | contig 19566 bp, 14 predicted proteins | sample WorMetvaBAHAMAS1_FD_61260 | JGI IMG/M metagenome (GOLD analysis project Ga0049105, IMG submission 61260) | Worm MetaG Olavius vacuus BAHAMAS.1 | ecosystem: Host-associated > Annelida > Digestive system > Unclassified | place: Germany: Marburg | collected 2013-04-09
ATCGCGATTTGGCCCTATACAAGAAATGCACGTTTTGGATAGGGCCAAAATCGGTTCCTATATACGCGCGCACCAGGCAAAAACACTGACGACGGAGTCGGAAGAGAACTCCTCTACAAAGCTTATGTCAGACCTCATCTCGAGTACTGTGGACAAACTTGGTCTTCCTATTTCAAGAAAGACATTGAATGTTTGGAACAAGCCACGAAACTGATTATCGGCTTCAAGAATTTGAGTTATGAGAACCGTTTGAAGACACTGAAGTTAACAACACTGGAAAAGAGACGTCTTAGGGGAGAGCTGATTGAAACCTTTAAGATAATTACTGGCAGGGAAAATGTCGACAAACATGAGTTGTTTGAATATGGCAATAACACCCACAATCTTAGAGAACATCAGCACAAAATTGCAGTCAAGAGGAAACGGTTAACAACTTGATCAGCATTCTTCAGTCAACGTGTCATTGATTCCTGGAACAGGCTGCCAGAAGCAGTGGTTAACGCCACCTCCGTCAATGCATTCAAGAACAGACTGGGCCGTTGTAGTAAGTGGGGCAGTTGAAAGATGTCAACCTACAAAGCCTAGAGCATCAAGTATCAGGAAACATACAAAAAACACACGCACACACGCATCAAATTTAAAGTCAGGGTTCGGGTTAGCGTTAGGATCCGCATCAACATACACATTTTACATGTGTTGGACATTTGCATCCACACATCCATGTTTTACCTGTAGCTTTTTCACACGTAGAAAACGTAAATGTTATCTTTTGTCCATACGGACTGACACTTAGTGAGACCGAGGCTATTTTCTGTACATGTCTGACTACCGGATCATAGGTGCCGACTCTGTGGATGCTACGGTGCCCGAGTGCCCATGGGGAAAATTATGTGGGTACTAAACACTGATAGAATTCTGCCTCCGTTTTGCAATTTTCTCTATTGAAATGCTTGATTTCTATGCAGTGATGCAATTATTTCGTGCACTGCGGCAAAACTGCTGTCACTAGAAGCACTTTTTTCACATCCTCTTAGGGGTAGAGGAGAGGTTGGAATAAAGGAAGGGAGGGAAAGGGATGGCAAAGGAAGGAGGGAAGAAGAGAGGAGGGGAAGAGAAGGGGAAGCTGCGCATCTACATAAGTTCTCTAAAGTCAGCATCTGTGTGTGGGATCATACTGAAATCAATGGGTGATACCAACAAAGGAGTGGGAAGCTTAATCCCTGTCTGCCAGTTGCAGCGACAGATGTGTTATGGTGGATAATTTTGCAGTATTGGAGTATGATGTATGCGCCTAATTAAAATTAAGTTACTATTGTACATTTTAGTTGTAGAGGAGCTTATCAGCAACTCCATTATAGACTTTACAACATGCCTACCGGTATATCTATGACTACTTTCACTGGGGACAACGGGAGTTTGGAAAACATGTCTGTGAATCGCACTATTGATCAGTCGGCCTGAAATTTTGCACACACACATACAGGCGGACATTGTATGCAAAATCTTATCGTACAGATTTTGGAATTTCATCCTGCAAAATTTGATACCCCTTGAATGTTCCGTTTGTATTATGGCCATGGGACAGTTTTGCACTAAAAGTGCTGTGAGCTGTGTGATTGACCAATCAGTCTCAAGTTTTGCAACAAGTAATGTAGTGGGTTACAGTAGGCTAGATTTGTTCATACAGATTATTTAAAATTTCTTCCTCCCCCTGCAAAAAATTGATGCTATCAACCACCATCCAGTTTATGTGAATGAATTCTGTGTGGTGTGTGGCAAAATGTGAGACAGTGAACAAAATGCGGGGTGTGGAGTACTGGTACTGATCCGAGGTGGGATCTGGCCGGATCCGAGTTTTGTATTTAAATGTTTCCATCCATGACATTAAACACTAGAGGACTACTGGTATGAAAATGGACAACACGGAACTCAAAATTTGATTGCTAAAGTTAATGTTCGGTGCAACAGACGAAAATCTCTAAGTGTTAATGTTAAATCGCAAATGGCAGTGGCACATTAAGTGAATTGGCAGATTTTAGTGGCGCTTGAGCTCAGTGTAGTGAGTGGTCACACACAAATCGCCAGCCTTAGTAGAGATCCATCGGACTCTGAAGCCTTGGAAATGGAGTGAAAGTCTTAGTCGAAACACATTCAAATCGTGATGAAGAAACTGAAACTTTTGATCCGTTGGGCCATAATCAGTCAGATCCAGATCCCGCCGGATCCAGCACCTCAGGATTCGGTCTGGACCAGAAACTGGCTGGATCCAAAAATTGCAGATCCATTGCACCCATAGTATTAACCATAAGTTCCAGTCATGTTAGAAGTGTTCTTGTATTAAGTGGCATTGGTCCTTTGCTATACTGAAGAGCCAGTTCCAATATTCTTGTAGTGTGCATTGCTATAATGCTATGACTAAAGGTAAAAAAGTTAGTTAACTGTCAGTGTGCATCTTGGAAAATTATATATGCAAAAAATTCCAATGCGTGTGTATTGAATGGATTGTACAAGCTGATTTGTGATGGATGTGGTAGTGTGTGAGGGTCCCTTCAAGGCTGGGCCATGTGGTGGCAGTGAACTAGATGATAACTGTTAATAAGAAGTAAATTAGTAATCAAAGGTGCAAATTGTGTTTTGAAAATTGATTTTTTTAAATAAATATTTGTCCTTCACAGTGTGCAAATGCAGAGATGTTGCCTATTATTTTACTGCATATTGTGTGGTGGCATGGTGGCGCTGTTCGTAGGGCATCGGACTTGCGATTCATAGGTCCAAGTCCTACCTCGGCACTGTTGTGAAGTGGTCTTGGGCAAGCTACTTACAGCTATTTGCTTCTGACAACAAGCAGTATAATTTGGTACTGGCAAAAGCTGAGGAGTAAACCACCTCTGAAGTTACTACCGTATCTAACGGTGGTACAGATGTGTGTGTATTCTTATTATTATTATTATTTAACTCGTTGTAGCCAGTAACTCTTGAAGGATAATAACCATTTCGTTGAATGTATACTCAACTGTTCACTGTATTGCTTTGTCTACTCATACCTAGGTATAATTTTGCATAGAAATTAATTTGAAAATATGATTGGTGTTATTTTAATGTGTATTGTAGTTTGTGCAGCTGTTTGAGAATTGAAAATATCAAGTAAACAGCTGAAAGTCAACCTGATACAGAACCATTGCTATAATGCATTTACATCGGAGTGTAATTCTGCTTTTGTTTTGTGTTTTCATCGACGTGTCACGTGAGTTTTTGTCTGTTTGTTTTTAATCATATTTAGTTTAGTTTTTAGTCTTACATCTTAAAACACTAATCATTGATAGTAGGTTACACAACTACTGATGAAACGATTGAAGCATTCAGTATAAAATTTAGCTCTATTGAACGTTGTTAACAATAGTGTTGTTACAGTGTGACTTTTTTCAAGGTCGGTCGGTGTCGATCGGTATTTCCATGAACAAGTCGGTGATCGGTTCGTTTTTGGTGTTTATACATGTGCACCAAGTATCGTATGGGTCGCCTAACGTATAGTTTTGCAATCCCGCCCTAGTTGGCACGCAAGTCATATGCATGAATGGTATACTGCAGAGCACATAAAAATTACAAATCAAAACTACAGCACAAAATGTACTAGGAGTAAAACCTAAGTTTAAAAAAAAATTCACTTTCATTTATGAAGCTTTTTGAAGTCCTAGTGTGATAATTAGCCGACCACACACGCCGATCACTTCAAAAGATTTTCTGAAGGGTGGAAAGTTTAGCAACACTGTCGCCACTGCAGGTGGCTGGACACCGGTGACAGTCGGTGGGCGGCCAGTTTCTTTGAAGTCCAGGGTGAGTACTGGCTGCCAATCAATAGCAGCTGTAGAGACACTGGTGATGGGCAAATCCTAAATCAACTGTCAAGTGTAGACTTACAGTGGAACTTTTATGCGAAATGTAAATAATAATGAATTTAATGTATAGTAGGAAAAAATTAAAAGACAAAAATCGTGCCGTTTTAGGCCTAAAACACAGCGGTGACGATGACACTCTGAGGTAATAAAACACCGCGGTTTCGGTTTCCTGTAACAACACTAGTTAACAGCATTAAACAAAGAGCATGTGTGCAGCTCATGAAGGCGATGTAATGTTTTTTATTAGGCTTGTTAAAACGGTAACCGGTAAGCCGGTTTGCCGGTTTCTAAGCAGTAGCCGGTTTTCAGAACGTATCATCACTGGTTATCGAATTTATGAATTTATCGCACATCACGTCGACACGATCCAGGCAATGCCGACGCCGACGCATTGCGCTGTCGTGAATGCCGTCGCCTGCCGTTTTCTCGCGATTCCAGCGTCCTTGGCAACTTCTGAACATCTGTTTTGCTGACTTGTAGGCTGTCGACTAGCACCGTTCACGTCTGCTGCCCCAGTCAATATATGGACAGTCTTGTATTTCTGAATGGAAATAAGTAACTGAGTAGACCTAGTAGCAGACTTGGTACACCAACGCTAGTGACGTTTTTCGTTCATGCAATTAGGCCTACATGAGGTCATACAGTATGGTGAACGAACGCATTTCTCACATTTGCTTTGCTGACTGGCACAGATGCACGAAGTCAGGAACGCACATAGGCCAACGGTCTTCTGATGCCACCTGAGAGGCCCTGAATAGACAACTTGTCCCGCCGTGTGGTCCACTAAATGCAAATAACATTGAAACACGAGCTTCAGTTCCGTGTCAGTCACAACGGTCGCATCAGACTCCGCTTAACTCGGCTCAAGTTGTTTGATTTGTACTTTGCCCGCTCAGCATCCTCCTTGTTCAAGCTGACAACGACGTGGGTGGCCGGCAAGACAGGACGTAGGCGTCAGACGCCGGCGTCGTATGCGGGCAATAGAGGTGTGTGGATCGTAAAATTTAATCCCCCTTAGTCCACAGAGTTTGACCAAAGATCTACGTCCACAGTCCATAGCAATATGCAGCCTTGACTCTGCAGTTATATGTATTCATTTATTGAAAAAATTGGTAAACTGCAATTTAAAGGAAACATTCTGGTAGTAAGACTAATACAATCATAATGCAGTATAAAATGAAATAATACAACAGAATTACAATTACAGTTAGTCTGTGTCTGAATGTTTCTCTCTACTCATAGTACCAACCTGTATGGTAAAATGCAGAGTTACACGAGGCATCATTAGAATGTTTGTATAATTTGTGTATTTCATTGTAACAGCAAGTAATGAACCCGTAATATCTTGTGACAACATCCAAATTAATCACAGCTTTCTAATGTCCTTTGGCAATTATCAAGACTAAAATTCTGGACAAGAAAATTGAAGGAATATTATCCACATCAGTCTGCAGATTCTAAAAATTCTGCGGATCTGCGTCTGCAAGTAGACCCATCTGCAGACCGTATATCATGCTTTGGGTCACTTTAGTATATACTAGTATGCAATGGCCGTCCGTCCGCCTAGCTTGACCGCTGCCGCCCGCCGCCGCCACCTGGTAATGGTAGTCGTAGTCGTAGTGGCTGGTCTGTCAGGCATTTTGATTCTCTACACACTGCTGCTAGCCTTGTCTATCCCCCCCCCTCATTCTACTGCCGTCCAGGGATGAAAGAAATTTAGCAAGATGCAACTGCATGGGGGGGGGGCGATCAACCAGAGGTTTCATTACACTGTTCACGACGGGTCACTTCACTCAGACCGTCCAGGCCATCGTCGACGTAGTGATTACGTAACTGCATTTCACTTGGCCGGCCGCCTTCCTTTCCAGGACTCAAAGCCACATGACACGTGACGTCATGTAATCCGATTACCGGTAAATAACCGGTTTCCACAAAATGATTACCGGTTTTGTTGAAAAAACGGTTTTAACACTCCTAGTTTTTATTACGTTTACAGTGTTTATTGTATGACATGTGTCAACAGAATGTTGCATGGGTTCTGGTGGTGGTGGTGGTGGTGGATCCAAGAAGCCGCCCCCTGCCACGCCGCCTTCAGACAAGCTTCCTTGCACTGCAGCAGAAGTCCGCAAGGCTGCTTGCCGCAATGGTGGATCGTGCTTTGCAACTATACGTCGCAATGTCCGCATGGCAGTCTGCAGGTATTAGTCTGTACATGCCTCTGGGTAAAGGCACTCTAATGCTCTATACAAGCATATGGTACTACATTTAGGGACTGGGGCTGAGTCTGGTCTTTATGCAGTCAGCCTGCAAGTGATAGGCTGCCATTACTTTTTGCCAGGCCTGTGTTTACCACCTCAGTACGAAATTATGCTACTTGTTGTCAGAGGCACACGTGTGTGAACGCTTGTCCCGCTTGAGTCATTGCGTAGAAGTGGAACGGCTGGAGTCGAACCCACAATCTCTTGGTAAGTAAGTAAGAATATTTATATAGCGCAGACAATCATGCGTCACACTGCGCTGTGATTTCTCAAATCCCAAATAAATGATTTTTCAGATATTGCCTTAACTGTCCGTAGCTAGAGATCTGCCGCAGACTTATTGGCAAACTGTTCACAAACAAGGCCTGCAACAGCAATTTGCAAAGCTTCTATCACCAAATCTGTTGTGGGTTCGTGGAACTGTTAGTGTCCTGGTAGCACGTCCATCGACTACACCACACATATACTAAGTCTGTTTTGTAAGTCATGAAAAACTCTTATCACATTTTGAAACTACCTTGAGATCTGTTTCATAGCCCATTGTTTACTGCAAAGCATCAGTGACTGGTTTCAAGGAGCTTTTCAGTCTGCTTATGTCTACAACAGCTGCATTGTGCAATTCAAATCTGAATTGTTATTTGTTTATTGTTTCATTAATATTTTCTAATTTACTGTCTAAAATGTGCAGTAAAATGTACACTGTTTGTGTGTAACAGTTGTCTTCCTGAATGGGAAGGAAGACAGTGTGAGAGAAGATATTTTAACCCCAGTGAATGTAAGTATTAGTTGTTGTAGCTTTGTAGCTTAATTTGTACCGGTAAGTAAGTAAGTAAGTAAGTAATTTCTTTATTTAGGTCTGACAGACGCAAACTAAACATCAAAATACATACAAATACAATGGAATGTTTTATACCTGCCAGTAGTTCGTTACGGACATGTTACAGCGCCTTATAAATTGTCGTTTTTATTATTATTATTATTATTATTATTATTATTCTGGATGCCTTTGTCATCATCTTTGTGGTTACCGGTATTAGCCTATAGCACTTGTTTCGTTTGGCCTACAGGACATGACTAGGCACTTTCGTGACTGTTTAGGCCGTTACATTAGCGCCCTGTAAATTGTCTTACTTACTTACTTACTTGTTGACACTTGATTCTTCAATTACCCTTTTATTGATTACAGCGTTCCTGTGCCCACTGCCCAGCCCTAGTTATAGTACACTTAGCATAAGTTTTCGTGCAGTTGTGGGGTTAAAATGCTTAACTCTTTCATTCGTGTGATATTGGTACTGCCAGTGATGTATCATTAGCCAACTCCAGACCATCAGTCACTTTGCCTTATACACCATTGACACATGCTGCACCTGCTAGATTTGGTAACCTACGGTATATATACTTCAACCCGAAATGTCTGGTGATGAAATGGCTAAGACGAAGTGACTAAATGACTAAGCGCCTCTGAATCTTTAAGCGCCTCTGAATCTTCGGACTTGATGGTGCTATATAAATTAGTTTTTAACTTTAACTTTTAACTTAAGAGCCACTGTACTGAGGCATAATGCATAGTACAGCAAGTTTATACAGACTGCACAGTGTGTGCCTTTAATGTAACTGAGAGTTTCATGTCTGTATGATTGTTTTACAGATGAAGTGCAACAAAGCTCAACTGGATCCATTGTTGGCATCGTATTTGGCATTTTTGGTGCTATTGCCATCATTATAATTGTTTCATTTTTAATATGGAGGTAGAAATTTTTTCTTTTGAATTAACAGCACGTTAACCGTAATTAATGTGAGGCATTTCATGAGACTTTAAAACATATCTATATAGCCATACATGTTCAAGCATGTGTACGCTGTGTAGTATGGCCTAATGCTCTTACCTACCCTTCTTGTTAATCGTTGTAACATTGTTTTATGATTACTTTCTCTTATCTCGCTTTTAACCTTTAATGGCACTAAATGGCCTAAATTGTGCTGCGGTGCCGTTAAGAACCTACTCACTCACTCACTCACTCTTACCTACGCACAGCGCTGCAGTAATATGTCAGTTCATATATACACATAGTTACTTGCTTATGGTCACGTACTTTAATCCAGATGTGGTAACCAGCTCAGAACAAGGTTGTCACTAAATATGCCATGCCAAGCCCAAAGAGTAGTCCATCAGCTGAAGTGAAACATGCAAAGTTCTATCTGTCAGATGTTCTGTTCCCAAACCAAAGTAGAAAGCATGTGGACCAAAAATATTTGCATATGGTGACACTTAAACCGCCAGTCTTACTCTAGAACAGTTTGATATATGAAACACCTTTCTGTGTCATCATGTACAGGAGTTACAAACTTTTAAAAATAGTCCATTTTGGCCCCTCGTGTATATTACTGCTGTTGTAATAACTTGCAGACTGTGTTGATATGCTGCTGAAAGTGAGCCTGTCCTGTGCTTGTTATTGCAGGTTTTGTTGGGTAAAGAAGAGAGCAGATGGTCAGCACGAGAAGATGAAGACGAACAATAACTCTGCTGAGGAGGACGAGGACAAGGCTCCCGTGCATACCGTAAGTTTTCCGATATCACACACTGGTGATATTTACTGTTTTAACTTAATATACTTTTCGCTTTAGACCACAGTCCTTCCACATGTCTTTGTACATTTGGCGAAACAGATGCAAAAGAAGACTAGGATGAATGGTAACGCGGGACAGGAAGATCAGACTCTAAATCGTACAGTAAGTCTTCTGGTATCTCAGAGAGCAGGGACAGTGCCATGGGTGTGGCCATTGTGGCTGTGGCCATAGCACTTTTAGACATGCCGTGCTATGACCACTAATGGTTTTTGGCCGTACTTTTTCAACTGTGTACTTTTTGCACAGACCTCAGTATTTGCATATTTGTATCATTCATAATTTTGTGAAATCATTACATCCGTGACACCTCTGCAGTAGCATTACTACGGCATGTCAGCGTCATTTCGGCATGCCTTTTCATTCCATGCTTGCTTACTTGCAGCATTGCAAATTATGTGACAAGTGACATATCTCGGTAACTGCATCATGTTTTAATTCTCCAATCTGCATTATGTTATGACATAGTGAAATGGCCATACCCATGGTGCCACCCCTGGGCTGTGCCACATTGAAGGATATTATTTTCACCTGGAAATGCTTTGCTTATGCATGCTGTGCAACTTTGCAAATATTATTCAAAGCTAACGGTGGCCTGCTTTGCTTTGGATTTTTTGGTATTGGTATAGTCTGCAATTCTAGCCTTACTTTTGCACTGAAACTGTTGTGATGAAAACTTGTGATTTTTTATCAGAATGGTTTCACCGATTTCACCGAAGCCAGCAGTGCCTGTCCAAGACACAGCTGGCATGAGCAATAACAGGCTTAAACGCTGTATAATGCCTACTATCTCAAATAACACACAACTAACATAATTTAGCAGTTTCTGCTTCAAGTTCAACTGCAAGATGTTAGCTAAAAGTATTCACTGAATGTAGCAATTAACACATTGTGATGATAACGAATTCCAATCATTAACAACTGTATTACTGAATGCAAACTTTCTTACATAAAGTCTAAATCTCTTTTTAAACAGTTTTTGTTCATGTTCTCTTCTACCGCTGTCATCCAATTTAAAAAATACCTCTCTGTTAACATAATCTTAGAAGTCTCAATGAGATCACTTCTAACTCTTCTTCTCTCCAAATGTATCAATCGTGAATAGTTCAGTGATTCAGTCTGTCATCATATTTCCAGTGCTTAATTCCCTGAACCATCTTAGTAGTACTTTACATCTTTGACTAATTAAGTATTCGAGACCAGAATACATTATAGATAAGGTCTTACCAAACTTTTGTATAATGCCAGTTTTTTTTCTTTTGATCAATCCACACAATTACTCTTTATTATTCCAAGTATCTTATTTGCTTGTTTAAACTGCAGCAGTACACTGCTTTTCCCACTTTTAATCATCACTGACAATTCTCAAATTTCTTTTCTCTCTGACTTCTGCAGCCGAGTGGCTTCCATGATGTAATTTACTTTAGGATTATTATACCCCAGGTGCATAACCTTGCATTTTCCAACGTTGAACAACATCTGCCATTCTTTAGACCATAAGATTAAATTACGTAAATCTACTCGCATACTCTGAATACCTTCCATAGAATCAACACTGTGGTAGATTTTAGTATCATCTGCAAATTTTAATATTTTGCTATTAACAGTATCATCAAATACCATTGATATAGAATACAAACAAAATAGGATCCAAAACAGAGCATTGTGGCACACCACTCAAAATATCACTCCACTTAGACATCTGACCCCCAATTTTTGTTGATTAGACTAGAACAAATGCGAAAATTAAACTTGTGACTAAAAACATTGTAGGCTTGGCAGTGTACCGGTTACTAAGTATTGGTACATCGAAGCAAAGTGAATCTCTTTTCTGGTCACTATCCGGCACATGCTTTTGGACGTTCGTGATCACATATTAGTAGTCACGTTCTTGTATCGCTGTTAATTATTTTGCATTATTATCACACAGTAAGCTGCAATACGTTGATTGCAGATTACACAGAATGGAATCGATCCTGTACAGCTGAGATATTCCAACAGTTACTACAACAATGCGACGTTGTCGAGCGATAACTTTCAGCGTATTTCTTCACTGAGTGCCATGTCCGCCAACACCTCAAAGCAGTTTGAAACGACGCTGTGAAGGCTGCCAGTAGGTGCAGTAGACCTCTGCACAGTACAGTGCTTTCTCTGTGTATATCCATTTTCACATTTCAACCCAGTGTAAAACCGTTTGCCAAATGTCAGTGCCTCAATAGGTGCCTTTTCTTTGCGTAGCTTACTGCATTAGGATTAGAGATTGTGACATTTACAAAATGCAGCCAATGCTGATAGTTATTTAATGGCTGTTCAGTTCAGTTGTATGATGCCTTAGTGTGGTTAGAGTATCCAGCTTGTGATCAGAACATGCAGGTTTGACTGCTGGCCATACTACAGTCATGTAATGATTCTGAGTAAGTTGTTTATGCATATGTACCAGGACTGGAAGTGGGAAAAACGAAGTGCCGGTATGTGCCTTTGTCACCTCCCTTTCTCTTCTGTTGCCTAATATTCGGATGATTTTTGTCATCATCTTCTTAGGTGTGTTACACAAAACATACAAATTAGCCACCCCCTTCTCCAAATAATCCCGTCCTATTAACTGTTTGACGGTTTCTGGTGCATTCTGAGTTGAAAATCACACTCTCCATGATAGCGCTGTTGAATAGGTTTTCACATAATCATGCAAATTGCATGCATTTTGATCTGTATTGGCCGTATGGCATACCAGTATGGTGTTTATCAGAAAGGAAGCGTCGTATAGTTTGGAGCTGATGCAGGAAGTGCTGGTATGGCATACCGTACCATCCCATACCCTCCTACTTTCAGCCCTGATACGTACCTTTGTCAGCTACTGTAATTTCGTACTAGCTAAGGGCAGTGATGCTTTGCAGGTGGAAAGGTAGCATTGTAAGTGTGGTATCATGTTTTAAATTCCATTGTTACTGGTATAACGTGCTGTGCTATACTTTATGAAATTATTTAAACTCGTTTTTCCTTGGCTTTTCAAAGGGTGGAGAACTCGGAGACTCGCCCATGCTTCACCAGGGTATTACACTTATTGGTGAGAGATTTGCATGATAATAGTAATAATCATGTTCGTAATTGTAGTCATTATCATCATAATGTACACTGTTATCATGCTGTAAGGTTGCAAGTGATAATTATTGCCTGTTTCATTGCATGTTCCACTGTGCCTATATTTCTGCCGCTTGTAAAGTATGTGCATGTATAACATTGCGCAATAGGTTTTATGGGTGTGAGTAATTTGTGCATGTATGTCGCCGGTGTTGTCGCATTGTTGATGCCTCCAGTCATCAGTTGACAGTGTAGTTGTTATGCCCTGCGTTCTGCAAGTTAATGTACAGCAGCTTACAGTGATGTCGACGAAGGGTCATGTTTTACTGCTTGAAAATATCAGGTTTATCAGCAGTAGTAGTAGTCTCGTTGTATAGTTAACTACACACATTCCACTGTGACAATCTGCTTTGTTCATCACATGCTGTTTGTATGTACAAGAATGCCGCTGCATGTGGAGCAATACTGTACTAACTGTTGAAAGTGTGATGTATTGTATTTGATGCATGTTATGCATCTTTTTTTCCGTCCTTATGACATTATATCATATTATTGCGTCGTATTATGTGGATTTTTAAGAGTCTGATAATGGGCCATTTTAATACATAATATACAGAATCAGATTTGCTAAAGAGAAGTGTGTAGTGCATTAATGTAGTGGTAGGGCATCAGGCTCACAGTCAAGGTATGAGTTCAACTGTCTGCTGTTTCACTGTCATATAATGACCACATGTGCCTTCATTGTCAGCCAGTATTATTTGATACTAGCCAAATGGTAGTGGAACAGTGTGGCTATGAAGGTAACTTTGAGACTGGCAGAAAGTGGTGGCATTAACAGTCTGCTGCCCACTTTTTGACTATATCACTTGTGAGCTGACTGCTAAGTGCATGGGATGAACTCTGGCCCTAACATTTGTGTCAAGTATGGTTGTATCTTTGCGTTTTGAAACAGAAGTTGCTGCAGAGGCGTACGCTGCACTTTTATGAATGTCGATGTAGATCGTGGCTTACTGTGTAACGGTTGTTTTGATATTTTTAGACATCAAAGTGAGTAAGTAATGACTGTTGTTAAGTACTGTAATTATGATTTGATTCATTGTGTTTTAGCGCTTCACTTGTTCATGATTCGTGTGTTTGCCGTATTTCTGCACTTAACATTGTACAGTTAGTAACTGCTTCTGCCAACTTCAGTGGAGTAGTGTGTCTGTCTGTCTGTCTGTCTCTCAGTATGATATTTAAAAAATTGCTAGGACTGAGGAATTGATTCCATGTTGCAGGCCAGGTTTCGAGGTTATCAGTTAGGTTTAGGGCAGCAATAAGTTGGCAAAAGTATGTGTGCTCAATGAATTCTTTCTTTTCTGATGACTTACACCGGTCCTTTATTAGGCAAGTAACAAAAGCTAGACTGCGTGTCAAATGCTGCTGACGTTACATAGTCTAGATTGAACATAGTCTGCAGCTGTTCATATGTATAAAGAGCTTATATGTCAGTGCTGTCAGTGCAGACCAGAAGGTAGTTTTGATTGGCTGAAGATACTTCAAGGTCTTATTGCAGTTATGTGCTCTTGAATGCTTCACTACACCTGGACGTTGGTCGTTGCTACCACCGCTGTCATTTTTTTCTGCTCAGTGTCTTTAGCCTACCGAAACTTCATTTAGATGATATTATGTTTATCAGTTAATGTTAGTTATCAGTTGTTCACACTAGGCTTAAAATGTCTCTGTTCTGCCAATCCTTCACAACAGAGGCTGCTGATGCCTAGACTCTGGATGTGGGAAATGTTGGACATGAACATATGACACTGGGACTTTTTTTTAGATTTTTAATGTTTCATGGCTTTGTTTTTAGTCATTTTTATGCCTTACACTTACCCAAATACTTACAGTTCAAGTTTTTGTGTCGTCCGACGGACGTCCATCTGGCTGTCTGTCTGTCCATGTGTAGTCTGTTAATATCTGATCCAAATGACACAAAAGGGATTTCAATGAAACTTGCCACATAGAATCATCATGTGAGTGGGAATTGCTGAAAACTTTTACAAGGTCAGAGTGTTATAGAGGGCATATCGAGGTCAAATGCATTTTTCCAGCTGAGGGATAATCATCAACTTATGGCCGACTGTCTGTTGTCAGTCCATTAACATCTGTTTCACATCATGTGATAACTCTGTTCTTAGTGGAGAAATTTCAGTGAAACTTGGCACAGATATTCATTGAGTGGGTTGCTGAAAAGGTGTTTAAGGTCACTGGTTTAGAGGTCAAGGTCATGCATTAACGGTCTTGGAAATCTCGCGAGCTTGATAGCTTCTAAACCACTGAAGGGATTTAAACAAAAACTTGCGCAAATACTTACCGCAGTTGGGAGACGAACTGATTGCATTTTCATGGTGATGGGTTGAAAGGTCCAGGTCACAGAAACATGCATGACCGCGAGGCATGACCGTCTGGTTAATTTTTATATTTCGATTAACTGTGGTCATAGGCGTAGCCAGGATTTTCTCTGGGGGTGCACATTTTTTTCTAAAAAGAGTTGATGACCTTTTTTCTTTTTTTTCTTTTAGTCGTTCTGGTTAATACACAATCTAAAACTGCTAGATTAAACACTCCCACCGTCCAACTCTCCCCCGCCCAGCAAAAAATTCTTCACAAATTTGTCTTCTTGTTCCCCCTGTGGGTGGGTGCTCTTATAACTTACACCTATGAAATGACTGGTAGCATACCATCATCTTTCAGCTTCTTTTGTACATTGTGTATTATATTCTGTGTGATGATAATTTATGCCATTGTACTGCATGTTGTCATTTATATAGAAGTGGATATAGCATTTAACTACAGCAATCCTATCATATCATAAAGATGTGCATCTATAACACTACTTTATTTTCTACATTCCATTTATTTGTATTTTAATAATTTTAATACAGTTCTTTTATTTAAGTGCTTGATTGTGAATTGGGCACATATTGAAGTGTTTGAGCAACTTGTGTTGCTGCTGAAATGCAGAAGGTCACAAAGATTTATTCTTTTTTACGCTGTGACCTTTGCCGATTCACGGGTAGCATAGCACATTTTGGAGATCACTCGTAATCGTTACATTTTTAAGTGTACAATTTGTATGACTGGGAGAAGGGTTAATATCTGCTGTACACTTCCCAAAATTGTTGGTACAAACCATAATTTTACATTGCCAGTCTTTAATTTAATGCAGTTGGTTATAAAACTAAGAAAGTTGCAAAATAAATTCTTCATTTCCATTTTCTGACAGTACAGTTTTATCCTAGTAAACCTACTTTTTAGCGACCACATAACACATGAAGGTGTTCAGGATGTTCAGTTTTTTATTGTAGATGTTGCTTGTGTTTAGTAGTAATATTTGCACAATTGTGGCAGAAAAAATGCCAAGAAAAATCCATTGTACACTTCAGGAGCAGAGGAGGGGCATGAAAAAGAGTAATCTTTGTACATTTTGTAATATATTTATAAAATGTGAACAGATATCAGCTGTGTATGAATATTTTGATTATGCACACATTACATACTTATGTTACCTGTTATTGTGTGTATTTGGAGCCTTTTAAAGTGTCGAGCTGCTTTTTGACTGTTAAGTGTGATGTGCTGTTTTATTATAGCAATAAAATGTCACTGTGTTATTTTCTGACATGCGAATGTGGGTAATGTAGTGCGTGGCATTATGTCTTAACACGGATCAGATTGTGGGTCCAGTCCAGTTTCACTACTGCTGTTGTGACTTCTGACAATGTGGCATATAACAAGAACAACAGTTTTATAAGTGTATTCAAAGTCACTTGCCTGCCATTCAGCTGGGTGTTGGCTGTTTTGCAATAACTGAGTTATTGCGATTTTAGTATTTTACTTGATGACCTTGAACATGATGTGCTACGTGTTGCACTCGGCTCTGGGTTAATTTTTACCAAGTTTGACCTTCAACAACATATTTGTGCCTGAATTATAGCGTTTTTATGCTGATACGTTGTTACGCTGTGACCTTGACCTTTGACCTCTTTACCTTGAACTTTTACGGCACTTCAGGTGTCATGCGTTTAAACTCTGTACAAAATTTGAGCAAAATCCAATAATCCACTGCTGAGTTATTGATGATTTAGCACGTTTACGCCATGCAATTTAGGGGGTGGGGCACATCTGACAGACGTTTCTCACGGGTGCATGGACCCAACTTTACCAAACTTGGCAAGGACATAGAGCGATCATCGCAGCATTACAGTTTTGTTTCAGAGTTCGAATTGCTGCATTTTCAGACGCGACGGCTCAAATTTGAGTGATGTTGGAAACGACACCAAATTTCACACTGACCCCTGTGAAAATTAGGTGAAGAGTGGGCGATATCTCTGGACCGAACGTCCGGAATACATTTGATGGCCATCCACTGCGCGGCTGCTGAGCATGGTGTTAAGGAAGAAAGCACATTAGTAAAACTTAAGGACAATTCCGACAATGTGTCGGGCGGTCTGACAAATTATTCATACAAAAGATTAGTCTTGGTGTTAAAAAGTTTGTAACAGATAAGTGGAATCGTAGCATCGTGGAACCCTGTCTGACATTGCTGACAGTTAGTAGTTATGTTAATTTAACTGCACCAAGTAAAAATATTTTTTGAAAGAAATGGAACCGAAAATCAAAGCTTAATACGAGTAGAGACTATTGAGAGCAGGAAATTTATGGCGAGAGCCTATCCACACTTAGGCAGCAGTCTCACTCATTCACATTATCGAATTCGGTTGCCAGCATATGACCATCTCTAAACAAGAAGAAATGAATTTTTCAAGTACCGTGTTCGTTATTCTTTGGTGCAGCCTTGTAGTTGTAAACAAACATTATAATTACTTATCATATTGATATTTTCGTCTTCGGCTAGCTGATGTATGAAAATGCAGTTTTGTGCGAATGTTTTATAAACTTCGCTGAGATTCGAGTTTCGAGAGTCGGAACTCTAGTTTTTTGGAACCGCAAATGGCGATGGCCACGGAGGGCACATGTAAAATGTGGAGTGCGAGGGATATAGTTGTGGGAGTCTTCCGAATCGGTACAGTGCGCTATAACTGACCCATGTCTGCGCATGCGTCACAGGCCTTCAGCATAAGCACTGTACCGATTCGGAAGATTTGCCCTTACGCCAAGTACGTATCCGGTTCAAATTCGGACGAAGTAAAAACGAAATCAAGTCCATCCTTAAAATTAAGAAGTCATGACTTTTAATTAGCGCGTCCCCCGCACTCCGCATTTTACATGTGGCCATCGCCATTTGCGGTTCCAAAAAAACTCTTGAGTTCCGACTCTCGAATCTTGGCGAAGCTTATAAAACATTACATGCTGTGGACCTATGACTTTTAATTTTAAGGATGGACTTGATTTCGTTTTTACTTCGTCCGCCGTACTTCATTATAGGCCTATCATTAGGTGTCAAGATACTTTGGACTCGAGACATATCGGCACTAGTGCCGGCGTGTCTTATGGACACTTCGGCACCAAGGAAGACATTTCGACAGTGCGACGCCAGGCAGCACTGGACCAAGCCATGGCAAGGCTTGCATAATAACGTGAAATAGGCTTATAAAGCAGTGTTATAATATCAACGCGTGGAATATCTGTGCGTCCTAGCTATATATGCTTATTTAGTTACCACCAATCGGATATTAAATTGCATTGACTCTTACATTATAAGAATCATAAATTGCCTTAAATTGTCAGATTTTTTGTAGTTCATGAATAACTTTAACCAAATAATCGAAAACTAAAATTATTTATTTACTCCGACTTGTAGTAAAGAAAATCATTTATGTACTCGAGTGTGAACGTTTCAGTGTTGTAGTCAAGACCAGCTGTAACAAAACTAAGACCAAGACCAGCAGTGCCAAGAAGACCAAGACCAGCTCTCTCGAGACCAAGACTGCAGGATTTCAGTCTCGAGCGGTCTCGAGGACTACAAGATTGGAATGTGTTGCAGTTCAGTTGCACGCCAGTTGAAAGCTGGTCAAAAACCAGTTGCATACCTGTTTGAGACTTGTTTATGTTTCTCATGTCATGTGTGACATGAAAACCCAAATAAATTTTTGCGATAATGAACATGGAGGAAGAAGATGCATGTGTTATTGCACTGCACTGATAATGTCTAATTCAAGTGCAGTTTCACTAATAACAACAAAGAAGAAACGGAAACACTCCATCAGGACATAAAAGTATATTCGACAGAAGCAAGTGTACAGAGTACACACTAGTACTCTTCTATTTGAACTTGCAGCCTACGATGCTTTGGTCGGGTCGGGTTGTTTCAATATTCCACTGTGCTATGGTCGAAAACCCGCATGGACCAGTGAACTTGTTGAAAACAAGTTCAATCGAACTTGTGGAGTTACATTTACAAGGTAGAATATGGACTATAAACCTGCCAACCATCAGTTTTGAGACCAGATATGAGGTATTTGTAGAGACAACTTATAAAATAATTATTATTCCATTACTGTCGTAAGTTATTGATTCCAATTCTGACATAAATTCTTAGGGAATCACCTTCACTGAAGCTGAATAGTGAAATCGCAATACCATCGGCAGTTTACGAATATAAGACAATGTTGTGGTATGTTAGCTACAGTTGAGCTTGCTGCAATCGTAGATTGGAAGATAATGGCATCGAGAGAAGGGCCAAGGGTGGCAGGTTCAGATGGGACTGATTTTCAGCACCGAGAACGTGTTGCGAGTCACTACGAGACGAGTGCTTCGTACAAACTGCGTCTGCGTTACGTCATCTACTTGCATCTGCTGCTCGTTGCACTGATGCTCGTCCGATTGTCTCCCGGATTATTTCTGCTTTTCAACACACAGCCACCGAGTGTTTTGCGAGAGCTGGAAATGCCACCAGCGCAGATGTGGGAATTTGTGTGGCTGATGACTGGCATTGCGTCACTGTTTGGTCTGATAGCTCTTCGTCGAAATCGAGCATTCCTCGTACAGCAGTACTTAATCGGCACTGTTCTGTTTGGTCTGGGCCCTGTTGTCTATGGCATACTTTCTATGATAGGTGACCTTCTTGAGTACTGGGACACTCGAGAGACTAAGGTAACGTTCTTTGGGTTTCCCGCAGTTTTGCTGTGGAATATGTTCCTGGTTATTGCACTTCAGGTTCATGCATTTGGCCTGTGGTTTGCATGGACCCTAATAGGTGCATGGAAGTCCCGTGGACTTACAAAGAAAAAGCAGTAAATAATATGAGTAAGAATAAGAAACTTTTTGACTCATATTGCATTGTTCTTCTGGCATAGACCCATTCTTTTAAAGGAACAATTGACTTTTGACATATTTTTGCATTGCATACAAGACTTTAGAGTTTAGACTTCAGCTGTTGTTTGTTGGTGAGAATTGAATTCCAGTTTATAATGAAGTTGTCATTCAGAGAATGATACTCATCATATTGACATTAGGGATGTGACGGATTCCGAATCCGAATCCGACGGAATCCGATACTTTTTCCAAAATCCGAAATCCGTCGGATACTTAAAATCCGATCATGTCGGATTCGAAATTTTTGAGTCGGTCCAACTCTACAATTATTTTCGTAAATAACTGACTGAGTAGGGCGGCACACGGCAGTTAGCCAAACTGCTGCCGAAAGAAATCGCCACCATTGTGGATGACAGCATAAATAACTTTGAATAACAGTACATTGATTTGATTGA
>Ga0049105_1000092_pt1 | contig 19521 bp, 7 predicted proteins | sample WorMetvaBAHAMAS1_FD_61260 | JGI IMG/M metagenome (GOLD analysis project Ga0049105, IMG submission 61260) | Worm MetaG Olavius vacuus BAHAMAS.1 | ecosystem: Host-associated > Annelida > Digestive system > Unclassified | place: Germany: Marburg | collected 2013-04-09
CACCAAACACATTATAGGTCATATCGGGGACGATTTTTACAGGTCATATGACCAAACCAACAGTGTCAAAGCACTGAAGGAAGCCAGTTGGTCTTTCAGATAAGGCTTGAATCCCACCAGTGGTGCAGAACAGAGGAGAGAGATCGACCGGCAATGCTTGACCACGTGTGCCTCTGTCACAGAACAGTAAGTAAGTAAGTAAGTGAATTTGTGTTCGCGCATCAGTCCTTACAGCCTAAACTGTCACGTAGGCGCTATGCTAGTGTTTTGTATGCTCTGCAGAATAACGCTGTCTTTAGACGCGCACAGAACTGAGTCAGTGTCAGTGATGGATCACGAACAGACAATGGGAGTGAATTCCAGAGTGTTGGACCAGAAATAGCAAAACATCTTTGGCCGTATCTCGTTGTTCTGGAGCGTGGAACTGCAAGGTCATCCCGAGCAGCTGAACGGAGGTGACCACGATTGGCGGATTCAAACACCGGTGAGCACGGTGAGCACCGGTTTGGTACTGGTCGAATGAGAGTGATGATGCCGTACAGTTGAGAAGGTAGACGCGGGTCTGACCAGTGGAAAGTTATGGCAGCCTACTGCCGCGTTGTAACTGCTACCACCCACCTGTGTGCTGACCATAGATCTGTATAAATATTCATCCCGATGCCGTACTTCCTATTCACGCCGTATCATATCATGTAGCCACGGATATGCCCCCCCCGCCAAAGATGGCGACAAGTTCCGGTCTATTTTAGCGACAATCTACAACAAATCGCAACTCGCGGAAAGAAAGCATGTGGCACGCTATTGGTTGATTAACACTGCGGCAACGGCTGTTCCATTAAGCGCGCACCCCTCTCCGTTAGTTATTACAACGAAATTAGCGGCGGCCATATTTGGAGGGGGCTGTACGGAGGAGGTGTTCTGTCGGCCCAGTACTGCCCCTGTGGTGCTGACTGCCTAGAGACCGGCATCAGCTCCGATCCCTACGTTCGACTTGTGAGTAATGGTATTGCCTTTACCTTTAAATACCTTTTACCTTTACCTTTATTGGCGACTAGTGCATGTCTGTAGTGTGGCAGTGAAAGCCATGATAAGTGGCGGTAGTGGGCCAGTGGAGAGAGCCTGGTCCACAGTTCACACGTGTATTTACAGTAGGCTTTAATGTTGGATCATCCTAGACGTAGTTCGGCGTGGACAAGAAGGACGATCATATCCGATGTAGTGACGCTGTACTGCACCGCGAGATAGTACTTGCTGTTTAGGCAGCTCTGAAAACCCCAGATTGGATTCAAGGTAACCAGTTGTCGGGAAACCTGGAATGTCGGGAAATTGACCAAATGTCAAGGAAGTGTCGGGAGAAAACTTCATGGGGAAAAAGTGTTAATTGCTAACTTTCCGTTTGGGGCTATACCACTGTTTAGTAGCGTCGTGCATGCGTGCTTGTTATATTATACTCTTAACTATGATGTCGGTAACCACAACTTGGGTAGGAGTGCCACGAGCAAAATTCCTAGATGTACGGTACATCTTGGAATTTTGCAGTGCCTGGACGATGGCCGTCCTGTCGATTATATTAGCCGTACATATATGATGCGCAAGGCACAGTGACCATGGCCGATTGTCCGTTGATCCATAAAATTAAGGTCGGACTCACGCTTCGCTTAAACTCTTTACGGCTCTGTTATGTGTCAAATTTTACCAACCAACCATGCCTCGAGTGAGTGAGTGGAGTGTAGCAACTATAGCGTCCACCCACTCAGATGCATCATGATAAGCCGTTTCGGATCTGCCTTTCATTCGAAGGCAGGGCACCTGCGAACAGCAGACAAAGACACGCTTTTGCCCTTGTGACCTTGACCTTGACCCAGTGGTCTTTATATACGAACTTGACCCAGATATTTTGAAGATGTACTTACATACACCAAAAATGAACTTTCTATGTTCAGTCTTTGAGAAGTTATATCATCACAGGCAGACAGACGCACACAGCCATATACGACTGAAAACATAACCACACTGCATTCGCGGATGGTAAATCTGTAGCTTCACGAGGTCGCATACAGTACTTTGTTTGATTATTCGATGGAACAGTATGCTATACTCTAAGTAAGTAAGTAAGTAAGTACATGATTTATATAGCGCCAAAATCTTAGAACAATCAGGGCGCGTGGACAGAGGTATTCTAGGCAAGGTGGGCAGCTGAAATGGGGTAGGCTGACTGAAAGTAAAATGTCTTTAGATGACATCTGAGAGTAGGAAGTGACTAAGATACGCGGATGCTGACATGTAGTGAATTCCAGAGTCTGGAAGCGGAAAATCGAAACGTACGAGATCCAAAAGATAGGTTGTGACGGGGGACCAAAAGCTGATGAGAATTGGTTGAGCGCAGAAATCTCGTATGCTTTTTACTTCAGAAACGAATGAAAGACACGTTTGTTTGCCGAGATCACGGCGTTTCTGTGACTTTTTGTTCTGAAACGAACCGTATGTAATGTGTCTACTACTACTGCTACTTAGTGCGACCGTAGCGTCACACTGGTGGCATCGAATGCGGTTACCAGCACGTCGTATTGGCGATAGACTTAACTAGCGGCTGTGGCCGCCCGCGCGCGACAGCGGACCTCCCTGGCTGGCTCGGCTCGGCTTGGCCATGGCGCTTCATCGCCTGGCTTGCAGAATAATACTCGGCGGGTGAGCTGGGTGGGATCGGGGACGCGGCAGTGCCACGCCGGAGCGGATGGGCGGGAAAGATGGGGAACGTCCGGGAGAGGGGGAGTCTCACTGCCACTTGCCCATCGAAGTGAAGCCGGTGCTTGCTTTCTGCCGCGGGCAGAGGCGGCGGCGGCGGATCTGCTAGCCAGGGCCTCGCCTCCCCCGGCTCATCTCCCCACTAATGCCGTTCACTACCCCTCCCCACACACTCCCCCATTGTTCCCCTACCCCACCGGCGTTTTCCGGCGTGGAATGTAATAACGAACGGGCGGTTGTAGTCGGTGGGGTGTGTGGTGGGGTGCCACCGTGGTGGGTGTAGTGGGGACCGGGCTCAAGTCGATGCAGCGATGCAGTCCAGTAGCTGAGTAGTCCACAATCTTCGGCAGCTGCGATATTTTCAGGCGCGTTGCTGATGCCATTTTCTTGCTCCGGTTTTGATTATTAAATATCCGAGATACGTTGAAGTATATTAAATTGTCGATAATACCGGTATTCGGGACGTTCGCGCTCCGAAAGTCTTACCTCTGTATGCTGCGTACGGTAGAGGCGTGGTCTGGAGCCGAAGGTTATTAAACGGCCGGGGTGTGATCGCTTCGTAGCATAGGTGCCATTGGGTTCATTGTCATTTGTTATTCCGTTTGGCTTTCGCCGTCGTGGCGCTCAGAGCGTTTATACTATACCAATACCACAGTCCCTCTTCCCGCCTGTACGCCAGCAAGGCTACGAGTTGCCCCGCTTTCGACGTTCTCGACTGCTTCTCCCAGAAGATTTCTTCCTGAAGACTTATTGTTTGTCTCTAGAACTCTCTGCCTGTCGCATTACGTGACAGAGATATCTCACTTGTACAGTTTAAGAGACTTTTGAAGACACTTTGGTTTGTAAAGTAAAATAAAGTAAACCGGATATAGCAGTTCGTAATCGAAATTACTACACCGCTACGGGAAATCACATGCCATATGAGATCACACAGTGTTACCTGCCTCCCAGCAGAGGTGACTTTCCCGCCTTTACCCCAGTCGAAGCTGGTACTCGATTTAGCGACCCCGGAGGGATGCAAGGCTGAGGTTTGTGTAGGGCTGCGGCGCATAGTGACTGTTTCTTTTTTGCGCTGTGTAGTGTGTAGAAATATTCTTACTTACTTACTTTCTCGTTACGTATAACTAAGAGCGTTTACTCTGAAATGTGTCCTGTTTACTCTCGTACTGCAAATGTAATCTCGCTCTGTTAACTCTTATTAAACACAGTCTGTGGGAAGGAGGAAGGTTAGAACGTATGGCTCGTATGTAGCAATGCTTGGTACGTTGACTGCAGTTTTATGCTGTTTTAGTATTTTGCACCGATATTTTCGGTGTTGTGGATATATTCGTTTACAGCAGTTTTACGAAACAGAGAAACAGTAATAGGGAGACTGGGTATAGTAGGTAGTTACTTGGTCGATAATACGAATGAGGACACAACCCCGAGTGCTGTTTCACGTATTCATTCATTTGTGCATTGGCGCGTTGTTGCCATCGATTGACCTGACCGTAGAGCTGATTGCTGTTGTTTTATCTCGTGTTTGTTCAATGATTCTCAGCGTGATCGGAGTCGAGATGGGTTTTTCCGATGGGCGGCATGACCGCCTATACCCGCAGAAAAATGGATGGCGTGGAGGTCTTTTCTAAATGCCTTATTTGTGACGGGAATTCAATTTTTGAGGTGCAATTTGTAACCGAAAATTTTTCCAGTATGTTACTCGGTACGGACTTAGAAATTGTCTGCCCTCTTTGTGTTTGTATCTGAATAACTCCAAAATTTGAAGGCCCACCTCCAAATGTTTTTTTCAGAAATTTTCCAATACTTATATAAGACCTTTGCACAATACTCCAACACCTTGCACCATTTCTGGGTACTGCCACCCCCCTGAAAATTCGCAATTTTCGACTCCCTCATGTACAAAATGTGTAAGGGGTTGGTGTCCTAGGTACGGCGAATTTTTCAGAGGGTTCAGTTCAGACTGGCATAGCACGAGTGGTATATGTGCGTAAATTTGTCCGCCAGGACGCCCAAAGTGGGCCTACCTGAAAATTTGATCCTCCTGGCCATTGGGGGTGTCTGCAGGTTATGTAAATTTGATATCGCTGTACCCAAGGCGCTCAGGTATGGCACACGTTCTCAAGGAATCTCTCTGTTTTACCTGCACACCCCGCGTTTATCCGCTAACGGAATGAACCATACCTGCCTTTGCCTTCCCAGCCAAAGCTGGTACTCATTTACCGACCCCGGAGGGATGGAACTCTGAAGGCTGAGTTGGGTATGTGTGTGTGGCTGAGTATGTGTACGGATTCTTCAGAAAATAGGATACGTGTGATATATGCTTGAGCTTTGGAGTGTGTGCATGTTTTTGTAACTGGTCAAAAAACTCACAATCTGTGCATCTCTGTGTGCTAACCTTGGTGGCGTGAAAACGGTGCTGCCACCAAGCGAATGTGAATACATAAACGACAGCCGAGCTGCATAGCCCATGGTCTGTGTGTTCTAAACGGGCATGCGTGTAGATCACGGGGGAACAAGTCCCCCAGAATTTGGAGTGGGGGATGCTAATGCAAATTGTCTCCCCAGATTTTATCATATAGATACAAAAAGGAGCGTTCTGTGGCCTTCAAAATACGCCAAACTCCGTTTTCGGCAGGGGCTCGGCTCACGACGCTCCCCTAGATCCGCTAGTCGTCTGGGGAGGGGACACCTCTTCCCATACCCCACTCCACTCGGCACGGATCTACCTTCGGCGCTCGCCATGCGTCCCCCAGAATTCCAGCCAGATCAACACTTATGTTAACTAGGGTCGGTTTTGTAGTAGCGGTATGTAGCGTTAGTTATTTGCATACCGGTATACTTTCTCCTGGTTGATTGCTGGCTTCCACAGTGTACTATTTATGACTGTCCAAATTATGTCAATTCGTTGAGTGGGCGTGGCCTTTTAGTGGAATACTATTATACTACTCTGATCTACTTATAATTCACAGTAGCCACACGATCTCTCAAATTTCGATGAATTTTCAGTTTCAGCAAGTTGACGTGTTTCATGCTAACAGCTACATAGACAGTTTGCAGTGATTTGTCATAAATGAAGGCACTACGAAGATATGAATACAAGTTATATTCAAAACAATGCAAAATTGGAAACCACGAATTTTTTTAACGAATTTTACAAAGCGAACTGTACTGCTGGTTTTGTTTTGTGTAGGTAAGTAAGATCTAACGCGCAGCTGAGCAACTAGTGATGACGTCTGTATATCTGTATGTGTAGATGGACTGCCGTCGAGCGCGTTGTCGTCGTCCGGTCCAGGCAGTGCTCCACCGCCGTCCTCCACGCTGGACAACTTCGCTCCGCCGCCGCCGTCTTCGTTCCTGCCGCAGCAGCAGCCGCCGTCGGCGTCTCACGGCGCCAAGCTGGCGTACCCGAACTGCGGTCCTCCTCCGCCGACGTCGTCGCAGGGCCCACCGCAGCCGGTGCCCGGTGCCCCTCGTCCGGTGATGGACGGCGGCGCTGCGATGGCCGCCGCCGGTGGATTCATGCCGCAGCAGAGTCAGGTGTTCGTGTTCTCGACGTCGATGGCTAACCAGGCGGCGGAAGCCGTCGAACGTGGTCTCTGTCGGACGATCATCGACTTCCACATTGAACAGCCGCGTACCAGGCAGTTCTTACAAGTCAGTGTCGTTCCTAACTCCAGCACCTGCCTTGCTGGCTTCCTCTTTCTATATGATATTTGCTGACTTGACTGCAAGGCCGTAGCCAGAAATTTATTCTTCCACCCGTTACCTTCACTTTCCTTTTCCTGTCCCTTCTTTTCTTTTCCCCTCTCTTTCCCCACCGTGAAATTACCCTTGGAATCCAGAAAGGGATTTAGGGGAGTGCTGTTAGGCTGCTTCCTCCCCAGCGGGGAAGAACGTCATTTGCAGCCACCAGATACGTTTCCTGGGCTCTGAATACACCAAAACTCCGGAACATGTTGATTGACTGCAAATATAGTCCTATTTCTGTTAAACAAAATCTAGAAACTGAAGCAGAAGCAGACATGGCTGTTTCTGAATTTACTGTTATGTTACAGTGTAGTCGCTCACTAAATTCTATGTGATTAGTGTTTTGAAAATCTCTTTTTTCAGTGTTTGTTTTATCATCCAAAACACTCTGCTGGTTATGACCTTGCAGGAGTGTACCTTGATTGGCTCAGTGGTTGAGGTTTGATGCCCTCTGAAATCGTAGTGAGTCGCTGGTGATGTCGGGGAGTGCATCTGGACAGAATTGCTAAAAGTCATATTATGCTGCAGTACATGCTAAAACTTCACAGTGGGCTTTGCACAGCATTACCTTGAATACAGATGTCGTTCCAGGCAGAATGATCGTGCAGCCGAATTGTGCCTTGTAATCGTTAATTGATCAAGTGCAATTGATTCTGACCAAAAACATTAAAATGCATATTGCATTCTGTGCTGCAAGAAAACAACAAGAACAGAATTGTACTGGGCATGAAAGAGAGAAATTTAACATCCCGCACAACACATTTTAGGTCATTTCATAGATAAGGAATAGTTCTGAGACCGGTGGCGAGCAGATGTGAGATGTGGAGAATAATTTCTGTGCATCCGGAGACAGATCCCCACCGTTGATCAGCCAGCATTTGAAGGAAATGAAATAGACGACTTGTCGAATGAAATTATATTTGTGTAAATTATTAATGTTACTACACATCTGTAATTAGTGGCACAAGATCCCGTTAACCAGTAAAATACAGCATATGACTGGGCCACTTTCCTTTTTTGACCATTGTAGAACGAGTTGTTATAACTGAAAATTATAGTAAAGTCTTCATTACGCCACCACTTGCCCTTGAAATGATATTAGAAATATCAAAATTATTGTTGCATTTTAATAGCTTCGTAGATCTGGTGCAAAAGGCAGTGCAAAAATTACTAACATCTACAGATATGCGAGTAGATGTGTAGTACAGGATGATTCTCGAATATCTACACTGTTAGTTAAAAACCGCTTTATTTTTGCAATAACATTGTTAGACTTTTTTGTGTTGAAATAATTACTGGCACACATAACACTCCAATAAATTTGGAATAAAATGACATCGGAATCGTTGATCTGTCTTGAAGGTGTCTTTATAATGCCTTGTGAAATGCGGCATACATATACATGTCATAACCAACATTAGTTACGCAAGTTTGAACATCATCATTATTGTATCCAACATTTGAACAAGAAATTGATCGCAGATTGAGGCTAGCCGAAATTAGATCAGGGTCAAACGTAACGCAGTCGCACAGGATTTGGTACACAGCCGAAGTCAATCAGACAATTCAAATCGAAGTATGGATGTGTTCTATGTCTGGAGTTCAGACCCGGAGTCTTTATTTCGATGAGCTCCGAAAATTCAGTAGGGTCCTTGCCCCAAGATAAACATATATGAAAAAAACGTTCGTGAAGATGCAGTCAGTTGATTAGAGATAAAAGCAAAATTTTTTGAAGAATGCCCGATCTTGCCGTGTTGAAGAATTCTTCAACAAGTTGTGGATCTGGATCCATATGAGAATGACTTCCAAACTAGATAGATAGATAGACAGAGCAAGGTTTAACGTCCCATCAAACACATTATAGGTTATATCGGGGACAGGTTTTTACGGGTCAAATGACTGAAGTTTAAAGTTCAGAAATTTGAGTCCCATTTGGTATTTAGAATAGAAGAATACATTGTATAGGAAATTTCAGCATTTAAAAGCCAATTTTGTAATGTTTTTGTTCACATAAAGATGAACAAAATGCATTGAAAAGTCTGGAAAGAAGAAGTAATTTTGTCGTGGAAAAGTCTGGAAAACCACGGTCAGATTTCTGTGCAAACCCTGACTTCCCTACTTTTTCAGGATGCAGACTCGTTACTTGTGCCTCGTTCGAAAAACGACCGATCTCAACTAGCGACACTTTTTAGTTGGACCTTCACTAAACGTTAACTTATTTTAGCGGATGAACGCGGGGTGTGCAGGTAAAACTGTGAGATTCCTCGAGAATGCATGCCATACCTGAGCGACTTAGAGGTGTGATCATGACAAGGCGCTATACAAATCCATGTTTACCTTACCTTACATAGTTACTTATGTCAGTCTGTTTTGTTTAAAGAATAAATGACGCTGATGGTGGTAGTACCTCATTAATTAAATGTATATTTCTGCCTGTGTACTTCTTGGGACGTTATCATGAACTTCTTCATGATGCAGATATGAAATTGTTTAGAAGTATGTTACATAGCACCCACTGTATTCACCAGTTACTTTCCCCACTGAAGTTTATACCAATGAAACTCTGCGCTTCTCACTGTGCTTTTGCCTCCCCTACTGCCACTATAACCTCTACAAACATTCATTTGTTTTGCGATGTATTTTTGATGGAGCATATTAATTGATTTTGTCGTTTGGCCCACTATTCAATTGTTAATTATTTTTTTCTTTCTCGGTTATGCTGTACTACAGTTACATACTAATGTTTTCAGTTATTTTTCATCATTGTTGCTATAGTATTGTGTGTCATGTTGTTCGCTCCTTGATGGTGTTTGTCTGTCAGGAAATAAAAGGATTACTTACTTACTTACTTACTTACAGTTTATTGTAGCCATTTGCTGACAGCTCTCTGTCTATGTGTGTTTGTGTACAGAGTTTATCAGCTGGAGGTCCTCACGCATCACAACAGTATGTTGGCCCACCGTTTGGTCCACCCGACGGTCCTCCACACATGGGAGACCCCGGTATGGGTCCTCCGCCGCCAGGCGATGGTGCCGGTGACATGGGCGGCGGTAGTGCGCTGGCTAATGTTGAACTTTGGGTCCAGCAGCAGAATGCCACATTACAAGAAGGTCCGTTCTCGCCGAGCTTTGGACCAACGTCACAGCCGATGCCGGTTGGACATCGGACACGGTCAAACGGCGGAGATGGTGGCGGGGTTGGACTGCCGCCACGCTGCTGTCCCGGACCACATCATCCAGGCGGAGAGTTTGGACCTGGTCCTGGTGGCGATTCCATGTTTGGACCGCAGCCGCCGCCAGGCTACGGGCTTGAACACCAGCATATGATGCGGAACATGGGCGCTGCACGGGTCCCAGATGAGAACCTGACCCCAGAGCAGCTACAGCGACGTGAAGAGCAGCTTGCACAGCTGCAGAAGATCAAGCAGATGCTGTTTCCCGAGAAACAGGGTGGCGGCTTTGAAGGCGGGCCACCTCCGCGGTATGCTGGCTGCCCACCACCTGGAATGTATCGCGGTCCAGGACCACCGGAAGACATGCCACCACATCATCACATGATGGGCCAGCCGCCGCAGCGGTTCATGCATCCCGGTGGCCCAGGAATGATGGTTCCACCCGGCGGCATGGTCGATCAGCCAGTACCGCCTGATGGCATGATTATGATGGGCGGCATGGGTCCGCCATTCAATGAGCCTGGCCTACCAGCAAACTGGGACATGATGACCAATGAAGAACGTGAATGGTTCCGACTGCAACAGGAGTATTACATGGAGCAGAGGCAGAAACGCCAGATGCAGTTACAGCAGATGGCGGGCGGCCAGCAGCCTCCTCCTGGTTTCTTCGGAGACATGCCTCGTCAACCACCTGGTCGAACTTCTGGACCACTCTCGCCTGTGTCACCTTCCTTCAACGGCGCATCTCCGAACGATCCCCAGGGCTACTTTTTTCAAGGCCAGCCAGGTGTGAACTTTCCGCCCGGTCATCCGAATTTTCCCTTGAATGGTCCTGGCGGTCCGCCGAATTTCAATCCGGAGTTTGCTCATCATCCTGACGGCGGCCCATTTCCACCATATGGCAATCCGATGATGATGCAGGAACCAGGTCCATTCCCCGGCGGCCGATTTCCGCCGATATGCGGTACCAATAAGCCAAAACGAAAACGAGGCAATACAGCCGCGTGTATGCCGTGTCCTGGTGACAGGCCGGGTGATGATATATTTCGGCATCTGCAGCCAGCGCCGTCTCCGCAGCAGTTCTGTTCGTTGAATCTTTTCGATGGCCAAGAACTGACTATAACAAAACAGTTAAACCTTGCCTACCAAGAGCCGACAGCATCGTCGTCGCCGACCACCCAGCCGCCCTCGTCAACGCCGCCAACCTCAGCGCCATCACGGAAGAAAAAGAAGTCCAACAACGATATACGAGTGAAGTCGGAAATGGCAGAAGCCGGAGCATTAAGTCCCACTGCTGGTCCCACTGCATCTGAAGCCGGTGATTTGTCGTCTGACCGGCCGGTAGTCTCACCGTCGGTTTCTTCATCTGGTGGACGGTCCGGTGGCGGTGGTCCTATTACATCGGCCACTCTTGCTAGCCTGGCGCGTGGTGTTGAATCGCTTCAGGACCGTATTCAGGCGGACATGCTGCGTGGCGGCCCATTCGGGGCCGTACAGATGCCGGAACCAGATGAAATTGGAGAAGGCGAGGAGAGACGATCGAATACTGGTGGTCCCACGACTGATGCCAGTCGAAATCAGCGTTGTACAGGTGAAGGAGGTCCCCTACAAAATACTGAGAATGTACCCACGTCTGACCAGTCACCTACATCAAGTAGTGTCACAGTGAAGCAAGACCCGTCAGCATTGTTAAGTCCGCAGCCAGCGCAAAACGACTCCATTCCATCGTCCGGCAGAATGGTAACCAACACGTCTCGTCCTTCTTCCGTTCAGTCCCCGAGCGGCATGGTCGGAAATGCCAGCGTTCAGATCGAACCACGTGCACCAAACACAATCCAGTACTTGCCAACGCGGCCGCCCACGTCATCAGATCTTGCAGAACCAGGCGTCGATCGCTGCAGTATTCCACCTGAAGGTGGTGAAGTTTTCCGCCAAGTAGGTCCCGGTCAGTTCTGTCCAAATGGCCCAGGCATGATGCCACCTGGTTACGATGGCCCAATTCCTCCAGGTTATAATGGACCGATGGGTCGATTTGAACCTGGGTATGGTGAACCATTGTCTCCAGGCACAATGGCTAGTCGAGGATGTGCACCGGTACAATTTCCGGGCGGTGACATGATGTTTCCAGATGGTGGTCCTGGTGGTCCGGTGCCGTATTCAGATGGACCGATGATGCACTCTAGTGCTGGTCCGGTGCCATACCATGGTGGCCGTCCGATGTTTTATCGTGGCGGCGGTCCAGTGCCGCCTGAAGGTGGTCCCATATACCGACCAGGTCAGCCATCTGGTATGATGGTTCTTCCTGAGTTTCGAGAAGGAGGTCCAGAACGTCATGGTCCACTTATGCCGATGGGTGGCATGCCACGTCCAAGTCCAGGTGGTGGACAGATGGTAATGATGGGTCCTGGTCGTCCCATATTACCTCCAGAACAGCCTCCAATGCCGCCAAATCCAGCTCCGACTCGCAGCCGTAATGAGTCAAGGTCAAAGAAGTCCAAAGAATCGAAGCGACGTGCCGAAGCAGCGGCAGCTGCACGCCAGAACACAGCAATGTGTGACGATGCTGCAGCTATGATGTCTGGACGACCGGATCAGCGTGGACCACCGGGTCCTTATGGTGGACCTGGATCCATGCCTGGACCTCCGATGGGTTTTCCGCCGACTGATGGTCCGGGTGGTATGGTCGTCGACAGGATGAGGCCTGGACCGATGATGATGGGCCCGGATGGCAGTCCGGGAATGATGCGGCATCCGGGTGATGTGATGATGATGAGTCCCGAAGAGTTTGAGATGTTCCGGTCCAGTGGTCCTCCAGGAATGTTGCCAGGTGACGGCCGAATGCTTGTACATCGAGGAGCCGGAGGAATGCGGTCCAATCAAGGAATGATGATGATGATGCCTGGAAAAGGAGGAATGCGTCCCATTGATGGGGAAATGATGCCAGGTGGACCACAGATGATGATGCCGCTCGGACCGCATGAGATGGAAATGAGGGGAGATCCAGGTATGATGCCAGCTGGAGAAATGAGGCCTGGATCTGGAATGATGGTAATGAATGAAATGAGAGGTGGACCCGGAATGATTGGTCCAGGTGAAATGCGACTTGGGCCCGGCGGTATGATCGGACCCAGAGAGATGCGTCCAGGATCCGGCATGTTGGTCCCTGGCGAAATGAGACCCGGATCAGCTGCCATGCCTCAGTCAGAAGGAAGACCCGGATCTGGAATGATGGTTCCGGGCGACATGAATCCATCTTCGGTACCGGCAAGTGATCCACATCGCCCGGGATCTGGAATGGTAGTGATGAGCCCACGAGATGACAGCAGTGGAGGTGATGGAAACAAGCCACGGCAAGGCGGTGGTAAAAGCAGTGTACATCAGTCTTCTGACGGCTCGCGGCCAGAAAGTGTTGGCAAACGGTCAGAAGCTGAGCTGATGCAGATCTCCGCCGATGCTGCCATGAGGATGGGTCAAACCATGATGGCACAGGGCGGTGGCAATGTCAGACCAGGATCTAAGTTACAGGTGCCTGCCGAAGGAGAGATGAGGCCAAATTCTGTCGCCGGAATGGAACTGATGGATGGAGGAATTCGTCCTGGTTCTGCAGCCATGATGGGACCTTGTGACGGTCGAGGAAGGACTGGTGCAGAGATGATCATAAGCAGTGATGGGTCGATGCGTCCAGGATCGGCGCTTATGATGGGCATTGGTCCTGGAGACAACATGCGGCCACGATCAGAAGCAATGATGGATCCAATGGAAATGGGAATGCGACCAGGCTCGGACATGATGATGCCGATGGGTCTTGGCGATGGATCACGGCTCAGCGGTGGACCGGTGATGATGGGCATGAACTCCAACGAAGGACCCATGAGACCGGGCCAAGAAATGATGAGCATGAGTGTTGGAGACAGGAGGATGCGGCCTCCTTCCGCTGCCATGATGGCGGGCATGGGTCCGTCTTCAGAAGGTGCAATGATGCCAGTCGACCCTGGCATGATCATGATGGGTCCCGGCGGCGAAGGCATGCCAATGATGGGCATGAATCCGGCGGACTTTGATCCACGCAGCTGTCCACCGGAGATGATCAGTGCTCAACGTATGGGTCCAGTGGGTCCACGGATGATGAGTCCAAATGACCCTGGAATGCGGTACGACGGAGCCAGTCCGATGATGCCAATGAGAATGAGCCGACCTCGTGGCGAACTCGATTTCCGAATGATGGGAGGAATGGAACCCAGTGTTCGAGGTGTGCAGTATGGTCCTGGCATTCGAAATGGTGGAGTGTATCCGCAAGATCGACAGTCGATGATGATGATCATGGGTGGTGGAAGTAATGCTGGTCCGAATCCTGGTGGCCCAATGGCGTCTAATGAATTTGGACCTGGCGTGGGTCCTCCGGTAGCCGGGATGGGTCCAAGTGACGGCGCCCAGTTTCAGCAGTTTCAGCAGCAGCTCTATGCGACAAAGGGCCATCACCCGCAGCAGGGCCCCGGAAGTCCGATGATGATGATGATGGATTCTCGAGCCGGTGGTGGTGGCGGAAACTTTCCCGGATTCGACCCGATCCAGAACGGCCCTCCAGTTCGATTTGGACCACCAGGTTCCGGCGTAATGTGATGATGAATATAAAAATTGATCTAAAAAGTGCTCATGATGGCCAAAGAGAGCTGCTGTGACGGAGGCTTCTGCTCGATATCTAGACTGACGTTCGAAATAAATACTTGCATATCTGTCGAATATGCCGTGGCATGTACCATGCGATGACGACAGCTGTTGAGTCTCGGTCTGTATTAACAGCCTACATCATCAGTCGGAAGTTCGTCGCAGAGTTGTGAAGTCACCTGTGCAGCAGACAGTGTATTGTGATACGTTACGTTCGATGTTAGTCATGTCTCCAAATGCCGCGAGACAGTCTGATCCACTAATCAGCCGTCAGCACCGACCGGAAGCTCGCAGACTGTCTCTGTGTACATAGCTGCCAGTCGTACGGCCCACCGCTGATGCGGGGTGGGGCACCGCACGAGTGCGACCGTTGACGTAGAATATTTAATGTTTTGGTTTTTAGCTGTATGGACAGGCTGTTCTGCTGGCTGTAGGCTTAGCGTTATATTATATAGCCGCATCTCTCAGTCGTTTGTCAACACGTAGTTGTCGAGATGTGTTTTTCGTTTGTGTACAGTACAGTATATAGTAATCATTGCAGTGCGAGAGTAGCTGTGAATGGTTGAACAACGATGATACTCAGTGAATATTGACTTTCGTCTGTGACTGTGACCGAGACCGGGACGCCACTGTAGTCATAACCCGCGCAGATCATATCGTAAACGTCATCATGTCTGGGTCTCGTCGGTGTCGTATTTTGATTTTCGTTCCAAAACCGCTGCGAATTTCTGCAGGGGAGCTCGAAGCGGGCGGATATCAGGCATTGGCATAGGCTGCAGCAGCTGCAGAAGTGGCCAGTATTGCAGACTCCGAAAACTCGGCACGGTACGGATATGTCTATATATTTTTTACGAGATGCTGGATTCTGCGACCTGTCTGTCCGTGCACCGGCTATAGCCTCGAGGATTGCAGCAGACATCAGCCACAGTCGAACAGTGCTGTGTGTGTGCACGTGTGTGTGTGTGTATGTGGAAAACCGTGTAAAAACAAACTGAAATAATGATTTCACATTGTGCACACATATTTCGACACCAGTCAGCAGTGTACAGCCGCCACGTGCATGCAGCGATGATTGCGTATTAATTAGCCTGCGTGTGCACTGTTCTCACTCGCCGAGATTATGGCCACGATATTGGACACATGCTCGCTGAATTAATTATATATCATGCTATTTATTCGTAAATTTTACGACGATGACGATCGTGTGCGATGACGTGACAATAGTGGTGATGAAGTGGACGATATCATGATAAACGTTTATGTTACAGTTGTTTTATCGTATTCGTGTCGGCCGCAGGAGCAGTCCTGTAGCTCTTCAAATGCATGTTTTTAAAGAGCTGTCTGGCAAAAAAATGCATTTGTGAAACGTGCAATAACGTTCTCTGTCAGTGACTCACACAGCCAGCTTGTTAGGCTTTCTGTCGGTTGCAGCACTCGCTTGCAAATATGCTAATTCATGCAAGCCGCTGTCCGTGAATGCGGAAAACAGCAGACCTTGAACCATGCAGTCAATACGTGCCAGTTGACGAAATGTGAAGGTGGATTGCGATCAACATACGACGTTTTAGATGACGGCCACTCAGATGGATGGACACTGCAGTAACAGTAGTGTCCTTACTGACTAGGCTACAGCACCGGCAAAATGAAATGAAATAGTAACTGGTCTGGTGGGATATGTCCTCAAGTTTCACTTTCGGGGGCGCATTCGCCTTTAGAGGACATCTATAAGTAAACTGCAGTATAACTATGACATTGAACGGTGTAACCGCCGACGCGCGCTATCTCTGCGGCAGCTGAGTTTCTTGCAGCTATAGTCCTAGCCAAAAAGTTGACTTATTACACGCCTAGGAGTTTTAGTTGTAAGCTCATTTTCAACTCGAAAGCCATGTGGTTCTGGAGCAGAACTGGATTTTGTAGATTTTCCCGCAGATAAGTTGTGAAGCCTGGCTATAGGGGCGTAGTTAACTTGCGAAGTTCAGAGAATCACTTTAAAGTTCAGAAAAGTTTAAGACAAAGTTCATAGAGATGTGAAATAGTTTCATAGGTCAGAATTCACTTACATCATACCACTTGTGTTATCAAGTTGTCGATTGCAGTAAACCTACACTAAACGTTTCCTCAGTGTTCGATAAAACGTCTACTCGTGGTTACAGCTAGGTAGTTTAGGCCCTATTATACTCCTGTTTTTACCGCGCTGGATGCAATAAAGACGCGGTCTAGCGATGAGAAAGCTGGTCTGTCTGTCCGTCTGTCAAACGCGTGCATTGTGACAAAACAGAAGAAAGATCTGTCCAGATTTTTATACCATATGAAAGATCATTTAGACTAGTTTTCTGCGAAGAAGAATGGTAGGTGTGGGGCGACCCCTTCCACCTAAAATTTTGGGTCAACCGGGCAACCGGCCCCCTTTAGAGCGAAATCGCCGATTTTGAACCGATATTCGTTCGTAGCGCCTCAGCCGTAACACCTAGCGAAAAAGTCAAACACTAACAGGAAGTTCACTACGCGCTTTCTAATGAGCCTAAGAGGATCATCCTAAGACCCCCAAAGCGGGTCTCAAAAATGCAAAGCGGCTGATTTCCGTCTAAAATCGCACTTCGCTTGAAGAAAGTCTGCTGCAGTTCCTTCGTGTGAAAACTGTCAGCGGCAAAGTTGTAACGTATTCATTGGCTTAACTATCCGTGCAAAAATGATTGGTGGGGTAGACCCCTTACTACCTGCAATTTTGGATCATATTGACCGTGTTGGAGCGAAATCGCCGATTTTCTAGCCCTTTTCGCTCGTAGTGACTCAGCCGTAACACGCAGCCAAAAAAGTTCAATTAGCACTAATAGGAAGTCCACTACGCGCTTCCAATGAGCCCAAGTTGAACCCCGTACGTTGTCCCTAAGCCCCCCAAAGGGTGGCTCAAAAAGCAAAGTGTCCCAAATTTGTCAAGCTGTAAAAACTCCGAAACGGTAGGAGATAGGAGTAGGATGTCATCACTAATAAGAAGTCGCATACGGGCTTTCGATTGGTACCGACCTCGATGACCTTGAATGATCTTGAACGCCGTAATAGCCCTTATTTTGCGTTTTTTCCACTGAATTTGACAGATTCTCAGGCCGATTATGTTACAGGGGTTGAAGATAGGCCTAGACCTATAATGTCCGTAAAATATTTTCTCCCAGTTCCAGAGTTCCATTCTTCCACTTTTGGCCAAAACTATAACGCACCCTGCAGCGCAGATTCTCTGCGATAGCTAAACATATTGTTACTGTTGTACACGCAGAAGACCCCATCTCTACGAAATTTGTATTCTTTGTTGATAAAAATGATTTATAGTAGGCCCTAGGCCTATTGAAGAGAAGAACAAAGCGTCACAGATTCGCAGCTTTACACCACATTGTACCTTGGGTTTGCCTGGTTAGGCCTAGTGATCCACTAATCACGGGCTATAACAACGTTGTAGAGATTAAATATCTGTGGATAATCTGGAGTCTAGTAATTTGCCAAGTCAATAATTCTGTCAATTTCCGAGTAATTTTTGTCTGGGGGCAGATTATTCCGTCGACTACCGCACTCGGTAACATAGGCGGAGCCAGAAATATATAGTACCTACAGGCTACAGTACCTACTACTAGGTAGGCTACATATGGTTAGAGTTGGGCTAACCCTGGAATTGGATGGTCGACGGGCACTGCTTATATTATTCAACATCTTAAAACTAAAAAGTCTTCAAACAACAAATCTCGGAACTAGGGTTACGGATCGAGGATGGCGAAGCAGGGGTGGCAGACAGAGTGGGGGAGGCGGACCTAGGGTGACGGAACGAGGGTGGTGGACCCATATCCTGGCAGACCGTGATGGACCAAGGAGCGGACTTCATGGAGTGGCGGACCAGTGGTACGTGGATGGTGGATAGGGTGACGGGTGACGGATGGTGCCTGGGCAGATCTAGAGTGTTGGACATATGGGCCGACCTAGGGTGGCGGACCTAATGGCGGAGTAAAGAAGCGTGTCTGTGTTTTCTGTTGGCGATTGGTCTGCCTTCGATTGTAAGGCAGTCTTGTACGCTCTCTACTTTCTAACGAAAAAAAACTATTATTAAACTTATTAATGCACTTTAATAAAATCCAACCCAACCCATCACACATACTACAATGCGACACAACCCATGGATGGACCCGACCCATGCGTGCCCATCTCTGATGCAGGCCCGACAGAATTAGTATGACTGGATACAGAAATAATCGCGTAAAACTGAAGCGATAACGTATAAAGTAGGCCTAATTAAACAATCGTACAGTAAGTGGTCACTTTAGTGCCTACTGTATAGGCCTACTCAGCCTAAATCGTACGACTGGTAAAAGTAAAAGTAAAGAAGGCGAATTTATATAGCGCTTTATTATAAGTCCTTATCTCTAAAGCGCTCAGATATGGCCCGCGTGTAAAAAGGTGTATGTGTCTGGATCAGAAAGGCGCAACCATCAGGGCTAGAAACAAGAAGCTGCGCTACCGCGAAGAGCACAGCGCGTCCGTCATGCTTAGTTGGTGCACTTTATGACATTTATCGGGAGACAATCAGCAGGTCAGCAGCTAATCAACCACTTTTACGTAATTGGCCACGAAAGTTACCGAATTCCGCGAAACAACGCATAATGGCCATTACGCCGTTTAGTGTCATTCAAGGTTACCGATTTTGGTAACTATTGAAAGCTCACATGCGACTTCTTATTAGTGATTAATACTTACTTGCCTCCTATCTTGCACCGTTTCGAAGTTATGGCTGATTATTGGTCAAATTTTCGCTAGAGACAGGTGGGAGTTTCACTTTAACGCCCTCACTGGGGGTGATTCCCGGCAAATATCCATATAAGCTATAGAGCGCTAAAATGAGATTCTTTGGGCTACATTTCACTCGCATAATGTGTCTGTGTATCTTCAACCACTTTTACGTAATAGGCCCAAAAGCTACCGAATTCGACGAAATAACACAAACTACACGGCCATTACGCCGTTCAAGGTCATTCAAGGTCAACGATTTTGGTACCAATCGAAAGCTCAAATACAACTTTCTATTAGTGATTAATAATAACTTACCTCCTATCTTGCACCGTTTCCAAGTTATGGCTGATTATTGGTTAAATTTTCGCTAGCGAGAGGGCAATGTCTTACTTTAATGCTCTTGCTAGGGGTAATCCCCTGCCAGT
>Ga0049105_1000093_pt1 | contig 19468 bp, 3 predicted proteins | sample WorMetvaBAHAMAS1_FD_61260 | JGI IMG/M metagenome (GOLD analysis project Ga0049105, IMG submission 61260) | Worm MetaG Olavius vacuus BAHAMAS.1 | ecosystem: Host-associated > Annelida > Digestive system > Unclassified | place: Germany: Marburg | collected 2013-04-09
CACTATGTTGCTGGATTCTCCATCAATAATTCCAGCTTTCACCGCATCAGCCACAGTCATCTGTCGACCAGATGACGGATCTCTGATGAGTCCGGTGGAACTGTCCACCAAACCACGGCTTACGGCTTCATCTAAAGTCACCTTTGCTTTTATTTTCGTAATATCTTCATCACGTTTTTCCGGAATGTTGAAATGCTGTTCCTGAGTTTTGTGTTCATCGATTACATTCGTATCAACTGCCATCATCAGCAAGACACCTTTTCCTGCATTTGGATCTGTCAGCTGGTTGCTGTAAAAGTCAACGAGGTCGGCGTTTATTGCTTCTGTTAGAGGTAGCATTCGCCCGGATTCTGGGTCGTGGACTTTGGTTGCTTGACCATCAACAACTCCTGATGCTACTGCTTCCAGCAGTGATAATTTCTTTCCTGTCCTTGGATCGGTTACCAGTCCTGTATTAGACTCTATAAGTCCAGCCTCAACTGCTTCTCTGGTTGTCATCTTCTTCTGCAATGGTGTTTTCTCTCCTATTTCAAGGCCCATTCGGGTTTTCATTTCTGAAGTAATTTTTCTGCTGCTCTGTTCATCTATGATGCCTTGCTTCAAAGCGTGAGCCAACGTGACGTGTTTTCCACTTGTGGGATCTACAATTGAGCTTCCTTCTGCATCGATAACTCCAGACTTCACAGCTTCATCAATTGTCATTTTAGTGCCTGTGACTGGATCAGTAACAAGACCAGTAGATTCATCTATCAAACCTGCATTGATAGCTTCTTCAAAGGTAAAGCTCTTCTGATCTCCGATATTCTGTTGCTCAACAGGTTCCGGTTCAGTAAGAATGAGACCAGAATGCACTGCTTCTGCCAGCCCCACTTGTGTGCCTGTCTTCACATTGGTAACATCTCCCGTGAAGCTGTCGATGATCCCACGAGACAATGCTTCATCAAGTTTCATTGTGTCTGCACCAACAGTGAAACTGCTTGTTGCATCAATCATACCAGCATCAATCGCTTCTTGTAGCGTCATTTCTTCACCCGTAACTGAATCCATGAACTTCTTCGTCTCACTGTTGTACAATCCTGCATTAATAGCCTCATGGACACTTAGTCCTAGTCCACTCAGCAGTGCAGCAAACAATGAAGTCCTAGTTCCTGTTACAGGACTAATCATCTCAGCAGTTTGTGCATCAACCAAACGTGATTCAATGGCTACATCAAGGCCAATCATACCACCCGTATGGTAATCTTTAACCAACGTATCTGCAGCATTGATGACCCCAGTGTCAAGTGCCTGTGCTAATGTTAGCCATTCACCGGTGACCGGATGTCGCACACGTCCTGTCTCTGCATTCAGCAACCCTTGCAAAGCAGCCTGCTTCAATGTCAATCCACCAACTGCAAGTGGACGTTGTGGCCGTACTTCACTGCACAGATCATCTAATCTAAACCGTTTGCTAGTCAGAGGACTTATGATCACCTGATGCTGTGTATCTGCAACTCTATTACGAATAGCAAAATCAAGTGTGAAACCTTCGTGTGTTGCAGGCAGCATAATCATCAGTTTCCTGGCATCGAGCATACCACATTCAAGAGTCTGTTGCAAGTTCATCATCACTTTCGTCTGTGGGTGAACAAACATGCATGAACTGACATCAAATAGGCGTTGGTCCACGAGCTCTTGCAGAGTTGTCTGACCTTCTGTCATATTAAAGATGATGCCTTTATCAACAGCATCCAGCAGCCTGAGCCAGTTTCCTGTAGCTGGATAAGAGACACATCCAGTGGCGAGGTTTACAAGGCCATTTTTACATGCAGTATCGAAGTCAAATACCTGTCCAGTGACAAGACTACGTACAGCTACATTAGACACGTCAAGAATACCACGTACAAGAGCATCAGACAAGCTGACAGTACTGCCAGTGCTGGGACTGCGCAGTAAGCAAGAGTCCCTGTCAAACAGATTACTGTTAATAAGATCAAACAAAGTCATGCCACGCACTGCACACAATAAATCATGCCTCACATCACTCTTATTACTCACCGATGGCAACGTCACTCTGCTATCAGTGGAGACCTCCACTGCAGCTTGTCCAGTGATTCCATCTGCTGACGTAGTTGTGTCCATCTCCTGTGTCTCATTTCCCACTTCTGACATCACAACTTCACTTCCATGCAAAGTTCCAGCACCTCCGGTTGGTGACGTGTCTTGCATTTGTTTTCCACTGACTGTCTGACGCGGATATTCCACTGGTGCAAGTCGTGCATCAGACAATGCATCAACTAGCAATGCTGTGTGTTCGTGTGTCTGATCTGTAATGTTGACAAACTTGTCATCAATAAGATTCTCATCAATTGCCGCAGCAAGTGTGCTCAGCTCACCAGAGCCAGGCATAATTAGTCGGCATTTCTCTGCATCAATCAGACCAGTGTTCACAGCCGCCTCAAAGTTCATTCTTGCTCCAGTGACAGGGTGAGAGAAATTCCCAGTTCTTCTGTCAAACAGACCCTTCGTACAAGCCTCAGTAAAGCTCATCATTGGAGGAACATACGTATCCAACACAAGACCTCTGTCAGTTGCTTCAACGAATGACATCCTCTGTCCAGTGTGTACATCGATGAGCTCTCCTGTGTTGATATCCACCATGCCGGCAGCAATTGCTTCATTCAAAGTCAACATTCTACTGCCATCTGGACTGGTCAGCAACGTCTGGCTAGGATCAAGCAATCCGGACTTGATAGCTTCCGTTATCTTCATGTGTTTGCCGGTAACAGGATCAACAAAAACTCCCGTTCTAACATCAAACACTCCACGATCAACCGCCTCATCTATGCTCAGTTTTGTCAACTTTACATCAATGAGGTAATTCTTGGTGATTGCCTCTCCAAGCGTCAGACGCTCTCCTGAATCTGGATCTTCAAAACGACCTGCCACAGTGTCGATCAGTTTCTGACTAATTGCCTTTTCTGTTGACATCTCCTGCTGATTAGCGTCACATACTCTTGTCTTTCTAGTGTCAATCAATCCAGTCTCTATGCCTTCCTTGACTGTCATCTCAACGCCTGAGAATGGGTGGGTTAGTTTCCCAGAGACTGGCTCATAGACACCTTGCTGGACAACATCAACCAAGCTAAGTCCTTTATCAGTCACAGCAGTAATGACCAGGCCTTCACAGACTGCTTCTTTCAGCGTCAGTGTCTCTCCATCTGGACTAATCACATCACCTGTGCTTGGGTCAACCATTTCACTCTCTACTGCCTGGTCAAAGCTCATCAACAAACCAACTGATGGGTACTTGAACTTCACTGAATCCTTGTCTATAAGACCTGTATCAAAAGCTTCTTGCACAGTCAGCAGCTCATGTGTCGCTGGGTTCTCAACCTTGCCAGAGTCTTCAATGAACAGTCCCATCTGCAGCACTTCCTGCAGTGGCATGTTCAGCTTCTTTCTGTCGCCTGTCCTGCGCTCGTCAGTCTGTTGGTTCTTATCATCATCATCATCAATCACAACCTTGCAGCTCACAGCATCTGACACAGACATCACAGGCATTCCAGGTATAGTGACTTCACAGCTCCGTGGATCAATCAGACCCCTCTGAATAGCGTCTTGCAAGCTGACTTCTTTCCCATCTACTTTGATGACCTTCTTTGAGCCTTCAATAATACCACTCTGCACAGCTTCAGCCAGTGTCAGTCGAGTGCCAGTGTTGGGATCAACTAATGTGCCATCAGCAGTGTTGTAGTAACCCTTCTCCACTGCTTCCTGCAAACTCAAACTGGTCCTGCCAGCTTTCAACTGTGATTCTTTCAACATCTCAGCAATGGTGATCTTTCTCCCAGTAGCTGGGTCAGTCACAATCGAGTTACTATCAAGCAATCCTGTAGCTACTGCAGCTTCCAACGTCAGTTCCTCTTTGGTATGTGGATCAATGAATACATTTGATGATGGATTGTACAGTCCTAATGAGATGGCTTCATCTACAGACATTAGCTTGCCTGCCGATGTTGGCATCAACTTGGCAGCAGTAATTGCTTCCTTCAGTGTCATCACATCACCCGTATGAACATTAGTCACACAGGCACTTTCTGGGTCAAGAACACCACAGGAGACAGCACGCGCAACTGATATTGCTCTGCCAGTTGCGGGATCAGTGAAACAAGAATTATTGTCAATCAGACCGTTCTCAATGGCAGCAGCCAGTGAAAAGAACTTGCGACAAGACGGGTCGAGGAACTTAGCAGTTGTCTCATTCAGCAATCCAATATCAATGGCAGTTACAATGGGCAGTGGTTTGCCAATGACAATATTTCGGTCAAGAGCATCAGCCAATGAAATCACCTCTCGCGACGAGTTATCTCGCACATAACCAGATGCTGCATCGATCACTCCTACATTGATGGCATCTTGTATGCCAAGCACTTCACTGCTTCCAATCTCATGAACTACTATTGACTGGGGGTCGAGCAAGGAGCGAACCACAGCTTCATGCAAAGACACCAGCTCGCCAGATGATGGGTCAAAAAATTCACTGGTTTCCACTTTAAAAAGTCCTTCATCAATTAGCTGCAGAAGGGTAAGTGGACCTGAGAGTGGTGGATTCTCGAACATCAGTTCATTCAACACTGCTTCTTCAAGTGGGATGTCTCGACCCTCAGAGTCTCGCACCATTCCAGTATTGAGATCAATCAAACCCATCTCCACCAGAACATCAAATGCAACTTTATGTCCAGTATGCGGATCTCGGACCATGGCTCGCGATGCATCTATCAGTCCAATGTCAAGAGCTTCTTCCAGGGTCATCTGACGTCCAGATGCTGGATCAATCACTATGTTTGTCTTGGGATCGTAAATTCTGTCTCGAATTGCATCAGTTATTGAGTATGTTTTTGAGCCTTTCTCAATGCGGTCAGCAGCATGTTTTGGTTCAGTTCCGTCGAGACTTATATGTTTATCAGCAACCGATGGTCCTTGCTGACGAGCAGGTGGCTCAGCTACGGATGAACATGCAGTAGTCAATCCGAGAACAGCTTTGTTGACGGCATCGACCAAGTTCACTGCTTTTCCAGTATATGTATCAACCAGTTTGCCAGTGTCCGGGTCCAGGATGCCACGTTCAAATGCCTCAGCTAGTGTGATGTCAGCGCCAGTTGCTGGGTCAAGCAGGCGTACTGACTGCCTGTCAAGCAGCTTGCTTTCAATAGCTTCAAGCAGACTGATCTGCTTTCCAGTGTTTGGATCGGTAACTCTTCCAGTAGAAGGATCATATCGTCCATCAGCTGCCAGTTCACTTAATGTTGGAATTCTATCATCCTCGCGTATGAATCCCTCACGCATGGCCTCTGTGAAAGTCAGCTGGCGGTTGGCTCTTGTGTCCATGAACGTTGTATAACCGCTGTCAACGATCTGTCTACGTACTGCCTCCTGCAGAGAAATGGTCTCATCCTTCGTCGTATCTGTCACTACTATCTTGCCAGTTGCAATAAGATTCAGCTCAACAGCATCTCGCAGCTGCATTTTCTTTCCAGTACGTGGATCTTCAAAGAGACCAGATGTGGAATCTGCAAGTCCACTAGTAAATACTTCTAACAATGTCATTGAACTCGCTGAGCCCAGTTTTTGCTGCTCTGCACCAGGCTGTTGCCTGTCCTTCAGTAAATCACTAAGCTCAACTATCTGCAGTGCTTCTTCAGTGTCCTCATCACCTCCTAGTTCCATCTTCGTTGACTGTTTGAGATCCTGTGCCGTTACCGGTACTGCTGTGTCCATCATCCGTAGTCCATCATCAGTCTTGTGATCGCCAGTGTCACTCTGCAACACACTCAGCGTTAAGTCATCAGTTAGTCCAACACAATGCAAAGCACTAATCACATGCACAGCATCAGTAGCAACAGGTAACAAAGGTGAGGAAGATAGATGACTTACCTGGGCAATGTCGACGACTGCTGGACGTGTTGCTGACTGCAATGTTCTCTGTGTGACAGACATGATGGTTGCTGTTCCATTAACTCCAGAAGTATCACCTTCAGATGCAGGATAACGTCCTGATGTGTCGATCAGACCCGCCGTCACTGCTTGCTGTAACGTCACCTGCCGTCCACTCACCGGGTCAGTCACCAACCCAGTTCGGACATCAAGTATACCGGACTTGGCTGCCTCTTCTGCTGTCATCTGTGGCCTCATCTCCATCTCACCAACATCGTGTTTCTGAGAAATAATTAATCGTGACTGTCCAGCTTCTGACATGCTGATACTTTCACCACTGTCCAAGTTCACAATTCTGCCACTCTTTCCATCAACAATGCCCGACTGCAGGCCTTGAGCCAGGCTGACTGGCCGCCCAGTTGATGGGTCAACGATCATACTTGCCTGTCCATCAATTATTCCACGAGCCACGGCTTCACTGACTGTCATCTTTTGACCACTTGATGGGTCTGTCACCAGCCCTGTCTTTGTATCGATCAGCCCCCTACTGAGTGCTTCATCCAATGTCAATGGCTCACGTGTCTGCGGAACAAGTACCCCAGAACGGACTGCTTCTTCAACACTGACTACTTTTCCAGTGGCAGAGTTGCATATCTTTCCACTCTTTCCATCAATTATGCCCGACTGCAGGCCCTGAGACAGGCTGACTGGTCGCCCAGTTGATGGGTCAACGATCATACTTGCCTGTCCATCAATTATTCCACGAGCCACTGCTTCACCGATGGTCATCTTCTGACCACTTGATGGGTCTGTCACCAGCCCTGTCTTTGTGTCAATCAGCCCGTTACTGAGTGCTTCATCAAACGTCAGTGCCTGTGGAATACCTTGTCCAGAGCGGACTGCTTCTTCAATAGTGAATTCTCTTCCAGTGGCAGAGTTGCGTATCTTCCCACTCTTTCCATCAACAATGCCTGTCTGCAGGCCCTGAGCCAGGCTGACTGGCCGCCCAGTTGATGGGTCAATGATCATACTTGCCTGTCCATCAATTATTCCACGAGCCACTGCTTCACTGACTGTCATCTTCTGACCACTTAATGCGTCTGTCACCAGCCCTGTCTTTGTGTCAATCAGCCCACTACTGAGTGCTTCATCCAGTGTCAATGGCGTCCGTGTCTTCTCTGGCATGACTATCCCAGAACGGACTGCTTCTTCAATAGTGATATCTCTTCCAGTGGCAGAGTTGCGTATCTTTCCAGTCTTTCCATCAACAATGCCCGACTGCAGGCCTTGAGCCAGGGTGACTGGCCGCCCAGTTGATGGGTCAATGATCGTACTTGCCTGTCCATCAATTATTCCATGAGCCACTGCTTCACTGACTGTCATCTTCTGACCACTTGATGGGTCTGTCACCAGCCCTGTCTTTGTGTCAATCAGCCCACTACTGAGTGCTTCATCAAACGTCAGTGCCTGTGGAATAGCTTGTCCAGAACGGACTGCTTCTTCAATAGTGAATTCTCTTCCAGTGGCAGAGTTGCGTATCTTTCCAGTCTTTCCATCAACAATGCCCGACTGCAGGCCTTGAGACAGGCTGACTGGCCGCCCAGTTGATGGGTCAATGATCGTACTTGCCTGTCCATCAATTATTCCACGAGCCACTGCTTCACTGACTGTCATCTTCTGACCACTTGATGGGTCTGTCACCAGCCCTGTCTTTGTATCGATCAGCCCCCTCCCGAGTGCTTCATCCAGTGTCAATGGCGTCCGTGTCTTCTCTGGTATGACTATCCCAGAACGGACTGCTTCTTCAATAGTGATTTCCCTTCCAGTGGCAGAGTTGCGTATCTTTCCAGTCTTTCCATCAACAATGCCCGACTGCAAACCTTGAGCCAGGCTGACTGGCCGCCCAGTTGATGGGTCAACGATCATACTTGTCTGTCCATCAATTATTCCACGAGCCACTGCTTCACTGATGGTCATCTTTTGACCACTTGATGGGTCTGTCACCAGTCCTGTCTTTGTGTCAATCAGCCCCCTACTAAGTGCTTTATCCAGTGTCAACGGCTGTTGTGTCTTTTGTGAAATGACTACTCCGGAACGGACTGCTTCTTCAATAGTGATTTCCTTTCCAGTGGCAGAGTTGCGTATCTTTCCCATCTTTCCATCAACAATGCCCGACTGCAGACCTTGATTCAGGCTGACTGGCCGCCCAGTTGACGGATCAATGATCGTACTTGCCTGTCCATCAATTATTCCACGAGCCACTGCTTCACTGATGGTCATCTTTTGACCACTAGATGGGTCTGTCACTAGCCCTGTCTTGGCATCAATCAGCCCACAACTGAGTGCTTCATCCAATGTCAACGGCTCATGTGTCTTCAAGCCTGAAATCTTTGTACCACTAGTAATGCTGGAAGTCACAAAACCACCGTTCTCATAATGTACCCGAGATGAGCCAGTTGCCAAACGAGAAGCAGGTGCTTGTATGGCACCATCACCTCTGTCATCATGCTCTGTCCAATCTGCAGTTTGTTTCATCTTGGCTATCAAACTGTCCAACTCCTCGACTCCCTTTACAGGCTCTCCCTCAATGGTATGTTGTTCAGGTGTAATACCATTTGTAACTACAGCAGTCCTTGAACCAGTCATGACGTGACCTTCACTCGACACAGCATGTCGTGGTAGTGAGGAAATATCAACTACCGTTGTTGTCTCTACTTTCCTTGTCAACAGCTCTTTGCTCTCCAGGTGCCTGCTACCAGCCACATTTGTGTCGCTCAAACTGCCAGTGCTCTTCCGATGACCAGACCCGGTTTCCATGAGAAGCTGAGAGCCATGGTTGGATGCATCACCATCTGCTGCTACAGCTGCAGAGACGAGACCACGCTGGACAGCTAATGACAGTGGCATCACATCACCGGTAGTTGGGTCACGATAAGTGCCAGACTGTAGGTCAATTATTCCAGCATTCACTGCTTCCATCAATGACAGCTGCATCACAACACACACAGCAGTAACGCCACCATCTTATCAACAGACAGTAAGACTCAACAACACAAAAGCCTACAATTATAATGCTGAATATTTTGTATAGCTGCCATAGCACTTCCAAACAATAATGTCACATGTCGTTCAGAATGCTATGGCTGCCCAAGACAAAACATCAGTTCTGAGAAATAACTAAAAATACCCATTATGCAATGTTACAAATTTGCAAAAATTCCCGATCCAGATCCAAATCACTCTCCAAATCTAATCATTTCTTGTCACAAAAACTACCCTGCAAAAATATTTCATAAATATTCCTCCACGACTTTTCACATATTCCTGCTTACAGAGAGATGGACAAGGCAAATATGTGAGCTCATGGGTGGAACAGCAGTTACCTGTCGTCCTGATACTGGATCCCTGACACCAGTGATATCTGCGGCCTTCACTGGTCTTGCCGTTCCTACAGTTGTGTATGCTCCAGCAGGCAGGTCATCATAATCACCTTCCGCAACCACAGAATAGCTGATCAGGTTTCTTGCAATTGCTTCATCAACTGGTATTTTTTCTCCAGTGACTGGATTAATATAGACTCCTTGCAGCTTGTTAAAAAGTCCTCTTCTCTCAGCTTCAACGAGATCATACTCTTTGCCAGTTCGTGGATCTTTGACGGCAGTCAGCATGTATATCTGTTTCTGAAAGTCATCACCAGTCTCCCATGGTGTGGTCTTGGTCACTGCCGCATCCACAGGCTCAATGATAACAAGTCCAAGACGAATTGCTTCATCAATTGGAATCATCTCATCTGTCTTCATGTTCCAGTATGTGTTACTTGCCTTGTCGATGATTTTATGCCGAACAGCATCTGCTATTGGTATTTCTTCTCCAGTTTGTGGATCAATAACTGACTTTATCCGATACGACTGAGTGTCATGCACAACTGCTGCTGGTCCTGGGCCACTAGTGTCATGGTCATCAGTGATTATATAGCCGCGAATGATTGCTTCGTCAACTGACATCACTTGGTTGTTGTACAGATCGTAAAACTGACGCAGCGCAGCATCAAGCAGATGTCGATCGATTGCCTCCGCCACTGTCAGCCGTTCCTTGCTGTGAGGATCAATAACTGCCACGATGTTAAATGCCCGTCTTTGTAGTGATGCCGCTGGTGCCTGGTCGGCAGATGACGTCTGCTGCGCTGTCTCAGCAGCAATGAATCCAGCTTCATATGCTTCGTGCAGTGACACTGTCCTACCAGTTCTACTGTCAATATACAATCCATTCTCTAAGTCTAGAATGCCTCGATTTACCGCTTCTTCTGGACCAACCATCTCACCTGTTGACAAGTCTTTCACACTTTTAATGGTGAACAGCATGCGACCACGTTCAAACTTCGACACCCTGGCAGTCATCGTTAGATCACCAGGACCTTCCAGAGGCTCGGCACGGATCAAGCCTCGTTCCAGGGCTTCAGCCAATGTTATAGCTTCTTCAGTCACTGGAACAATGTAGATTCCACGAGCCATGTCTAGCAGACTTCGCGCCTCAGCCTCGCTGGGTGTAATGAATTCACCAGTCACTGGATCACGCACAGCTCCAATACTGTATGTCTGTTGAACAACCATCTCATCTTCTTGCTCATCTCTGTCACCCACTACCAGACCAAGAGCAACCGCACGCTCTAATGGTAGCCTCTCACCTGTCCGCACATCTATAAACTCACCTGTGGCTGCATCAAATATGCCAGCATCAACAGCGTCCTTCACTGACAGTTCTAAGCCCGTCCGAGTGTCAATAACACCTTGAACACTGATTGACGTTGGCAGAACTTCACTGCTCATCACTCCATGAGAAGACCTAATAGTACTAAACCGTCCATCGACCTCTCCTCCCGTCAGTGTTACTTCCTCCTTCTTCCTCTCAACATCGAGCAGTCTGCCTTGAATGAGATCGTCCCTCACTGCATCAATCAGCGGCATGTGGATGCCACGACGGCGGTCGACATATTCTCCGTGTGTTGGCACAATAATGCCGGCATCAACAGCATTGTCCAGTGACAGCCAGTGGTCAGACACCGTGTCAAGGACCGAGTCTACACGCAGTCGGAACGTCTCACTGACGCGTGTTCTACGATCCACTCCTTCACGACTGACAAGCACTTCTATGATGAGGTTGCGTCCAATTGCCTCACCGAGATGCAATGCCTCGCCAGACACCGGTTCTTTGATCACTCCGTTCATATCCAACAGATGACGATCAAGGGCAGCAACAAGCTCCGGCATTGCTCTGCTCGTCTCATCAAGCACCTACATTCATACAACAAGGCATACACCTTTCTAACATCAGCTCTCACTTAGCCCACACTTAGTAGTGGGTTGCAAGAACATTATTTAATAATTAATAACACTTCATCACTTTTCAAGTACTATGGTACATATGCAAAAAAGTTAACTGGCTGATAGTGGCTACTTAAATTTAAGTGCCATTCAACAGCTAACATATTACCGTATTTATTAGCATGCGAAGTAGTTCAAGAGAGTTTTGACAATATCAATTAAACTGGACGTCCTGCAAGTAACATTGGGTTGTTTTGCTGCAACGCAAGTTATAGTCAAAGTACTTGCGTCAACATTACGTCATCAACAGCCAATAAGTAGAGATGTGCAGAATCACTTTTAAGTTACGTATTTTTATGCACAAAATTATGTCAAGTGTAGAGTTGAGAGCTACTTAAATACAAGTGGTTAAGTTGCTATTTAAGTGACATTCTTGTAACCCGCCCTTAGTGTTAACAAGCTTAACAAAGAGGTACCAAAGTTTTAGAAACTACAAAAGCAGTAGTTCAGAACAATTCATTAAGATCACGAAACAGCAAAATATAAATAGTTATAAACAGTCACACTTAATTAGCACTCGCTACTTTTGTAGCTTACTTTCTGAACAATCTGCACAAAGATTAAACTATCAATCTGTATCAAAATTATAGTATGAAAGTAAAAGGATAGCATCAGCTCACATTAATACCAACCTTAGCAGATCTTGGTTCAATGAATCCGCCGTAAACTGCCTCAGCAAAGTTCATCTGCTGCTGTGTGTACGGATCAATAAACACTCCAGTTTCCACATCGAGCATCTTGCTTGAAATGGCATCCATGAGACACACGCCACGTGCATCATCATCAACTGACGATATTGTCTCTGTGGTTCGCGTGAACTGTATAATACCATCATCACGCATCTCACCAACTGTCCTACATTCATCCACTGTCTGGCTCAGTCTCTCTTCTTTCTCCTCTGTGATTCTCAGCTGGATCCCACTCTCTGGAATGATCACATAGCCATTACGGATGGCAGCATCAAGTGGCATCAGCACCTCAGTTAGTGGCTCAGTAAATGTATTATTTCTAATGTCTATTAGACCTCGGCGGATGGCTTCTTCAAAGCCGATGCCAACTACCTCCATGTCACCTTCTCTCAGCGGCACGGAAACATATCCTCTCGTGACTGCTTCCGATAATGACATCTCCTCTCCGGTCGAGGGATGTCGAAAATATCCAGTGTTTGTGTCAATCAAACCACGTTCTACAGCTTCATAGAACGAAGTGGTTGAAAAATCTTCAGGTCTGCTGGGATGACGCTGCTGCTCAGTAGAATCTCCTTTCACAGTCGTTGTCTTTGTACTTCTACTAATGTCTATCAGCGCTCCACCTGAAGTTCCCTTCGCAACGTCAGATCGAGACAATCCACGCTCTGGTATGTAGCCCTGAAGAGCCATCTCAGTCAATGTCAAGGTCTTTCCAGTTGCGCTGTTCTTCACGTCTCCACTGTGGAAGTCCATCAAACCGGACTTCTCAGCGTCGGTCAGTGTGATCGGATGCTTTGACGCTGGATCTATAATTACTGAACAGTCTGGGTCAAGAAAGCCTACATCGATTGCCTCTTCAATCGTCATACGCTGATTCGTTGTTGGGTTCCGTATGCGACCGAGTGGCACAAGCAGAAGGCCAGTTGTCAGAGCATCATTCAGAGTGATTACGTCAGGAACCTTCATTCCCACATGGCGAAGTCTGTTGTCAATAAGGTTCTTTATGTGTGAGTCAATTAGACCACGTCTCATCGCCTCATCTGCAGTCAGCAACTCACCTGTCCGTGTGTTCTTTATCATACCTGTGTTCCAGTCTATTTCAACCAGACCAAGTCTCAATGCCTCGCTCGCTGGTATAGCCTCACCTGTCCGCGTGACAATCATTCGTCCATCAGCAACATCACTGACCACAGTCTGTTTCGTGGTTACAGTGAACTCTCTGGCTGAACTTGGAATTTGTGGTAGTTGTCGACCTTTACGTCCTGGGGTACCACCGCGTCCACTTACAGGACCATCACGGCTATCAACGTCCATTGGAGTTGTTTTTCCATCCACAGATGTAGTCGATGAGGTGGTGACTGTTTCCACTCCTGTCACAGGAGTCGTTCTGCTTGCTGAAGATGTTATGCTGGACGGTAGTACAGGAGAACGCGAATGATCTATCTGTGGTGTGGGACTAACTTTTGAAGGAGTCTCTTTGTACATTCCAGGTCGTTGAAATGCAGTGCCATGAGAGTCTGTGTCAGTCAGCTGTGGTAAGTGTTTAGGTGGCTCCAGTGTCGACTCCTTGGTTTCTGTCTTCTCAACAGTAGTCGTAGTTCTCCGTGCCATACGCAGCACTCCGTCTTCGACCGTTACTGTCATTGGTTGCGTTTCTGTTGAAGACTGCACAGTTTTGCTATCGCCACCCTTCTGTGGTACTGTTGCAGTGGGAAAGCTGTCAGTGAGTGGAGCTAAAGCAGCTGCTGCCAGTTCTGTCACCTTCTCCTTCAAACGGGCATCTGCCTCTGTCGCCACATCAGTCTCAAATGCAGACTGGATGAGTGCCAACCGCGCCACGTCAGTAAGAACAGGTGCACCAGGTAGACTTAGCAAACCGAAACGAGCAGCATCTACAGGTGCGACATGACGCTTTGTGTCAGGATCACAGAAATACAAAGACTGCCGGTCAACGATTCCGAGCTGTATTGCACGTTTAACAGGCACTCGCCGACGATCGCGTGGACTGTACACAATTGAAGCATTTTCACGCGTCAGACCACGTTGTATGGCATCGTCTATTGGCAGCTTTTCTCCAGTTTCTTTGTTCATTAGACTAGTGTTGTCTGGTGGACAGCGGCTCACAATAAGTCCGTAGTTCATTGCCTGCAGTAGTGTCAGGTCAGCAGCATTGCCGTCACCTGCAACGTCAGCTGACAAAGTCATCTTTCCAGTCCGTCCGTTAACAAGTCCATCAGCCAACGCCTCTGTCAGTGACATACGTGCTCCAGTTTCCAAGTTCACCACGACAGTGACATCACCAGCAATAACTCCACTACTCACCGCATCAGACAATGTCAGTTTCCGACCAGTCACTGGGTGCAGCAGTCGGCCAGAATCTACATCAAATAATCGGCAAGCAACTGCATCTTCTACGTTCAGTTCAAGCTGCCAATCAACATCCGGTGAAAATCGGGGATCCAGCGTAATGTTGGCAGCAGAAATTCGTGACATATCCAGTCGACCAGTGTATACATTAATCAACTGCCTGTCAACAGCTTCGTCCAGGCTACACACTCTGCCAGTTCGTAAGTCCACAAGTGCTGGCAGCTTGGAGTTTATCAGACGTGAATTCATAGCATCTGACAATGACATGATGTCACCATTCAGTGGATTAAGAAACTTTCCTGACTTAACACTGAACAGACCAAGTTTGACGGAAGCATCAAATGACAACTGTCCTTCAAATTCTTTCTCTGTCACACGCCCAGTGGATGATATTATGGTTTCCTCGATAGTTATAGCAGCTGCAGGCCGTTCAATGACTTCTGTGGTTCGTATCGTCATCTGGACATCCTCGTCAGGTGACTGATCTGTCCCTGGTGCAGTTGGGGTGCTTGTAGCCTGCTTGCTGTCAATCATTCTAGCTGTTGTGTCGTCAATCAGTCCTTTGCGCAGAGCCTCAATGGGAGTCAACTGTCGACCTGTGTTTTGTTCCACTACCATCCCAGTGTCCCAGTCTACGACAGCCATCACTCCATCAGTTGCCGTCTTCCTTGCTGCTGACGCCGATCTCGTGACGGCAAGGCCTCTGCGCACAGCCTCGTCAATACTCATTGTCTCATCAGTCTCCGGGTTATAGTACGACATCAGGTCGCGGCCAATCAGACCCATCTGAATTGCCTGTGACACCGGGATCTGAGTCCCAGTCATTGGGTTGAACACAGTAGCAATGTCATCAATTCTGCTAGCAACAACTGTGCTATGGAACAGCTGTTTCTGCTCAGTCTTGTGTACAAGCTTGCCCACAATGAGACCACGCTCTAGAGCTTCTGATATCGGCATTCGCTGACCTGTTTTTGGGTCGATGTACATGCCGCCACGCTCGTCAACTAATCCATTCTCAATGGCTTCATTCAGTGGAATCACATCTCCGGACTCCGGATCAACTACTCCTGCAATCTGAAATGTTCGACGTTCTTCAGACAGTTCTTCACTGGTCATCTCTTCACGTGCATCTGCCTCGTCATCAATGTGAAGACTCGGCACTTTCTCTTCACGTGACTCGCCAGCTTTGTCTGACGGTCGTCCTCGTTCCACAAGCACCAGACCACGTGTGATGGCTTCATCAAGAGACATCACTTCCCCCGTCACAGGATGACGAAACTCATTAGTGGCACAGTTCAGAATGCCAAGTGACACAGCCTCGGCGATGCTCAGCTCACGGTTCGTCCTTGGATCAACCACAGACTTCAGCGTATAAGCCACTTCACGAGACACAAATATTTCACTGGCCTGTTCTGCTGGCTTACTTGCAGTCTCCGTAGACTGCCTGACATCTGCAACAATAAAACCATGATTAACTGCTTCTGTAATTGGCATCGTCTCTCCAGTTGCTGGGTTAATGTACAGTCCCTTAGTCTGATCCACAATACCATGCTGGATGGCTTCAGTAACAGAAATCTCTTTGCCTGTGGCTGGATCAACCACACTCTGAACTGAGAACGTCTTTGTCGTATTTATAAACCTTGATCCTTCTTGCGCTGCTAATGTACCACTTGTTTCAGTGAACACTAAACCACGTTTAATTGCTTCGGAAATTGGTATTTGAAACTTGTTTCCAGCATCGTCTTTACCGATATACAGTCCGTTTGCCTGATCAATGATTCCACGCTGCAACGCTGTGTTCACATCAACTCGTGTTTTCGAGATTGGGTCAATAGCACCAACAATTGTATAGCTCTTAGTTTCTTGTAGTGGTCTAGTTGGCACATGACCAGAAGCTGGTGTTTTGCTCACTTTAACAAGCCCACGGTCAACAGCATCTTGCAGAAACAATACTTTGCCAGTCCTTGTGTTTCTGTATGTTCCACTGTCCTCATTGAGGATACCTCGGCGGATTGCCTCTTCTCTCCCAATGTCTAATTCAGTTTCTGGATCAACAACGGAGATTATAGTAAATTGGCACAGATCAAGAGTGCCACGACCTCTCTTTGGCTGTGTGACAACGATTCCTCGGTCCATTAGGTTTCTTAGCGAGAGGTGCTCATTAGAGCGTCTGTCACTGTAGTGTGCTGTAGGCTCAAGTAATTCTACGTCAATTGCTGTCTTTACATCACATTTTTTACCAGATTCTGGGTCAATAAATAAAGCTGTTTCTGAATCAAGAAGGCCAGTGCCCAGTGCTGTCTGAATAGAACTCTCCTTGCTCGTTGTTGGATCTTGGCAATAACCAGTATCAGCATTGAGGTAACCGATGGTGATGGCATCTGAGAATGACATAGGCAAGTCAGGACGGCCTGAGAGTCCAGTTACAGAGCGAGTGGAAGCCAACGAACTCATATGTCGTTCTTGCATCAAGACTGACTCGTAACCACCATCGTCTGTACGACGACCATGAAATTCCCGTCTCTCACGACGCCTCACATGCTCAGTGCCGTCGGCAATCTTGTGTGTGTATTCTTCTGTGTCTTCTGACTCTTGGTGCTCGTCAACTCCACGCTGAACATTCACTGAGCTTATCCTAGCGACGCCAGTTGACGGGTCTGGCACTATGTCACTCCTTGGGCGCTTTGTAGGGATCTCTTCAAATGGCTCCGTGTCCGACTCAACAACACTGTCTTTCAGAAGACCATGGTGGACTGCCTGGTTCAGTGACATTGTCCTCCCCGTTGTTGGATCAGTGAACATGTTGTTTTGAACTAAGCCGGCTCTCACCGCATCATCAACTGACATAAACCTCTCAGCTGGAATTCCATATTGGATCTCTGATGTCACTGTCGTTGTAGCTATAACGGGACTGGTTGTCTTGAGTAGTAATGCTGCGTCTGAAGGTTTTATCAAATTACGTGACACAGCCTCTTCCAGACTCACTGCACGACCACTCTGAGGATCCATCAGTTGACCAGTTGCTGGATCAAACTGACCAGTCTTGATCAACTCCAATACTGACAGCTGTTTGCCAGAAGCATCACGATAACCCGTCGGTGTCAGAAGCTTGTCAGTTAAGCCACGCTCAACAAGACCAATACGTTCAGCTTCATCGAGCGGAATTTTTCGACCAGATCGTGTGTCTACATACATGCCAGTTGTGGGATCAATAATTCCTGCAGCAATTGCTTCCATTATCGTTAAGTGCTTGCCTGTTTTACTGTCGATAACTGGTCGGTCGGCAAAAGAAACGTCTTTCTGAATGACCTGTGCAAGGCCTTCGTTAATAGCTGCAGGTAGTGGCATTACACTGCCTGTCTTCGGGTCTATGAATTGACCTTCTTCATTTATTAGTCCTCTTTTAATAGCTTCACTTAATGACAGCAGCTCTCCGGTCCGAGTGTCCAAAATACACTTCAACTCAGTGTCAAGAAGTCCTTGTTCAACTGCCTCCATCAAAGTCAGTCGTTTTGAGCTTCCACCAGCAGTGGAGTCCTGCAGTTGTCCGCTGGCAGTCATCAGGCCATCAGTCAGCGCTGTGTGCAGAGCCAGTGGTTTCTGTATCAGTTTCTTGTCCACAGCCTCATCTAACTTCATCGCTTTCCTGGACTCCAAATCCAGATACCTGCCAGACTCAGCATCAATGATTCCACGTCTGACGGCTTCAGCAACTGTGATCACGTCACCTGTTGTCGGATCATAAACTTCTCGCTGGTTGGCATTCACAACTGAACTGCTGACTGCCTCACTGAGAGTCATGCCATGTTTTGTCACCGGATCAATCACCTTGCCTGACTGTACATCATAGACATCTTTGCTGACGACGTCATGCAGTGGCAATGCAGGTAGCTGTGTTGATGGAAAGTCTGACGTGCCATAATAGCCGTGCAGAACATTTGTCGACTTAGCAATGACAGCATCTTGTGACAGACCATTAGCAACATCACTTGACAACAGTCCACGTTTAGCAGCATCCACACCACTTAGCTGCTCTCCCGTCCTTGGGTCAATCACTTTTCCTGAAGACACATCAATGTAACCTTTCTGCATAGCTTCCAACACTGTTAGTTCTCGTCCCGTCGCCGGATCACGCATACCACTGCCTCTCTGCAGCTGCCTGGCAAAATCTTCATCCACATATCCAAGCTGCACTGCTTCAGAAAGCGACAGACGACGCCCAGTTTTAGGATCGACAAGTTTGCCGGAAGCCAAGTCAAACAGTCCAGAACGTACAGCCTCGTGGAGGGACATGCGACGGCCTGTCTGTGGGTCGGTTATTGCCGCTGACAGTGGAATATGTCCTGGTACAACGTGTGATGTCACTTCCTCCTGTATCACCGTCTGTACTCCACGATCATGCTGTGGGCGGAATAATTCGATAACATCGCAGCCTGTTGTCACCATAGTGGCAATGAGATGAGCAGACGTCCAGGCGGTCTGGTCGAGCAGCTGGTCCACATCACCATCACTCAACATTCTCAACTCAGACAGGAATGTTCGAATACCAGGAGTCTCCAGTTCCAGATTATACTACACAGAAACACCAAAGCAAGCTTAATGTGCCACATAATTACATCACTTGACAAAACAGGACATACTTACAGCCTAACATATTATGTTAAAAATAGATAGTAAAATATAACTTGATAAAAAATTTCATTAGATTTTCCTGAAGTTTCCTTAAAACAAAGCATCTTAATGGCACACTGCCTGAAGCTTCCTGCAGCTTTCATTACAACAGGCAAGTTAAAGAAATACACAGTTGCACTCTTGCAGTCACTTAATGTTTCACAACACAACTGATTACTTATTAAGTCTGAATAGTTAGGAATTATAGGTGCAATAATTGACTTAACTTTGAATTAGGAATTTAAACATCTCTGAATCTGTTGTTAAGTCAGTGCAAGTAATGGTGCCATCACAGATGCAGATTCATGGTTGTTGTACGACAGCATAAGCAGTGGCAAAGTTTTGCTCTGAGTTGAAATAAACACTGTTATTCTTTAAAATGACTCCGATAGAACAGGCCAATATTGGCAGCCATTTTTAATGTTATAAATCAATGTTTATATT
>Ga0049105_1000094_pt1 | contig 19430 bp, 13 predicted proteins | sample WorMetvaBAHAMAS1_FD_61260 | JGI IMG/M metagenome (GOLD analysis project Ga0049105, IMG submission 61260) | Worm MetaG Olavius vacuus BAHAMAS.1 | ecosystem: Host-associated > Annelida > Digestive system > Unclassified | place: Germany: Marburg | collected 2013-04-09
TGTCATGTGATGTCAAATTATGTGAGGAATTTTGGTGTCAAAAATTATTAAAATCGGACAACTATTCCTCAACTTATAGCCAATGATATGAGTGGATGTTTTTTTTTGAAACACGGTGTAGATAAGCTCGTTTTCGAGTCTGCTTTACTTATCGCGACGTTTTGGTGAGAAAAGGTTTGATTAGATGTCAGAAACGCTGGCAAGATGAAAATACCTCAAGCAGCGTGTCGTTCTACGGCACCCATAGGAGCAGGGATGCTGAGTTGTTTTTTGTTTGACTCTGACTCCGACTCCGACTCTAAGACTTACTGTGTGACGTACTGATTGCGTACTTAAGAATGACTTGAGAGAAATTTTAAATTCTTCTAATAAAAGGTGCACAATAGTATACAAGCAAAGTTTTAGTTGTAAAATAAATTGTACAAAAGTCAAATAGATTGCAAAGAAATTTAATTACACCTAAGTTCAGATGAAACAGAGAGGGCCCTGAGTCGGAGTCTCCTTCAAATGAGAGACTCCGACTCCACACCCCTGCATCGGAGAGAGGATTGGATGGAAGAAACGATGAAATATACATCTTTATTCTCCATAACTGGTAGCAAATGAACATGAAAAACAGACAGAATAGAAACTAAACTAACAGATAAATATAGGCTATCAAATTGAGACTGAAATTTTGCAAAAAAATATTGTCACATTCGGCGAGCTTTTTCTCAATCAATATTGCGCGGAAAAAAAGTCACACAATTTGGCGTCTGCGGAGGTGTGCTCTTATTTATATTTGCATTAGTAACCGTGTGGTGGTCGTTCAGGTGGAATTAAAACGGTGACAACGCACACTCCGACCAGCGTGACGGCTCGACTGCCGTCCAACACGTTACTTACTTACGAGCTGGGCGACCAGCTGCCGGGTGTCGAGTACCAGCTGGACGTGAAGCGCGTCATTCGGTTGCCTGGCAACGTGACACACTCGGCTGAGTGGTGGCACCAGCTTAGAAACGACGATTACCGTGGTAGTCGCTCTCAGGGAGACACCATCGTACGACGATTGTTGGTAAGTGATGTTGGTGCTGCTGATGATGATGATGATTGAGACAATAGTTTATGATGTCAATAATAGTGTAATATGATGTGTGTGTCCGTCTGCATTCTTGTGAGTTTTATTGTGTTTTATTGTACATCTTGTATTGTTTTTTTTCTTTTACTTATACTGTCTATCTGTCTGTCTGTATGTCTCCTGTGTATGTTTATGGGCCTTGTTGCCTGATTTTAAATAAAATGAAAAAAATAAATGTACTTTTTACACAATCATTTCGGATTGTTTCAAAATTCTTTTTTCACTGGAAAGGCCGTGAAATTTGCAGTAAAACCCATATAAGCTAACATTTCCCATTACAGCTTTAGCAGGTAGCTAAACTTTTATGTAAATGTTTGCAGGTGAATGGTGTACCATTGTTGTCGGTCGAGTACGATGAATCTGACAACAGTGAGTCCATCTACGGTAGTGGACGTGATCGTCTGCTGACGATCCGCTATGACTCCAGCGGGAGACCGATCCGCGCCATTCCAGCAGGACCGCTCGACGGCCTTAACGTCACGTACGACTCGCGAGGCAGAGTCACCGGCTGTTGGCGTGGCGACCTCGCTGTTAGCAACGTGTACGATGAGCGTACCGGCCAGCTGGTCGAGCACAGAATCGCCAACAAGATTCTGCACCGATTCATCTACAAAGCCGGCAACAAGGTGAGCTTACTTATTTATCAGTATGCCTTGTTGTCGTTGTTTGAACGTTAGTTGATCGTCATTATTTTGCTCATTGTAGCAGTGGAAATAGATTATAAAATGTTGTTAAGACGCATAGTAGGACAGCTAAGCTTACTTGGGCGCTGGAAGTCTTTTGTTACTGATTTTTCCTTGCCATTCCTGGTGCAGCATTGCCATACATACTACTACTACTACATACTACTCCAGTTCCATGTTGTGCGGCCACCTGCGTCTTCCCGGAACCCTGATCCACATTACTCTCTCCAAATCTCATTTCCAGGTGTTCTCTGTTCTCTATAGTTTTCCTGTTCTTCTTTGGCTTTGCGATGTCCGATGCCTTCGTTTAACAGTACTCTCGTCACTTCTGGGAAAGCCGTTAACCTGTGAGAAAGTGGAGAAAGTATTGTTGTCTGTTACTGTTACGTTCCAGCATCTTTTTTTCTGCACGTTTTTCTGTGATGGAGTTATTTCTGTTTCTGTAGATTAAAGTATATTCTTCTAAAAAAACTGACGGATACAATTGAAATCAATTTTCTCATTTCTATTTTATTTTTCAGTTTTTTATTCTTTTATAAAGGGCAGTGGTTAGTGCTTTGGCCTCACTGTTCTGTCCACAACTATCTGTTAACTACCGTCGCGCTGTACTTGCTTATTGCGGCAAATAAAGATTTATTGATTGATTGATTGATTGATTGATTGATAATGTTGTTTTTTTCTGACGACAAAGAACTGACTGGATTTAGAGAACGTCAACTGTGTAGAATTCTGTTGTGGTGACGTGCTGTAGCCAACCGACGTGATACTAGCGAGCGGTCGTCAGTACCAGCTTCACTACGACGATAACACCGGTGCCTTGACTGGTGTAACTACACCCACTCTTGCCGTACATCAGTTCTCTCGTATCTCGTCTCTTGGCGTTGATCGCGTTCTCTATCTGCCTCCGAGCTCTGCTCGACCTTCAGCCGGATACGCGCAGTATCGCGACTCCACTGGGCGCGTCATACAGGTTGAGCATTGAACTGCGGCTGTCAACAATTAAAAAATAATACAGTTAACGTAAAACAATAAACGATTAGTTAATTATCAGTTTCGATTAAAACCTAAGCACTGCGAAGCGACCAAGAAAACGACTTTCACGTTTCACAAATTCACGTTCATTTTACTTTGCTTGACCTACAGGAGTTGTATCCAAGCGGACATCGACGAGTGACTCGCTACTTCGACGTCGACGACGGACGTCGTGATGTGGTGTTCGTTGACTGGGCGGACGTCGTGTTTGAACGCAGTCGACGGACAGGCGTCATCAGCCGTGCGTCGTTGCTGGACCGAGCCGCCGATAACTTCACGGTCGCCGTCAACTACGCGCCCGATCACTCGCCACTCGTAGCCACTCAGAGCGTGACCTTCACCACTGGAGCTCAAACACAAGGTCAGGGTCAAGGTCAGTGCTCAGAATACTGATCCACCTGAACGAAATGAAATGAAATGAAAGTGCAGTGATTTAAAGTGCGTTCGAAAACCGACTAGGAGCCGGCTTAGTCTAACACACCATGCTAACAAATCCAGCCGTTGAGCAGAGTAAAATCATTAAATGGTCCGAGAGTACGTGTAATCAGTCCAGTAGGAAAGGAAAAAGTCTATGAAGGAAAGGATTTGAAGCGTTTAATCGGTGTGGTAAACTAAAGCACGTACACCCCTCCGTGCACGTGTAAAATGCTGCTGTCTGAGAGCTTTCAAGCCGTTTCAGCTATAAAATTTGGGACAAACCAAAATTTGAGGTCGCCAATTATGATAAGTAATTGACTAATGAATACATGATACAAACAAAACTCCCGCGGCGAAGCATATGATTCTCAAATACCATATTAGTATTACTATTTGAGAATCATATGCTTCGCCGTGTGAGTTTTGTTGGTATCATTTATAAGCTTCTCAAATGGTAATGCTAATACTAATACTACTACTACTGACACTGATCGTCATGGTCATTATCGTTCTCGTTCATCACACCAGAGGGCAGCATATACGTACATAGGACACATGCAAACAATATCGGCAGTAGACATGAAAGAATAAATTCTAGTCTTATAACAGGAACATATACCAACAATAATTCCTATTATGTGCGTGTGTTGTGTACTAGTTTATATTGGTATATTGTTAGCTTGTGATCTCATTGCAGCCATATCATATTTACGTTTTAACAGATGCTATATTTTACGGTATTCTGTGATCAGGTCAAGACGGTGATAGATCTTGGGGTCTCGTCAACGCCAACTTCCACTACGCCTACAACTCGTCGACTATGAGCGTTGTTGCTATTGACGCTACGATTGGTGATCGCACGCTGCGCACTCTCAAGTATAACTACAGCAGCGACACTGGACGCATTAATCGAATACAGGTTCGATTCACGTCACTTCCTTATCTGCGTCACTTTGTCTATTTACTGGTTTGTTTTGCTGGCGTTCATCAGCTAGTTGCCTAATTAATGCACAGCCCCTTCCGGCACACCGCCCTGCCGTAGACAACTCCTTGATTGGCTGCACAAGGCCACGACCTGACAGATGATTGGTCGCAGCCTATGCCCATTTCGTTGACAGCCGGTGCCCATTTCGGTACTCGTTTGGGTGCGGTCTTTTATTGAACTAGATGTTTTGAAAACAATGTACTGATTTATTTGATTCCGATGTTCCGATTTATTTGATTAATCATATCTGGAAATTAGGGTTATGGTTTAGCTTAGAGTCACAGTTGCACTATTTTAGCATTTTTCACGGAGAATAAGGAAAGTGAGTACCTTATCTTCTGCGAATTTTACTGATGGTAACATCTTGATAACAGAATGCAACCAAACAATAAATATTACATATTCTAGGAGTGCCCATGCATAAATTAGGCAACTAGCTAATTGATAGCATGAAAATGTGAAAGGAGTGGTCAATGAGTGGTGAGTCCACAGGGGGGGGGGGTTGCTTGAAATGGGTTCGAATCTCCCCCCCCCCCAATACTTTGTTGGCTGATGGCCTTGCCTCTACAAATCATATACCTTCCATTTCTCCCAGACTTGGTTGGTTGATTTTCTCGCCTTAGTCTTCTTTCAGATACAGTACAGACATCGATTGGCATCGGAGGCAAAGCCTGAAGTTTCAGATTATGGGTTGTGATGGGGCCCGGAGATGGGCCCTAGTCGTACCCCAGTCTAGGGACACTGTCTCCGAAAAATTTTGAAATTTAATGCTGAAATCTCTGCATTTTAGCTGCTGAAGGTTCCTGTAGTAGTATTATAGTATGCTAGTTCATTGGTTAAATTTGGTGGATTGTCCCTCTAAAGGACCTGTAATTTTCTTACTGGTTTTGCGCAAATCTACGGGTAGCTTTGGAAATAAAAATTGGGGGTTCAAACCCAACAATTCGAATGTGAAAATCATGAACACAGCATAAAACACTTGAACAACAGATAAAGATCTCAGACTAAACAGTGTATGAACTACGTGTACAAATGCTAACTTTCCTCTCGTAAGTTTTCCATTTGTTTGTGTATTTTTACCGACTCATCAGATGTTCTCCTTCGAGTTCCCGCGAGCTCACCGCGAAGTGGTGCGCGACTCAAACGTCGAAATAGTTCGCGACTTTGACTCGAGAGGTCGCGCCACGGACGTGTGGTTTCGCTTCAACAACTACGTGGTCTTTGCGCTGGAAGTGAAGCACGACCAGCTCGGCCGCATTCATCAGTGGAGACGCAAGGTACCCTAGCTTTACCTGTAGTGCTTTTCACCTGTCTGCGACGACGTGCATGGATCTATTTGCGAAGGTGTATATTTTTTTCTTATATAAGTGCTATCTTCTGGACGAATAATGATGAGATTGATTGTTATTGCAATGTTGGATGCTGTGGTTGAACGTTGAAGGTTGGATCGAGCGACTTGCGAGCGTACGAGCGTGTGTACAACGTGGACGGCGACGTGACGGAGGTCCACATCAGCGGACAGCCGACCTGGCGCTACGACTACGACGCTGACGCTAACATTATCCGAGCCAGTCACCACGACAAGACGCGCTCGTTCGTAGTGGACGCGGTCACCGGGCGACTGGACAGCGCCGGGGAACAGTCGTACGTCCACGATGCCGATGGACGGGTAGTCCAGCGAGGCAGAGAATCGTTCGAGTACACGGCCGCCGGCGCGCTGACCCGGGCGTTCGACCTTGGCCGGCACGACGTCACCTTCCACTACGACGCCTGGGGCCGGCTGGTGGTCCGGCGCGACGCCATCGCTCGCGAGTTCGTCCAGTTCTTCTACGCCGATCTGGATCACCCTCGACGCGTCACGCACGTGGTAGACGGGGTCGGCGGTGATGGTGCTGGGGCAGAAGGCGGATCGCGATGGCGCGTTACTGAGCTGTTTTACGACACTCGCGGCAAACTGTTCGCGATGAGACGCGAATCAGAACTGTTCTACGTCGCTCTTGATCCAACTGACTCACCTATCGTCGTTCTCAACGGCGTCGGCAGCGTCGTCAAACAGGTCTGATAATGCGCTTCGTCATCATCTCAAATTAGGGATGTTAACAATATAGAAAACCGGAAACCACTTGAAGCCGGGCGTCCCACCCGTCGTTCTCAGCTTTAATCACGCGGCCTCAAACCCAAAATACACCAGCCTACTAAATTTCAGCGAAATCGAACAATCCGTGGCTGAGTTATTTATGATTAAAAACACATTTTATGGCCCTTTTTTCAGCGATATTCTAATGTCTATTTCTCATAGTTGAGTGGAGCGACCTCTACCGAATTTGGGGCAGACATAGGCGACTCATCGATGCTCCCACTACGTTCTTTACATTTTAGATACATTGCTTCATTTCAACACCAGAGAGCGTCAAAGGCGGCTAGGGTCGAAAATCGAGGCCAAATTCGGGAGTTTTCACCCCGTGTAAAACTTAGGGGAGGGTTGGGCGATATGAGATTGTGTGAACGAATGAATCAAGTTGATGCTGGTTCCCGACCTTTGATATAGTTTTGCCGGGGCGCCGCTGCGCAGGCGCTGGGGGTTGAACGTGTAAAAACGCACAGCGGTAAAACATGAGACCTGGCTACTATCTTCGGGAGGCCTAATTAATAGTTAGCTTGACAAAACTTTAACGATTGATGAATTCGTCATTAATTTCGATTAAAACCATGCATTACATTACATCTGATAAAAACAGTCTGTGTAAGCTGTTCGTTTAAATGTCTGCTGGTCGTCTTTTTGTACTATAATAAGTTCATAACGTCAGTATTATACGATAGACTCAAGTATAAGTTGTGTACTTTTGCGAATGTTGTGAATGATTTGCTTAGTTTATGTATTATTTATTTTTCTTTTTCTACTGTGGCTGCCTATATGGCGAATAAAGTTGTAAATATAAAAACATGGTACAGGTGGATTACAACCCACTGGGCGACATAATCGGCGACTCAGCACCCGACTTCCTGTTGCCGTTCGGCTTCCGCTGCGGCGTCGTGGACAGCACCACGCGACTGGTGGTGTTCGTCGACGGAAGACCGTACGACCCGTCGGTGGGTCGCTGGATGGTGCCCGACTATCGACGTCTGGTCGCAAGCGTCGAGTCGTTGGCGGTCGAGCCGCAGCTGACCAACCTTTACCGAGCCGGTTCAGTGCTCTGGGATCAGCCGTCGTCCGATACCGCTCTCGTCACCGGTATGCACACTACGTTGATCGGCAATTCACAGTTTGTGGTTTTAAATTTGTTCTGAAAAATTCGTGATTCGTGAAAACAGAATCTGCCGAGTATTAGCCGCTGGGGGCATTCTGTTTTAGGGCTGTCCGTGAGAGAGAGTGCATGCGTGCGTGATCATATACTAAAACTTTGTTACTACGATATCTTATAAGCCGCTTAGAAGAATTTCAGATAATTTATATAAATCTTTATTCATCAACTAGTGGTAGCAAGGAAAAGAAAACATACAAACATATAAATACGGCGAAAAAGCAACAAAAACAAAAAAACAAAAGAAAAAAAACAGCGAGCAAGACTGTAGACTACATGCCACTATGTTGTTACATGCAGTAATACAATAGTAGACACATCATTACTGTACTAACACAAGTTGAAGAATAATACGGTGTAATTTTACAGAAAATATTCTCGGAACTGGAGAAGGTAAAATCGAATGATGCGGAGCGTTTTCTCCACAAGATGCTTGGCATCTCGAAATTGAAGTACTGTTGTCAAGTTTTAATTTGCAACTTCCGTGCAGTTGTGGATTTGGAGACAAGGATGAACTGATTAGATTTCGAGGTCGAAAGTTCAGAGGTCAAGGTCACGGCGCTTTTCTGACAGCGGCACACCTGTCGATGGTTCGCTGTCGAGAACCATCTTATTTTCACTTTTCCAGATCGTTAAAATTATAACTTTTTTGGTTAAATTAACCATTAATTGATTGTTAATTTCGACGAGTTTAACTACGTAAGAAATTTTAATCGTTACCAGCACTAAAATGAATAAAACTTATACATGAGCCTGAACGTAAACCAGCAGTTCATCTGTAAGAACTAAGACCTGGTCATGTAAGTGCTGAGAAATAGTCTGTTAGAGGGCAAGAGAACAAAAGTTGTATGAAGAAAGAAGTTGTACTTATTAAGAGGGAAAACGGCGTGGTGTGTACAGTCATTTTAAGTCATTTACGTGTTTACCGATACGTCTGATATTAAGTCATAAATTGACGGAAGGAAATGTAATTTTTAAACTGATGTATTAAACACAATTGACGATGTGTTTTTGCGTCTTGTGATTTTACTCTCATGTGGGTGATGTTTCATTGTGTGGCTTTTGTGTACTTGTCTGTTACGAATATTTCTGTGTACCTGTCTGTCAGACTGTCAGTTTATTGGTGAGTTGTCCGTCTGTTGTGTGCAGACATATCGAGCTGGTTATCGCAGCTCGGCTACGACTACAGTCAGCTGGTACCTGGTCTCACTCAGCTGGACAGACGACATCATCTCGTCGCCAGTCTGCAGCTGTCAGCCGACGTCACCTCGACTGAGTCGTACTCGACGCGGTCTCTGGTCGAATGTGCCTTGCGGAGAGCCGACGCAACGGTCCGCCGACTTTCTGTCGTACGACGCTCCAAGGTCGTGCCGTCGGCGGCTAGAAGGGCCGACCATTTATCCCGGGCACTGGCCCCTCAGCCGGGTATATTCGGTCGCGGGGTGGTCGTGTCGGAAGGACGGGACGGCCGGCTGGTGGTGACGGTGGCGGACGGCACCGATACGGAGCGGGCGGTGCTGGCGACGACGCTGTTCAACTCGTCGCAGTCGGCCGGTCTGCCGGCGTTCACCGTCTTCGGCCGCGACGTCCACCACTTCCTGCATCGCGACCTTCAGCGCGCCGCCGACGACCTTCGCGCGCTCGGCCTCGAGCCGGACCTGAGCGCCCGGGTCGCCGGACTGAACATGACGATCCACAGCGGCGCGTCGCACGTCGAGGTGCGCCTTCACGGCGGCACCACGTGGGTGGCGCTGCGCTACGGCGCCACCGAGCGCGACCTCCGAGCGCACCTGCTACGGCGGGCGGCCGGTCGCGCTGCCGACGCGGCGTGGGCGGTAGAACGCGAGCGCGCGCAGAGCGGCAAGCGACGAATCACCGGCGACTCGTGGACGCGACGCGACCTCGACGAGCTGCTCAGTCGCGGCCACGTGACCGGATATACTCCCGTCTACGTGCGTGACGTCATAGACCGGTACCCGCTGCTCGCCGACGATCCTTATAACATCCGCTTCGTGCCTGGCCGATGACGTAGCGGTGCCAGACTGAATATGCTAAGTTACCATAGGCGTCGTGGGTTGCCAAGCGCAAGATTTACTTACTTACTTAATTGTCATAAGCCACGCCCACTGCCGAAAGACGACAGGCAACCCAAGACGAGAAGAGAGGTTTACAGGCTTGCACTCAGCGACCAACAACGAAAGTATTATGGCATTCTTAGCTGCTACCGTTCTTTACTTGCTTATTTATACGCCATCTTGGTTTCTCGAGCCTGCGTGGCTTGTTATCTGTTTAAACCAATATATAAGATCAAAGGAGACGTTAGCAAAATATCGGCGCTCCCCATAGGCGCTGACTTTTCATTTCGGGTACTGGGGCAAACTGTCAGGGGAGGGCTTTACGGAAGGGCAGCCGTATGGGTGGTCTGAGGTTGGGGAGCGTAGTAAGCTGTCCCAGCGAATTTTCTGTTTTTTTTGCAGCTTCCGGTTCGCTTCTGGTGAGATCTGAAAGCAATTTTAGATCATCCAAATAAACTGCTGTATCGTGAAAGCTCGCCCTGCAAGTCAAACAGTGCTGAGGAAAACTACTCCTTCGCTCCACTGTCTTAAAAAATACTGGCGTCAAACTCCCATTGCCCCTATGGAGTTGGCATCTAACTCACTCTAGCATCTATTGATTCAGGGAAGGCATAGTTCTGTGTCGGCACGCGCATCGGTGGAAATATCGCGAGTGTGTTAGATGGTAATGAAAGTGTATGACTGATTGACACGGTGTGGAAGAGCAGTGCAGAGAATTGTACACAGTTCGGTTCGTCCCGCGTTTTTCATCGCCACAGTTTCTTTCACTGCAATTTCAGCGGGTTCGTTCTAATTACCGAGCGGTACCCGTTGTAAAGCCCGCTGTTTATTTTAGTTCATTTTACTTCCGTGATGATAATAATAAGGACAGTTGTTGCTGTTGTCGGCTGGCGTTTTCTTGCACAAGGGTTTTATTTTCAAGAAATTTTCTGCGCCACCAGAACTGTTACTGTTACGGTTACCACAATCAGAGACGAATTCTATACGGTACCTTGCATTCCTTGATTTCAATTTCATCTATCTTATGCGCCACATGTTTGCAAAATAAGAGTTGCATGCACTCGAAAAGCTGAAAAACGTAAGATAAAATATAGAACTTGTGATCTCAGAATAATTTGGGTCTGCTGCTCTGCCAATTAATAACCGAGACACCGTGTGTATTTACATTTTACCGCCGTGATATCTGTTTAATAGTCAAGTGTAGAGGATTATCGCCTCAGCATACCCACGGGAACCAGTAGGCTCACATTCTGTAGTTGCATTTATATATTTTTCAACCTTAATTAAGTTTCGATACAATGTACTTACAGACGCGTGAGCTGTTTGTAGTTTACGTACAGCATGCTCACTGCTGTGTATACAGGATGGGCCGAAAAAGTAAGCTTTTGCTGGCTTCTCAACAATTCGTACGGTACAAAAACACGTATTGAAGCTAGTTTCTGAGACACACAAACGTATAATATCGAAACTGTTATTTTAAATATTCCATATCAAAATGCCATTTTTCACATATTTTCACACATTTTACAGTTACGTATTTTAATGTGATATAAGTAAAAGGGGGGGGGGGGCTTACTTTTTCTGAACCACCCTGTACATGTGTAGACAGTGGACTGATATGCCTATACCATTCGTTCGTGTTATGCCTCGTTGTGCAACTTATTGTGCTGATTTGTAAAAAAAAAACGGACATTGCGCTGAGGTATAACGGTGTAATACTGATCTAGTCAAGGTATATGCGGGACGCAACCGTGTGATGTAAGCTGGCCATGAGGCACGTGCGATATTGGATTATGCGCTCAGAAATTGTGCGACTTTTTTTCGCATGTTGCACGAATAAAGGCTAATGCCGTGGTTATAACTGAAATAAAACTTAAACAAAACAAATGCAAAACAATGTTTTGTTTCAGTGAAATTGTTTTGTTTCAGTTTTATTTCAGACGTAACCACTGTTTTAAGGCTTCTGTACACTGCGAAACGAATTCATGAAACTGTCTGCGAAACTCTTTGTGTGAAACCTTCCGTATTAACATGGCGCTTGTTACGAGCGAACCTTGCCCACATTTTCCGAGGAGAGCTTTCTCCAGTTTGTAATCTGTCGGCCTGGGATAGTCAATCGAATATTGAGAACGGTGAGGGCTGTAGCATCTGCGCCGTTTGGAGTCTAGGGGATCGTAAGCATGCAGATACCAATGTAAATTGTGACCGTTTGGGCAATCGAAAAACTACGCTAACGAATCAGACCCAATGTTGGCTTATCATGGCGCAGTAAGTGCGAGCCAGTCAGTAAGTAGCAAGCACATTTAACTGTCAGCAACTGACAAGCAAGCAAGCCGAGTTTAATGAACATAATCACTGGACATAAAGTGCTATATCAGCCACTTATATATGCCCAACACTAAGGAAAAAGAAAGCAAATAACGCAACCCACAACACAAAGCAAATAATACAAACACAATCATTGCACCACCACAAACTCAGACAGATCAACTTGATTAAGCAGTCTTCTAAAGTTACCAGTGTGGCCAGGCTGCCAGCCGACTGGCTCAGCCCAAAGACTTTCATAGTCGTTTCGATTTAATTAGAACAGTCTTCAGAATGACTCAGCCTTGGTTTCTGAACAGTTTGCAGTAGAACTGTTCGCATGTTAAATGCTTTTCGGCTGAGCTGGCTGAGCTAATAGTATAACCGGTCAAAAGCATTGTGTCTGTGTGTTTGTCTGTTAACCGTGGTGGCACAAATCATAACCCGCTACACATAGAGTCTTGTAATTTTGCACGCACAAACCTACTGATGTACTCTCATCACAGACCAAAAACTAGATCAGTCTGAGCTAGTTTACTTCGTTTATAGGTCATCTTGTTTATATAGCTATCTTGCCAGCTGAGCGCCAGAGCCAATGGGCTGCTTGCTACTACAGGAATGTGCGAAACAGTTTCGCCGCACTGTTCAGGAAGGTTAAAGAACATTCGCGTGATTATTATGGATTTGTGGCACAATGTTTCCGTTCCATCATATCCGTTATAAAGTTCGTGCATAGCTTATGGAGTAAAGTACGTCGCCCATCGGGCCTACAGTAACTTACCAGTCCATTGGACTTCCTGTCGAGTGCGGCAGCAAAAAAACTATTGCCATGGTGGAATTGTGAAATTGTTACCCAGTATATAAAGAAGTTCGTTCTGAAAAACGTGAAGTTTCATTCACATCATAAAGTTCCGGAACTGTTCCTCAGTCGTAAAGTTCGTATAGTTCGCACGGAACAGCAGTGATTTGTGGCATTTTTTCCGCCGAAGTTGGCGTAATGTACGTAAACAGTCATGTGAACGACGGCGTGTGTAGGCTTCGATAGAGTGCTTTGCGGTGTGTAAATAGGCGTAACGAATGATTTGCGTACATTTGGTGTACAGTGTGTTCGTTGGAATGAGTGCAGTCAGTGAACGTTCAGACTTCAGAATGACCGTGTTACGTTGAGTGGTGAATTGTGCAGCGGTTTGTGTCAAAGCTGTGTCTGTTTTCTTGCATTACTGACGGTATAGTATTTCCCTACGCATGTGCGTCGTGGCTGAGTTTCCGATTAACATGGGCGTAGCCAGACGGGATGCGTTGGGAACATGTCAGTGTTTATCCAGGATTTCTTATCAGGGGTGTAAGGAAGAGCCAGGGTTATCCCCTCCCTGCCTCCTTCCTTCCTTTCCCCTCCCATTCCTCACTCTTTTCGCACCTCTCCCTTAGAAGTATAGGTCCACTTAAATCTAACTAAGGGATCTAGGGAGCTCTGTAAGCTCTGGGGGGTCTGGGGCGAAGCACCAGCTGAAATTATATTTAGTGTATTTTTGCCTTAAAATCTTGACATCTGTTGGTGACAACAAATTAAATGACTTTCCTGAGAATCAAGTGACCAAATATGCAGAATTTCCAAATTTTATGCTGAATTTACTGATTTCCTGACAGTTGGGGGATTGGGTTGGGGTCCTAAAACTGGGGAGTGTTATGGGGTGTAAAAATATCTCTGTTACAGGTGCACCCATGGGGCTAGAGTGCCAAGCAAATTTGTTAAGTTTGCGGGCTTAACATCCTGCCGTTACACGCATTATGCGCCAAAATGCACTGGAATATACCGTTTACAGATGAAAGAACAAAAAAATATGGAACGGGACTTAACCCCCACCCCTCACCAAACTACGCCAAACGTCAAAATGACACCACGCCTATGAGTGCATCCCTTGCTGTGAAAAGGCCGGCGACGCTATGTTGATTAAAGCCAAACAACAGCGTTTATTAGTAATTCATTAGTGTTTCCGCTGAGGAGTTTCGCTCCGTTTGTTTGGCTGTCTTTCTTTCAGTGCGCTCTGTTACCATTACTAGAATGTTGAGTAGTTTTCGTGAAAATCTTCAGAAGGCTGCAAATATACATCTTTATTCGCCGTAACTGATAGCAAATGAACATATAAAAGAAAAACAGATGTTGTTCTCCCCCCGCTGGGAACTAACAGCGCTCCCCCAAATACCTTAACTGGATTTGAGAGGCCATTTCGAGGCGGGGAAAAAGAGGGGAAAGGGAGGGAGGGGAAGGAAAAGGAAGGAAATGAAAGGGGCGGACGGGATGGGAGAAAACATCCCGTCCCCAAATAAATTTTTGGTTCGGGCATTGACGACGACGAGCCGATTACAAGGAATTTGCACGAAAATCGCAGGAAACTCGTAGCGCATTGTGACAACGCCTTTAGCCTGTGTTCATTTACTAGGACTTAAGTGTGTTTAATACCGCATAATGACAGCAGCTGACTGGCGACGCCATTGTCTGCCAGTCACACTCACGTCGTTAACACACGCGCAGTGGTTACAAGCGAATCTAGAATTTCAGAGGCGGGGTTAACAGTGTGCCCCCAGTGGGAACCCACGAACAGAAATGGGGCTATGCCACGCGAAAATTGTCAAGTGGGCCAAAGCGGCAGTCAAAAGCCTTTGTCTTATGAACAAAGCCATAAGTACATAGAAATCGTTAAAGAAATCTAAACAGAACTAGATAAGTAATTTTGATGAGGTTCTATAAAAAATACCTCCATGCATTCACGAGATATGACAAAGCACAGACATAAAGACGCACGCGGACAACCAGACTGTTTAATGCCTCCGGTACCTAAAAGACGGCGGAGACACAAGAAACCAATATCACAAGAGCCTGGTTGCGAAATTTTAATTTTACATGCTAGAAATACTGAATATACGGTGCCGTTATTGGCAGGCCCCAATTTCATTAGTACATTACATTAGAGTTGGGCGTATTTAGAGTGGCTTATGTACAAAGACTTCTAAACCACTACTATACACGGTATACGCCTTCAAAAATGGATTGGATAAGTTACGAAAGACCAACATGGGCTTCTTCATAGATTGATCCGCTAAGCCCTAGGCCTCTCTGGTTGATTTGTCCTGCTGGTGAGGCCATACAAGGTGAGTTACATAACTAGATACCGAAAACAGTTAGGAAGGAAATGATCGGGAAAAGAGATGTTTTGAGGCGGTTCCGAATCAGTCAGCGTTGGAGCTGAGGTGACGTCAGGCGGCACTTGATCAAATTTGAGGTATTTAGGTCCACTACGCCCTCTGTACTCGCGCTCGGATGACTGTTGATGGATGACTTCACAAGTTGGTTGTTCAGTCGTTTGTTATTTGCGTTAGTCTGTGCTCGTTGTGCCTGCACTTGCAACGTGCCTGCTAAAGGCGCGTCTACACTGTTGTCTGTTATGTGCCACGTGTACATGCGAACTGTGTACGTGACAACGTGTATGTATATGTGTGTTATTGCTGCTGTGAGCTACTTCGGTGTGAAGTCGTCTTTATGTGTGTGTGTGCATGTGCTGTAAACTCGTGTTACGGTGCGTTATTGCGCCAACATGTATAATGTGTGTATACTGTAAACTTACCGATGCTGTTGTAGATCTGGATTTATGAAATTAAAAACGACTGTTCCGGAGAATTCTTTGTTCTGTTTCTTTCCAGTTAATTGGTTTATGTACACCGTGACCCAAAAAGACTACCACTAACGCATGACGATAACTTAGTGGTGCTCCAGTTTTGGGGGACACGGTGTAGACCGTACGAAATCGAACGTGTTGGAAAATATTCATGAGGCTACGTTGTTGCAGCCAATCACAGCGTTCATCGAAGGCTAAAAACTGTTTAAAACTTATTTATTTCACACTTATCCACGGTCTAAAATGTCGAAAAAACGAATTAATTGCAGTTTTTACATATTACATATAACCACGACCTTAAAAGTTTTGCTAGAGTTGTAAAACTTACCGGCTAAGATTTTTATAAGGCCTATTTGTTTCAGTCGTGTTCACATTGTGGTTGCATGTGAAACAAAAAGTTCACAAAAATAGTGTGTTTTTAGTAAAAACACTATTATTTGTAAATTTTTTGTTTCACATGCAACCACTGGTCAAGCCTGACTAATCTCCTGCAAGACAGAAAAGGGAGCAAGACGCATATTACAAAACTGGAAGAATTAAAATTAAAGCCTGATTATGCGAACGTGTACATGTAGGCTGTAGCTATACAGATGTTAACAAAACATTGGAACTTATAAACGTAGAAATTGGCGTAGATTTTAGTAAGGCTAAAACAAGTTCTGCAGAGGCAGCGTGCTGCTAATGGTTTTACGAGTAGTCTTCAAACAACACCTGTATGTAGTATTCTCACCTGCCGTTTGATTGGATGACGTCACGAACACGCGACAGCTTTGGGCAGCGGCGAGCTGGCGACTGCTGATAGGCTGTCGTGCGTCACGTGATGACTATAATATGACGTTGACGACAGCCTGACGTCACTAAGGACCTCTAATGAACGTCAAAGACGTCGTGACGATGGAATTTCTTCCGTGACGCGTCGCACCCGCGCCGTCATGTCATACCTCGCCGCAGCGCTGCTGCGTGTCTGCTGTCAAGAGGAGCCAGAACTGTCGTAATGCGATACTTTAAATACACGTGGATCGAAAATCCGCTGATGATGTGGCCAGCGTGATAGCCTAATGATGTTGCCATTACTACGAATAATGAAAAGAATCGTTGCACTTTGACAGCGGCACTTCAGGAGAAAATAAATTGGAGATTGACTGGGTGCTACTATGCTCAGCCAACGGACTGTGTTGCAAATCTAGCCTACTTTTATTCCCGCAATAGATGTTTCGTTTTATGGGGGGGGGGGCTGCAAACACCATTGGGGGCCTGCAGTCCGATTACTCCTCCCTTTAGATAGTCGTCATTTTTGTGTTTACCACGATTTGCCGTGATTTTTTTCACGTTTATATCGAAATCTATAAATTTCTTATGTAAAAACAGCTAATCTAGGCCTACACATCGGACCTAAAACAACCGGATTGAGCATTGTTTGGAGCCGCAGTGCAGGCTTGCTTGCGAAGTGGAGTTTCGTAATGCCAAATAAGTAATCAAATTTGGGATTTTTGAAAGTCGTCTCACAATAATACAAATTTGGGCTTGGCAGTTTGCCATTAATTGGCACTTTTCACTTAGCTTGGCAGTTGATTTGGGATTGAAAAGCATTTGTCGGTGCGACGTTTTTTTAGAATTCATACGTGGCTTGGTGCCGTGAATTCGCCGTGAATTTCGCGATTTTTAAAAAAGAGAAGTCTCTCGTGATTTTCGCAATTTGTTGACCGTGATTTTCATCTAGCCTCACAAATAAGTCTTTAATACTTTTCAATAATGACATGCGTTCTGTCATGTCACAAATAAACGAATATGATGATGATGATGATGATGCACTTTGACAGCGGCGCTTCAGGAGAAAATAAATTGGAAACTGACTATGGGTGCTACTACTCTCAGCCGACGGACTTTGTTGCAAACTGACTACCCTCAAAGGCTGACATTTAGCAAGCTATACCATAACAGACCACTGACTGGCCCAGCGGTTAGTGTTATAGGCTGCAAGAGAGGGAACGCCGTTCCCTCGCCTCCAATTTATGCTCAAATGGTTCTCCACCTCAAATTATTACAACATAAAGAGAAGGCACACGACCACTAAAGGGGGCCAAAACCTGGATGTGCAGTTTTCCTACGTTCAATTTTACACGGTCAGCGCTGGATTTACCCAAAATTTACTCTCCCAACAGCACAGATGTAGGTAAGTCTAGGTTATAGACGTCCGGCGCAACCGAGACGAGACGCAAAGGACAGCTAGGAAGTAACAGCTTTGGGATTCTGAGGCTGGAAGCTCCCTAGCGAGCTCCGGGTGCCAAGGCATTTTATGCACTCTGACAGCACAAGTTTGGCTACTTCATAATGATAACAGCATTTGTATAGCGCCATAAAATCCGTAGATCAGAGGCGCTAGAATCATCTAGAATCACAGGATGTGTTCACATTCGGAATTGCTGAAGAGGAACATACAGTGTCTCTGCTTCCGGTCTACAACCTGTAGAGACAGACGCCCATAATCAACGAATACAGTACAGATGACAGATGAAAGACCACAGGCGTCGTATTGTGGCGGCTTCGGTATTTGCCGAGGCCTTGTGGGAGTCGTCTGATCATCTTTATTCACCAGAATGGCAGATAACACATAAAAAAGAGGAAAAATACAGTAATAACAGAAATGACCTTAACTAGAAAGCAATGCACGACCTATTAACAGTTGGGTGGCTGGCCATTTTTAAAGTACCGGGCCACGCCATGCATATCACTACCCTGCCGAATTGTAACCGTTATCACCTCGCTTGCTGTAGCCTAGGCGTACACAGTCAGTGTACCCTGAGTTTCAATCCTAGTCATTAAATTTCGTTGGTTTTGACTACCCCCTCCCATGCCCCCATATGGAGCCGCCTCACTGGTGCTAATTCGTAGTAGGCGAACATAGCATACTGAACTGTGACGCTCGCAGGCTGTGGCTGTTTTTTCTGTTTTTATAAAATTCACGTACCGTACGTGCTCCCCAATCAACAAATCGAGGTGATATCATGCCTACTGTGAGAGTGAGTTGAGAGCTTATCGAGCCATGCAGCCAGTGTCAGTGCAGTCGATAGACCTGTCTAGAAGTCGGCAAGGAATGCGGCAATGGTGTAGACTTCGCAAGCAAAGCGTTGGCGGGTCGTAGTAGTCGACATTGGCGCCAGGCAGTCGCCGACAACACGCCATGCAACTGGCTGTCTGCCTGACTCGTATTGTCTATTGGCACTCCGCTGAATGAAAGCTGCAGTTCACAAACTAACGCAACTAACCTATCTGCACTTTCAGTAAAGTCGTACTCGTCCACTTGTACCAACTGGTAACTAACCATAACTTTAAGCCTAACCCATCCCTAACTTTGACCGTAAGGTAAAGGGTAAGGTAAAGGTGAACGTGGATTTGTATAGCGCCTTGTCGTGAACACACCTCTAAGGCGCTCAGGTATGGTACGCGATCTCACAGTTTTACCTGCACACCTCGCGTTCATCCGCTAATGGAATGAACCATACCTGCCTTTGCCTTCCCAGCCGAAGCTGGTACTCATTTACCGACCCCGGAGGGATGAAAGGCTGAGTTTGCCTAGGGTGGCTGGTTGGTTACATACCGAAATAAATGTCCGGCACCGCGGAATGAATCCGGACACGGTCGCCCATCTCAGTACTATAACTGGGCCCGACGTAGATTAACTTCGTTGATCGAAGCCAACGCGCTAACCACTACGACAGACCACTAGACCCCGAAGCGAAAGCGAGAGCGAGCGGCAGCGAGCGAGAAATGGGGCAAGCGAGAGCGAGGGAGAATTTTTCCCGAAGCGAGCGAGAAAAATAACGAGCGAGTCGTAGCGAGC
>Ga0049105_1000096_pt1 | contig 19397 bp, 9 predicted proteins | sample WorMetvaBAHAMAS1_FD_61260 | JGI IMG/M metagenome (GOLD analysis project Ga0049105, IMG submission 61260) | Worm MetaG Olavius vacuus BAHAMAS.1 | ecosystem: Host-associated > Annelida > Digestive system > Unclassified | place: Germany: Marburg | collected 2013-04-09
AAAAGAAGTAGAAAAAGACAACAACTTAACTAAATACAAGAAAAGAACGACAACGAAATCAACAATATCTAAACAGAGAGACAAGAGAACTATACACAAGCATTCATAAATGGCTGATCATCTGACAAAATGGATTTGAATGGTCACAGTATTTTATATCAAATTTTCTGGCACGCCTGCCATGGACTACACTAGGTAGATCAAAGCAAAAGTGCGACTGACAACACTTGACAATATCGATATTACTGCATGGTCTGGAACAATTTCATAAAAAATCTGTTTACAACAAAATCCAAGGAGTTTAAATCAGTTTTCCTCAACGTACAAGCTTCGAGACAGTATAACAACACTGGTAAACATTTTGTTACAATCAAATGTATCACCACATGAACATAAAAAACTGCTCTAAGATGTCATTTGAAAGAAGCACTAGAATGTGCAACTGCAATAGTTTGTTTCAAGCCAGTAGCGGCGGGTGCATCAAGTCCAGAACGTAGACCTAATAATGAATGGCATGCCGTCAGTTGACGGCATATTAAAATTTTGTGTACGATGTTTTCAAATAGTAGGCCTACAGAGAAAATGTAAAGATGATGATAATGATGATTTAGTAATCACTAACAGTTGTTGATAGTAAGAAAATGTTGTTCAGGGAGTGGAACCAACGAATAACGGACGATCAAGCAAGAAAAACGTATGAACGAGCCGTGAAGTTAGAAGAAGAATTCGGCGAATATTTTGTCGGTCAGTACTCACACCTGTGACAATTTAAAGTCAAAGTTTAAACACTCTTAAAACGTATGTTCTCGGAGGATCATGTGTAGACCCGAGTGAAGAGGTGGGTCAAGTCATTAGTCAGCCTGTCACAAATCTCAACCAATGTCACGGACTCACGGACGGGAGTTTCGTTAAATTACTAGGCCTACGTTAAACTTGCTGTGTTTGTAAGTAAGTAAGTAAGTAGAACATTTATAAAGCGCATTACGCAATGCCTCTAATGCGCTAATGTTTGGTTCAAATCCCTTCAGTGGTTCAGTAGCCAGCGAGTTCACAAAATTTCTATGGCCATCGCTGCGTGACTTTGACCTTTGAACCCATTACCTTGAAAATGTCACCAGTGTCACGTGGACCTGGTGGTAAGAAAGTGTGAAGTTTCGTCAGAATACGTCCATTCATTCACGAGATATAAACGTGAAGAAACGGACTTACAGACAGATCGACGTAAGCCAACGGCCGGTGCAGGCATAGCAAAATAAAACTATTTTGAGACATCTATATAAATTTACCAAGAATTTGAATTAATCACACGAGGGCATGAATTTGCAGCAATGAGTGTCTGCTAGAACAAGATGTCTGTTTATGACAGTCTGATGAATATGAGGAGTACTGAGCGGATATACGGGATTATGTCAGTGCAGGCTTGTTAATGAGACCAGAACATAGTAAGACCAAGACCAAGACCGAGACCAGAGAGTGCGAGACCGAGATCGAGACCGAGACCAAAAATCTGTTACGAGACCGAGACCAAAAACTACGAGACCGAGACCGAGACCAGTCTAGTCAAGTCAGATGCATGTGAAAGTAACACAAATCGGTATGTTTCATTTTTTACTACACACACGAGGTGAATGATGAACCGGAAATGGATTTTGCATTTAAGATGATCAGTGAGTAAGATGTTCAACAATAATAATTAGATCCAGTGTTGCGAGTTGTTAGTTAATTAAGAAAGCAGGTGATCGATTTGAGACCGCGAGACCAACACGTATGAGACCCGAGACCATTACGCCATGAGACCGAGGCCGAGACCAAGACCAATTACTGTGAGACCGAGACCGAGACCAAAAAAGTGGTCTCGAGACCACGTTGGTCTCGAGACCTTAACATCCCTGTGTCAGTGTCAGAACAAATATTGCATTGTTAGTTTTGACTGGGTTAATCTTCACTCCACATGCACGACACAGGCTTAACATGAATGCGCTGTAACGCGATCGATATTTTTCGTACATTATTTCAGCAATCGTGACTGGCGAGACGGTCAACGAGATATATTCGCGCGTCAAGGACGTCATCAGGAGTCACTCCGGCCCAGTCGTATGGATACCGGCACGTCATCCTCTCTGAGTGCGACGTCAACGAATTTGTCTTAAACACTAATAAGTGCATCCTTACAGGTATCTCGCCGAAAGCGTTCAGCTGTTCACACGATCGAATCACACAGTGAGACGAATATTTACTACTCGCAGAGCTGCGAGCGGATGAGTTTAAAAGTATAAAGCATATAGTTACCGTGTGCGTGTGCGTGTGTATGTGACTTTGCTGTTTTTATTTGGTGAACTTTTCTTGACGATCTGCTGAATATTGTGAACAAGTTTTACCTGTATCGTCTGTGCGTGTGCGTTGTAAACTTTTGGCCGGTCTAGTCGACACAATCGCGTTAGGAGCATTCGTGTCTTTTATACGTGGTTATCTCTATACTTATTTGTTTGATAAATGTTTATCATGAAGTCAAGACTAGTAAATATATTTCACAAAACTGTCTTTGGATTGTCTCGGCTGTTCGACCGACTGAGAGCCTACCAGTATCAATGAAATGAATACGAACACATCGTTGCCAAGCATGAGAAAACGAGCTTGTGACAACGAGCTAAGTTTCAAGAAAACTCGCCACCTCAATTTTATTAAAAAGGCCACTTATAAAGTGCCAAACAATACAAATGTCAATGATCTGCCTATCGAAGCAGCTACTGCTCTGCCTCAGCAGTTAGTTTCAATGACATGATACACATCCAAATTACGAATATTATCATTATTGCACGCCGTTAGTATCTAAGCTTGCCAATCAAATGCAAAATAACTTGACTAAATTCACAAGCAACGTTCGTAAAAAATCTTATAATTTAAGAAAACTATTATTCTTGAGATCAACGGCTAAAAAATTGGCAAAAACAAGTTGAGGACATGAAAACAAGTCAAGGACAGGTCCGAAGTCCTGAATGCAACTGGTGGACGAATTGACCAAGTTTCAGAATGCAATCAACTGTCGGGAAATACATCGTACTTTCACAGCCAGAATTCCTGGACACTACAACCATATACACAGTTCCATCCGTAACACAACTGTCAGTTTCAGAAACGTTCAGCAAGTTTTGCTCGCCTTTAAACAGCAAAGGTAAATGCAAAGTGTGTTATGCTACTCCTGGGCCTAGGTAAGGTGCTCATCTCCCTCTCAGAGCTCACTGAGCCTGCAGGTGGGTGTTCCACTGAGTCTGAGACATGCCAGTAAGAACTAGCCCAAAGATCACGTTCCAGCTGCAAGGAATCGCTGCTATTTGGCTGATACCAAATTAAACTGGCAGAGGCACGTGCTGAACAACTTCTTCAGGTCGTCACGTGAAGAGGAATGGGCCAAAGTCAAAGTCACCACCTCTTGATAGGTCTAATGTCCTAACTCAACCTTCAACTGTGGCAGCTATGCAAAATGTTTTCAGGCAACAGTGCTGGAGTGAAATAAAGTGACCGTTAATTAGCAAAAACTGCGAAAAACAGAATTCAAAGAGTACAGTTTAGTGAATAATTTAAATAAATAAAAACTTCCGAGTTATTACTCTACAAGCTGAAGTGCACTTGCCTTCAACAATGGAAGAACGAGACGAGAACAGAGACGGTTTGTGACTGCGTCGAACAAACGTGCAGTAGACACAGCCAACGTTCTCCAACATCTGCCACACATATGACACAATACAATACTGGCGTTATCACACGAATACTAATATAAGTTATCGGATTGTTTTATAATCTCTATTACTGTTATTCTGCATTGAACAAATGCATAAATGATGAACTGAGCAATGGCAGCTAGTTCACAGAGATTACAGTCACATCTAGTTGATACACCATGAATGATGCTGACTTGGTGTCATTTTATACACATCTTCACTCTCCTCTGACAGACAACATCTGAGCTGCGACGATTTTCTGGAAGGAAAGACGGCAGATAATCGGAACTGTTCTGTGCTGTATTGTGTACTGCAAGCACGCACAATCATAAGCACAGAAGCACGCTCATATGCTCAGTTCTTAAACAAACAGAGCTGCAGGATATTACCTCAATGAGCTCAAACAATGGCACGGGCTGCAGGTAGTTGGCATATTTCTGAACCAGCATCTCGCCGGTGACTCCTGGGTTTTCCATGACGTGCATCATGACTCCGGTCAACAACGTCTTGAGTGACATATGGTTGACAGTGCCCTCCGGCGTCTTCCAAGGCCTTGGAATCAGCTTCACTGTCTTGTATGTGCTGAAGGAACATGCAGACAGCAATTGGTTTACATCACACAAGGTTTAACCACACTGTTCTGTAAAAACAAATTCCAGAATTTTTTTTCACGACTTTCAAGGACTGCATAACGATTTTCAAGGACCATCTCAAAGTCATATAAAACTGCACTATTATAAGCACTGTTGTGCAGATCAAGCTTCAGTGACCACTAAGCCAATTTAGCATTCTGACTTGCCATTTTAATATCAACATCCGTGATACATTTTTCCTCTGACTGCAAAGTGCCCTGCAGCAGCTAGGTGATGCTCACTGTAAGTCAATACATTTTTAATAACACTAATAATAACAATGTCTGCACCGGTATATTTTATATATGCAGATCAGGCAATTCTACAAAGTCTGAAGCTATTAAGAAAATAACTATCACAGACACTGTGATAACATTATGACATACTGGCAAATAAGCATTTGCAAACAGCTGCAATGTACAAAGCACATGTCATAAGAACGACACATTCAAGACTTTCAGTAACTGATTCAAGTATTTTCAAGGACCTTTATTTTTCATGGACTTTCCAGACATTGAAAAAAACGAAAATATCACGACTTTCAAGAACTGGTGGAATCCTAGGCACAGTAGCTGATGAACAACTGATACCAAATTAATATGACACTGACATCAAAGTGGAAGGACTTTAACATTACTTGTCTGGGAATTTATGCATCAAAGATCAGTATAACTACCTTCAGTGTATTAACATTATTGACTGGGCATTAGGCAAAGCAGCATGTCTAAAAATATGCTCCAATTCTGTTAAGGATGCAACTGGCTAACCTAAGAAACTGGCTGTTATAAGGGCAGCATATATTATCCTATCAGTACGACGCTACAACTGCTGATGTTTTCATTGAGAGATTAAGAACTTGAAACCACTCACAGTGTGCAAAGATTGATCATAGCATACAACTACCAGTTAACAGTAGGCAATATGCTAGTTGCAGTGCAATGCAATATAAGTGAGTTATGTCATAACTAAACATGTTTAAACATGATAATCAGCGACACTTATTAGTAATCACTTATTTTGCTGCAAAGTGAAAAATTACTGGATTCGGATGCAGATCACCCCAAAATCTGATTATTTCTTCTATCAAGGGTGGCTCACGGCTTCCGAAAATTTTACGAAAATTAATCCACAGCTCTTCCTGTAATGCCACTGACAGAGAGGCAAACTGCATGATGGATGCAATTATTACCTGACACGTGAATCAGCGGCTGGCTCATCAGCATCTGTGGCCTTTGATCTTCTTCTTGAATGAACCGTGCTGACATTCTCAACGCCATCACCAGCTGCAGTTTGACTTGCACTTTTGCTCTGTTTAACAGCAGCTGTTTGTGAATCATCATCGCTATCAGCTGTTCCGTCCAACTGTGACACTCTTGTGTTCACGTTCTCAGACGCAGTAGTTTGAGGAGCAGAGCTCGACTGAGCGGGTAGCGCTCGAGCTGCTGTCGTTGTCGGTGGTGGCATGTAACGAATGCGTATCTGAGCACCAGGCAGCATCGTGTTGGTTCTTGACAGTATGCCACGGACATGGTTCATCACAGCAGCGGGGTCGGCAGTGTTGCCAAGGTCTGAGGCGTTGATACGTATTCTGATTGGCTGTGCTGGTGCTACTCTGGGTCTCATCATAGTCCTCAGAGAACAGTGGGAATCCGACTGGCCTGATGCAGGTGACAACGTTGGTCGCTGTAAGGCAACATCACCAGCTGAAACTGAGCATCGCTGACGAGCAACAACAGGCAGCGAAGGGTGCGGCTGACGGACGCAAGAAGCTGTCAAATGTTCTGACTCAGACAGCACACGATTCTTTGGTCTAAACTGTTGGCCACGAACCAGAACAGTACTACCTCTCAAACTCGTACTTTGTGGTGGTGGCAAAACTACACGTATTACTGACTTGGATGTTGAGGGCAAATCTGAATCTACTGACCGCATAGGACTCTGAAACTGGGGAGGAATTCGAGATGTGACCGAAGTGGAAGTACCATCGGAATGCTGTTGCTCAGCTACCATGATGCTTGCTGGTTTATCAGTAGCAGCCTGCATCTTACAAATGTTTGGTGTTGGTCTAACTTGACAGACTGATGTAGGAGACACATTCTCCGAGGTAGCGTGAACTGGAGCTAAAATCATGGTTTTTGACGTAGAAGATCCACTGCTTGGTGACAATGATACGTGCAAACTGGTCCTTACCATATGGAGAATTGTGGATGGTGAACAGTCTGGCATGCTGCTATGTAATTCTGTAAGCAGAGTGTGTTGAACAGCTGGTGGTGATTTCGACACATGAGTACGCACTGAGCTTGAGACACCAATCTTTGGCTTACAATCCTCCGCAGCATCATCAGTCACGGCACCAGGACACACACCATCTTTATAAACTGATGTCTGACCAGAAGCAGAAGGATATAACAACGTGCCACGAAGATTAGAGTCAACTGTAGTAATTACTTCTGAGGGGGATTTTGTTGAACAGACAGGATTCTGCTGCGATGTTATCTTAAGCTGCCCGCCATCACTGACAATTGGCGAAGAAGTCACAACACTGGAAGTGGCAACACTTGAAGCCACAGCATTCAGTTCTTCTGTGTCTATGGCTGATGCAACTTTCGACACATCTCCGTCAACTTCCGCTGACCCTGACACAAACATGGATTCTGTCCATGTGGCACTGGTTGTTTCACGCTTGTGTTTCTGGTCACGCTTCAAACGTTTTGAACGTAAGCCACTGAAAGACGACTGTCTTTTCCTGCACCTCAATCCGTTGTTGCTCTTAACCTGAGACCGCACTGCATGATTCACATTTTTCTCTCTTGCTACTTCACCAGACTTCACCAACCGTGGTGGTTCAGCAGTAGCCATAATTACACGAGACTGTGGTAGCTGGACAACATCTTCTGATGACAGGACCCTGTTGTCCAATAACTCAGTCTTAGTGGTTTGATCAGTAGATGGTGTGACATGCTCATCTCCTACGTTGACTGCATTCAAGTCGACAACAGCAGCATGCTGCAAACACATCAACAGCTTAAAGACATACTGTTTAACATACATCAACTTAACTGACGACATAACACTCATATGCATGTTTCAGATTATAATGTTTGTGGTCACTGTTATTCATCTGCAAAGCTGGAGTATTATAGTAAATAAGAAAGTAGCCTTGTCAGCAACAATACAACAAGATGCACAATGGACTAACACGGCTATCTGGAAGAGGAGCACTTGACTTTCATTTTATAATTTTAATTTTATATTTATTATTACTTTATTTTTAATGGCAAGCCATTACTTTTTCTGCAGTAGACGTTTTCTGTCGTATAAAGCAGTGTTACTACCTGACTGCTGGATGCCATATGACCACGACCTTTAGTGTTTTTGTCAATGGTGATAAGCCAGCAGGTAGCAGCCGAGGTAGCAACATATCGGAACTCATCAACGCCAACCCTCAGCAGCTAAAAAACATTTCATGTGCTTAATGAGACACGTGCAACTTCAGCTTCAACAGAGGATGTTTTCCAATAAAAATGGTAAATATAACTCATAAAATGGGCAAATTAGCATCATTATTGAAGCACGATGACCCCAAAATTGAACTAATGCCAGCATACATTCTAACTTTCAGATCATTCTCCTGTTTGCATACCAGCAGTGAGCAGTGTTGCATGAATATTGCTTACACTAAACTCCGGAAATAATCCGCTGCCTGTGCTGTACGTAGGATGAAGACTAATTAAGGGAGATGAGCTATCTCCTAACTTCCTGAGATTTACTAACTTTGCAGAAACTTTAAAATGTTGTCTAAAATCGCACTTCTCAGCATGTACTATGGTTCTGCATTATTTAGCCTTTTTCATTATATTTAACTCACTTTGCCTGGCCAGCCTGTCTTATTGAAGGTGTGGCAATAACTAATTTTTAAACTGATCTGAAGATGTCTGCACAACTGTTGACATTCGACAGTTAACACTGTGTAAAATATCGCATTGGATGTGAAAACATGATGAGAAAATGGAACTTACTGCACAGGCATCACATAAAGCTGACACCATCCTCCGCAACAGTAACGGATCAACGTCTGCCAGTGATGACTACAAACCAATGAAACACATTCAAATGACTTGCCGCTGTTAAACAAAAATTTTATGCAAGTGTAAGCGAATAAATTTACATCAAAAACGTCCTCAAAATAGCATAAACAACGAACACACTACGACAACTTTCCAGATATCAGTATTAGCACATGGTAAGCTATAACATGAAAAAGTGCTGCGCTCAGTGAAACAAAGTTGTCTTTTAGTAAAGTATTTGCTATGTAAGACAGCATGCTGGTTACTACGTAACTACGTTAGTTATTAAGCAAGTAATAAAAAAGTAACAAAGTAACATAATTCATATTCGTTCAATTGATAGCTTGTCATGTACAGGTGCATAATGAAGAAATAAAAGAAATGATAAAATTACACAGTAAGTAAATGATATGTACAACTGAAGTTAAGTTACAAACACACACACTTTCAATAAAAGTTTAAAAGAACACTTCAAATGTGGAAACCAAGAACATAGCAGTACACAAACTCTCAATAGTAAATAACGTAATGAGGCCACAAAATAACAAACCTGTAACTCAAACAGAGTTTGTCCGAGAAAACCAGCTTCCGCAACAGCATTGTAAATCATTTGCAAGATGGTGACATGTTGGACTACTCGTGTGTCACCATAACCAACTGAACGTCTGCAACTCTCAGTTGATGCCGACGTTATCACATCCACATGGTCAGGAACCTCTTTCCTTATCAATTTCCGTATCTCCAGACAAATTCTCGGATGCAGCGAAAGATGATGCTGGTTCCACTGGCGGATGGTTTTCAGCATTCCTGAATAATTGACAGCAAAGCCAACACTTCACATCAATAACTGTCAAATACATAAAACGCCTTGCTCTGTTTGTTTGTTGATCTAGCAATCTCATCAAACATTTCCTCATCAATACATGTGTATCTAGCAGTGAAACAACAGAATTACACAACTCATAAAGTCTACAGTATATTCACACAGTTCTGCATAGTTTTCATTATAACTAATTTCAAATGGAAATCATACGAGTGAGTGAGTGAGCAGAGTTAACATTCCACTCCATAAATAATTGGTAATTGTAAAAACGTGTTTTTCCAGGCAACCAACTGCACTGGCAATGACGAATAAACTCGTAACACGCAAAGAGAAAAATACAGTGAAAAATTTAAAAACAACTAATCCTAAAAGAAATCACCTAGCACTAGTTTAAAAACATGCAAACTCACAAACAATGACAAGCTTAAGCCTTAGCCTAAACTGACAAATGCAAATTACAAAGTCAATTAATAACTAAGAATGTTACTGATATTATTCATATCGCAATATTATTCTACAGTAAAAAATGTATGCCAATGCCACAACAGCAAAATTCTCAAAATTCTGCTGACTACTCAAATAATATATTATCTAAATACAGAATTTAACAAGTAAGCCTCCACACCACACCACGGAAATGTATGCCTCTATACTTTGCCCTTTGACCTTGAAAACCTTTTCAGCAGTGTCCACTCGTATGATGAATATTTGTGGCAAGTTTCATTAAAATAATAATAAATAACAACTAGACAAGAAGACTTACAGCTAGCGCTAACCAGTCATGTACAGTACACACATAAGGTATACTATGCACTAAAAAATGCTGAATAATAAAAACAAGATGTAGAGAGAGAAAAAACATAGTGAAATGTTGTTATGCGTACTGTTCCAGGACAGTGCCATAATGTTTGCAGAACAGAAATGTTTTAAGATGCTTTAAAATACCTCCATTAAGTAAAGAGATATCACAGCACATGAAACAGGTGTTCACAGACAATCACTGGACGGATGATTTACTGCCTCAGCCACGTGCTGTTGGCAGAGCAATAAAACTTATGAACACAACGTAACAATTACTCCAAACTCATCAACACACGTACGATGGTCGGCCGTGAGATCTGGCGAAGATCTACGCAGGAAGACATCATCCACCATACGAACTCTGACCGAGCATGAGTTAATCAGGATGTTGTTGGATGCTTGGAGGAACCTCAGAGAGTATGAGTGCATGTACTGGCACTTGTTCACCGACACATTTATACGTGATGAATGCACCGACGGCCAAGTGTCACCACCGGCACCTTGCATTAACACACATTGCCAGCAGTGAGTGAATGAATAGTTTCTTAATGACAATCACCAAACATCATCATCATCATCATCATCATCATCATGAGATTTATAGTTTACTATTACAATAAAGTAGAACATAGGTGCATTACAAAAGTCAATGAAAATAAACATAAAATAAAAATAAAACGTTAGAGCAACTGCAAAAGGAGTATTAACAAATGTTAAAAGCCAGACTAAAATAGTGTGATTTCACAGGAGGCGACTTAATGATGCCATACAAATGCTATAAGCTAACCAGGTACAAGTGTAACTATAGCTAAAGCTAATGCGTGTAGCTCAAGAAATAACTCTACACAATACTGTCGGCAGATATAGCTATTCAACTGTACTGTCTAGGAATGAAATTGGTTTGTACTGTCAATTACATAGTGAATATGTAAATGATGTAAACATTTTTCTCTCATTTCCTTGTACTCTGTGTATTATGCAATTGTAACTAAGTAAGTAAAAATGTAGTTGGCTGAGTAAGGTTAAACATCCCACCAAACACATTATAGGTCATATTGGGGACAAGTTTTTACGGGTCAAATGGCCCAACCAACGGTGTCAAAGCACTGAATGAGGATAGGGTCCCAACGATTACGCTTCGTTCCCATCAGGTCCATCCCACCATGCTCACAATAATACAACAAATATGAAGTATGAAAAAAACACACAAAATACACAGAGATAAACACAAAAGAATCTACACACAGTAAAATAGGCCCAGTGTGACAAAACCCAAGCCAGAAAACTGTAAGAACTGCTCATCTAAGTGTGCTTATGACTGCACACAGCTTCAATACACAATACAACCCCAAACAGTTCTGATAATCTCTCCTCTTACCAACAGACAAACATCATAGCTCAGATGTTGTCTATCACAGGAGAGAAGGAGGAGTGAAAAGGTAAACATAAAACGAAGGCTATATAGCTACAGTAAGATGTAAATACCAGCTGACGCACTGGCTTCATTCTGCTGTTCACTCTCAACCTCATCAATCAACTGCTGCGCCTCCTCATCCGAGTCACCATCTGGTTCAATAGTCTTGCTCTTGTTCTTGCATCTGATATTCACAGACTTCACAACGAGGATATCCTCGGGAACAGTGGTCTCGAACACCATCTGTACCACAGAATAAGCATACTAGAACACGTCATCCACCGAGCTCCTCTACACAACACGATGCAACGTAACACGACATGTAAAAAACTGACGGACAGTCAGTTTATTCTACCACATAATGTCAAATTTAATATTATAGAAAAACAAAACTAAAACACAAAAGTAATTAGCACCAAAAAAACCAAACAGTAGCAATCGGAAAGTGTGAGCTAAAGATCACAATGCAGCTCTGCATGCACACAGTCCCAACACTGCGTAACTGCGTTTAACTGTTTCATTTAAATTTTAAAAGAAATTTGCGGTACTGTCACCTTTCTCATGGCAGTTAGTGTGACGGCGACAATAGCCGAGGCAGCTGTGTCACCAAGTGTCAGTAAAGACGACACTGTAACATTGCTCCCATCCACGTCATATCCACTTGTAGTCTCCAGTTCAAACTGTTGCAGCAGGGCTTCAGCATCATCAAATATCGACTCTGGATATACAGACTTCCACACGTACTGATACCTGGCAATGGACACATATGCTCTATGCAGTTCCAAGATGCTTCACAATATCTGTCTACATAATTTTACAAGTATCATAAAATGTTGCTAACTTGTGTAGAAGCCAAAAGTGTCGAAATATAAAGCACATCATATGCAAACCACTATCACTATTTACGACTGGAAAAGAAACAAGTAGCTCAGCTATCGCAGAGAGACCGCGCTGCAGGGTGCGTTATAGTTTTTGGCAAAAGTAGAAGACTGGAACTGGGAGACAATATTTTACGGGCATTATAGGTCTATCTTCAACCACTGTGATATAATCGGCCTGAAAATCAGTCGAATTCGGTGAAAAATCAAAATAAGGGCTATTTCTGCGTTCATGGTCATTCAAGGTCATCGAGGTCCGTACCAATCGAAAGCCCGAATGCGATTTCCTATTAGTGATCAATAGTAACTGACATCCTATCTCGTACCGTTTCGGAGTTATCGCAGCTTATTGTTCAAATTTCGGACACTTTGCATTTTCGAGCCACCCTTTGGGATCTTAGGGACAACGTACGATGTTCATCTTGGGCTCATTGGAAAGCGCATAGTGAACTTCCTATTAGTGTTAATTGAACTTTTTTCGTAAGGTGTTACAGCTGACGCTGTACGAGCGAAAATAGATCGGAAGTCGGCGATTTCGCTCCAACGCGGTCACTTTGATCCAAAATATCAGGTAGAAGGGGTTGTCCCCCACCAATCATTTTTGCACGGATAGTTAAGCCAATGCCCTACAACTTTATCACTGACAATTTCCACACAGGTGTTACGGCTGAGGCGCTACAAGCGAAAATAGATAGAAAATCAGCGATTTCGCTACTACGCGGTCACTTTGATCCAACATGTCAGGTACAAGAGGTTGCCCCCACCAATAATTTTTGCACGGTTAGTTAGGCCAATGAATGCCTTACAACTTTGCCGCCGACAGTTTTCACCCAAAAAAGCTATGCAACAGACTTTCTTCAAGCGAAGTGGGATTTTACACGGAAATCGGCCATTTTGCGTTTTTGAGACCCCCTTTGGGGGACTTATGGGCAACGTATGACGATCATCTTAGGCTCATTGGAAAGTGCGTAGTGGACTTCCTATTAGCGTTAATTGAACTTTTTGCGCTAGATGTTACGGTCAAGGAGCTATGGGTGAATATCGGTTAAAAATCGATGAATTTGCTCCAAAGGGGGCCAGTTGACCTAAAATTTCACATAGAAGGGGTCGTCCCCCACCAACCATTCTTCTCAGAAAACTAGGCTAAATGATCTTTCGTATGGTATAAAAATCTGGACAGATCTTTCCACCGTTTTGTCACAATTCACGCATCGACAGATGGACAGACAGACGGACAGAAAGAATTCTCATCGCTAGACCGCGTCTGCATTCCATGCAGCGAGGTAAAAACTATTGACAACAGGCAAAAAAAGTGTTTAAGTGAGCGAGTTAGCAGTTTCTTAACGGCACACCAGCACACATTAGGCTCTTTAGTGCCTAACGATTGCGTGGAAGATTTGAATAAAAGAGTATATAATCAATGCTATTTAGCTACGATAAAAATGAATAACAAATACAATATGTGTTTAAGACACTGACCGCTGAGAAAGGTGGTAGTGACCAATTGTGGATCCAAACGTGACAGTTTTCTTTGTTTTCAAAAGAGTCTGTACAGAGCACTCACAGATATATAACTCAATCAGACGAATGTTCTCAGTTAATACATGGCTATGATTCAAACTGCAAATAAATTGATAAAAAAGACCGGTGCCGCCAACACAGCAGTTTGTAAACCAGTGACTTGACTCAAATGAATAAACACTATTCTACTCAAAAAAAATCTGGACCAATTAGCTAGTTGCCTAACTGACGGGCAAACAAAATGGGCAGCGACCAATCAGCTGTCAGGTCGTGGCACTGTCATTTGTATACGTTCTTTTATTGAACCAGATTTATTTGACAACAATGTGCCGTTCGATAATACCACTCCGATTTATCTGATCAATCTGCTCTGGAAATTAGGGTTAGTATTAGGGTTAGACTTACAGCTGCTCTATTTTCACATTTTTCGCCGAGAATAAGCAAAATAAGCACCTTATCTTCTGTGAATGTTATGTAAGATAACATCTTGCTAAAAGAATGCACCCAAACGATGAACAACACAATAGTATAGAGTATGTAATTTTATTTTGTTGTTCATCGCTTAGGTGCAATCTTTTAGCAAGGTGTTACCTTACGTAAAATTTGTGGAAAATAAGGTGCTCGTTTTTGTTGTTCAATAAAAGAACGTATTCAAACGACAATGCCACGACCTGACAGCTGATTGGTCGCTGCCCATTTCATTTGACTGTAGTGGCCACGCATTAATTGGGCAACTAGCTAATAACAGTAACTTTTGATATAAAGAACAGTCATTAAATTTTTACTTAATTAACGCTTATTATCTTCAAGCAATGTGACGAAATAGGAAACCAGTTAAGAGCAGTACAAACTACAGCCAAAGAAGGCACACTATGTACACAATTGTGAAAAACTTCTGAACAGTTAAAATTGTCTACATTAAACCCATTAAAAGTGCATAAGCTGGTACAAGCAGTATTGTTAGCATGTCTACATTCTTCATTGAGTACGGTTTGGTCAGTTTAGCTTATCTTCTTGTGCCTTTCTATTAAACAGCTAATTGTCTTTATTCTGGCAGGCTTAGGAACACATTCAGTCTCTCAAAGCTTTCAGATTTCTTTCGGAGTTTTATTACTTCATTACTTTTTTTATTTCAATGTCACGTGCATATCATACTGTATCGTAAACTCTTATGTGTGTCTCATAGGGAAACAGATGAGCTCAATTGAACATCATCCACTCAGTAATGTTAACAAGGACTACTGTAGACCCACAAAGACAAAAAAAAACATAAACCTTCAGGACAAAGATAAGCACAAAGACTAGAGCTACAAAGACAATGACAAGGATTTCAAATTAGTCCTTAAAGATAAGAACACAGATTATCACTGCATCTAGTGACGCAGTATTTACCTTTTTGGATTGGGTGACAATTTTCCTGTGCTTCAGTGAGTCAAACGCCGCTGTCAACACCGGTTCTGGATATGACATGCAAACTTTGTAAAGCTCGTGTACTCGACTCATCTTGTCACAGGTCAGCATACTCGACTGCAACGAAAAGCATCGCAACACCGTTATTTTACCATGTTCTTACTGTTAATTAGTTCTTGATTATTCAGGCATCTTCTAATAATCAACGATCAACCTTTGGTGACCACTGCCAATCGCCACTTCACGGGCGAGGAACAGTCTACACCCCCTGCTTCCCGACCATTTTCAGCTGAGAGCTAAAGATATTCCTATATGCCTATCAAGCTTCATATCAATGCATCGACATCAGTGACGCATTTCTAGTCTGACTGTGTTAAGGTCCCCGGCAGCATCTGAGAAATAATCTCATTGTAATCAGAACATTTTTTAGTAATAATGCTAATAATAAAAAAGTCGTGCACTCCGTCACTCAAGAGATGTTTTCAAGTGAGTTTGTACAAAGCATTCGCTGATATGGAAGTCTGTCATATCGATGTGTCAGTTAGTTACAGTAAGTATTGTCTAACAGCGTCTGAAATGAAGACAAAGTTGCAGACCAGTATGAGATTCTGCAGCACACTCAAGTGGACATCATCAACAGTACGAAGCCGGGCAGCATGAAGTGGTTCAACACCGCCAGTGACTTTGTAAAGACAGAAGTGACGACGCAACTGCTCCAGCGAGTCGGGAAGAACCAACTCAATGAATTCCTGCTCACTGGCAAAGCCACTGCAAAACAAAATGCAAGATGCACTGAAAAACAAAATAATCCATATGCAACGACTACCAAATGTTAAAAGAAATGCAAATTTTATCACAGCTTTTCTCTCAAGCGTGGCGCGACATTGTAATTGTTAAAGTGATGAACTCATGACTGAGAGGTCGTGGATGCGACTCATTGCTGTTCCACTAATATGTGACAACACGGGCAATTTGTTCACATATGCACCTCTATCAACAAGTAGCTTGATTCCGCAGATGATTCTCTGCAGCTGGAAAAGTAACAACAGTCGATGCCAAGTTTATAACTAAGTCACCTGAATGATGACTGCCTAAAGACTAGAATCATCTCCAGCTCCAACTACCCTTACCTCCATTCAAAAACTACACTATGCATTGCATTCAGTCTGATTCTACCATCAATGACAGTAATCTGCAAAAAAGGACAGCTAGCATGCAATCCATGCAACGCTGACTACACAACAAAAGAACAAACAAAAACAAAACCCTCCACTTACCAAAACTTCTCACGTAGTTTCTGTAGACATCGTCTAAACGGCTCTTCAATATTTGCCTTCACGTACACTCTCCCAGCTTTAAACTGATCGGCCAGTTCCTGCACCACAGAAACCCACATGCTTTATCACCGATGATGTAACTCATGCGAGAAAAACCTGGAAAAAATTCACACAGGAATTCAGATGAATATCTACAATTCACACACAAACCTTATCTATCCGCGCTTCACCGAGATAGAGGTTCACATTCTGTGCAGTTTCTGGATTCTTCATCATGTGCATAATGCGTCTTGAACACGCTTTTGATGACTTGTCGCAGGATGACTGCAACATATGAGACAGAAATTGTAAGACGGATTTAATGCATACTACATCATATAACGTAACATAACATAACATCTTCGTTTATTGTAGTTAAGACAAAACACTCAACCTTTACAATCTGTCACGCAGGACAGCGACCATATAGCTAGTGCCTAAGCTGCCACGCAGGACAGCAACCAATGACATAACTGTTACGCAGGACACCCACAACGACCAGGTTTAGCCCAAAAGCTGCCAGAAACAGATGGCGCCAAGGTATTGCCAACATCCAATCGGGTGGGCTTATACCTCGCAAGCACTCACCAGATGGCGTCACAGCACACACATTACAAACAACACTGAAGTCTAAAATAAACAAAAATATACGTTAGATTCATGTATTTCATTAACCCTACTGATATGAGGAACTTGCTGTATTAAATAATGGCATTTATGTAGTCAGCAAACAAGAGCAAGTGACTGCTGCTATCAGCCACAATTAGGCCGGTCGATTGTTGTACTTATTCCTCATAGTCTGCATGCATATTGAAAGTGAAGTGGAATAATTTAAAACAGTTAGAACATTTTAATTTTACAGAGTTAATATGGAGTGTAAACTGCCACATTTCATGAACCACAGCATATCCAACTGTTTTACTGCTGTTACGGAAGTTCAAGCATCTTGCCGACTAGCAAATAATCATCGTAACGTCACCAGTTTCTGTTCAGTGACTCACCGCAAAGTTTTCGTGCATGACGTCGCGCACGATGTACGGCTGTAACCAGCAAAAGAAGTCTCGCTGTCCCGTCAAATACTGTCCAGCAACTTGACACAGCAGCAGCTGAAACATTAGCAAACCAGCCAACCACATCACGTTAATATTATGTAGGTCATTATGCAGTGGTATAGTGCTGAGAACTGTAACATATCAACACACATTGCAAGAAAAATATATTCAAAGACTTGCAAGCACTGAAACAGATACTTTCAAGGACCTCGTGTCTTTTCAACCGCCTTTCCAGTCTGGAAAAACTCTATCTAAATTTCAGCAGCCAGTAGCAGCATCAATCGATGTCACTTATCATAGAGACATAACGACAAATGCAGGTATAAGATGAAATCCCGTTATTATGGCAGTAAGTCAGTGCTAACCAGACTGTCTTCCTCTGATGTCCACGTCACTCTCTGCTTCCGCATCAGGCTCATCGCCTCTGCATCTTTCACACTCTGCTGCAGTCTAATTCTTCTAATTTCAGCATCTGCACGACAGTTGCAAGCATTAGGAATACATCATGTACATCACGGTGCTATTAGTTCATTTTTCTCATCCAACGCCTGTCCAGTGTCTAGGCACGTGCTATACACCTCTGCCATATATTCCATTGGCACACGCGATATAAAATATCTTATCACCTCTAAACGTATTACTTGGGCAAACTCGCAGACAGACGAACAAACGTAGGACAGTCAACCAACAGTAACAGTAGCAGTAACACAGAATACACAGTTGTAGCGCACTGCTTATGATGAAAATGACGGCACATTCCAAAGTCATTATTTCATAGTTATATGCAACATGAAAGCTTAAAAGTCTGCAGATGTCTTTGAAAGAAGTGGATGCTAACTTAAAGTCAGTCGGCAGCCACTTCCAAGCAACAGAAGCGCCAATCACCTCTCACCTATCTATCTTCTGTCTCGCTTTCTGTACAAATAAGTTGCAGTTGCTGGGACTGGGAAGGAATGCCAAAGGCTTTTAATTGGCAGGTTCATGCAGAAACGATGATCAACCATCCCAGTAATGTGGTACATAAAGTATCACTCATGTAAATCGACTTTAGACACACACTCAATTAAATCACAGCATCTCCGACTACTACAGCAAAACCGAGCATCTTTTGGCCTATTAAGCAAGCAGATAACTGCATCACTCATAAACTTACATCTGCCTTGATTAACTTTAGGCTTTTGTGTTGACTGTGATTGCTGACCAGTAGGCAGAGCTACAAATGCACACAACAAGCAAGTCAGGCACTGTTACTAATAAAAGGTAAATGCAGTCCAGTATTCATAAGGAGCATTATGGCACTTTGCACATGTTTATATCGATCTGACAGACAAGCCATCCAGTCTGTGACAAATCCTGCTTCAGCATAACAGGGATGACTGCAGCAACTGCGGAAAAGCACGCAAAAAACAACTAAAAACTACTAGACTTCGTGTCAGTTTTATTTTCTAAAAACAAAGCTAAGTAGAGAACAATTTATTTCAAAGTGAGCATCAAAGTAGTAGTAGTAGTGTAGAGGCTTAACGTCCCACTCGACACATTATAGGTCATTTCGTGGACAGGTTTTTACGGGTCAAATGACCCAACCAACAGTGTCAAAGCACTGAAGGAAGACACAAGACTAAACTAAACCAAATACAACAAAAAACCAAAATCCATCTTAACTAAGGAATACAGATAACACAAAATAAACACAACAAACTAAACCCAGGTTCGGTCGCTTCCTACGACCTCCGGCCTGGAAACGGAGTGGGACTATTCTGGTAG
>Ga0049105_1000097_pt1 | contig 19349 bp, 19 predicted proteins | sample WorMetvaBAHAMAS1_FD_61260 | JGI IMG/M metagenome (GOLD analysis project Ga0049105, IMG submission 61260) | Worm MetaG Olavius vacuus BAHAMAS.1 | ecosystem: Host-associated > Annelida > Digestive system > Unclassified | place: Germany: Marburg | collected 2013-04-09
ACGTGCCGGAATACCATAATGCTTCAGTATCTTCCATAATGATGGTCTGTGGACACTGTCAAATGCCTTCTTAAAATCAATGAAGTTGATGACTAGGTCTTTCTGATGTTCTAGACTCTGTTTGATGATATTTCGGAGTGCAAAGATCTGTTGACCGACCTTTTTTGAAGCCTTCTTGCTCTTTACAAAGGGTTTGGTCCACTGCATTTTGGAGTCTGTTGAGCAGCACTCTGGCGAAGACCTTGCCTGGCGTTGATTGTTGCAGTCACTGAGATTACCCTTCTTAGGCAGCTTCACAATCATTTTTTTTTCCAGTCATCAGGCACCTCCTGTTCCCGCCAGATGCTGTTGAACAGCACGACTAGTTGTCCTGTGATAGAGTCCGTGCTGTGTTTGAGCATCTCTGCTGAGATTTCGTCAATGCCCGGGCCTTGTTGTTAGTGAGGCTATTTATTGCTCGAGTGACTTCTTCGGCCGTGATGTCTGTCATGTTGACTTGACTTCAAGCTCTTCGCTGGCATCGCTATTGTCCATATCCAGCTCGATTGTAGGTTCTGGTTGGTTTAACACCTCCTTGAAGTGTTCCATCCACCTCGCATTTTGTTCTTCTTCTGTAAGGAGCATCCTTCTGTCTTTGCTCTTCACGGGTACGTTGCTGTTGCTGTTAACGCCTGTCAGCTGCCTCACCACACTGTATAACATCCTAGTGTCGTTACTGTCGGCTGCTGCTTGTGCCTCACAGCACTTCTTTTTGATCCAGTCCTTCTTGTCCAATGGGAAGCATTCAGCTCTGGTGTGAAGAACAGTGCAAGAAGGACTGGACATCAGCTACTGTGTTTTTTAAAGTTTATTTGGCACTGTGCCAGTACGATGCACTGCTCTACATGTCAGGCATTGATGAGCCGCTGGTCACATAGAACTTTGTTGACATCAATCTGTTTACGGACGACATCCGGGGCAGTTAGGCCACCGACCTGGCTGAGGACCTTGGCAGCGAGCCAGGGAGGACAAAGGTGTGTGTGACAGGACACAGCGAGTGATGTCTTTGGTGTTCGGACACAGACGAGAGCGGTCGACAAGCTCGTATATTGTATTATGTTCTCTGTAAATAAGTCGTCATTGTATACATTTGTACACCATCGTCATCTTATCTCTGTCAGCACGTGTGTCTCGACTAATCAACAAGATCTGGAACCTACAGCATCCAAGGCAACCCACTCGGCTTATGACACTTAGGCTCTGTGATTCGTCGCTGAGATTTAAGTTGTCGTTTGATGGCTACTCACCTCTCTCCGCACTTTGTGGGTGTAGTTTAGTTCATAACATTTATGTAAACATGATGACACCAAGATTTCTGGTTTTAGTCTACCCTAGATGCCCCTATTCTTTTCAAGCGCCACCTCAAGTCTCACCTCATAGCCCAGCTCATTAACAATTAACATACTCCACCCAGCCACCTGGCGACTGCCCATGCCTCTAATTCATGCTTATTGCTTGACTATGTCTGCGTTAAAAAGTTTCTTCTTTTTATTATTATTATTGGTTACAACTTATCAATTGTAATATTACTTACCGAAATATTTTAATTGCACGCATTAATACTCGTATTGTATTGATCAAAATTAGTCCTCTACTGTTGTAAGTCAAATAAAATACCTGTCACAGACAGTAAAATCAAGTTCTTGCAGTATTGGATCGAATCACAGAGTGTCAAAAAAATTGCATTTTAAGTCGAATCTCAGTTTGCACCAGTGGGTCGATATTGGTTGTAGTCTCGTGGTCCGGTGAGCACGGCGACGTCGTTGAGTGCGTCAGAGGTGGAAGAGAAATACAAGCAGGTGATGATGACCAATGCACAGCTGGACAACGACAAACAGAAACTGCAGTATGAAGTGGATTTACTCAAAGACAGACTTGCCGACGCCGAGGAGCACACGACACAGCTACAGCAGCAGCTAACTCAGACCTCGCGAGTATGTCACCATCGTGTCGGCTCTCATTCGCCGCTCCCATGATTCGCTTTCTTTTTGGCGACTTATGGAGCGTAACCAAATGCATATAATAATAACAAGTAGCTCAGCTGTTGCAGAGAGACCATGCTGCAGGGTGGGTTAGTTAGGCAATTTAGCTCCAACGGGGGCCTGTTGACCAAAAATTTCAGGTAGAAGGGGTTGCCCCCACCAACCATTCTTCTTCTCAGAAAACTAGGTTAAATAATCTTTCGTATGGTATAAAAATCTGGACAGATCTTTCTTCCGTTTTGTCACAATCCACGTGTTTGATGGACAGACGGACAGAATTCTCATCGCTAGACCGCGTCTGCATTCCATGCAATGCAGTAATAATACATCTTTGTTCCGTGTACTGTTCACCTGTCGCAAGTTTTCCTCATTGTATGGTGTCTCACACCAGCTATCAGCTATCATGTGATGTAGATGTTGTTTTTACCAGCATTAGTGCGTCAGTCAGTCTGTCTGCCGATGTGTTGTCTATCCACTCAAAAACTTTAAAATTACTGATCAGAAATTGATGTAACTTTGTAGGAATATGTTATACTGTGAACGCTGGAAATTATTCAGTTTTGGTGAAACTTGACCTTTGACCATGGGAGCTGTTTCAGTATTTTGACCCGACACCCCCTGTGTGAGAGATATTGACTTGCCGTGCAACAAATGCTCTGAGGGTGAGTCCATATCTCTCATACACGGGCGTGTCAGGTCGATCGTCGATGCACACAGCACACCCCGTGAGAGCTGAAATTGATAGCAGAATACAGGCTTGTGAATGCAGGCTTGCATTCCCCTGTGACAGAGTTTAATTATTACTTTGTGTTGTGTGTGTGTGTGTGCCGCAGGAGTTGACAGAAACTAAAAGTTTGTTTAGTGAATGTGAAATGAAATGCAGAAACGTGCAGGCGGCTCTTTCACACACACAAGCTCTCATCAAGGTTTTCTTTCATTGTCTCATTTGTTACTTGCAATATTTGTGAGCAGTTTTGTTTTTCACCAGACATAGGAGTGATGCACAGTGAAGTTTATTAGTTGTTAGATAGGACCTTGCATTGTCAATAATACCACATAAGGTACGGTTGGACGTGATCACTGTAACAGTGCAAATGTTAGCAATGTCGGATTGTCGGTAGGAAATGTTGGCATCGTCAGCAGCACATCAGATAAGCAACTGTAGGTCTAATGACAGTGATATTGACAGAGTAAAAGTTATACAGCACATTTTTGTAGAGCCGGTATTCATTCATTCATTCATTCATCAAAGAATTAGGTGGCGTAATGGGCCCCAGAGAGATTCATATAGCCTTTCGGTTATCTCGGGGCTGCATATTGCCACAATGATGGCTGGTTACTCCATATTAGGATCGTATCCTATGGAGGTTATGCATTCTTTCAAGCTCATAATAACTTGAAATTGATTAACCTAACCTTTGGTAATGTCGGGGTTGCGTATTGGGCCGCAATTGATGGACAGCCTCAGTGCTCGACGTAGTCCACCCCGAAGGAAAAGGTAGGTGGCGTAATGCCATGATGACTTCAAGAAACTTAACAACATCAAACGAAAAGATGGAATTCGCGGCACGGGATGATAACAGTTTGTTATGTGTGGTGGAAGCCATGGAAGCTCTATTGTGCTGGAAGACAGATGTTTGCAGAACGTCATAAGAATCGTGATGGTTTGAAGACAGCATCTCTCAGGGATGAACATACAGAAGTCAGATAAGCATTATATAAGCAACTGTGGGTCTACTGACGGTGACAATTACAAAGTAAAGTTATATAGCATCGTCATTTTCGGCGCCTTGTGACTCTTTGTAAACCAGCGCCGTATAGAAATAGTCTTACTTACTTACTTACTTATAGCACTTCATAGAGCCTCTGATGTGCTGTCAGACAGATTTCTGCAGAAATGTCATCAATCTGACAATCTGACTGACAATCATGACAGTTTGAAGACAGCATATCTCAAATGCAAACATAGAGAAGTCTTGTGGACAGATGTGATAGAAACGACTCCGGTTACAACTTTTGGTCGTTCCCAGCACATTGACAGCAGCACTTCTGCAACAGCCATAACACTGGTGATAACTGAATAGATAGTGTTAATGTCTAGAAAAGCGATGCGTGTTTAGGAGCAAGGTATGCTATACGTGTCGGTGGGAGATGTGGTACCAGACAACGATGATATCTCGGCTGATTCTCACATGTCTGCGCTGTTGCCGTCCGAAGTGACACAACATCTGGACACATACGACGGCTCGCTAGGTTGTTTTTTATCTTCAGTCGCTCACTCGCAGTCAGTTTTAGATCTACTGTGTTGTCACTGATTAATGGTTAGTTACTTACTTATTGTTGTTATGTGATGTGACTGAAAACAGTCTGAGTTTTTTGCACGTCTGTTGTTTGCATGTTCTGTGTTCTCTCACGTATGCATAATTAACTGACTGGACAGACTGACCATCTTGCTCGTAGACTGACCGTCTCCTCATTGACAGATTGACCATGTCCATGGTATTGGATTGACTGTCTCCTTGGTGACACACTGACCATCTGCTTGGATACAGACTAATCGTCAAGTTGGTACCTTGGAAACAGACTGACCATCTCCGTGGTGACCGCTTGACTGTCTCCTTGGTGACACACTGACCATCTGCTTGGATACAGACTAATTGTCTCATTGGTACCATAGAGACAGACTGACCATCTCCTTGGTGACCGCTTGACTGTCTCCTTGGTGACACACTGACCATCTGCTTGGATACAGACTAATTGTCTCATTGGTACCATGGAGACAGACTGACCATCTCCTTGGTGACCGCTTGACTGTCTCCTTGGTGACACACTGACCATCTGCTTGGATACAGACTAATTGTCAAGTTGGTACCATGGAGACAGACTGACCATCTCCTTGGTGACAGCTTGACTATCTCCTTGGTGACACACTGACCATCTGCTTGGATACAGACTAATTGTCTCATTGGTACCATGGAGACAGACTGACCATCTCCTTGGTGACAGCTTGACTGTCTCCTTGGTGACACACTGACCATCTGCTTGGATTCAGACTAATTGTCAAGTTGGTACCATGGAGACAGACTGACCATCTCCTTGGTGACAGCTTGACTGTCTCCTTGGTGACACACCGACCATCTGCTTGGATACAGACTAATTGTCAAGTTGGTACCATGGAAACAGACTGACCGTCTCCATCTGACTCGATGTATCGTTGGTGCAAGTATAGCAGTGAGTGCTGTCGTCTGCTGTAACAGACATGTTGCTTGTAGCTTGGCATTTTGATGTATCACTAACTCATGTTCTTGCAGGTGAACGGTTAAAAAACTTCTTTGAAGAAAAGTTACACTTTCAGGCAGAGGTGCGTTGGTTGTTCTGTCTGTTACATGTTGACTTTAACACAGTTTGCGCCTCAAATTGTGGTCGGTTATATTTTCGGTAGTCTGATCTAAGGTTGCAAAATTACAGCCCTTTAAAACCAAAATATGCTAAAAGCACCACTTAGTGAATGGATGTATAAATATTTGTGTTGCCTACCCCCCATCCCCCCCCCCCGCACTTGATAACAATGTCTCCAACATGGACAGAATTTCTCTTCTTTAGAAACTCAAGAATCTAGTTTGTATTCTGTTGTGGTTGTTATTATCATTTTTCCTATGTCGGTCTCGGAGGTGCATTCTTCAATATTGTTTGGGTCCGTTTTGCATTTACATTAATTAGTGATGCTAACGTTATTGTTTATTATCCGTGTATTGTTTGACAGAATAAGCGGTTGCAACATGAACTGGAGCTTGAAAAATCCCGTGCATCATTAGGGTCGAAATTTCCACCGTCGTCGGAGAACTCGGTGATGTCTGGAGTTCCCGGCTCAGCAGCTGATGGAGTGGATGGTTTGTGACAGCATATGTCTCAAATAATAGTGTTAATACAAAATAATACAAATAATAAAGTAATGAAGTGTTGAACTGCGGCTGATTTTGTGCAAATCTATATCTGTCTCTTATCATTCTTTAACCATGTGAACCTCTTTTCCTACAGCAGACAACATCTGAGCTGTGATGCTTGTATGGAGGTAAGAAGGGAGATTATCAGAACTGTTCTATGTTGTATTGTGTACTGAAGTTGTGCACAGTCATAAGCGCACTTAGATGAGCAGTTCTTACAGTTCTCTGGATTGCGTTTTGTCACACTGGGCCCATTTCACTGCATAGATTCATCAATGTGTTTATGTGCATGTATTTTTGTGTTTTTACTGCATACGGTGGAGTGGACCTGATTGGAGTGAAGACTAATCCTTAGGACCATATTTTTCTTCAGTGGTTTGAGTTGACATTGTTCAATAACAATGTGACGTATAATGTGTTTGGTGGTACGTTAAACCTTACTCATCTTCAGCTTCTAAGCACGTGATGTTAATGGTAGCGACGTTATTGCTGGTGATAGAATGCTACAAAGCTCTAGCTGGTAGAGTCACATGGAGACATCAAATACGAATTGAGGAGTTGAGATCTGGACAGAAATAGAACACTTGAAAATAACAGCTGAGACCACTATCTCGGTTTGAGACCGAGATATAACTGTGCAACGTGCCTCTGCAGTGTCTTTGTGATAGTGCCAGTTTAATAAGCTGAACTAACAGTATAGCCGGCGGAAAGCTGTCTTTCTGTCTGTATGTGTGTGTCCGTGTGTTAACCAAGGTGGCACAGAGTACAACTACTACACATAGAGAATTGTAATCATCAAGGGGATCCAGACATCCACCCCCTGACAATCCTCTGCTGGACATTTTCCACTCTGACAATTCCCCTTGTGGACTCCCCCAGTTTGCATCCCTGCGAGCTGAGTGCTTCAGCCCTGTTTGATGATAACAGTCATCACATGTAGCACAGTAGTGCTGCAGTGTTATAGGGGACAAGCCATTTCTATGGAGCAAGGCAAAATTTGACCCTCTGTAACTTTGTACACTCCCTTGACCAATCATAATAATTATGTCTGAGAGGTTCGAGGCAAATAGACCGGACACTTGCTGCGATGACTGTCACACATAATGGGGTGTCGTAAGAATATAACCCAGCACCTTCACTGTTACTCTCGTTGCTGTCGTCGTCATCATCATCCTTACAATAGGGCATGTAAGTAAATAAAGATTATTTATCCTAGATCTACTTTTATGCGACCATTCTTGTATTTCCAGTGACATCGCACTGAGGATTCAACATGACGTGAGTCGGCATCATACAAAAACTTCAAAATCCGGTCATCCACCACGGCGTTTTCTGAGTTCCGGGATAACTTCGTTTTCCCTTGGGTATAATTCGCCCAATAACAAATTGAAAACGCCATTACGTAATTATCAAATTAACAACTCAAACACACTGCCATATGAAAACATACGACGATGTCACCGGAAGTAGTTAAAACATAGTGTCGCATAGAGACGTATATTAAATAACTTACACGTCTATAATCGTTTTGTTACAGCCGAGAGTCAGAAGAACATAACAGAGTACAAGTGGAAGCTGAAACGTGCCGAGCAGGAAATCACAACACTCCAAGGAGCCGTTAGTATCACTGGACTGTCTCGTATTTCACTTTTTGTTTTGTTTCTGTAATTGTTATTAGCTGCATGCCGGCTTCTGACAAAACAGATATTGTTTAGTGGCATCTCTCTTTGCACGTCTCTCTGTTCGTGCAAAAACTTAACAAACTGCTGATAAAAACTGATGTTACTTGGTGTAAATATGTGCTGTAGTTAACTGTCGAAGTGATAATATATTGTCGACATTTGACCATGACCTTTGACTTTTTGAGAGCTATTTTTCTTTCTTTTTTAAATAAGTAAACTGCCTATAACTTGAAAATTGCTGGTCGGATTTTGATGCAATTTTGCAGGGCAGTGTGTATTTTAGACAGTTGAGTTCTGTATACAAGCAGGTATATTTGACCATGTGGCATATTCGACCTTGACCTTTAATCTTGAGAGCTCGAATTAATGTCAGCACGCCGGGTTAGTGCTCCTGTAGTACACTGTTTAATTTCGTTTGCGAAATAAACGTTGTGAGCATCATATAGAGTTGCCAGTATTTAAACTTGTATATTCATTTTGTGCTTCATTTTGGCGAGTGTCGTACAACTGTGCTTAAGGCTGATGTCAGTCCGTCAGTTCACAGTAAGGCCATAACCAGAAATTTATTTTTTTATTTTGGGGTATGATATCTCCCATTCATTCCATCTGTCCCTTTCCTTCTTTTCCTGTTTTCCTCTCTTTTCCCTTGTTGCATGGTGTCCCCTCATATCCATCTGAGGGATTTGGTGGGTTAGCTCCAGTCAGTATGGGGGAGAACAATATTTGCGGTCGCCAGACACACCAGGCACCACTCCTGTGTACCTAGCTGATGAATGTACGCTGGTTAGCGCCGCTGGCCGCCGTCCTCTGCGGTCTGCTGACAATTGAACGTGCTTGGTCAAGAGATCGTGCAACCAGTTCAGTGACCACTGTTTTACCACCACTGGGACAACGCTGTGGAACAGTCTGCCTGAACAGCTTCGGCAACCAGACATCACCTTTGGACAATTCAAACGATCGTTGAAAACGTTTATGTTTGGTTAGTTGGGCCGCAGCGCCTTGTGTCTGAATGTTAAAGGCGCTCACTAGAAGTCTTCTTACTTACTTACCTACTTACATTCCATGGGTGTTAAATATGCCAAAAGTGCATTTGCGGCCAGGATATTTGGTGTATTTAGAGCCAAGGGAACGTGTCTGTTTGCTGCAAATGTCGTACTATTTCTGTTGAACAAAATCTGAAAATTGAAGCAAATGTGGTTGTTCCTTAATTTACTCTATGTTAGCATGTGGTCGCATGATAAATTTTACGTGATTTTTCTACATTTTGTTTCCGGAACTGTTTTAATCCCAAAACACCGGCTAGTTACGTTCGCTAAGTTCACAAAGTGTTGATGACATTCTGTTGTCAGGTGACACGTCTTGAGTGCCAGGTGACTCGGTACAAGTCTGCGTCTGAGGAGGCCGAGAAGGCCGAAGAGGAGTTGAAGCTTGAGAAACGACGGCTGCTCAGAGAGGTGCACTAACTTGTCTGTGATGTCAATTCACTGGATTGTGACACCGTTATATGTTGCTTCTTTTCATTGATGTTATGTTATAACATTGCAAGGTAGGATGGTAAGTTAGTATTAATCACTAATAGGAAGTCGCATATGAGCTTTCGATTGGTACCAAAACGGTGGCCTCGAATTACCTTGAACGGTGTAATTGCCCTTATTTTTCGTCATTTCACCGAATTCGGTAGCTTTCAGGGTCCATTGCGTAAAAGTGGTTGAAGATATACCAAAAGTTTCTGCATCAGAAATGTAGCCCAGAGCATCTTATGGAGATATTCATGGGAGGTTACCAAGAACGAGTACATTATCGAAAATGGAGGCCAAATTTCTTATTGTGCAATATTACACTTGTGCAACATTTGCTTACTCAAGTGTTATTTTTAAATTCAGATGCAAGTCTGATTTCACCACGATGAGATTTTCATAAACTTCTGCTGGTATTTTTTTATGAGTCGAGTTAGGAAGCTCATATTCAGAAAATCAAAAAATAAAAAAGTCACATTTGGGTATCTCATCTGCTGATGAGTTTGCTGTTTTAACTTGCAGCACTCTAATGATGCTCGTTTGTAATGATAATAATAATAATGATGAAAAGTATTTCTTTCACTGCATTATTAGTTTGTAGTTTTACTACTACATTTCATGGGTGTAATGTATGTGTGTTCGTGTATGTACTTTTCCCATCCCGGACATTCCCCTGGCTGATACTATTTATAAGTTTAAAAATCTTGCTAAGTCTAACCTAATGCTAACCATAACCATGACTATATCAGTAGCAATTTTTATACATTTTTACAATTTACTTTTACACTGAGATTCTCCTGGTTGTTTTTCCCAGCTACTGTTACTATTACATTTAAATAATAGTGGCTGGGGAAAAAGTCGGGGTATCCCTACGTGTGTTGAAAGTGTGGATCCATTGACCTACCTAACAAAACGTGTCATATGTTTATTGTAACATTCTGCTAGTTGTACATTGTTATTGATCAGTAGTATAAATCGTAAGTTTTCATTTGAGAAGTCATGCTAGTTTGATCACTCGTAATTAAACTATGTACGAGGGTCGTTCCATAAATAAGTTACAAAACGGCATAATTCTGTTAATTTTCAAAATATGAAAAATCCTAATTATTATTAAACATACAGATTAACGTGGCGTTAAATATAGGTTTTGTACATAATTTAATTCTGAACAACAGCTGTGCATTTTATTACAGTGGTATCACTGTGGCGTCACTTGTCAATGATAAATATGGCGGCGTTAATGTTGAAAGCACCACGTAAGGAACAGTATATTTTATTCGTTTTCTGCGGGCGAAAGGACTTTGCCCAAATGCCATTCACTCCGAGATGCATCCAGTATATGGTGACAATGTGTTTCATGAGACCAGCAATACATGTTTGGTGTAAGGTAAAGTGTTGTTGATGAAAAAAGGCCAAAGTGTTGTTTCGACTACTGACGCAGCAATTGCAGCAGTCGACTCTGTCACGCGTCTGACCGGCGTGTGTCAGTCAGTTTTTAAATAAACTTAAACAATAGGTTAAAAAAATAAAATAAAACGTTGATGTTTGACATTTGAACAGGTTTTATTACTGAACGTGTTCAGTTTGGTACTTGTAACTTGCAGTGGTGTTTAACACTTGGCAAGTGGTAAAAGAATGGGCAAAATACTGCACTAACTGACTGTGTTCTGTGTTTACGTGACGTTACAGTAATGACGTCATCTTCATAAAAATTTCAATATAGGCCCAATTAAATTGTGTACAGAACCGGATTTTTCATGCCGTCATCGTTCATCGGATTTTTTATACCTTGAAAATTAACAGAATTATGCCGTTTTGTAACTTTTTTATGGAACGACATTCGTATATTTCCGACTGAAAATTGACTGTCGATTGTCTGATGTTGGCGTATGTATTGAGAATGATTGTGTGATACGTCGACATGGCTGGGAGTTGGTTGATGTCGATTGCAGTTGCGCGAGTCACAGACGCAGGTTCAAGAACTCGAGACTAAAAACAATCACTTGATGAAGCGAATGGAGAAGTCCAAATACCGAAACGTCAATGATTCCAACTGATATGCAGTCACGCTGGCGTTCAGCAGGTCACATAACTGACACTGACACACAACTTGCTGACGTGCTGGATCGGTGACTGGCTGTTGTTTTTGCGCTTACTTACTATGATGGACACGCCGAAATTGTAGTAAAACGGAATGTCAAAATGTCGAAAACGAGGGACCAGCTGAATGAACAAGTGTAAAATGCGGGACCAACTGAATTTGCACATGTAAAATATGGGACCGGCTGAGTGATGAAATGTAAAATCTGGTACCAGCTGAATGGCTAGAAAATGCATATGGCATGTATGTTTTGTGTTCTTTCTTAGCATTTTCCAGTCATTTCTGTTGACCAGTGAGTGTTTTTCAGGAGTTCTCGAGAAATCATGCCAGTTACGGCGTGTGACGTCTTGCGTCTTGTGTAAGAGATAAGACTTGTAAGACTGATGTTGCTTGTAAAGTTATGTGAAGCCGAGATGGTCAGACTGTACATGTGTTGTTTTTTTGTGTGAAATTGTTGATGCAGAACTGTAACATTCCCAGTTCACGTTACGACGCTGCTGTGTCTCTGTGCGTCTGTGTTTCTGTGTATGTCTGTGTATGTCTGTCATTGCTAGATGTGGTTGGGGACATGATATGACTTGCAGTGATTCATTATGCATTGAAAAGCTGACAGAAACCGCCTCAGTCTAACACATGACATCAAAATTCGAGCCGAAGTGACAAAAACTCATACCGATCAGCATAACAATCCATAAAGTAAGTAGGTAAGTAAGCGAATTTGTACACAGCGCACAAAAAACACTGTCACTCGGCAATGCAGCTGTCAGTGACCAAATAGATGCATTTTGAGTGCTCGTCGAAATAGTCCGAGTGTAATGTCCGACTCTCGCAGCTGGGTTGGCAGACTGTTCTACACATGAGGTCCAGCAGCAGCGAATGAGCGATCGCCAAGACGTGTTGTAGAGTCCTTGAAATCAGTGCAGTGGGTAACGAAAAGTCTACAGGATGGCCACTCACTTGAAAAACCTGGAAAAATGAGAGAATTTGACAGTAAAGTGGTTGTTTGGGAAAAGTCGGAGGAAAGATGTGTTTGTGCCTGACTTACATCGGTTCAACCTAGTCAGAAGCAGTGATTGTACTTCACTGATAACGCAGCAGAATGTCAATAAATGTGTCACTGTTCGCTCAAGAATATAGCTATCGTGCTTATATTGTGTATATAAACATATCGGTTAGAAATGATGTGTTCATTTTGTATCAGTAATGCTGTGGGGGCATAGATATTGCTTGAGCCACTGCGAGAAGTCATTTTGATGGGGACTGGGGATAGGTATCCCGAATCTGCAGTTGAAGGGTTTGTAGATGATAGCAGTGCATCACAGCAGTGGGGCAGTGATGCTCGTCTAGTTGTCAAGGGTTGTGCGTACATTTTATGTGACACTTTGTTACAATGCTGCCGGGTATAACGTGTCATCGTCATGGTGGTGATGTGTTCATGTTTCTGTTGTAAGTGTCGAGCTTTCGTTGCAGTTTTCTTGCCTGATATGTTAATAATAATGCTGCTATATTACATGGATGCCCCTGGAAATGTAGAGCACTTAGCAGCAAGTGTTTGTTACTTTGCCCTTCCTTCCCACCTCTAGTCTTCGTAACCACGTTTCTTTTCTGAGTTTTGTCAGGAACACTTTATGTGACCCAGAACTGTTGCTAAATTTTCAAACAAATTTTTCGCTGTTGTTAAAAGCACTGAACAATAAACAGTTATTGAATGAAAACAGTTTGACAGCTTTCGACGACCGAATTGATCAGCATAACTGAGTGGTGTCTTGTGATTGGTTGGTTTTTGCCGTGCTATAGACGTTTCTGTTATGATAAATATTGGCTGAATAATTTTTTTGCCAACAGAAAGTGAAAGTTCCAACATTATAACTGCACAGGTTTGATACGTCATGGGTTTTTCCCCAGTGACATTGCAGTATTGTAGAGAATAAATGCTGAATAAGTGACACGATATTTGCTGGTTGTGTCTGATGCATGCTGCTGCACTGTTGTTGGATGCATGTGTTATACTGCAGCAGTGGAATGAATTGAGTCTTTCATATGTCAGTTCATAAAAACTACACTGTGGGCCATAAAAGAACATGGCAGTCTTTATTCAGCTGTTACTGTGGCTAATCTTGACTGATTTTTACATTTTATTATTTTGTTCAATGTGAATGAGTGTTGCATAATGCCGCAGTGAAACTGCCCACATTACCTTAAATGAGTGCACACATGACGTGTTCAAACTCTGGTCTACATTTCAGTTCGTAAATTTCATCGTTACTTGGTGACTTTTTCGGCAAGACACTGTGAAAATGATAAATAAGTAAATGTGTGCCTTATAGTTCACATTTATCTTCAGTTACAACAGTACAAAAATTACAGAAATCAATCAAGATTTCACAGAGCAAGAGTGATATAGAGACTGTCATGTTTTTTGTGGCCTACAGCGATGCAGTATGCCATCCCCCAGTCTAAGTTCGTCCCAGTCATAGCTGGGAAGTCGAGGGGGAGACTCGTTTCCATTCATGCCGTCACCGGAAGGTAACATTATTATCCATGATGACATTCTATGCCTGATGCTTTTTCCAATATAGCGTAATCTGTAGCAGCTTGTAGTTGTTAAGTAACTGTACATAGATGTTCTGTTTGTCATTCCCATGCTTTAAGTATCTTGCTTACATTATTTCTCATGTGACTTCAGTCATACTGACGTGTTATTCACATGACATCCTACATTCCCGAGTCATGCAGACATGTCACTCACGTGATATGTCATGCATGGTCCAAACGGCAAACTGGTTGAACGTGATGCGAATTACTTAAGTAAGTAATTGATTTGGAGATGGTCTGCACTTGTTTTGCTAAGAGTGATATTGTGCTGTTTTATTTCACTGTGTTACGTACTGGTAGACATGCTGTATCACACGTGTTGTCTGCTGTTTGTCTACAATACTGTATGGCAATAGTTGTACAGCTAACCGCTGCATCTTGTTGACGCAGTGAACATGTCAGCTTGTCCAGCAATGTATACACTAATATAGGCTGACACGCATCATCGTGAATGATTTTGAAAGCAAAAAGTTGTATGTTGTAAACTTCATAAACAGGCAAACTTTATCACATTTGATAGGTATGATCAATAAAATTATGTGAGAAAAATATTATACAGATTGCTGCTCAGCAACTATTATAATACTCAATAATAATGCAACACCGAAAAATTGTACAATAACGCGATGACAAACAACATTACTTCAAGTCAAGACAGCTCGCAAATGCTAGTATGGAACAGTGTCTTCTTGTTTCTGATGACTGTATTCGGTCTGTCAGTCGTTGAACCGATGAGATTTTGTGCAGTTGTCAAAGAAATTGATCTCCGAGATTTCCGAAGACGGCGTTCGAGTGCCGTCAGTGTTTGCGGCTCTGCAGCTAGCATAAACAGCTACAGCGATAATGCTTCAAAGGTTTTCAATCGGAGAAGAAGCTGACGAATTTGGAGGCCAATCTTGCCTTGGAATATAATGTTTAACGTTTTTCAATTAGGCGATTGGGGCTTTTGATGTTTCTGAACGAGCACCGTCCATGTGAAATCATCCATCACGATTGCTCGAAAACATCTTTGTCGCAGTACGTCGGTGCTTATCGCTGTGCGACTGAATGCAGGCTTCACTTCTTTTACCAGTATTTCGTTGATCTAACCGGAATCAACAGAAGTTTTCTGAAGAATGATGTGAAGTTTTGTTAACCCTCTTGCAGTAATTCCTCCCCATATCTGTCATTTGTGGTGCACGAGGAATCGAGTGTTCTTGTGAGACCCACACAACATCATTTTTGCCATTTTGTACGTGGTAGAACTTAAACAATGACTAGTTTCTTTGCTATCACACTGTAGTTACAATTCTCCTCAAACAATCTTACTGCTTGAGCTTTAACCTGGGATTCGTGTAATCATTTAATTTTGATTATTTTAATACGATGACGTATGCATTGTGACACATGGAATATAAAGCGCCGCAATAAAGCTGTAATTATGGGTGACGTCACTAAATTGACTGTTACAAAATAAGTAAGTTACAGACATCGATGATATATGGTATGCAGAATTTCAATCAAGTCCTTTAGGCAGCGATAGCAAATTTATAATTTTGAGACGAAATGAAGGCATTTAATTTTGCATTCAAAATCGTCCACGATGATGCGTGTCATCCTATGGTCAATGAGGATGATGGGGTCTGGTGGCAGAGCCCCCAGCGATGTGTAAGGCCGGAGTCCTTGGTGAGGATTTGGGGATCAAGCTCCCCAAAAGCTGAATACTTTTGCATATCTGACAGTCAATTTTTCCTGCAACTTTGCACATGAATGTCATCAATATGTGGAATTGTTAGTTGGCCTGCCGCACTTGCGGGTACTGGTGGGGATGTGTCCCATCACTTCCTGGATCTAGTGCTGAGCTTGTCTTGTCTGCTGAGGCTCTGATGCTGTACAGTTGATCGCTGTAGCCATTGCGAACCTGTCATACTTCAATACTGATATAAGGTGATAACATTGCAATTACGTAGTGTGAGAGATATATTACGTGCATGTGTTTGTGTGTGTGTCTGTGCTGTTTAGTGCCACGCATAGCTGTGCTGTTGTGGCCTGTATGTCTCTCCTGTGAGCTGTAGGTTACGATATTCCATTGTTACATTTCATTAAATTATATTTTTAATAAAATGCAGTTTGATGCATTCCAATGAACTGTGTTCACTCACTGCTGAATTGATAGGACTTGTGCTGCAGTCTGTGCTCCAGTTTGTGTAACTAAACTTTGTGCACGTCATACGGCGTCAGCAATTGTAGTCACAAATAACACGTCTGTTTAGTGCTACAAATATCCGCTACTGTAAATACGTACTAATTTCTTAACAAGGTCTGTGGGCATGGCTTAACACTTGTTGTAATAGCCGCATACATAACACTGATGAGTGTGCTTGTGCGGTGTAGATGTCACTGATAACTGCATTGCAGACTGTTGTGAACTGCACACCGTGTAGACGATGTTAAAATGTAGTCATAACTGTTGGGTACCATATGTAATGTTGTGTTGTTGAAAACTGTCTGCTGATGCAGTTGCTGTGTGCCACGTGGGGCTCCATGCCGAAATTTTAGGGTGGGCCAAGCCACTGACGTATATTAATTACCTCTAGACCAACAACTGTATGAAAGTAATGTGCGCCTTTTGAACGTTAAGCAATAATAGGGAAACGTATTGATCATCCGTTACTATGTCCATTACCAAGCACTCCGCTTTTGCTGCTATGGCTAGCGAAAAATACAAAGTGGCCTTCTGGCATGCGCAGTGGGCGTTTAGTGTTGACCAATGTATTTATAGTGTTTTCTTTTTATCACTGTACTTTGAGTATGATATTTATAATAAATAAATAAATAACTCGCATGCAAATAGTTCCTTCTAAACGTCAGGTGCTGAAGCTTATTAAATTACTTGAAGGCATTGGAAACAGTGCACTAATATGGAGCACAGCGATATTGTGAACAAATGATCAACATTTCATACTTTTACGATTTATTGGAGTCTGTGGGAAACCGTCGCCGGTTGAGCACCTGCGGATTTATATTTTGTGCCCATGCCGGCGCGCACCGCTTTACCATCCAATGCTAATTTTCGCTTGTCTGACTGGAGTTACTGGTCTAGTGGTTTAATCTATGTCAGTGGGGCCAAGCGGCAGTCAAAGGCAACTAATGGACAAAGCAGTAAGTACAAAAATCCTTTAAGTAATAGAAACAAAATAAGCTAATGACACACGAGGTTGCAAAATATTAATTTTACGTGGGAAGTATCATATATGCAGGGCAGTTGTTGGTACGGCCAGTTGCTCTATGGCCCACCCAGCCAGATATTGGCCCACCCTGCAGTTTTCACATGCTGTGTGCTGCTGCGTTTCGAGTTTGGATTCTGTTGTACGTGTGTGGTTTGCATAGCTCGTTTCTTGCGTGCATCTTTTACTGTTTATGAGGTTTCACTGGCTGCTCTTCAGTTGACACGTATTGATCAGTGGGACAGCACGGCAGAGTTCAGTCTCTGAACCATGGGCTCCCGCGGGATTTTTTCCGGATGTGGGCAAATTAGTGGTTTAAGGATGAAAGTCCCCCAGCAGGGTTCAGGGATGGAGCCCCAGTGGGGGTCTAGGGGCAAAACCCCGAGAAGCCGACGACAGGTTGTGAAAGTATTGCGTAAATAATCGTCTGGTGAGCGTTTTGTTGTAACTACTCATGCACAAACACTTTACAATATTTCTAGGGGGGGGGGGCAAGTGCCCCCTCTTACCATGCCTGCGGGTGCCCATGTGCTGAACCCAACCAAATGAAATGTCACATGTACAGTGCATTAATATAGTTATGCATGGAGCAGATAAGCGTTGATCAGCTGGCGTGCAGTAGGTCGTAGGCATTAGCGTCAATTCCTCCCGTTGGGGAGGAGGGGGCAAGGGATGGCAGCTGCCCCACCAACTGTCGCAGGATGTGATCCTGAGTTTTGCTGTGAAATTGCAGCAGTGGTAGGGTGGAGAGTTGTTGTCCCAATTAAGTAACACTCACCAAACAATCTCATAACACGAAGATCATCATTATCATCATCAAACGAAATATTTAGAGTGGCCTAAATAGAAAATGCATTTTAAGGACCACTATACTGTACTGATTTAACTGACTACAGGTGCCCAGACATGTCAGCCAGGTATGGCTCAGGGAACACCAAAAACAATTTCATGTGCCAGTAGACATAGGCTGTCTGTAGTGACGAGAATGCAAGAAATCTTTTAGGCGGCTGGGGCTCCTCCCTGGACCCTGCTGGGAGAGATTAGCACAGTCCCACAAACCCTCGTGGGAATGGGCTTGCTGCCCCTTTCTTGTGCACTTCATATCCTGGGGACGCCATCTCCAGTGAATTTTTGTTCAGCAGTGGCGATGTATTAAAGATTAAATTTAAACCATCGGCTTGACTTGTACAGCTGTGACTAATGTGCTAATGTACAGTATCGTGGGATGTTGCATTGTATTTGCATGAGAGGCAGTTCTACAAGGGAGTGGGGATCATCAGGATTTGGCATCCTCAACAGTGGGAATATATGGCAACTAGTAACAATTGTCGGTGCTGATTTGCATGTTGATAATTATCACTTTTGTTTTCTTTGGCTGATTTCTTTGTGTGACTGTAGAAAGGGACCAACCAATAACCAAGAAAATATGTGGTAGTTTGTTGTGCGTTTAAAAAATTAAAAACAGCCAGTCTGGTATGTATTTGTAGTTTTTTTTTCATTTTTGTTCTGTTTGTACATACTTATAGTTTGTCTGTTTTCTGTCACAGTGGTGAATGAACCTACTTATACGTACTTTTAATTAATACAAATGAGGCCACTGATGTGAGTCAAAAGCCCTATATTTTATTGCTGTGCTTTTTTATTTTTATGTGACCTCTAATCTGTCAGACCGCAGTGCAGCCCTGACTAAAAGTATTATCAGAGGTTGGGTTGCACAGAAAATTCACCATCCGAACATTTCCGCATTCCTCCCCTAATTTTTACATGGGGATGAAAAATCCAGAATACAGCCTCAATTTTCGACCCCAGTCGCCTTTATGTCACTCTCGTTTCAAACTGGAGCAACATGTCTGAAATCTAGAACACTCATGAAGCACTGATGATTTGCCTACTGTCCATACTTGGTACAGTTTAGCCTACACACCCCTGAGAAAATGGGGCTACGAAATACCCCGCCCCCCCCCCTGAAAAATGGGCTAAGACAATCTTTTGAATCATCAGTAACTCGGCTGTGCAATGCCAAGTTGTGCTGACATTTGGTAGGCTGGTGCATTATGCGCCTCATGATTAAAGCCGAGAGTGGTCGAGTGGTGAGATCAGGGTGTCTAACACTCCTGGAAATTTTCTGGAAATTTGCAAAATCTCCTGGAAATTTTCTGGCTGAGTTCGTGTGTTTGTTGTTATTATGACTCGCAATTCTTGTATTTCAAAATGTATCAGTAGAAACATCTGGTTTCGTATTCAACTGTAACTGTAACTGTTAGTGATGGTTGGATGACACTG
>Ga0049105_1000098_pt1 | contig 19300 bp, 8 predicted proteins | sample WorMetvaBAHAMAS1_FD_61260 | JGI IMG/M metagenome (GOLD analysis project Ga0049105, IMG submission 61260) | Worm MetaG Olavius vacuus BAHAMAS.1 | ecosystem: Host-associated > Annelida > Digestive system > Unclassified | place: Germany: Marburg | collected 2013-04-09
TTTTATAAACTAGCATTTTTATCATGATTTTATTGACTATGTAATGCACGCTCGGTCGATTTTCTCTTCGTATGAACGCGCACTATAAATTTCCGCATGTAATGTAATGTAATGTAATGTGTAACTACATAATAAAATGTTGCAAATGGGCTCAAAAGTCGGCAGCAAAGTATGGGAGTAAAGGACAAAGACAGGAAAAGCTATAGTTGGCGCGATGAAGAAAGTCAAATTGAACTGTGATACTTCACCGAGAATGGTGTAAGAATATTGATATCATGAAAGAACCAGCGAGAAGATAGTTCACTGAGAACGATACACAGACTATTGCAGCTGTACTTTGCCAGAGACTGCCTGACTGGCGTTAGATGGATGATTGAGAAGAATCACACAGGTTATGAGTATTGCACAATTTGTATTTAGCTCAGACGCAAGGCTGGAAAAACCTAGGTTTTTAGATAAAGTTTTTAGATTTCTTAATTTTTAGGTTGTAATGAACGAAGACCGGACACAAAGTAATGACCCAGAAATTCACGACACCCTTTCTCCTTCCACATCATTTATAGCCATAATGTGCAGACCATAGTTACATAACTATAAAGTGTAGACACAAAACAACTAATTAGACTGAAAGGCCACAGCTGTGACTGTGAGTCTAAAATCTGGATTTTTAAAGTCTTTTTTCTAAAAAACCTAAAATTTGAACTTTTGAGGTTTTTAGGTTTTTGTAAAAAAATAGGTTTTTACAACCCATTTCTACAGCCCTGCTCAGACGACATACCGCGAACCGCGCAAAATGCGATTCGAAGAATGCCGATAGCTGATATATTTATTTATTATTTCTTTACTTATTTATTCACCGAACTTCACTATTTTTGTTAAATACTCAATGTTTGTTTATTTTTGATATGTGCATGTTATGTTTAGTTTTTTGACGTGCGAAATGGATAATGTTGGCGTAGTTAGCGTTAAGGTAATCGTCAGTATAACTACATACATGTTAGATCATACATATGTGTGAAATTTCATAGTAACAGTACTAATGAATCGAGTACATTAAGTATTGCATTGCATATTGTATCATTCATCCTGTTTTATCGCTCGTCACATTCACAGCAACAACAACAACAACAATTTTTGTCTTCTGAGGTATGCTTTCGCTGTCACGAGAGGCAGAACATATCGCAATGGCTCACTGCTGGATAATGATAGAGACTAAGGTTTAAGAGTTCGCCTTTGATGTTTATTATGTTCATTCTTAAAACGTGGATACACTACTGGCAGCCGGGACTTTAAATGTGAGGAATAGTTCTGTCAGTCTCAGAGCCGAAGCCTAAGACGAAACCTAAGCCTAACCATAATCATGACTGTAACTTAAACCCTATACCTCACCAGAAACCACACTTTACCTAAATCTACCCTAATGGAATGAGTAAAAACTGCCATTATAGAATAGAACCAGTCATGCAGCAGCCCAAAAAACACTAAATTATCCACGTGACTGCTGGGAATCTGTCCACTATCTTATTTAAAAATTTTACTGGTTTTATATTAAGACCAAAAAGAATGTAACATGTTCCAGATGGTTTGTCAGATATGTGGTTTCATTTTGCCATTATTTTGAGTTATATATGTTGCATCAATCCCCTGAAATTGACAGAGATTATTGTTGCATTTTGCCATGTTAACATGAATGGCTGTGATACATTGCTTATGCATCACACAACCATTTGGGTAGGTGATGGATAATTCTAGAAAAGATGTTATTTTAGTGAATTAAAATGTGTTATGAAGCCAACAAAATAGCCTAAGCTGTTGTTTTGTTTTAGACTTATATTGCAGTTTTAATAGCATGGACTCCAGTACTGATACAGTTACACTGAAGTGGTTTGCTATTCAGCATTGCAAACTTAGTGTAATAGAATAGTTTTCTGTTTCTGTGATTATTGTGTTGTATATTTAATGTCATTTATTGTCATTGTGTATTAAGCACAAGAAGCATAAAAAGAAGTGGAAGAGAAGAAAATACATAAGTAACAGTGTGGAACAGCATAACAAGTTCACTAGAGTTGTCAATCAATATGAAAATGATCATGACTCGGTCTCACACAAACACGGAACAATGTTTAATGTTACAGGAACACTTACTAACAGTCAGTTTGAGGTCCAAGGTAAGAAGTCTCATAAAAGAAAAAGGTCACTTCATCAGGAAGACATGTTTGACCAACAGAAACACAGCAAATACCGGAAGGTCAAGTATGATGATGTTAGCTTTTCAGAAATTAATGTGCAAGAAGAGCATTGTCATGACAGCAGTTCTAAAAAACGTACTTCTAATGAGAAACTGTCAACTGAATTGTTATCCGACAGATTATTGGAAGCACAGTGCAGTGCTAATGATCAACAACAAGAGAAGCATAAGAAAAAGAAAAAGAAGAAGAAGAAAATGTTACATTTGCCTGCATCAGACAGTTATGCACCACCATACAGTGCTGACTGCAAACAGTTACCAGCACATAAAGGCAAAAAGAAGAAAAGGCATAAGAAAATGAAATGTAAAGATGTTGTGCCAAACAGTGACTTTCCAACACATAGTTCACTGGAGTTGACAGTTCACAGTGCTCGTGTAGTTGGTGATGACGTGACTGTGTTGAGAGATACTACAACGAATACCAGTGAAGGTGATCAGGTTCTGTTAGTTAATGAGCTTCAGAACATTAGTTCAGATGAGATAAAATACGTCGAACATGTGTCTAAAGAACATAAGTCAAGTAAGTCAAAGCACAAGCATCGAAAAGTGAGTACAAATTTGGAAACTGAATCTGCTGTTGTATTGTCTGATACATCTCCAAATGTGTCTGTTGACAAAAGTAGTCATGCACCTACAGAAAAGTCGACTTCTGAGCAACGTTTGAACGCTGATGACATCCTTGAATTGTTGCATGCTGAAAATGCTTTGAGCTACTTGCATAGCAAAGCTGAAGTTGAAGAAGCAGGTAAGAAGTGAAATAGCAGAACCATAATTGCTATAGCGTAGTACAATTGTTGCATTTTATGCTAATTATAATTTACTTCTAATTGTGCATTTCTTAGATTTTCAATTAAGATTTATAATTTACACTTATCTTCCCCATTCATGCCCCAGTCAATAAATCGCACAGTAATTGACGTCACACATTAGTCATGCATAGAATACTGATTTTTTTCTAGAATATTTATCAGTAATACCAGCTTATAATATCGCAGTTATGCAGTGCTTGCCTGGCACTCAAATTTAACGAAAAAAAGTAGCTTCATTGACAGGTTCAATACAATGTATTGATAATTCTGCAGGAGCTTACTTTTTATTGGACCACTCTGTACATATGTGAACAGCATAGTCTGATACAGAAACTCAAGTTAACGTAGTCCGTAGGTTGGATCTGTGTCTTTGTGATGAAGTTATTGAAGAGCTAAAGTTGATGAAGTATTGAAGGACATTAATTTGCAGGTGTTAGCTTTTATTGCTAATCGAACGTGCAACACAGCTATGATGACATAGCCGTAGCAGTCGCAATGATGCTTTTCCACAATTGCACATGTAAGTCAGTTCTCTGAATGCCATGGAGAGTAACCTGGAAGTAGCTAACAGCCGTTTCGACTGCTTGTTGTGTCGAGTGAGAGTTTAGCGTGTAATATCCAAGTTTAAAAAATCTGCGAAATTGCTTGGGCCTCTAGAACCTTAAGGCCCCTGGACTTTGTCCAGCCCAGTTAATAGGCTGTGACGCACTGTATGTAAGGTGTTTTATTTGTAGGACTGCAGAATTACTGCAGATTTGGTACTTGGAGTAAAGAAGAAAGCAAGCAGCTGAAGAAAAACTGGAAAAGGGCAACAAAGGTGACACCTTTCAGCAGTTTAGTTCATTGAATGTAGACTTCATTCTGTTTATCGCATGTTACTTTTCACAATCACCATGTTAAGCTTTGTCCATGTTTTGTGCAACATCTGTTTTAAGTGGAAAAGAAACAGTATACTGTTACTATAAAAATAACATGCTCAGGCCTATGTTGATTTCACTTGACGCATCTTCATGTATGATCCCCATTTAGACATAGACACAAAAAATGCACTACAGTAAAATTTTATTGTGCGCTGTAGGACTGTCCTGTGACTGATAAACACCTGCTTCTAATGCGTACACACGGCATGGACCAAGAAACCCATATTTTAGTGGAAGACTTCATCCAGAACACAGACTTCTATGTTCATCTCGGTAAATGTATTTCTACATCACAGTAAAGTCTGCTAAAGCTTTGCAGTAATATTTCTGTGGAGTATAGAAAGTAATGACTAGCAGTGAATCTGAATCAGTGCAGTGAATCACCAAACTACTGCTATATATTATTATTTATGTTGTGCAGTTTTTATGTTCTGCTTGGATTGTTGAACACTACTGAAGATTTGCTGCATTTTGAGGACATTTTAAGGAATGCTATTATTTTTGAAAAAAGGAAACATCTGTTATAATCTTATGCTGTTTTTATTATGGGTGTGTTTTTTTCTGTTTGTGGATCGTACTTAATTTGCTGTAGGTGATTATGTGTTTGTTGGCCTATGTCTGTTAATGTGTGTGCCGATGGCTTGTTGCAGGACGAAACATCTTTAGGACTAACTACTGTGTGTATTTACGGGCAAGGAAGATGTTTCATCCTGGGAGCTATGGCAAGTAAGGCACTGCGTATGTTATGGTGCTACTGCTTGGTTGTGTTGTAGATGATACACTGGACCAGGTGCTCCCACTCCACCATGATTATTATGTTGTCTTGTGCACATAATGTTTAAAGCATCTCATATTTCTTGAATTACAGAGTGAGAGCTACATCGCAGATCTATTTGCCTGCCAAGTTTTGTGACTTAAAAGTACTGGGTGGTTTGTTTTTTTGTAGACAAAAATAAAAGATCTGGTTTTTAATGTGTACGAGTGTCTAGTGAAGAGCATCTGGCCAGATTTGTTATGCTGCCATAGAAAAAATGCATCTACATCGAAAGCATCAACACCTTTGAGTTTGCCCAGAAAATTCTACTTAAAATGTAGTGCTTAGACATGAAATCATTTTTATACATGATGAAATTCACAAGGTTCAGTTATTACTTCAGTTTACCATTGTAATTTTTGCCAACTGACTGACATGGTGACTAATGTACACGTGCAGGTTTGCAGATGATGAGGTGTTACAACTGCACGATCTGTATGCCGACTACGGTAACAACTGGAAGATGATTGGCCAGATAATGAAACGATCGGGGCCTGCTTGTCGAGACAAATGGCGAATTACACGGCAAGATTTTGGTAGCTACGCTGTCCAGTTATCTGCATGCATTGTAGTTTATTTAGAGGACTGCATACACACATTGTTTATATAATTTGTCATTCCTCGGTAAAAATCATTCCTACTTGTTTCGATGGATTCCTTGCGTAATTGTAGGTCAGTGTTGTGGCTGTGTTTTTTATATTCAACTGATTTGTAGTTTGATGCTTTGGCTCCATTGATAGCTGCATTTTCATTCAGTATTAATGTATTACTGTCTTGCATGCCACGTATTTGAGCTCTAAGAGCTGTATTTTATTTGTAGAATAAACCAGATTTGTTTTCAGGTCAGACTGATTGTGTTGGAGTTACTTGTTTCAGTTTTTACCATATGCAGTGAGTGGTCAATGACGTTTTGTTAATGACGGAAGTCGATAATAGCTATTACAAAGTAATTCTTTGTCTTTACATTCATTTCATTGTTGTACAATGACAGTAAAACTGCTGTTATTGGTGCAGGTCTGTTTTCTTGTTTGTCATTCATTAGTTACACATGAACCGTGGTCTGATAAAGAACGACAGCTGTTGCAAGAAGCTGTTCGACAATTTATCGGCGAAAGTCGATCTTCGCTTAAATCGTTCCAGTATCTGCCGTGGACGACAGTTTCTAATTATGTCGGAACTCGAAGTTGGAGCCAGTGCCGACTCAAGTGGTCTGTTGGCATGTGTGGTCGTTTGTGTACACTGTCTTATAGCACACTGAATGCTGAGGCAGGTTTTACAACTGTTGCAGTGTCTTTGACAAGTTGGCATCACGTGTTGTTTTTTGCCTTCCCTAGAGTATCTGCTATGGAGGCAGTATGTTTTCAGGTCGTCTGACCAGCCATTTGTCCCTGGTCCATTGTGCATACATTAACACGTATTTCACATCATGCGAGTGGACATTGCTGAAAACATTTTCAAGGTCAGAGATCATGGGTCAAGGTGATTTGTCAGAGCAAATGCTGTAATGGTGGCAACATGCATGTCAGTAGTCCAGCGTCAAGATTCATTTGTTATAACCCTTATCTGTGTGCTGGAGTGGGGAGTAGAAAATAATGTGAATGATAGATCATAGGCCTGTAGTGCCAGGTAACTCATCTGGTCTCCAGCACTGCAGCAGTGGTGACAGTGGATAAGGTGGCATTCGTTACTTTCATTACTTCGTTACTTTCGTCGTGGACACTGATAACTGCCTGAACTATCTATTACCTGCTCAGTGTGACTCTGAAATAATTAGTCTTTGGACAACAAAGGAGTACCCTTTGATACGTGCAAAGTCGATGCGGTTTAAAAAATTCCTTCCATACGCACTGTCTTAACTATCAATGATCCTCTCGATGTAATTGTGCATTTGTGTATAGTTCTAGTCGTATGCATGTTTCAGTCCAGCTTTTGAGCTGCCTATCAAATAAACCAGTTGATTGATTGATTACTGATGATTAGTGATTCATTTCATTTCCTGCAGGCAAAATAACATCAACCAGGCTATTACCTACTGTGTGTGGAGTGAGATGTTAAATTCTGTTTGCTCACTTGTTGTAATCTTTAAGAGAATATTTAGTGTACAGTATATTTACAGATGAGGTTGGTACTCCGGACAGTATGTGATCTGAGAGGATGTTTGAATAGTTTGTGATTTTGTCATTGTGTTTGTGATATGTAACAGGCTGTGTCATGCAGATGACTTCTCAAGAGTTACTTTTCATATGGAAGACAAAATAGTGCTGATTAATGAGTATGTATGTTGACAGTCTTGATAATATTGTAAATAGCTGGTCGATTCTGTGATAAGCTGAGGAGTGCGTGGAATCGTATTGTTGCCTGTTGCATCCATATCTAATAATTCCTATCTTGTGTGTTCGACCGGCATGCGATTGGTCGAAGCTGCCTTCTTTCATCAAGCGGAGACATATGAGAGGGCGGCGACTGAACGACGACGTCGTACTGCGACGTTTGTTTACTCTTCATTACTGCACCATCGTCGCTGTTTCTGCAACATCTGATACGGCCAGATTATCACGTTATCATTATTTACCCTACAGTGGAGTGTGGCATGCTCAGCCAAGTCTGGACATGGACCCGGTGCGAGGCACGACTGTGTGCGAGGTCACTGCAATGGAACGCGGTACGTCGTGTGGCAAGTCAGTCATCAGTACATTGAGGCAGAGATCGTGTGTTGTTTAGCTCACAGAAACCGCTGTCGCCTACGTCTTTACTCACGGATAGCTGTACGTGGCGGCGTCGCGATGAAGAATCCGCAAAACATTCGCTTTTTTGTAACTAATTTTCAAACTGTCACTGTTGTGTATAAGGAAGTTTTGTCATGACTTTGATATTTTTGTAATTAATGCAACTCTATTGCATGTAACACGACAATAAATGTTCTTTCGTATGGTATATAAATCTGGACAGATCTTTCTATCGTTTTGTCACAATCCACGCGTGTGACAGACAGACAGACAGACAGACGGAGGTGTGTGTATGCAAAAGTAACAATTTTTATGCATTTTTGTTAAAAATGACATTTTTTATATCACAATAGACAAGTAATCTGTGCAGATTCTGTAGTTAACATTGTGGTGATTGGATGTGGTTTCACTAGTTTGATTGCGTCGAAGGCAAAAACACTGAAAGATGTCGACTGGTATGCGGTGTGGAAGAAGTTCAATAGGTAAGTTTATGTAATGTAATGTAATGTAAATGCAAAAATTTATCAGGTGCACAAAAAGCAAACAGTCACTAGGCACCACTGTCCTGAGCAAAACAAGTGCGTCTTCAGTAGCTGGTAGAACTTCAGGAGAGTATGTTCAGAGTCACGTAGATGAAGAGGTAGGTTTTCCACAGACGCGGTCCAGCAACAGTGAGTGAGCGATCTCCGGGGCTTTCAGTTGAATAACCAGCAGGTTCCCTTTTCTCGTTCAGAGGCAGATAGGTGCGAGTCCTTTCTTGGCAAGGGCGGCCCTGACTAACGGATAGCTTATAGAATACTAGACAATGTGTCAGTCTCAAGATGGTGTGTTCCCTCATGGGGCAATGCCAACTTCCAGGTAACTGACAGTGGGGTACCTGCAGTTGCTACCCGTAGCCGGGAACAGTGGGAAACCACCCACCAAGTTACGCCCATACTAAGTATGCTGAGTGAAGGGACAAATTCATTAGTAGCCATGGGTGGCAACACTACCTCTAGTAATCTGTTCAGCACCATGACATCAGCAAATGATATTTCTTCAGTAGCAACAAATGAAGAATTTTCTACAATAGGACAAAATCTAGAACATCCTACACATGTATAGGTCGAGTGGTGAGAACATTTGGCAGTTATGAAATAAGGTAACGTGTGCAGCAGGTTTCAGGTCATTACATTTTGTTGTTTGCTATACTGTTTTGTTGAATTTATTTGTTAGATTTGCTTACTAACTGCTGAACATACATTGATACATAAAACTGTGTATTGTTCGTAGCATGCCTTCGCCACAAAGTCTAGAATTCAAGATCATATCAGCATTCCATTATCACCTTCCAAACTTCCGGGAGACCAGCTTTCAAGGTTTTTGCAATTACTTTTAGGTTAAAAATTTGCAACCAGTTGCAAAATGTAGCATAAAATACTGTATATCATGTCATTTTGGATTAACAAGTACACTGTGTTGGCAGGAGGGGGGTGGGTGGGAGGTGAAGGCCATTGGCATCACTTTGACTAAAAGTTGGGTACTTTATCACTCTCTCCCTCCTGTCCATCTTCGTTCCTTTTCCCGTCTCTTCCTTTTCTATTTCCCCTTTCTTTTCCTCTTCCATGCCACTCATATCCAGCTAACTAGTCTGGGGAGCGCTGTGAGCTCCCCCGGTTGGATCTGAGGCAAAGCCCCAGCGGACGTTGAATTTGGTGCAATTTGGCAATCAAATCTGGCATCTGGTGAGATCAATTTTTGTGATCAACTTTGCCTGTGATATTCAGAGTGTATGACATAGGCAGAACACTCTTTTGGTACACTGTATCTGAAAAAAGTGAGCCCCCGAACATGGTGCGATGACAAGACAAACCTGCATCAAATTACATATGTTATATACAAAAGGTGACAATGGCGTGACCTGTGCTAAGTGAGATTTTAAATTGTTATAAACTGCTATCACAAATCTGTTTCCAATTCGACTAGCTCACTGCTTTGTAGTTTAGGTTGACGTGGGTTTCGTGACTTAACATTTTGTCATTTGAATTCTACTGAAGAATTTAACAATTCACTCTTTATTACCCTCCAGTGTGTCAGCATTTTCAAATTCATCATACAAGCCAGTTTACGTTTTTTAGTTAGAAAGAGTTTTAGTATAAGTAAAATGTTAGTTAGTTGCCCGTCACTACATGCAGATGATATTGCAAAAATTTACTAGGGGCTCACTTTTTTCCACACACTCTGCATATTACTTTGTGACTGGCAATGTTACTCAAATTCTGTGTATAGATAATACTTTCTGTAAATGTATTGTAGAAAATCTGAAGGGTGTTCTGCCATTCTTTTTGAAACAAACGAAAAGGACGAAGAAAAAGACACTGAAAGAGTATGAAACAGCGACATGATTTTATAGTATCTGCTATCTATCAATGACAACTATTGACAGCTGATGCTGGTGATCTCAAGAGAGAGAATGCTGCTTCAAGTCCAGTGCTTCGGGAATATTTCACTTGATTGTGCAGATGCTGGCTGATTTTAGTTACGAGACAGTAAGACTACAGTGCCTACGGTCATTTGGTTACAAGTATTCACGGCTGAAGTAATGCATCTTCTGAATCATGTTTCTGGATTCTTAAGCCTGATGTAATCCAGTCCACAAAACACGCATTTCATGCCAGATGTCAGTGTACGTTGAGCATTACAGCTAATTTTATATTAGCAGTTTGCATGAACACTGCCAATAAATTGTTAACTAGACGTTTTTTGTTCTTGTTAGTCGTGTTACTTAGCTCCAGGAAGTTGCAATAAATGCAGAATGAATATACAGTGAACAACAAAGCTATGAATCTTTCAGCTTAATGGTTTCAAAAACAGGCAATAACAGAGTAACCATGAAACAAATGGTTTTTGCCACTGTGAGTTGAAATTCACACATTTCAGCACAAAAAAATTCACTGGTATTCCATATTTTGACTTAATAATTTCAGATCATGTCGCAGGTTATTAATGTCTCCAGTCTCGTATGAACACCCTGGCAGCATTTTTTTGAGGGAACTTTGCCAGAGTTATGAATTTTCTAGGCAGAGTTAGACCCTGGTCTCAGCAGTACATACTTAGCCAGCTCGACTGTGAGCTTCCATTACGAAGCTACCAGTTGAGCATGTAATTCAACAAATATTGCCAACAACCTGGACTAGCCATAAGTAAGTAAATACATTATAATAATTAATTGATTAGGTTCGGCGAGAAATTTTAACACGCATAGATTGTCAAATAACCGAGTAAAGCTGAACACTGTTAAAAAGTATCACACACAAGAGCACTGTCACCCTTAGCACCATGAACATACACACGTATGGCAGATTGGACAAGCATTATCAGCATTAATACTTGCGGTTGTTAATTGCACTGTATGATAAATACCTCATGATCGATAAGTACTATTATGTGCAGCACTGTTATCAAAAAAACATGCAGATCACTCTGTTATGCTATTAAACTAGTCCACATGTGATAGAGACAGGAGTTGACAAACTCCTCGATATTCTGGTGAATGACCTCCACCGGTATCTCCAGTGAACCCGCACTCTTTCGGTATATATCTTCATCGTGGTAAACAACAAAAAGTTCCTACAACAACATGCATTATAAATGATAAGTTGACCGACATTTTCGTGACCTTTTTTACTTGAAAACAGTTTATAAGCACAATATACGGATGACTACAACAGAAGTTGACAGCTGTAGACTAGCAACGTTAACGGGCAAGTAAACAGTAGATGAACTTACAACGCTGTTGGTTGCAGTATTTACACACAGCAATTCGAAAACATCGACATAATTCATGTTCATCACGGCCTACAAAACATTGTGTAACTTCAGATATAAACTACTGAATAAACCGTATGCACAATACAACTACGGTAATACAAACGTAAAATGTGTAAACAATGATGAGACAGAAAATTATGAAAAGATATGGACAAACATACACCAGAAAATTACACTAGTTAAAAGAAGAAAATTGAAAAAATCACAAGAAAAACAGCAAATGTTGCAATTATCGTATAATCCGCTAGGACTGTAACCAATTGCCCATCTGTGCAGAGCAGCAGGTTTGAGGTTGTGAATAGTCCTGTCTGGTCAAGCCAGTTGTCTCATCATCTTCACCATCTTCAATATCACCGCTTGCATCTTCTCTTATTCACTCAGTATTTCATTCTGAACTCAAAACTTGGCTCTTCAGCAAATCCTTTCCTCCATAGACCTTTTCCTTTCCTACCGCTGCCGGACTGATTCCATGGACTCTCGGACCATCTAATGATTTTTACTCTGCTCAACGGCTGGATTTGTGTGCGTGGTGTGTTAGACTAAGCCGGCTCCTAGTCAGTTTTTGAATGCACTTTAAACACTGCACTTTCATTCGCCTGCCATGGGAACATGCCTGAAGAACAATGGGCACCATACTCTACATATAGCAGAAAGTTGGAAGGATTAAATCACTACTTTTCTGCACATGGTGTTCATGGTGTGAACTGAGCAGACCACCAGATTCTCTGAGGTGCAGGAATAGCTGTCAGCTATGTACTGTAAGTAATGGAGGCGAGTTAATAAACCAAAGGACGTACACATTACCTGACTGTCGGTGTATGTTTTTCTACAATTTGACGCTGGGTTTGGAACAAAATTAACAGCTTACAGGATGCATCAACACTCAGTCTTATGTATGATAGTGCAGAAGGGCAATACTATTGAAAATAAACACAGCAGAGAAACTTGTACACTGCTTACTGTATTTTGCAGCGCAACCACCACATGCGAAACGTAACTTGTGAAATATGACAAGCACTTCCATACCAAGTAGTGCACTGGCCCAGCATTCCTGTCAGGACCAATGAACATACGATGATTGTCGGGAAACCGACTAGCGATGCAGCGAATAAGACCGGGGAACTGGCTGGCAGGAATGGACACAAGCTGACGAAGACACGGATCAATCTCGCAAATGTCGACTTTCCGCACATGATTCAGAAGATCACAGAACTCGGCATAAGTCAGCTTGGATGCCAGCTGCAAGCAGTGACATTACAATAAGCTTAGTCTTTGTACATACAACCAAAATTTCAGCAGATCGATATAACCGCAATATTGTAGTGCAGAAGGGCAAAACTGGATGAACAGCACAGAAAAGAACACGATTACATATTGCACAAAAAGTTTTTACTTAGCGAACTTGTGTTAACTTATCTATAGCAATCCTTGTATGCCATATAAACAAAAGGTACTTGTAAGTTTCAGATGAAATAACTAGCCTAATGACAAATGCGTTAAACAACTGACATGCATGCAATAATGCCTGCAGTTTTTTGGGGGAAAATTACCTCAAATGCAGGAATGTAATACATAATTGCAGGCTCTGAACAACAGCTTGAAATGAACCCCCAAGTGTACAGACTAAATGGACACAGACTTCAGATAGTTGTTTTGGTCTGGAGATGGAAGCCGCCAGTGGGGTTCATGGATATAACTCCAGTACAGAGTTTGGGGAGAAGCAGTGCAGAAGATGAATGACTCTTGGCTGCCTGCAGGCTGGTTTTGTAATTACAGAAGCAGTAAATTAGCCCCTTAGTAATGATGTATTATGTACGGTGTTTACTACATATACAAAACTTGTGGCCAACGTTTGAGGTGAGGTGGGTCCAATCCAACATCCTGGTTCTAGGCATGACATCATGTTATCATAATTAAACAGTGAAAATGTTCCACTAACTGGATCGCGGAAATCCTCGTCTCCAGTTCGCCGTCTACGCCTTGCTTCATCTTCGCTCCACAAAAGTCGATTCCAGAGAATGTCACGTAGGCACAGCGTCTGCATGCTGGTAACTATGGCAGTTATCTTTTCGCTAGTAACAACACATTTTCACAGTTGTAACAGAACTCCACAGTGGAGCAAACAATCTAAACTCAGAAACAAGCTCACAGCTTCCAGCATCCACTTCAGATTTATTTGTTTCAGGCCTGACCTCTCCTCTCCCAAGCTCTTGCAGCAGTGTTTGTTAAAATAATTATATACCGGTACTAATTACTTGCCTCAAAATAGTTAACAGTAACTGCAGAAATCAGTTACTTCCAGAAACAGTTGTTATAGATACCAATCATTATTCCTGAATAAATGTAATTAACAACTGAGAACAACAATAACATACACTAGGCAAATCCATCAACTGTACACATAGGTGCGGTTAAAGGTATTAGGTATGGATGCTAACATTTCTGGGAGGAGGGCTTATTCAAAATGCCAAGAGGCATGTTTTTGCTCATGTCAGCAGGCATGTATTGCAAGTGCTGTGGGCATGGGGCTTAGCCTCCCAAGACCTCTGCATACTTCACCTGTCAACAAGACTACTGATTGCAAGATCAAGATAAAACTTTCTTATTGAGAACAAACTTTCAGACCACACACCGTGCCAGTTTCACTTCGTTGTGCAGCAGGGCAAGCAGCAGCGAGTGCGTAGTCGGCGTCGACACTTTGCGAACACGTTCAGCTGACAAACCCATCAGCTGAGTTTTACCACGCGAACCATCTCGCATCACTGCAACCAACAGTCACGCTTACAAGACTATCAACAAACGCTATCACAGCTTTGGTACCAACATCGAATACATCAGTACCAAACAAGCTACATTACAACAGAGAAACTGGTTTATATGGTTTATTCAGTAGTTTATATCTGAAGTTACGCAATGTTTTGTAGGCTGTGATGAATATGAATCATATCGATGTTTTCGAATTGCTGTGTGTAAATACTGCAACCAACAGCGTCCTAAGTTCATCTACTGTTTACTTGGTCGTTAACTGTGATTAAGTCTGCTCTGTCTTACGCAAGTGTGCGTGTTTGCGGCATAACTTGTGTCATGAGGCGGTGCTTGCTGTCAAACGACAGCTGTGGGAATAACTCTCGCTGGTTAGTGTAGTAGAGATGTGCCAGTATCACGGCTGCAGCTGCTGCTGTGTGGCCTCTAGTGCAGCGTAGACAACAGACCACAAGCCACTTGTCTCCATCCAGTTCTGTATTGTGCTGCTGCCTTTATCTTCTTTCAGCTGTTCCTGGAGTCCGTCATCCCTATTTGTTTATCCAGCTCTCTTCCAGGTATTGTTTTTGTCACTTCTTTCTCTGTGGCTTTGTGGTGTTTACTGTTGTGCTTGAGTTGACTGGCAATGCAGTCAATGTCATCATTGTTTTCTCAATGCATGTCCCAGCCATTTCCATCTTCTTTTTCGGTTCCTTTTCAACAAATTTGATGTTTTCGTACTATTTCTACAGATGCCCACAGAACAGTGGTGCTAATATCAGTAAAACCCAGTCATTTTGGAGTATGAAATGTCTGCAGTATATAATCTTTACGACACCACCAACCATAACTGACATGGGGTCTCAGCCCACCACCTCAACCACTGAGCCACCACATCTGCTTCATTTGACTGAAAACACACATCTTCTAAAGCATAAAATAAGCACTGTAACAGCACATAATGTATACCGTCCGCAAGAGTGCGTGTCTGCGGCGAAATTCGTGTCATGAGGCGGTGCTTGCTATCCAGTGACAGTCGCGGGAATAATTCTCTTTGGTTAGTCAAGATGAGCCAGTATCGCAGCTGCAGCTGCTGCTGTGCAGCCTCCGAACCAGCCGGTGCCATCGTCACAACGAGACCAACTTCATAGTTCTCAGCAGAGAAATGCTCGCTAGCCAGTTCATCTGCTGCCACTGTGGACTTTGCCTGCGTTGGTGGAAAGACCAGTGCAAACTGTTCTCTCTCCTGAGCAGCACACAATTCAACAGCTTCAAACGGCAGGAAAGTGCACTCTACAGGAGTTTATTGCAAATGAGCATCAAAGAATTTATGAGTAGCAACATTAATTATAACCTGAGAACTAGTTTAAGACAGGAAACCTGGAACAGACCAGACCAATCTCTAGAGTTCTGGTACATGGACATTAGTTATTACACCAGAGCAGTGACATCAGCCATGCATAGAGCATATCTGAGTGCTTCAGCAGTGGTGCTTTCCTATACAAATCACCGGATTACTCTTACAGGCCACTCCACGAGCAACAGTATTGTCAGTGTAATGCCATTATGATCAGTAGAATGCATTACAAGTCATAACATGTTGACAAAAAAGGCAATGCTCAGCTCCGGCAATGCTCAGCTCCACCTCTTAAACTGATGAATCTTACTACAATGAATACAATCATTAATTTGATTTTTCAATATTAATTCATCTCAAACGTGTCGTGCAAAAAGTCACATAATGAAATTTCCGAATGCAAAGAATTTGCTGAAAGTGCTTTTTGTGCTACAACAGACAAAATCAAAACTGATGTTATTGTCGTCAGTTAATGGAGTAGATGAAATATTCACACAGGTTGACCACCTGCTGAGACTCCGGCATAACGTCCAATACGCTCGACGCCATGTATATTGTTCGCATGCCGTATGCTTTGTCATGATTGCGCATGTATTCAAACAACTGCTGTCGTGATATGCCACCACAAGGTATACTGATTATGTCTACAGTAAAACAGAAAAAAGCACATCATTAAACAGTGTCTTAACTAGATCCTACTTACAATCACTATACTGTTTTTACATTTTTCTATTCACACTGATAAAATTAACGATGTACAATGACAACAAACGTTAATCCATGCCAACTAGAATAACGTCGCCGAGTCCTGACAATTACACAGACGGAACAACAGACAGAGTTTATTTCCCACAAAATAACAGAAAAACATACAAAATCATACTAAATATATCAACAGTGGCAAACTGCAAAGTTCTATCAACAAATGCCTACGAAGGATGAAAAATACATATTTTGGCTGAGCCATACAAAATAGCTGATGGAGCTGGGGAGAAACTGATCAGAATTCCATGCTGGATTAGCTAAGAAGAATTTGTAACAGGCTTGGATACACATTGAGAAGAAGCAATGAGACCACTGCCAGACAAGTACTGCAGTAGAAGCTGCAAGCCAACATAAGAAACAAATGGTAAGGTAAGGTAAGGTAAAATGTGGATTTGTATAGCGCCTTGTCGTGAATGCACCTCTAAGGCGCTCAGGTATGGCACGCGTTCTCAAGGGATCTCACAGTTTTGTCTGCACACCCCACGTACATCCGCTAATGGAATGAACCATACCTGCCTTTGCCTTCCTCATTTACCGACCCCAGAGGGAAGGAAGGCTGAGTTGGCCTTGGCCTTAGAACAGCCGAAAAACAGATTTAAAGATAGAACAGTGACTAAAGCTGAGGAAGATGGAGGCAGCAGCAAAACACAGAGCTGGATGGAGAAAAATCATCTGCAACCTATGTTATACTATCAGCAACAAGGCAAAAGTCAGTCAGTCAGAATGCTATACAATTAAGAACAGTAACCGCTTTGACAACAACATATCAACTGCAGCTCTCTATGTAACATACCTTCATGGATACAGTTTCTTGCAAAGTTTGGTTCAGTGGAGAAATGCTCGACGAAGTCGTGCAAAAAGCCAGTGAGATGGTACTCTGGTCCGAGACCAGACGTGCGGCCGCCGAGAAAAAACTGCACTTCACGTAGGTAGAAGTCGTACGAAAATGAACGTAAATGGGTGATGTCCTTCATTCTATCTGTGTCCTCGGTGAACAGCATTGCAAGCTGAAAACATACCATTGCATTGTTATCAGTTCTCTGCATAGTATAATATGTAGCTGTAAGGGTTAGTGTAAGTTTGTAAAATGTAAATGTTTACAAACCATTTACTGTACTCTAGTAAGACTCAACTGACAAATATGATTCACTATTGAGAAACTCAATAATGTACTGGATGTACTGTGCAAAATAATCTAAGATGAAAACATAAACAGACAAAAATGCAATGATTTAAATGTGCTAGCTCAATGAACTGTGCTGTAAAGTACACACACACAGCAAATGAAAATTCCTAATAATAACAATTATTTCCCACATGTATTGCTCTTGTTCAAGCATAAAAGACCAAAACACCGTGGTCACTCATATCATATTATTTTTCTAATTAAAAAAAACAGATATAAGTATACACATAAATTACCAACATCAAGCCGAATGCAAATAGTGTTCTGTCCTATTAATAATGACGTGCTGACATGCTGCAGTCAACAATGACTATGCAAGGCACGACAATAAGAGCACCTGCGCATTGATCTTTCTGCCGTCAGACATTGGCCGCCACTCATATGCATAAATACTGACACAGAAGAAAACCTCCCTGAACCTGAGCTCTATCAACATAATTCCACCAGGTAATGTCTTCTGTAGATACCAGCTGCTGCCTCCAAGCTTGTCTGTGCCAACACTGTGAACAATAATAATAATCACATTCAAGCAATGATACAATGCAACAAAATCTACATAGTGCAAAGAATTTTAAGAATTACAGACCACTAACTACAGTGCGACAAGCCAAGATTCGCACTGTGCAGTTAAGTGGTGCGCGCCGGCATGGGCACGAAATATAAATCCGCAGGTGTTCAACTGCCATGGTTTCCCATAGATCTCTGTATCAATGCTCCATTTCCGATGCCTTCAAGTAACGTATAGGCTTATTCCTGTCTGTATCTCTGTCTGTGTTTTCTGAGAGTTCTGCAGACCTTAGTTGTCCGAGTTAATAAACAACACACAATATGCATCAATCACCTGCTGCCAATACAATACACATATGTGCAATACCTCTGGCTTGTTGACGTGTCAGAAGACGAAGGCAGAACTTGAATCTGCTGGAAGCCGGCACCTGGCTGCTGCAAGTACTGCATGTAAAGTGTAACGAAAGCAATTCTCAACTCCATGTGCCAAGGTTCTTCAAGGCGCAGCTGACGTAACTGAAGCTCGGCAAGGGAACTGCTGCTCAGCAGCTTGGCCGCTGCACTAACTGCCGTTGTCGCACTGTCGACACTGTCAGAACGTTTGCTTTGAATGCTCGTGCCCGAGCCATGCCTTGAACGCTGCTGCTGCTACAACAACACAAAACTACGCTAACACTGCACGTGTAACACACAAAAATAACAATAAATAAAAATAATAAATAAACACATCTGTAGATTCGTGACCAGTCAATTGGCACCACTTTCTTTTCACAGCTGTTTTATTGCAATATTGTACATCAGCTAACTGTACCATAATAGTAATGAAAGCTGATTAGGCCAACAAGATCTTTCATTATGGCTTCAGCAACTGATGGAGATTAGATGACAGTCGGTTAAGAACAGCCAAAAAGTATGATTTATTGACTCAAAGCCAAGATTTATCATTTATAACGTTCAATGGTATGGGCCACTGGACAACTCCTTCTGGCTCAAAACTGAATTACTGAATTTTGTGTTATACTATTAAACTAACAAGCACCAATTTTGCAAGTAAGAAACTGCATGGAATCATCTGTCCAATTAATCACATAATTAGCAGAGACTGACATTCTGTAAAGTTCAGCTGCACAAGGCACAATGACCATAACTCAACCAACCTGTTTAACATCTGGCTGACTGTCCTGCCACTTCGGCAAATCACGTTTCGACAATGCTTCGCGTCGCCATATAGGACTCACTATAAATGGTGTAGAAACACTGTGGATGAGTCGCGACGATTTCTTCAACAACTCCAGATCGTCTTCCTGCAAAACACCAACATATTTCATTTCAACGCACACTTGCTAAGTCTGCTTGCGGCAATATGAAAATCGAAGGGTTAATCAGGATCATCTTGCTGTACAGCAGAAAGAGGCA
>Ga0049105_1000099_pt1 | contig 19289 bp, 7 predicted proteins | sample WorMetvaBAHAMAS1_FD_61260 | JGI IMG/M metagenome (GOLD analysis project Ga0049105, IMG submission 61260) | Worm MetaG Olavius vacuus BAHAMAS.1 | ecosystem: Host-associated > Annelida > Digestive system > Unclassified | place: Germany: Marburg | collected 2013-04-09
GGAAATCGGGGTCGAGGAACACGATGGTGACGTCAGATTTTAGACCGGAAGTGGAAATACTGCTATTTCGCGCATGCGCAATGAAAAATACGCAATAAAACGCTCATTTATGGCCGAAAAACCGAAAATTCCGCGACTTTAAAGGAAATCGGGGTCGAGGAACACGATGGTGACGTCAGATTTTAGAGCAGAAGTGGAAATACAATATAGCCCTTTCGTTCATGCGCCATAATTATAGGAGAACAGTTCGTTTATTGTGGACGTGGCTATGGGGCAGATACCACGTTCCACAGAACGTATTTCTAGTTTGACTGTGCATTTGGCACCATAGTGGTCCTTGAAGTGATTTTAGTTGCCCAGGCCATTCTAAAAATTACTGAACTGAACTACGATCTAGAAATCGGCTCCAGAAATCGGCGCCATGAATTCAACGCCAGATTCCGGCGCCAGTTTTTTTCGTGCCGATGCACGACTTCTAACGTCGTTGACTGCCTTCGGGCGCCAGAATCTGGCGTTGAATTTATGGCACTAATTTCTGGAGCCGATTTCTGAGCCTTATGACGGATGAAATGTGTACATCATCATCATCATCGTTATCATCTTCACATGACATCATGTGATCTACGTGATCACGCAATGATCCACAACATGTGATAATAATCAATGACAATTTTGCGGTTTAAATTAGTTATTGTAAAAGTTTGCGGTAATGCTTGTACTAGTTAATTATGGCGCGTAAGAATGTTATATCTTACATCCGCTTAAGGAAGCAAAGTTAAACATTAATTGTAAATATTAAAAGACGTATTTGGCCTTCAAGCTCCCGTAGCGGGGTCCAAGTGGGTGTTTCCTTGCATTTTACGCACGCGAGATGGCCTGTCCCGGATCCCGGAACTTCGCTATTGCAAAATGTATTACCTGGGTTGCCTGGCTGGTCACAGGTCCCGACAACTGTGAACATAATTCGATATTTGACTGGTAGACAGTGGAGTTGTTGTAGCGCACAAGCGATGTTAGGTCATCGACTGAGGGCTGAGGCTGAACACGGGCCGCAACCAGCAACGTTCTGGGGAGTGGATAATGTTGAACTGTTTATGCTGAAAGTCTGTCTGAAGCAGAGTTGCAGTAGTCAGTGCAGGAGTGACATCGCAAGCTAGATCATGATTTGCCGACTGAATGAAGCCGTCGTAACCTTATCAGGCGTCAAGAGCGTACAATAAGCAGTAGTACGGTTATCGCGAACACGTAAAACATACCGATATCGTGTTACAAAGTTTACTTCATGCTTGTTACTGATAACTTCAGCGGAGTTGCGCGCTCGGCGGCCGTAATGAGATGACTAATATCTGTTACGCGTGCGAAAAGCGACCAAATGACTGACACAGGCACATCATCACGCCGCGCTCACTGATGCGGATAAATCAATGGAGACCGCAGCTGCAGCAGCCGCGTTCCGCCGCGTGATACCTAACGAACGCAGCGTCTAATGGCTTTTTCGTTGCGTCGCAGGTCGTCGTCGCCGCGCTATAGATTGATATTGGCAATCGGTCATCGTTTGTCTGTCTATGGACCTGTAGTAGCCGGCCCGGCGTAAGCATATCGCAGTGTTGTATCAGAGCGTCACGATGTCCCGTCACTGTGTGACGAGTCCGGTCCAGTCAGTCCGCGTCACCGCATCACATTGTAGAATATATCGACCATGTCACTCGATAGACATACACACGTATGTATGCTAACTTGGATTATCTCTCAAAGGCTACTTGGCTGGTAAAATTAGGGGTCATTTTTTTGCAAGACTTGCTTTGTAAAATCTTTATTTGCAATGCAATGGTAGATACAAAAATGACATACAACACAAAATAAAAAAAAAACATCACGGACATGCATCACAAACGTAACTAAATTTTAACTAATTTGTACATATAACTGCAAATTAAACTAGTAAGTAAGTAAGAGTATTTGTATGGCGCAAAAACTCGAACGTCACAGTGCATCGTGATTCCTAGGCTCTAAATAAATGTGCTTTCAGATGTCGCGTATGTATATTTACTAAGAGTTAGAGTATGAATCGAGAATAAGATCAATCAAAGCTATATAATGTTCAAGACCGAGACCTTCATAGTTCAGGACCAGGGTGATTTAATTCGAGTCTCGAGATCGAGATTCAAGTCTGGAAAACTTCAAACCTGCTTCGAATATATGCTTTTAATTGTCACTTTTAACCAAGTAGATCTACGCAGTGTTTCAGTGCCAGCAAGGCCCTGATCTGACCAACTATTTCTTCGAGAACAAGCATTGGTATTTTATTGAAATCTTGCCAGGGACATTATTTTTCAAGATCAAAACCGAAACCGTATACACCGATTCTCGTAATGTCACTCGAAAGTTAATGTTTTACACGTTCTTAACTTATTCAACTGCAACCTACACGTCTCATTATCATTTTTACCGCGCTACATATTATGCAGAGTGGTATTAGCCACGAGAACAATGTCTGTCCGTCCGTCCGTCTGTCAAACGCGTGAATCGTGACGAAAGAAACTTATGCTCATATTTTATACCATATGGAAGATCGATCATCCTAGTCTTCCGACAATAAGAAGAATGGTTAGTGGGGGACGACCCCTTGTCTCTAAAATTTTAAGCCAAACTGACCCCGTTCCTGCAAAAAACGCCTGTAACACCTAGCGAAAAATTCAATTATCACCATAATAGGTAGTCCACTAAGCGCTTTTTAATTAGCCTGAGATGAACAGCGTACGTTGTCCCTAAGTCTCCAAAGGGGCTTGAAAACGAAAATGGCCGTTTTCCGTCTACAATTGCACTTCACTTGAAGGAAGTCTGCTATAAGGTTTCTTTAATGTAAATACTGTCAGCATCGCAGTTGTAAGGCATTCACTGGCCTATCTATCCGTGCAAAATGGTTCGCGAGGGCCGTCCCCTACTACGTGAAATTTTGGCTGAAACTGACCCACCCCCTTCAAAACCGCCGATTTTCAATCGATATTCGCCCGTAGCTGCTCAGCCGTAACACCTGGCGAAAAAAGTTCAATTATCACTAATAGAAAGTCCACTACGAACTTTCCAATAAGCCTAAGATGAACAACACACATTGCCCCTATGCCCCCTGAGGGGGGGGGGCTCGAAAATGCAAAGTGGCCGTTTTTCGTCCAAAGTTTGAACAATAATCTGCGATAACTTCGAAACGGTACGAGATAGGATGTAAGTTAATACGAAGTCCCACTGCCATATGGGCTTTCGATTGGTACGGAAATCTGTGACCTTGAATGGCCTTGAACGAATTGAAAAGCTTTGGAGGCCATTTACGTCAAAGTGGTTGAATATAGACCTATAATGTCGTAAAATATCGTTTTCCAATTTTGGCCAAAACTGACCCACCCTGCAGCGCGGTCTCTCTGCGAGAGCTGAGATACTTGTATTAAATACGTAGGAAAAAAAGTTGGCAAAAATAAACAATAAGACACAAAACTGACGTAAAACTGTTAAAATGTAACTTTAAACTAGCTCGACTTCAGATAGAAACTGCAAAGAGCGTAGCAGTATTAGTCAAACGACAAGACGTTAATCTAAGAATTCATGGCCACAAATCGGCCATAAAGTCAGCATCTAATCGAAAAAGACGGGCATAGACGGTTCCATTGGGCGCTGAGTGTGGTCTGCACCAATTTGTCAGCAAGAAGTGTAGACGTTAATCTGCAAGTGAATAGCGCGGATATTGTGCTGACAGATGTGTTGCGTCTTTCGCTGGTACGTTCTACGCTGTGAAAATCAAATATTTATTACCACACGCGAAGCGGCGTGGCACTGTTTTCGGCGGCTGTGTGTACTATATGTATAACTTTCGGAAGCGCTGACGTAGAAAGTTCAGTTTTGGTGCTGCGGTACATGTTGAGGAGATGCAAATCAAGTTCGTATATGAAGACCATCGGGTCAACGTCAAGGTTACAGGAGCAAAAGCGCCGAAGTCTCTATTACCGCAATGTAAAACTTCGATTAGCAATAAATCTGGTTCTGTAGAAGATGCAGCAGTGAAGTTTACGTGTATCATAGAGTTTTCGACAATGGCGAATCGAATGGTGTGACCGCCATCTTTGTCATATGACCGGAAGTGACCACGACTAACTAAATACACGCATTCGCGGGTGGTCTGCCTTAGATTAGAAGGCAATCAATCAATCAATCAAGCGAAATATTTAGAGTGGCCTAAATAGAAAGTCCATTTCAAGGACCACTATAAGAGTAAAGAACAGTCAGGCAGCATTGTAGCAGCGGCGAAAAAGATCTGTCTTCAATCGCCGTCCAAAGACGGCCAGCGACAGAGCAGACGTAACAGGCAATCTTGTTATACCATGAGATAGTTCGTTAATAACGATAGCTACCTAACCGAGATTAGTTAACTGTAGTTATAAGATTTTATTTCATGTTTGAGAAACTTCAACTAAAGCACACTTTTCTTTGTACTAGGCTTACTGCAGCTCTGGTTTAGCAGATGCGAGTAATCGCGATTAAGCTAGCACGATGCCTATAAGGCGCCCAGACACAAGTCAACAGCAGTTCGCAGTTTTGACTTGAATATCGTTGCCTGTCCGTTACAGTTAAATGACACTGAACAAATTATTGCGGTATACTAAGAGCTCACCGAGTTCGCTGAATGTAGAGATAACGGTCGTTATTAGGAACCACGCGACGGCGGCCCGTCTCCAGTAGTAATAGCAGCAGCAGCAGCAGCGCCTTCCCGTTGCAGTCGACATCATCTCCGTCGCACATCTGCCGCTCCGCTCCGCTCGACCGCCGTATAGTGACGCTGTCGGTGGTCGTCGCCTACACTACAGCTCGGCCGAGATACACAGTGACACGCAGGGAGCCGGCTTTGATGTCCGGTATATGGCAGCATGGAAACGAAGTGTGGGAAAAAGAAATTGGCTTGTATTGGGAGAAAGCGTAAGAGCGCTGTGTTAACAGAGAAGATTGGCGTCTATGTGTGGTCCAATGTGTCTTCGACAGGGGCTGAATCAAGGACCAAGACCAAGTGAGAACGAATTCCAGGTAGGATGAGGTGGTTAGTAACATGCAACAGGTGTAACAGGTGACAACAGATAACAGGTGACCGGTAGAAACAGGTGTTGTAATCAGACGGAGTGAACGAGCGAGTAAATAGTTTATTAACGACACATCAGCACATTACATGGAGAGGTTAAAGAAAGATAAAACATGTACACGTGAAATCAGGGCTTTATAAATTTATAAATTTTTATTTATTTATAAAGTACGAAAAACAACAACAGTTGATTGTAGAAAAAGTTTCTTTAACAAAATCAACGAGTTATCAAACGCTAACGTAACGTTAGTTACACGTACTATAGACTGCATCGAGATGCCAACATCAGCGCAAGTCTCTGCGACGAATACTCACCGATGCTAGTCAAACGGTACGTAACATGCTGCGGACGTTCGTAGACGATTATACGCATTTTAGAGGTCTGCTGAAGGCACATTTATTTGTCTGAGGATGCGATGCATAGTTTTGTTTAAGGCGTCGTAAATAAATTATGTTACTTACTTACTTAAACCTGCAATTTTCAGTGCCAAATCTCTAGCCGGATGTGTCGGTCGCGGATTGCAGTCCTTACCCAGAGTAAGTCCTACTCGTAATGATGAGACCACCTGCATCGACGATCAGTCCATGGGCTTGCTTACAAGGTTACAGTCCCAGAAGAGTGCAAGTCCCTATTTCGTCACATAACAGTCGCAGATAACTGGGCAGGCGACGCCTAATGGCGACCGGAAGGGAGCGGGCACACGCTGGTCGATCGTCGCCGCGACACGCCTCGCACCGCCGCGTCGCGACGCCGTCTCAATTATTCCTCGTCGAACGCCGCGTTCACGCGAGTTGTTGCGTCCGAACGAAACCTATCGACGATCGACAATTTGATACCGAGCCACGCTGACCGCCGCGAGCTCTCTAGGTCAGACAATTTGACTGTACTGTACAGTGCAAGAACAGTTTTACTGCTCTTTGCTAGCATTTTCTGATAAGATCTCAGATCACTTCTTCATGCTATCTTAATCGAATTCACCCCATTACATCACAACTGCCAACTCTGCACTACAGAATTTTCACACTTCCTGATATTTTTCACGTTTTATGTGACTTTATCTGTAATATGTACAATAGAACATGGACATGGATACTGCCGTATACTGTCTCTTTTGGGCAAAATACATTATACCGCCTCTCTCGTTATCACGTGATACAATCAAGGTTTTGTATATTGAATAACTTCGTGAGTAAAACAGTTAATGCTGGACATACAAATACAGGGTGTTTCAATAAAAAACACCTACTTTTGTTTTCTTTTATATCTCCCAGAAAAATGATCAGATTTGTACATTAATTTCAGTAAATGTAGCTGAGTAAATTCAGATTTTAGCTACGTAGAAGTTATTGAACTTGTGAATAAGTATTCTTTGATATGGATTACATAGTTCTGACGTTCTGTAGATCTGTTTTGCAACAATGTGATTTACCGTTGAAGATAGATATTTACGCCTGTCAACATCAACGACGTTGAAGGTCTTAACACTTACTCAAGAAGGAAAACCACAGACTCAGCGGCAAATTGAGCGACATGTTAACATATCTCTGACTTCAGACAACAGAATTATCAAGTACAATCTGCGACTGAAGTCCATGTGTTCCGACGTGGCGCCCTGTACCTGGTATAGTTGATTGATAGTGCAAGTGTTATCATCTCTTTATCAGAGTTTTAAGTCCATTAACATTCCGCCTTTTCTCAGAAAACATCTTACGCAAGCGCGTAGCTCCGTTACCTATTGCTGTAGTAATCAAATATCTATCTTCATTGGTAGATTTAGGAAGACCTGGAAGATGAAGGAGTCCGGGCCGAAACACATCGAAGCAAAACAAAATAGTTAAAGCTATGCAGAAAGAGAAAGCCTTAATTTTCCGCTTCAGTGGGCAAATAATTATCTCCCATGACTTCTAGATCCATGCCTGTCGATTAAACGAAATGAATTATTTTTACTCTGAAGAAGGATTCTGCAGGAAACCACGTGGTAATTAGAACAGCGTCGTGATCAAAGACATGAAACAGGTGAAAGTCAGATGAGATGAACTAACATTGCAGCAGCAACTCAAGACAGAGATAGATGCTGTTCTCGTGTGACCAAGAAATAAAGGAGAGTATGGAGCGAACTGAAGTGTTCAAGCTATCGACTGAAACCTTCATCAACCCGACGCAGCTGGAGATTGATGAGGTACACGGTGGCACATTTAAATTAATTAAATATGTCGCTCATTTAAGCTAAAAAGCAGTGCAATGCACGCAATAATTTAGTAAGCGAGACAACATGTTATATTCGTTCAACTACGATCGACAGAGTCACTTTCATTCCACTAATCTTTTTCATATTTAGTCTAAACTTTTTATCAGTTGTATGCAGAGGATCGCGTACTGATTAGCAAAACTTGAGTGGCGTCCAGAGTCGGGATATGTGTGTATCGGTTAGTTTGACGTAATCAGACCTCCCGATCTACCATATCTACGGTTACTGGTTGAGCAGAACGAATTATTTAACTCCAACAAAAATAAATAAGTCCAGACTCCCTCCACTGTTTCGATTTCTTGTGGATATGTTGTGCATGCAGCTTGTTGTACAGCAATATCTAGAACAAATCGACCGATCCACCACGTTCACAACATCTCGACATGTCCAGATGCATTTGTTGTTGACTCTTACAAATCCGCAACAAAGCGAAATAATTTGTACGCTATGCAGAAGACCAGCCAGAGCGTCGTGATCTAAAACATGATAAAAGACGTAAGCCGTGACGCAATCAGTATGCTTCTGCCGGTCGCACAACGTAAGTTGATAGCTGATCATTTAGTTGATCATAGTTGATCAGTCTGCCGGAAGTGTATTTGACCTTGACCTTTGGCCTTGAAAACTTTTCCAGCAGTGCTTACTCACATGGCGAATATTTGTGACAAGTTTCGTTCAAATCCCTCCGCTAAGTGAAGAGATATCGAGTCACGCGAAACAGGTGTTAACGGACTACGGATGGACGGTCGGCCGATGGGGACAACCCGGAAACATGTTTTCCGCCTACTGTTGTTGGCCCAGGACAAAATAGGGATCAGGTTGGACTATCTGCAGTTGCTGAATGAAGGTGAGTGCTGTTGTGTGACCCAAGGCGTCTTTGTCGGCGGATAAACGAAGTAGTTCTTCTGTAACAACTTACAAAAATACGAAAGAATGCGTGTCTGTACGAATGGATGCGACATGCAGCGGTGCGGCAGTGTAACAGCAATGACGGGGGGACAACACCGGAGCGCGTTAGGGGGATGAAAGAGTGGGGTGAGGCATGGCGACCGACGGCTATACTGATGGTGAGCAGAGCGCGTGAATTGTTGATAACGTCCGTCCGCTGCGTCTGTGAACGATGACGATGACGATGACGATGACGATGCAGTGACGTAACAGATGGCCGGCCGCCTCCAACCGTCGTAGGGGGCAGCACCTGCGATGCATCGTGCACAGCCAAAACAAACTAATAATAACAGGACGAATCGGCTGAGAACAGCGATCTGCGAGGAGATCGACAAGACAGAAATATATTGTGTAATAACCACGGGCGGTTCTAGCACCGGCGGGAGCAGGGAGTAGCTTTCCCGTGGCTTAACCTGACCCCCAACCGCCCTTGTCAATGATATTAAGGTGCCCGCCAGACTGCCAAAATACACGTTGCGGTACATTTTAATCACAATCACAATCACAAAATGAATTTTATAGCGCCGTTTACAATACTGGACAGCGGCGCCAAATAAAATAAAATGAAATAAAATACAATAAAAATAATATAAAAATTAGCAGAAATCATAGTTTAACTAAAAGTAATCACTTAGTAGAGGCACAGTACGCTACCATAAAAAGACTAGTTTCAGATGGCGCTTGAAAGTCGCGATACAGTCCATTTGATGGATTGATGTCGGTAGCTGATTCCACGCTCGTGGACCGGCAACGGAGAAAGCTCGGAAACTGACCGACGATGACCTCCGTGGAACGTCGTACAGTCCATTGTCTGCTCACTGCAGATGTACTCTTCCTGGTAGCATTGAAACTGGCACGGCAGCGTCTAGTAGATAAGTAGGAGCATAACCAAAGGCAACACCATGCATCAGTGTGCACAGCTTACATGTAATACGTTAGCGCACCGGTAGCCAGTGCAGTGTCTGCAGTGCAACTTTGTCATGGTCCCGTGGCCGCAAGTCCACGACAAACCGCGAGGCAGCGTGAAGTACTCGCTGCAGTGGCGCCAGAGCGGAGTCAGACAAACCAGCGAGCGCAGAGTTGCAGTAGTCCACGTGGTGCAGATCTTATAATGAGGAGGGACTACGACAACACAATTACAGCATTCAGTCGAATAGATGATATATAGGTTCAAACACGGACTGTATAATCTTTGACGAATTTGATGCCTCCACCGACCATTAGCCGCCAGGGGGATTCCGTTTTATGGTTGTCAGTGGGTGCGTGCCTGCATGATCATATACTAAACGTTTGTTAATACGATACGTTACTAACTGCTTGTGGGAATTTCATCAAATTTGCCGCTTCGATGCAGTTAGAAACAAAGACGAACTGATTAGATTTTGAGGTCACAGCGAGACCAGATATGATCAAATAAGCACTTTGGGAGGCATTTTCTCATCTATCTTCGGAATGTATGGACGTGTTTTAATGACTATCACAATTACTCAGTAGCAGGTGCACAGGACACTAATGACATGTTGTAGGTCATGGGTTCAAAGGTCCAAGTCACAAACACTTTTCCGCTGGAGGCATACTAATCAACAGTTCGGCATGAAGACCGTCTAGTATGTATACGAATTCTTCGCTCATTGTGCGCCTGATTGCTTTGTACTTTACGTTATCCAACAGTCAGTGTCACATATTAGGTTTATGTGTTAATCAAAATAGCATGGCTGCCGAATTAATGGTTTATATTGCAAATGAACATAACGTTGTCATCAATTTTAGCTCTCAGAGTGAAAGATCAAAGACAAAAGATGTCAACTTGTCTTACACTTATAGAACTGTTTTGGCTTAACGCACGCTATCGCGAAAAACTACATCAAAATCTGGCCACTAATTTTCAAGTTATAGGTATTTTTCTTACCGAAAAAAAGAACACAAACCACAGCAGTGAAAGTCAAAGGTCAAGGTCAAATGTTAACACGATTTAACCACTTCTAGGGTTTTTGCACAGACAGAGATACACAGACACACGGACAGGAGTGAAATTAACTGGTGCCCAGTCTAAGCTTCGTCGACGTCTTGTGTTAGAAACAATTACAGCTACCGGATCAGTTTAATGACTACGTGTCATATTTCTGAATTCGACGACGAAGTCACTAGTGTTATATCTCGTTGTGACGTGGACAGTGGCACTCGCCCGCCAAGTGGCGCGAGGATTTTCTATCGTCGGCGACATGCGATGTCATCGATCAATTCAGTATCTATAACTGTCGCGTGTCAAAACTGGCTCGCTTCTCGGTGTGAATGGCTGCATTAACGATCGACTGAATAGCGTTGGCTGATAATAAATGAGTTGCACAGCTTTGTGCACATGTACGCTCAAGTAATCCCTTGTATTCACACCAGACTACTTACGTTATTAACCCTTTCCAGTGTAGTGCAGCGGTGGCAATGGAAGTTCCCGTCTTTTGATATACAGAAACAATATCTTCACATATTTGTGCCATGGTGTGGAATTGGCCCCATACGCGTTAACTCGATGGGTGGACTCTCACACCCAGTCCCCTAAGTGTACCAAATGTAACAGCTCGCTTATCAATGGTCAGTGTACCAATCATCATATTGATTCCAGGGGCAGATCTAGAATTTCGAAAATGATGGCTTTACAGTGTGCCCCCCAATCTCTGGCAATTGAAACCCAAGAACAAAGCCGCAATTCTTTGCCGAAATTCTGTCATTTTTTTCGTCAGAATCGTGATTTTGTCGATTTTCACCAAGAAAACTTTAAAAACACAAACATAATTCACTACTATTAAGACCTAAACTTGTTATCAAAGAAAGAAGACTGAGATGGTTCTGGCTGGTCTTGCGGATGGACGATGGTATGGTAGACTGTCAAAACGAGTCATGCATCGGGAGGCGAACACTACAAAGCGAAGGACGAGATAAGAACTGGATTGACATCACACGAGAAGACTTAGAAGAAGCTGGCATGTCGACAAAGAAGACTGTCGTTGATGTGACTCATTGTGACTTCTGATGCTGGCCAAACCAACGACCAACGACCGAGCATAAGAAATTTGAATGAATGAATATTTTATAACTCAAACATCACTGAGTTGTGAAACAGACGCCGTATGTGTGACTGGACGAAATGCCTCACTACATCGTTAGCGTTCAACTGTACAACATCGACTCGACGGGAGTTTAAATCCCCAAATTTCCTTCTAAATCCGCCCCTGTTGATTTCTGACGGTCTTCGTTTATTTTCCCGCTAAACAGTTAACGTTTGCGCCTCTGCGGAAATGAAATCCCTTCACTGACCAATGGCGTTAGCCGGGGCTACTTCGGGCCACTATATAATGTAGTGGAGGAGTTAATTGAATTTCGCTCGCTCACCGCACGAACTATACTGCATGAGATTAAGGCGATAAAGGTAAAGATAAAGGTGTTATACCCAGACTAGGGCGTAGGCGGCCGGGTGTTCTTCTCGCTCTTATAGGCAATGATATGCAGTAAAGCTTACGATGACGCACAATATTCAATATACAATTTATTGTATTATATTTTTACTACATAGGTACTTTACTTGCAAACTTTCTTGATAATTTGAGAATTATTAGATTACACCATATCAACTGCGCCCGTGCAAAATGGGGCAACATGTAGGAATTCGCCGAAGTTCTGAGGAAGGAGGCACAGTCACTGACGCTGTAAGGCCACCATGACAAGAATATACTGCATATATATATATACATGTATATATCGGTGAATAAATATGTTCTTGTACAAGGTACAGTATATACAAAAGTATTTTATGATTATTAGTTACTAATGAAGATGGTTTGACCACGATACCTTGCTTACTCCACCTTACTCCTACAGAAATGACAAGAAATAGTTACAGTCATCAATTAAGTGAATTTTTAAGTTACAACAAAGTAAGTCTTTAAACATCAAGATTGATCTAAAAGGTTTGCTTACCGCGATTTATACGCAAGTGCATTTTTCGGACAAATTTTTGTTTATTAAATACGTAAATGCCCCTGTTGTGGAGGCCCTTTGACACTGCCCAGCTTGCTCAAAAGGTAAAACAAACGCCTCCCCGGACAAGTGCCACCGAACAGACGCCCCCCAGGCAGAGAGGCGTCCAGGGGCGTCTGTGCGGGGGCACTTGTCTGGAAAGGGGGCGTTTGTCCGGACACTGCTTGCTCATGCCTAAATCCGGCGCTGCATTGTGACGTGAGCGTGACGCAAGTCATCAGTCGCTGTCGTCTTCGGTTTTGATGAGTCCCAGCTTGCGTCCGCACCACTCAAACTTGTCCTTGACCTCCTCCTGCATCAGGTTGAAGCACATGGCGAGCATGGAGAGGCCGAGCGCCAGCCACAGCGCACAGATAACCAGCTTCTCGCCGGACGCCCATTCCTTCATGCCGGTGCCCGGCACGATGTCGCCGAAGCCGATCGTCGACAGCGTGACGAAGCAGAAGTACGACCCGGTGAGGTAGTCCCAGTCTTCCCAGACAGTGAACAACATCGACCCGGCGGAGATGTAGCCGGCGATGATAATAAGACAGATCGATATCGGCACGGTCACTTTCACCTGACCAACCATAAATCGTTTTTTTCACTATTATCAATTCGTACAACACGACAATAGAGTAATAAAAAGATACGGAACACACACAAAAACCAGAAAAGACAAGAGCACTCGCATAGCGCAGACCTCCGACAAGGCGGATCTGTATGCATGCAAACATTTAATGGAGACTTCCTTATCCAAAGAAACATCTCTGGTAGAAATTGCCATGAAGATCCGATTGGTTTTCTTCAGCAATATGAGCCAGCTTGTGGAAAAATGCCCTATGTTGCAAAGTGAAAGCTCGGAAGAATATTTTGAAATTTTCAAAATGTTTTACGGGGGGAGGGACTTTTGCCATTTCGCGAGATTCCAAACATGGATTCGCCACTGTAATCATTCTAACCTCTTCGTGTTTGACGTCCGGTGCTGTGAGTATGCCGAGCTCGTTCAGATCGAGAACAAGGTTTCCACCAAACGCGCGAGCATCTCCGACAGCCGACTCCTCGCCAGCTGAAACCGTTTGTGTCGCGTCTTCTGTCGTGTTCGTATCACCGTTTCCGTCGTTCACCGTAACTTCCGACAACGCATCTGTCTCGTTCTCGGATACGATTTCCACTTCCGGTCGTACTACCAGATCGTCTTCGTAAACGTTGACTGCCTTATCGCAAGATGGAGTGTCCACAACTCGCCGTAGCCGTGATCCTGCCCCCATAGACCTCCATCGGCGATGTACAGGCGCCGACTTCGTACGACCACTATTTTCCATTTCTGGTTCCATTTCTGAGTCTGGTTCGACAGTCTCTTTCAACGTCGCTGACGACTTCTCGTTTCCAGTCAACGAACTCGTCGTCGGATCATCATTTCCTTGTATGCAGTCATCAGATGAAAGATTCACATCAACATCACTGCGATTAGAAATGGAGTCGTCAATTCTCTCTTTATTATTGTCATTCGTCGTCGCCTTTCTGAGTTCGTCGTGTGCAACATTTACCTCCTCCTGACTGACAGCAGCTTCAACATCAACGGCGTCATCAGCTGCGTCCGGAAATAGAAGTCCGCCTGAAGCAACGTCGTTGACGACCTTACTGTCACTTCCGGCATTCGCTACAGTCGCGTCTACTTCGCAGTAAGCTTTCTCCGAAGCTGAGTTCGGCGCGGAAGCTTCGCCATCCTGCTCTGTCGTCGATGACTGGCTGGCGGTGAGGATGCCGTTCTCCTTGGCTGATGACGGCGGTTGATCAGTGACGACGGTTGGACTCCTGTTGTCTCTGACCGGGGCAGAGTCGTCGAACGCGCGGTTGTACTGTGCCGCAAGAACGACGTGCGTCTTACGGCCACCGCGGTGTGCCGAGGGGTCGTTGTCGCCGTCGTCATCGTTACCACAACAGATGCGTAGACCGAACTGTCGCCGATAGATGCACAGTCCACAGCAGATCTGCTCCGAAACACATCAAACACAAGCACATAAGCAGATCTATATACGGCGCCTCGAAACAGTCAGTAACCGCCACAGTTGCAATCAAACGAATGTGCAGTTCTTTTGCGCTTATGAAGAGACGCCTAAAAGACCCTTAAAGCACTTGTAATCACTCATCAGCCAAACGCAACAAAGAGGGCAACATGTTCCACATCCAAAGACCGGCAACAGTAACAGCCCTGTTTATTATCCAGCCGGGTTTTGATCAACGGCACAAATCGGTTATTTCGACTTACTGAACGTGCAGTTGTTTCAGAATGTTCACAGTTTTCTATTTTACAGAACAGAATTTGCTGGAACTGAAGCTGAATGGTCAAATACACTACACGCCAAACTAAACAGTTAATATAGGCCTATAAAAAGGGTAGACTTTGTCAATGATTTGTTTACTGAATTTGTATATTCTGACATAACTCGACGAGCACTGACAGATCTCACTTATATCTCTCCGTCCATGTAATCTATGAGCCAGAGGTATCAGCCGGAGGAACAATTTCCACCATATATTTTTAGAAAGCTAACACACGGTAACTTAGTGGCGGAAAATGCGTTGCCATGGCAACCAGGTATCACATTTCGGTAAATACCCTAAGCTACCGCTTTCCCACATCCACCTAGTTTTTCTTGCAGCCCACTATGTTAGCTTTTGCAAAAATGTACGGTAGAAATAGATCCCTCCCGATGGTAACGATGGCCAAAATTTTAGGGTCTGGCTCATGGACTAGTGTAAACAAGAAGACATAGGTCTGATGCTGAGACCGAAGCCAGGCCTACGACGGCTAGACAAACAGAGTAAACAATGATTGTACGATCTGACCGAATGGTCGAGGAGGATGCTATAGGCCTAACAGAGGTTATGAGATTGACAGAAAATGAAGCGTCATATCAAGTTTTGTTGCTGGCGTCGCCCATGCTCAACAGACGAGTGCGATGGTCCCTGATTGCTTGATATGAGCAGAAATCGAAAATGGAACAGATCCCACTTTGAAGTGACCCGATTCTGATCAAACATATTGTGAGTTTGACCCAGCTCGGCCTACGTACCAAGTGGCTTGTCGATCCATCGGGTCGTTTTAGTCACATTTCACCCGAGACGAACTATAGCGATCAACCAATTACCACGCAGAGTATTTATTCGCCATAATGGCAGTCTGCCTGAAAAGGACAATACCCATCAATGCAGCTATGTCGACTGCAATATTGGCACTTCACTTCATCCGTGTTTGAACTGTCAAAGACATAACTGGGAAGAGATTGAAATTTTTGCCATTCATTCTTGATTGTTACCAAGTAGCTCAGCTATCGCAGAGAGACCGCGCTGCAGGGTGGGTTAGTTTTGACCAAAAGTGGAAGACTGGAATGGGGAGACAATATTTTGCGGACATTATAGGTACCACTGTGTAGTAATTGGCCAGCAAAGCTATCGAATCCGGTGAAAAACCGCAAAATAACGGCTATTACGCCGTCCAAGGTAATCGAGGACGGTATCAATCGAAAGCCCGTATGCGACTTCCTGTTAGTGATTAATTCTAACTGACATCCTATCTCGTACCGTTTTGAGTTATGGCAGCTTATTGTTCAAATTTTGGACACTTTACGTTTTGAGGCACCCTTTGGGCGCTTACGGGCAACGTACGATGTTCATCTTAGGCTCATTGGAAAGCGCGTAGTGGACTTCCTATTAGTGTTAATTGTTAATTAAACTTTTTGCTAGGTGTTACGGCTGAGGCGCTACGAGCCAAAACAGATCGAAAATCAGCGATTTGAAAGCGGGTGGGTTAATTAAGTATCCGCCAAATTTTCACGTGAAAGGGACCTCCTCACCAATCATTTATGCACGGATAGATAGGCCAATAAATGCCTTACAACTTTGTCGCTGACAGTTTTCACACAAAGAAACTTTGTAGCAGACTACCTTCAAGCGAAGTGCGATTTTACACGGAAAACGGTCGTTTTGCGTTTTTGAGCCCCCCCCCCCTTGGGGGCTTAGTGGCAACGTACGATGATCATCATACGCAGTATGCTGACCGTTGACCGTCGTTGACTGTTGCTGGCTGCAGTTGCGTCACCCCCTGTTTGAGATATGGACGTGCCGTTACAGCGTTTGCTACGAGGCGGTCCATTTCTCTTACAGGGGTGGTGTCGGAGTAAAATATTAAAAGGGCTGTAAAAGTAATTCTGTTATCTTAGGTTGAATTATCAAAAAAGTAATCCACGACCAATAACGACCATTCTGCACACTGCGTTCAAGTTTCAAGTCGATTGCGAGGAGCGAGCGCAATATTTGTTGAAAGTGGAATAAGAAGAAAGAAAATATAACGAAAGAAAAAAAGAAAAAGAAAAAAAAGAAATAGAATAGATGAGTAAAGGGTGTTTGCGTCTCCAACGCAGACACAGTTAGCCCCTACTGACTTTCTGATAGAAGACACGGAAGCACTTGGCCATGAAGTCGCCCATGTTGGAGAGGTAGAGGAACGTGAGTGGAATGCCGACAAGTGCGTAGACGATCGTTATAAGTCGACCCCATTTCGTCTTCGGAGCCACGTGACCATAGCCTGCAAGCCAACATCACACATACCTGTACTACAGTAGAGACATTATTCAGGTGAAGTGGAAAACATTTAATCATTTTGCAGCAAATTTATTCAGAAAACGGTGTGCCGAATTTTATCAGAATCGCCCGATTTTTTGTGGGAGAAATTACAAAAAAAAACATTTTGGTCTCTTTCATTTTGGACACAGTGTATTATCAATAAATGGCTAACGATATGCAGGTATTTAACGTGCGATTAAAAGCTGAGAAGTAGACGGCTTAATAACGTCGAAATAAAAACAAATAAACGAATAAAACTAAACCAAAAAAAACGATGAGCAGAAAAATCTGATCTTAAAAGCAGTCAGCAAGTCCGCGAAGTCCAACGGCCGGTAAGCAGTCGAAGGCGGGAAGAATTTGTAGAAGAGGTGACATTTAGCCTAGTGTAAGAGCGAGGAAGTGACGGATAGTCAGAGTGGTGATGAACTTGTGTGTGTGATATGTAACGACAAGAGACTGTAGCTCAAGAGATGATTATTTTGCCGCCGGCTAGCAAAACAATCATCTGTTGTCAGATCTCTACACTGTACGACATCCGCTATCATTAATAACAATAACAACTAAGTGGCAATTAGCGCTGCATTGACACTTGAGGTCGCACTTGAGGTCGTTTTCAGCTTTAATTACGAGACTGGCTCCTCGGACGCGCACTGTACCCGTACACCAAATGTCAGTAAAATCTGGCAATGCACGGCTGGGTTATTGGTGAGTCAACAAATTTTACCGGCATGTTTTTCAGAGGGCTCCAAATGAGCCCTATAGTCTCTCAGGTGCAAGTATATTGCAGGTACATAGCCTTCCACATAATTCCGTACATACAGAGACACGTACTGATTATAACACTTTATATTGTTAACACTCTTAGCATTTAACTTTACACAATGCGTTTATGTCAAGTTGCACATGTTGTCTTTAATAAAGATCTATCTATCTATCTAGGCAAAAAAGTAATCATCGGTGCTCTCCAGATTTGTTTTAGATTTCAGATATGTTGTTCAATTTCGAACCAAAGCGACTCAAGGTGAATGGGGTCGAAAATCGAGGCCAAATTTCAAACTTTTTTTCGCCCATGTACAAATTAGGGGAGGGATAGCGAAATATCTGAGTCAAGTGTTCATGCTTAACCTAGAACCCGACGTCTGATATACTCTTGGCGGGAGGGAGGGGGGCGCTCGGCGGTTTGGGAGATTAGAGGTGGGTAAAAAATAAAGGACAGCAGTAGAATATAAGGCCTACCGACTATTGTTGGGCGGCTCTAATAATAATAATAATAATAATATACACGTTTTACCCCGCCCCATCATAACTCCCTTGATTGGTGCTCGAGCGGCGATCCATCTTGTGATTTCTTATCACTTGGGCTGCTTTGGCAGCGTCATGGTCACGTATTAAACGGGTTTCAACTATATTTGTAGACTCGACAGTAGTTACAAATAGAATCAACATTGCGCTAAATTTGTGGTAGAATTTCAGTCTAAATCTCAGCCTTCTCGGGTGATATGACTTTCTGCTAAAGCAGTAGTAAAGTGCATTAATCCGGAAGCATATGACTAAAACTGCACGAAGCGTTTGCAACTGCAGACTTTTGGCACTAGAGATCACCACAGTTGAGTGATTATCTGATTGCACCGAATTAACAAAAAACTCAAAGTAACTAAAGTAGCTGTCACACTGATAGCAATCAGCAACTAGTTTTCGGACAAAAGCAATGAGCTCTTCAAAGTTAACTATCACCGCACGATAAGAAAATCTACATCGTCGGCACACTGCACATGTACATCAACGCCGTACGAAAGTTCTCGCGCTGATCGTTCGCTGGAGACTAGAACTCGCTGACAGGTGGAGAGGTGTTGCACGACGGAGATGAAACTGCAATAACTTCGGCGTCTGTATAGCAGCAATGTAAGTTACTGCTCCACAGGTCGACCTGCTCCGCTCGCCATCGACGCCGCCGCCGTTCCCACGTCCATTCAGCTCATCTGCTCGGCGGCGGCGGCCACCCACCCGCCTGACCCCACGCGTCTCACGGGCACTCACCGGTCGCACTTGTCTATCGCCAGTCGCACGCCAGCTCCGGGCATCGCTGCCTCAAATTGGAGACAGGTTCCTAACGAACGCTGGACGAAATGTCGACGATAACGTAGTGCGTACATCCGACGAACGAGGACTGCCCAAAAGATGAACGACATTTCTCCTAAGAATGTTCCACGAAATTAATGTTGCTTCTCCAACCTTCAAACCTTCGCCGAACCTTCGTGACGTAGTGACGTCATAAAATGTTTGATGATCGCTGTAAACAATGATTACGGACGCAAATAGCAGAACTAATGGAGCTT
>Ga0049105_1000100_pt1 | contig 19208 bp, 10 predicted proteins | sample WorMetvaBAHAMAS1_FD_61260 | JGI IMG/M metagenome (GOLD analysis project Ga0049105, IMG submission 61260) | Worm MetaG Olavius vacuus BAHAMAS.1 | ecosystem: Host-associated > Annelida > Digestive system > Unclassified | place: Germany: Marburg | collected 2013-04-09
TCTCTCAGACAATTTAAACGGTGTCTGAAGACTTTTCTATTTAGGTCGTGGGACTACGGCGCTTTGTGACTCTTTGTAAACCAGCGCCATATAGAAATAGTCTTACTTACTTACTTACTTAATGCTTTCACGAGTTATAGCTAAAAACACAATGTAGTGCCCACCCAGAACCTATAGGACTACGCGCTCCACGTGTGAACGTTTGGCCGTCTCGTGTATCGCACATTATTAGCGTGGACCACCCAGCATGTTCAGTTGTAGGCCTATCTACTCGTCAGATGCTGGTGCCCTCTGTTGTTGAGTGCATTTGTTTACGTGCAGTGAAGATTCATTGTGATATGTGCACACAGACTGTACTTGTTTGTAGGATGTGCTACATGACTGGTGATTGAATGCATCTGTTGATGTGCAGAGCTTAGCGTTCTTGAATATTGACACAGATACACACTTGAGAGCTGGACAGAGCCTGGATGGAGTGTGAGCAGCTGAGAGAGCAGTGGATGAAGTATGTTGAGATCAGACAGCATGCTGGCTCATGTGAGGTAATGCATCTCAGTACAGCAACTAACAGGTTTTTGTCATAAGTTTAATCATCGCAAGATTATCATGCAAATTTGTTGTATATAAGTTTTGAATTGTTCTATTTTTTCAGCAGTGGTACTGGAGACATTTTACAGACAGAAAGTAAAAAGTGAAGCAGTGAAGTTATTGATTGTCAGTACATGAGATCATATGTTGCAACTTTGAACTTTGAATGTTGAACATGGTAGCTGGTGTGTGTGGTAGAAGGCGAAGCTGAACACGCTGAAGACATTTCTGCACATGTTATTGTCTTGCAAGTCTACTGATGCATGCAACCAGCTCAGGTTGGTGTTAGATGTACAGGTTACATCTGTGACACTTTTCTGTATACAGTAAATTATTTTGTAATTTCCGTTAATGATAACTGTAAAGAAAATATTTATCCTGCAATAATGGAAATACAACCGTTTGATAATGATAATTAGAACACTGACTGAAAAGTCAGAATGAAAACGATTAAAAAATCAATTTAGTTAATGAAAAAATGCTGTGTGCTCCGTTATTGCACAGTTTTTCCCAACTTCATGTGTGTGTTAACAAAGCTAAACTGCGGTGTTGCGAGTCAAACTGTGTGTACGTGATTGTGAAACTTGTGTCAGTTGACTGTGGTTGTCATTCTGGCAAGATTGTCAAGCAGCAAAAGTCATTTTCAATTATTACTCCCTTATGCTGCTTCATGCGGCCTGGCATTGTCTGCCAACAATGTCGGTTGTTATTTTGACAATATTTTGTTGGCCAACATTGTCGGGCCGTATGTCAGGGGTGCTGACATGCGAACATTGTTGGCGGCTGACAATTTCGATTGTTATTTTGATGTTATTGTATCGGCCGACAGTGTGCCCACGTGTCATGGGTGCTGACCTTGCTGGCCGACATCGTCGGCTAACAAGCCATCCATTTTCTTTCATTCTGTAGAATTGGTACATGATATGATAACAGATATTCTTTTACTTTTTGCTGAGTGGGCTGTTAGTCCATGTTGGTTGACACTTAGCTACTTGCATAAATTATGCAGATCTAAATAATTCTATACTGTGCATACGTGGTCACGTTTTTGTCGGTTTTTTCGCTGTGATGTCCTTTTCTTGCAAGGTAAACACAGTTTTCGTCATATTGTTGCAAGTGCGTATAGCGAATTTTTTGAATAGGTAACAAATTTGGATGCTTTTACTTGTATAATCAAAATTTGCTACCTATTCAAAAAATTCACTTTATGCACTTGCAACAATATGTTGAAAACCATTGTGTTTACCTTGCAAGAATAGGACATCACAGTGAAAAGCTGGTGGAAAAGTTACCACACATGCACAGCATAGAATTATTTATGTTTGCATAATTTATGCAAGCAGCTAATGTTGGGCCATGTGGCATGGCCATAGTGAATGACTGATCTAATAGTCACACTGGCTTAACAGGCTTATGTGCAGAGGGGTTTTTCATGTGCGACTTATGTGGATTTAAGCAAAATAGAACATGTGTAATTCTACAGCAGAATGATGCTGTTTACGAGTGTTGTCGATGCATTAAGTGATGATGTGCTGCATGTTGTAGGGAAGATAGCAGCCTGTGTCATGTCAGCAGCATGTTGGTCAGTGAGTTTGAGGCCGATTTGACTGCAATTAGCAGCTGCAGTGATGAGAATGACTTGAGCAAGTTGCGTGAGTATGTGACAGCTGGTCGTGGTAAAGTCATCTTGATGCTACTCAACATTATCGGCATCACGGTATGTGTCCACAGACTGTGACAAAGATTTGCTGTTTTGTACTTTACATTATTGCATTGTTAAAACAGTGTTTTACTTATTGGCACATGATGAAGACATGCCAGTGCGTGACTTTAACTTTCGCTGAGTGGTTTTGCTGAGCGGTTTCACTGAGCGGTTTTGCTAATATGAGCACAAAAATTACTACTAAGCAGGAGTTCAGATTAAGTTTAAGTTTTTTGTTGAGCGAAAACACTTAGCGATTCTGCTCAGCGACAGTTAAAGTGAATTTCGCTCAGCGATTTCTTAATCACTAGTGTTTCACATCAATTGCCTATCTAAATGCATTGTGGAGGTTGGTCATTAATTGGTTTTGCTCAGATTAAGTTGGTAATTAGCACATATGCTGCTGAGCAAAAGTGATTAGCGAAATCGATTATCACTTTCAAAGTACTAAGCAGTTTGCTGAGCGGTAATTTCAACTTCATTTGAAAAAAATGCATTAATTAGCACTCAGCGGCTTGTTTCCACTGAGCGAAACTGCTCAGCGAAACCGCTCAGCGAAAGTTGAAGTCACGCGGTGTCTGAATACTGAAATGTTGGATAACGTTGTCTAGGCACATTAGAAGTTGCCTGCTTTTTGGTGTTTGTATGTAAACAATATATTGTTGTATCTGTTTTTTGTGTGTATGTGCATGTGAAAACTGAGCTAACAGTGGACTTTGCTGCTTGTAGGAATGGACAGATCGAAAGAAACTTGGAGAGATTGTATTGTGGGCAACAAAATTGTGTCTAAAGTTTAATTGTGCAGCTACAGCACATGACTGCAAAGGTTAACTGTTGGTGATATTGCTTGTTGTTTCCACACTGTGTCCAGATACAAAGTGGACTCCAAAATAAATGGCTATAATTTAACAAAAACTTGTAAATTTTATCCTAAATTTTAGACTTTCAAACTTCATAACACATTAACAAGAGCTGACATATCATTTTAGAAAGACATTTTCACAAAGTAACTTCCAGGCGTGAATGCCAATTTTATTTGCATTCAAAGTACATCACAAAAATTAGAATTTAAAACTAAAATTAAAATTTAAATTTAAATTACGTAGCTCAAAACTGTCCAGATAAAAAGTGGATTCTTAGAACGTTGTTACTAACTGCATTAAACTTAAGCTGCAGTTCATATGGCTGTACATGCAGCAACTTTCACTAAATTTAAAGGAATATACAGTGCTTGCTGTAAAGTATTCAACCATAAATAGTTACTTACTTACTTACTTACTAACTCATTGGCTGCCTGCCGCTGACATCAACACATCAATGACATGGTTGTTGTGTAAACAATAAACTATGGTTTTCCCTAAAGAAGATAGTTTTGACTAAAGTGTTGCAACGAGAGAAGAGCTATGGAGTGAAGAAATCACAGAGTTTCTGAACAAAAACTGTTATCTGTCACTTTTGAATAAGATGTTGAAGAAGAGTGATCAATGCTGCTGTGTTGGAAACTTTGTATTTTTTTGTGATGTACTTTGAATGTAAATAAAATTGACATTCACGCCTGGAACTTACTTTGTGAAAATGTTTGGAAGTTAACATCTTCAAGCGCTCTCTAAAGACGTTTTTATTCGAGCAGATTACACATTCAGTGCATTAGAGACAATTTTTTGTTTAATGGTTTGTACAAATGTGCTTTCTAATTCTAATTGTCGTGTGTTTCTTTAAAATAATACGTCAGTTCTTTTTGTCTGTTTTGGAGTTCGCACCTCTAAAATTTCCGACAGAACCTTCAAGTTTTCGTCAAATTATAGCAATTTTATTTTGGGGTCCACTTTTTATCTGGGCACAGTGTATGTAAATGGCTAAGCTGTGATTTGTTACATTGTAATGACTGCAGTAAATCTGTGTTAAATTGTTGATGTTCAAAAGATATTTGCTCACAGAGAATGTTTTCGATCCATTGTCAAATATTTGTATGTGTTATGTGTCACATTTTGTTTTGTCACATAAATTGCTATCATTATTGTGCTTAGTAGACCACCTGGCCATAGTCGTAAGGTCTTATATTTTACCTGTCATTTTTTGCCAGCCTGACTGACCCTAATCTTTGAGACTGTCCAGTGACCCCATCAGAAGTTTATCAGTGGTTGGGTCCTAGGGCCTGGCACAAAAAATTGACTCAGACGTTCTGTCTGTGCTTCCCCTAATTTTTACAGGGGGAGGGGGTCAAAAGGTATGAAATTTTGGCGTTGATGTTTGATCCAAGTCACATTTGATGTGCTCTGGTCTCGAAACAAAGCCACACATCAGAAATCTGACGAATGCTTTGAGAGCAAAGATGATTTGCCGAAATGCTGGCTCAGAAGTTTTGCCAATCCCTCCCCTAATTTTTACAGAGGGGATCAAAAAGTGCAAAATTTGGCCTGTGAGGCAACCTTGTATAGTGCTTCTGACGGGCATATAACCTTCCCAGATTTGGTGTGGATCGGTCCACCCAAGTGTGAAAACTAGCCATGACAAAATTGTCCCCCAAGAAAACGGCCAGGGAGAAAATTTGTTCACTCATCAATAACTCAGCCGTGGATTGTCAGATTTTGATGAAGTTTTGTTTGGTGTGTGTGGATGCTTTATGAGTCCCCAAAAGCTGCAGAATTGTGAAAATTCACTTCCAATCAAATTTAAGGTGGATGATAACCCCCATATTTTCAACATTTGAATGTCGAAAGCTCAGCCGTGGATTGTTTGATTTCACTTAAATTTGGTATAGAGTTTGATTATGTGACATCTGATATGCGACAAACAATCAAGGTCAAAGGGGCAGAGGTCAAGGTTGCAGCATGACGCAATGTGGTTGCAGTAAAAACGTTATAAGTCTGCAGTGGATAGGTTGACCGACTTCAAACTTGATGAAAATTATCCCAGTGCGGAGTGGAACATGTGACTTGTGTTCATGGTCATTAGGTCAGATAGGTTGGAAATATAAATTGGGCAGACATTCGATCTGTTTAGTAAAGAAGCACCTGAAAATGTTGCCATGATAACCAAATTATTGCTCTCTTTGATGAAATTGGTGTCACTGAATCTGTTGGTGATCAGAATTTCGACTAAGAAGCTGACAGCAGCAGTTTCTGCCCATGTGCGGTATATACAAATTTAGCCAAAACACTAACATATGCTCATTGATTGCCAAAATAGCTCTTTTATGGAAAGTTTGCTAAGTCTTCAATAACTCAGCTGCACGTTGCATGATTGTGTTGAAATTTGATTTATCGATGTATTGTCGGCCTCATAATTAAAACCCAGAAAGACTGGCATGATGTCAGGTGGTCTCAAGTTGCAATGCATTGCAGTTTCACTTCTTCCAGGTTATTAACCTGATGTGTGTTTCAGAACTAGAAATGGTGGACGTTCTAGCATTTTTTTCTGGCGTGTTGACTGACTTAAAGCGTGCAGGGAAACAGTTTCAGATGCCAGCTGATAGCGTGACAAGGCCTAGAGGTTGGATATGGCGGCGTCACTGCTCAGGTGCTGAGCACTCGTTATCACGCCAGACAAAGCGGACAAATTGTCATAAGTTTCAGAGGCAGTCTGCTGACTTTCCAGACTCTGAGTCTGAAGATGAGAATTCAGCATCTGTGTCTGCAAACACGTCATTTCATAGACAAGCCATCCCGCCTTTGATCAACGAGCTCAGCAGCAGGTGGCAGCACAGTATGAATGCCATGACATCAGAATCTAGTCACCATGATGAATTATCAGTTGTTGAGGTCATTATGCTGCTACTCGCTGTTATCAAGCACATTGTTTATGAAGATATAAAGTCTGCTGAAGAGATTTCCACCTCTACTCATCTTGTGCCAAGTATAGCGACTATACTACGTGATATTGTTTGCCAGCTGACATCTTCAACTGACTGTCAGACTGAGAAAACATTCAGTGATGTGGACTTGATCGTCATTGGACGCTGCCTTGTTCGTGTATTCTTTCTCATGCTTTTGCAGGTAGGTGAACAGAACAATGGTCTGACGTGGTTGCGCCACTGTAAGAGCATAGAAGAGTCAATGGATTGCATTAGTGAATCGTTGCATATGTTAAGTATTGATGTGAAGAGAAGGCCGCTGCTGATGGACTACGTGTTGTCTTGTTGGCTGTATGCTGAGGGTCTGCTGCTGCGACATCATGCCAACACTATAGTCATTGGAACTGTCTGCAGGACCACAGAGTTAATAACACGCCATCGTGGGCTTGAGCTAACAAGATGTGTTCTGTTGAGACTGAGTGAAGCAAACAGAGGACAAGACTCCGATGACTTGTTGGGTCTTTTCAATCTCATTAAACGTGTTGTTGCTGTGTGTCGACTGTTGAAGTTGATGCGGTCGCGCTACGTTCATTATTGTACTTGTTCACGTAGAACACATCGTCACTGTAATATCACGAGCCAGCGTAGCATTTACCGTCACCACCATGATGCTCTTGGCATTGCTGTTCACTCTCTGCCCTCAGACAAATTGCACATGTTGGATGCCAACACTTCTAGTGACTGGCTTTCTTCATATTATACATCGACAAACAGTTGTATTGTTTCCTGTTTGGCCATATTTCTGCTTGGACTGTTTCATCACTTGGTGGATACACAAGTGCAGAAGTACTTACTTGACATTTTCGAGAAAGGCACAGTGACATGTTGCTGTTTACCAGTGCATCTGTTGGTGGCAACATTCATCACTAACGAGGCGTCTGTTAGTTGTGAGCTGTGTAGAAGGTCAGTTAGTGTGCTGGTAACAGCTCTGTTGAGTGACTGTGGAGGCAGTGCAGTACTGGATCACTGCAGCGTATGTGATGATGTCTCAAAGTCGACCTCTATCAGAAATGTGACTGGTACATTTGACAACACACTTTCTGGCTCTCAAACACCAGATTTATCATCTGTTTGCCGATGGAATTGTGTTTCACAGTTTGCTAAGATACTTCGTTCAGGTGACTCCATGTTTACCATTCATATCATTTCACAAGCTGCTAGACTAGCCAGCAATGGCAATGAATCACTAAGGCAGCAGCTGTACTGTGGGTTTTTTATGCCATTACTGGTGACTGTCGTACATCAGTTGACTGCACATGAAGACAATGAATCTAGCATGCTCACAACTGGTTTGTCTGTTGACATTGTTCCATCAGCAGTGAAGTTGTGTTTATCTGCATTATCAACGATCCTTGCCAGTACTGAAATGCTTCGTCAGTTTGCTAGTGCAGGTGGAATTGAAATGCTCTGTAAGCTGGCTGATGTGAACTCGACTCGCCACAGTGCACTGTCATTACTTGAGGTCCTCGTAAATGTTGAAAATTCAAACACTGAACAAGAAGAAACACAGCAGACTGTTGCGGCTGTAAACGGTCATTCTGATGATGCTGCTGCAGGTGTTGGTCATTCTGATGATGCTTCTGCAGGTGTGGGTCATTCTGATGATGCTTCTGCAGGTGTGGGTCATTCTGATGATGCTGCTGCAGGTGTCGGTCATTCTGATGATGCTGCTGCAGGTGTTGGTGCACTTGATGCATTTATTCAGTTATTATTCTCAGACTGCAGTGACAGACCATGGAATGAATACATACGTGAAAATTTACAGAGTTCAAAATGCAGGCTTGGACAAATGTTAGATTTGTGGCATGTTGCATGTCGGCTTTTTCCACATAATGGACTGTTTCGTCAGCGGTTTCTGATGCTGAATGGACCACAGCTAGCACACTCGTTGCTTGTTGCTGCATCTGAGGCTTTTCTTGCACTTGACTGTGGACCATCAGCATCAAACATACGTGTAGCAGTGTTTTACGGACAAGACGAACAGTCTCATGTAGAGGAACGCAGCTTGCTGCTCCTTGTTCGCTCTACATTGTCAATTTGCCTACGATGCAGTAATTTTGATGTTGGCATTCCTCACCAGGTAAAACATACTCCTCACTGTAATGTCGTTTTACCGCGCTGCATGTAATGCAAATGCGGTATAGCGATGAGAATTCTGTCCGTCTGTCCATTTGTCTGTCCGTCTGTCACACGCGTGAATTGTGACAAAACGGTAGAAAGATCTATCCAGATTTATATACCATATGAAAGAACATTTAGCTTAGTTTTCTGAGAAGAAGAATGGTTGGTGGGGGGCCTTCTACCTTCTACCCTTCTACCTTAAATTTTGGGTCAACCGGCCCCCATTGGAGCAAAAGCGCCGATTTTGAACCAATAATGGCTCGTAGCGCTTTAGTGCAATTAATGCTAATAGGAAGTCCACTATGCGCTTTCCAATGAGCCTAAGATGATCGTCGTACGTTGCCCCTAAGTCCCCCAAAGGGGGGTGTGAAAAACGCAAAACGGCCGATTTCTGTAAAAAATTGGACTTCGCTTGAAGAAAGTCTGCTACAAAGTTTCTTTATGTGCAAACTGTCAGCAGCAAAGTTGTAAGGTATTCATTGGCCTAACTAACCGTGCAAAAATGATTGGTGGGAGGCGACCCCTTGTACCTGAAATTTTGAGTCAAAGTGACCGCATTGGAGCAAAATTTGAACAAGCTACGATAACTCCGAAACGGTACGAGATAGGATGTCAGTTACTATTAATCACTAATAGGAAATAGCATACGGACTTTCGATTGGTACCAACCTCGATGACCTTGAATAACCTTGAACGCCGTAATAGCCCTTTTTTGCGTTTTTTTAACGGAATTCGACAGATTTTCAGGCCGATTATATCACAGTGGTTGAAGATAGACCTATAATGTCTGTAAAATACCGTATTGTCTCCCACTTCCAGTCTTCTACTTTTGGCGAAAACTATGATGCACCCTGCAGCGCAGTCTCTCTGCGATAGCTGAGCATCTTGTTTGCACATTGTAATTGGCTTCTTAGATGATGTAATTAAATCTGTGGCTGCAAATTAATTTTACAGTCTCAGCCGCTTAACAGCAAGAAACTTGTTAAGACTGCACTTCATAGGACTTGACTGTGTCTTTGTGATGAATATTTTCGGAGCATTTGTTAGTAGTAATTTGTAAATAAACCTATATAATTTTATGCAGTACGAATAAAATATGATGTGTATGACATTGTTTTATTGCATGTCTGGTATAATGCAGCACACCAAAGTGTAAATTCAAACAATTTATTAATAAACATTAAAGAACAGAAGAAATGAAGTTAGAAAATTTGTGTCATCATGAATGACATACAACAGTAACGTCTTGATACCACACCACATGACAGACAGATGCGGCTGGGGTGCCTCCCTTGAATGCACTCATTCTCTCTTGACACTAAGATTACTTAACAAAGGTTTGATGGTTTTTATGACATTTTTCATTACATGAAAGCTATCAGTATGAAAGCAGTGAACAACAAGTGAAGTAAAAGCAGTTTTTCACACAATACAGATAGATAATGACAGCAGAACTCACTGTGGAACAGTCATTGTCTTAATCACTGTTGTGATACGAAGTATAGTGTGTTATTATAGGCAACTAACTTGTTAAATCTTGTTCATGAATGTTATGTGCAGTCTGCTGATGTGGTTTTGGCAGGAGCAGTTTATCACTAAATATCTGTCGTCACTGTTGAACAGTATACACAGTAACATGTCATCCACTTCCTTTCAGCTTTTCTGTGAAATGCTTCTACTGTCAGTGAACCAGTCCAGCTCGGAAAATTTGCTCTTTGCTAATGACAGGGACGTACCAGAGGTATTTTACTGTGGATACTTTATTTTACTTCGTGCTCAATAGTGCTGTTATTAGTATTATTATTGTTAGAAATGTACTGATTAGAGTGATGGGTCATGGATGGCATTATGAGATGCTGCCAGGACACTTTACACAATTAGTGTGATGAACACATCAAGCAGCCATGACACAGATGATGTTGAAATGCTGTTAAGCACGTAATGTGAATCATTTTATCATGCAAGTATTGTTTGCATTTACAGTGAATTCACTATGCATAACACAGTGTTTAGCCATGCTATGACCATTTCATTATCTATTTGTGTGCTGTTTAGTCATGTTAGAGGACAGCATGCAGTCTCTTTAGCAGTTTATATGACTGCAGTCGTAGACACTAGGAACTTTGTGGTTGACCTGAGCACGTGAAATGCATTTGTACTGTTAGAGGCACTGGAACATCGTGAGTCACGAGGTTCAGTGCAGCTAGTTGACGACGATGATGTTTTGTGCTGTTTGTAGTCATTGATAGCAGAAGAATCTGCATCAGACCATGGTGCTTCAGTTGGGTCATTCATGGTGAATACAAGCTCATGTGAACATGAAGAGTTAAGAGAGCCGGGCTATGATGCTGATCATGAATGCTCGTCTGATGATTGCAGAGGTAATGCACTGGCTTCGTATGTTGCTGGCAACTTATGTACTTGGAGCCTTTCTCTGTGTGTGTGTTCTCTGTGATATACTCGTGTTGCTTTTGTTGATGTTTGCTACATCGTAATTGAACTGAAACAATTATTGGTTTAATGACATCAGTATTGGAAGGAATGAGTACTTAGTAATTAGTACATTGAAAGAAAGAGCTAAGGGTGACATTTGCTTATTTATTTCTGTTGTGAATCATGTTGCTGTATGAAGCTTAATGCCAAAGTGTGTCAGTCATTCTCTTGAGTTCTGAATGCAGAGTAAAAAATTGATTTGCCAAATGTTGTGTGTTAGTAAGTAAGTAAGTAAGTATTTATTTCAACTTGTTAAGACCGAATAGCAACTTTAAAATTGCATTCGAAGTGCTGCAGTGCTGTTACAGTTATTTGTGTATAATATGCCGCTTGATTTGTTTCTTGCGTGGATGTTTTTATGAGAATGACAAGAAATGCAGGAAATCTAGTCAGTGTCAGTGAAACATATTTACTGTAGAATCATGATGCACTGTTGGAAATGGTATCAAGTTTCTGCAGTTATTTTAATACAAAACCTGACCTGCATTTTATCTTTTAAGAATGTTTTCGTTACCTGCCTTTGAGACATTCTTTGACATGTAGATTGTTGTGTGTCCAAACTTTGCTGATGAAATTTCATGAAAGTGATTGTTTTTAACGGCCTTGTGTTTATTTGGAACATTTACACTGAAGTTGATTACATTATATATGTACAGTATATGTTAAAGTATTTTTTACTTTTCAGGTATGCAACTTGTATTTTTTTTCAAGAGCTGAGCTGTTGCTGAGATGGCTGCACAATGTTGCATTTGTCACTTCCTGTTAGTGAATTAGCAATTACTGCCTAGTGAGCGAAACATCAACCCATTTTTTGTAATGCCGCATAACTACAAAAATGGTGACATCATCACGTCCTGTACTCGTGTTGTTATGCAAATTGCCAGCCATAATAAATAAGTAACTTAAAAGTAACTTCTCTGCTGTCATACTGGCTCACTTTAGCTGATGATTCGCTTTATCCAAAGTAACTCTGTGTTCCAGTATTGTTCCTATTCGTATGTTATACTGATATACATTCTCTCTCACACCATTTCCAAGTTATTGTGTGCTACTGAAATTTTTGCTTTCAAGTCGGGGTACTGGGGACCTCTCTTTAATGCACACGTTCTCAGGGCTTAGTTGCAGTTTTAGATCTTTCTATCAGCGTTAGGTCGGGCATTATTTTGTGTCATTTTGTTGTTTTTTGCATCTGTTTTGTTTACTTTTTACCTCGTCATCATCAGTGCAGTTGATTGCCTGGGAAATAACTAACTCACTCAGTAATCTCTGAGAATATCACCATAAATCATATATTGCCGAAAACTAGATTTTTTGGATTACATTTTTTGCAATTTCCTTCCAAAGCTTCTGAATTTGATGAAATAATGCAAAATAACAGCCATTATGCTGCTCAAGGTCATTCAAGATCACTAATTTTGGTACCAATGTAAAGCATGCATGTAACTTCCTGTGTATGAATAATAGTAACTTATCTCCTATTTTGCACCATTTGCAAGACATTGCAGATTTGCAGATTATTGATCCAAATTTTGCTGTGCCCAGGGTGCCTCTCTTGAATGCATTCATACAGGGTGAACCCATAAATTCAGGATTGCAAAATTTTGCTTCAAGAAACTAGAAACATCATCTTGTCATATGGTGTGAAGTATATTTTGACATCTTGAACCATGTGGGCATGAGTCACGAGTGTGAGGGACGGACAGACAGACTTTCTGATTGCAAATGTTGTGCTTTATTATGTTGCATAGCCAAAAATGACCATGTGATTATATTTTATTAACTGTATTAAAGACTTTTATGTTTTGATTAAATTTTGCACAATAGTAGCTGGTGTTAAGTTGTTATTTTTCTATTTTAATGTTGAAAAGGCAGTTCCCCAGTTGGTGAGCAACAGAATATACGGAAATCATTGTTCTATTTAGTTTTGTAAATTACGTGTACAGATGCATCGGCGATGCTTGCTATGACACGAGAATTTGAAACATCAAACACTGTAGTTTATCCGCTACTGTGTAAGCTGGTACTGCAACTCACTGCACACTATGAGCACGTCATCAACTGCTCCACTGATCATGCAGTCATCACTAATGTTCTTTTCTGGCTGATCTCTGTTGCACGGAAGAGTAATGTGACAACCATGTGCCTCTATCAGCAGGTCCAGTTTTCTTCATATCTGCTGGCAGTATTCAGCTTGTAACTGAACCTGTGTGAAATTGAGACAGTTGTTGATGGTTTATTGGTAAGTTTCCCTGTTAATCCACACGTTTAGCATTTCAGGTTGTAATTGTTGCATCACCGTGGTAGTGTATGGTAGTTTGATACTTTGTTGATGTGTGGAATTCGTACCTGCTGAGTGTTTGATAAGTAAATGCATTTTTCTTTATCTTCAGCTACTGTATCATTTGTGCTTGTTTTTAAACTTATTGTAACCATGTGTAATTGTCACAGTGGTATTAAAGGTGTATTGATTGATTGATTGATTGATTGATTGATTGATTGATTGAAATGCAGATCAAGTACAATTTCTTTGTGTCATGTCATGTGACACAGTATCATGAACATGTTATTGACTGTTGTCAACAACAAGTATTGACTTATAGAAGTTTTTTGCCACGTTTACCATTGATCTTTAATAGTTTAATGCCAGACATAAGGACTGTGGCACATGATAATGGCCGTGAGCTTCAGTGATGAAGGCAACGCAGTGAATCTGTCCATGAACAGCAGTCAGGGAAGGTGTGAAGTGCTGTAGTTGACACACAGTCTGTGTTAATTTACTTTGCATTTGAAGACATTGATGCTGATGTAAATGCAGTTTGCTGCCTCATGACTGTGTAGTAAGAGACTGATAAGCTCTTTTCATGTTGTTAAGTTTTTGTGCAATTTGTGTAGAAAATGTTGACATTTCTGTTGTCTGAGTTCACAAAGTGGCTTGTTTCAACTGAAGATTCCTGTCAGGGTTTGTTTTTGTACATGTATTTCTTGCATATACCGGATATTGTTGACTGCATTTCTGCTGTCTAAATATTTTATGACACATAGCTGCATATTTGAGCCCATAGGTAAATGTTGTGAATCTACACAGTGAGTCAAAAAACTGCACCATTTTTTTTTGCAATAACTTGTCAAACGAAGCTCTAGTTTGATAATTTTTGGCACACGTGTATTCCAGTAAATTTGGAACAAAACAATATCAAAATTATTAATCCCTCTTGAATATTATCTTTATAATGCCTTGTGAAATGCAGCATGTGTACACATGTCATAAGCAATGTCAGTTATGTCACGTAAGCTTAAACATCAGCATTGTCGTCTCCAACATTGAAATGAAACATCATATAAAGTATGAAAATGTATGGACCAACAATGCAGTGCAATAAGAAAACATTGCACTATGTCAGATGTTCAATAACTTATGCTATCAGCCTAAATCACCACTGAATAAAACTTCTGTGTGTGTGTGAAGTGATGCGACAGTTGGTGTTTGAGCTGTTTCTGTTGATTGCACGCCACGGCGTCAATGCTGAAGACTTCAAACAGCTCTTCAAGTTGTTTGACACTGAACATTCTCCAGTGGTAGGTGTCATTATTGTGCTCGGTGTGGCTGTTTCTTGCTGTTGCATTATTTCACGCTGATCAGTTTTGGTTATGATAATAACAGTGGTAGTAAATCAATAATAGCCTAATAAATAAATATAAGTAAGTAAATAATATTGAGAATATGTTGTTGTAGGATGCACTGCTTTCAATACTGATTGCAGCAACAAAGACCTTGTCTGTACATCCAAGGTATTCAGTACATTTTCCATTGACTCACTTGCCTGGCCGAGGAACAGACATGGCAATGTCGGGTGTCAAGCATGTTAACACAGTTCGTATCAGCGGCAGTCGACATGTGCCTTTCTTTCTCACTAGAACGATGCATACCTGCAGTGAACTGATGCCAGCAGTGGTAGAGCGTTGCAGTAGTCAAGTCAGTAGTGAGACTGTGACCCCAGCTAAGTGTGCTCCTCTTGAGCTGTCACTGAGCAGCTGCAGCATGTGGCCACAGCATCGTACGGCTCCATTCAGTCTGTCAGTTTGGCTACTTGTCGACAGTGACCAAGAGTTGTCTGCATCTCGCGATGGTTACAGCATCAGCTCTTTGTCAACTATTGACCTCAACTTTGTACCAGCAGGTGCCTTTCAACTGTCTGCTCGCTGTAGACTTTAATGTCCTTATTTACATCTCTCAGTTGTTGCACTATTGTGTTTTTGCATACTTTGTAGTGATAACTACTACGTATCTTTTTCTCTAATGATGAAAATGGGTATTAAGGGTTGACAGTGATACATGTGTTGTACACCGTGGTCCATAAAAAAACAGGACATTATAGTCGGTGATAACTTTGTCAGATGTGAACCAATTTTCACAATTTTTGCACTGTTAGGAAGATAATTAAATTCTCAACAAAACCCATCTAATATTTCCCACTTCACCTCAACAGTGGTTCCACACTACATTGGGAAATTTAAAATATTAATTTGTCTCAAAAACCAGAGCGTGTGAACACTGTGATCAATTGTCAGAATACGTGGTTTGTTAATCTTGCTTTATCCTTCATGTGCCATTGATGTCACATATGATGTCATCAGTTGTTTACAGTTAATCAAATGATAACAATGGTTATTAGTAAAGAAGACAAAATTTTAATTGAAAGTCTTCATGAAAGAAAAGATTATGGTACACACAAACTTCTTAAACAGCTTCCACAGAAAAACTGGACGAAAGGTGGTTTAGACAGTTTAATTACGTATTAATATTATTTCTGATTGTCACAGTAAACGAATTTTTGAAATGAAAAATCAGTCATCATTTTCTGAAGTTATGGTGTCTTTTTTGGGGGGATTATAATGCCTTGGTTTTTGAGACAAATTAATTTTTTAAATTTCCCAAGGTAGTGTGGGACCAGTGTTATGGTGAAATGGGAAATATTACGTGGTTATGATGACAATTTAATTTTCTTCATGACAGTGCAAAAGTTGTGAAAATTGGTTCACATTTGACAAAGTTATCACCGATTATGTAATGTCCTGTTTTTTATGGACCACAGTGTATGGACCACAGTTGTTATGATGGATGTTGTTGGCAACAGAACCTGCAAAGTCCTCTCAGTACACGTGCAGTAAGATGGCAGCTCGTAGGCTGCAATGGTCTGACACATGTCTACATTTGTTTGCCGTTGGCAACTCAGAGTTAATGCTTGAAGTGTGGATCAACAGTGATGCCACACACTTTGTTATTAGGTAATGTTTGTGCTTTTTTTGTCATTTGTTAACACTTTTATTTTGATTGGTACTGCTAGGTAGCTCTTGTTCTCAGTCTTTCTGTCCAAAAGTGTCAATGCTCTATGGGTTTGTCTGCAGTTTTGTTCTGTGTAACCTGGAGGGAAAATGGCTTGGCTGATTTTGATGAAATTTGGCATGTAGGGCCATCCTAGGCTGTAGTAGTGTACTTGAGAAAATTGGCCCCCTGACTGTGCGCTGTCTGGCAATGGACAAAAAACTATAATGGATATGAGATGCCAAACCCTAAGGCTGCTAGAGATTTTATCAGAAGACACTGAATTTTTCTCTGTAATGTCTTTGATGGCATGTTCACAGTACAATTTTTTGACTTTTTAAAATTTTGGCCTCAGTTTTTACGTTGCATACCTTTAGAATTACAGTAAAAAAGCAACATTTGTAGTGACAAATTCGTGCTGCTGCAACTAACTGCGTGAGTTACTTATTGACTGGCACTGATTGGCTTGCACTAATCTAAAAATAGTGTATTGGAGCAGGCATACACATATTTCAGCATTAGTCTAGTTGCTTACCAGCTTCTTTGATATGTCAATAATTATTAATAACTATTACAGTCATCAGAAATTGATCCTGAATATTACATTATGTAGTTATTTTATTTGTTAAAGGCTTAAATATGTATTTATTGTTTATTTAGTATTTTTTGTATGACATTATGCCGTGACTATAGCTGTGTTTATGATTAATGTTTTGACTGTGGCTTAATTACAGTGAAAAATTCAGGTAAACCTGTATTTTTCGTCATATCGTCGCCGAATAAATGTCATTTAAAGTGTTGTATATGGTTAAAAAAAGGTAAAAAGTAGTCGATGCTTGATATGAGTTGTGAGGCTGGAGCTAATCCTAGTTTCTTGGAAGTCAGCCGACAGGTGACATAAGCAGAAACCAGCTGTAGGACGCCTTTACTTGCCATCAGGCTTGTGGTGACCTTCTCAGTGTGTTAGACTAAGCCGGCTCCTAGTCGGTTTTTGAACGCACTTTAAATCACTGCACTTTTATTCACTCATATACTGTTTTCAGATCCCATCCATCTTTTGGTGTCATGATGTTTTTTTCAGTTCCTAGTTTTGATGACAGACTTGACTGTCTCAGTCAAATTAGATGACATGTTGTATATTGTTGTTGAGACACAAGTCTTGTTCATTTGTACATTATATACTGTTAGCAGTGAGGCACCTGACTTCACCATTGTGATGTGCAGTGTGGTTTTATGTGTGTTGGTACAGACTGGTGACACACTCCAGCAACACACTGCAAATACTCTGTCAGTCTTCATTGCGAGTTGATCTGAGGCATCGCTGTTGGCATCACGTGTCACTGACTTACAGCGAACTGAGCACTGACAGTCATACTGACGTCATGGTCAGCCACACAGTTTCGCGTATTAACTCCTTGTAGTGTAAGCACGTCATGGTCGGCCACACAGTTTCGCGTATTAACTCCTTGTAGTGTAAGCACGTCATGGTCGGCCACACAGTTTCACGTATTAACTCCTTGTAGTGTGAGCTGTAAGAAGTTGGTTATTTCACTTGAGGGGACATTAACACAAAATGTAACACTGTAAGTTATGGGAAAACTAACTTTCAAAACAGTAAGTTTTATTTCTGCTGTACTCATATTCCTGTCCTTCATTTTGGTGCTTTATGCTCCATGCAATATCTGTCTTTCTTCTGGACATCACTGTTTCCTGTTTCGTTACATGTTGCAAAGGAGAAAATGTGATTGTTGAACATTAAGTAATTATAAATATAATGAATACAACTGTAAAAACTGTAGTGTCTAGTGTTTTGAAATTTAGTGCATAATATTGATTGTTGTGTAAATTGTGTTTAAATGTTCACATTTTTGCTATTATTTCTCCACTCTCTCTCAGTCTATCCATCTATTTGTCTCTATTTTTACAAACTGTTATTTTTATCTTCCAGTTTCTGGTGATAAATCTGTACTGCTTGTGTCAAATGATTAATAATTAATGTGTTTAGGAAGATATTTAATTCTGAAAAAAATGTGTGGCAGTTGCGGCAATTTGCATTTGGCATGAGTTCTTGAGAAACGATGAGTATGCATACATACACACAGACACTTGTTGTATGAGGACAGGTGGTGGCGTTTGTTGATGGTGTTAATGAGTTGTCAACTACCATGGACTACAAGCTGTGCCGGCCGATGACAGTGACCTGTCATTACAGCTCGTCATTGTTTCTTGGTCATTCTATATCTGTCAGCCAGCCATTGCCACATAACCTACACTGCCAGCTTGGAAACATTTTCCTCTTCAATGGTTATGCTCTTTGCATTATATTTTACATCAAACTCTGAGTTGTGTACAGCATGTCAATTCTTCCTGATGACTTTTGTCGTTATTTTTTGTCAGTTTAACTTCTGTTTTTCTTACATGCCATATGCAGGCATTGTTGTTTCAGTTTGATTGATGAAGCCGTTAAACTTCTTTATTTGTTTGTATAAGTGTTTTCGATGTGCAGACAGTTCAAAGTTCTGTTATTTTTTGAGTCAGATTTGTTGCCTTCTGGGCTCTTTACAGCTGCACAAAGCATATTAGCATTGTTGTCTATCTCTTGTAATTTTGTTAATAATTCAATAATATCAGTCAGTACTGGCACTGTCATTTTGGTTGACATGAACATATGATGTGTTTATGTAATGAGGTATGTGTGGAATGCAGAGTTTGAGATGTCGAAGACAGCAAGTTTGTGTCTGTTCTGTCTTGGACCAGACTGCAGCTCACTGGCCACATGTGACTCCAGTGATTTCACTTTGCTCTTTACTCGATGCGTCGTCCACACGCTCACTAAGAGTCCAGAGCTTCTGTCGTTGCTTACCTCTACCAAACCACCATGCTTGGACCAGATGAGGGTATGCACTGCACACTGCTAGCCTGATTCATTTACACTGTTGATCTGCCAATAAGTGTGATTGTTTTCACTGACTGCATTGAATCTAATCATTAACAAAGTGTAGTACACATTGTATCGTCCCTTAGCCTTATTTATAATTAATGTAAAGAAGACTCAAGAAACGACATAAGGTTTTCAGCTTTCTTAGAAGCTTCAACAAATAAGCGACTATCTCTAACGACGTCGCAAA